>Ga0099822_1000541_pt1 | contig 35996 bp, 35 predicted proteins | sample CowpeawhiteBW_FD_76839 | JGI IMG/M metagenome (GOLD analysis project Ga0099822, IMG submission 76839) | Root nodule microbial communities of legume samples collected from California USA - Cow pea white BW | ecosystem: Host-associated > Plants > Roots > Nodule | place: USA: California | collected... | reverse complement strand
TTCCCTGCGCCCTCTGCTCGAAGAGGGCGAAACGAGATGCAAAGCTCGGACAATTCATGTCGCGAGAACGACAAGCCATATCTCAACGGCTGTCATCGCCCGCGAAGGCGGGCGATCCAGTATCCCGGAGGCAGCAGTGATTGGTCCGAGAGGCCGCAGCGTACTGGATCCCCCGCATGCGCGGGGGACGACGGCGGAGAGATGGGTGCGTCGCGGAGCCTGTTATCGGGCGCGCGTTCGCCCGACCCGTTGGCTCCTCGCAATGACGGTGTTGAGACAGCGCGTGAGAACTAACCCCAGCGTCGTCCCGGCCGAGTGCGCAATTGCGCACGGGGGCCGGGACCCATTCCCCTAAATGTCAGTTGTCGCGCGATGTTGGAATGACCCAGCAGGACCTATAACCTCCGCAGCGGCCTCTCATTTCAACCGCTGGTGCCGCTGGAATGTTGGCCTATCTCGCTATGCGCCCCGATGCCGCATGACGATCGCCACTGTCGCGGGAGGGACGCCCATGTGATTTTCAGACGCCGCAGGTGCATTTCACCGCCGGAGATGTCATAAATGCGACACGCCTTGTTTTGCGGAATTGTGCTGACGGTCTGATCCGGATTTTCTTGCAATTGCATTCATCGCAGTAAGGGGCGTCAGCTTGTTGTTTCCTTCCATGTCATCGTCGGTTGCGGTTGGCGCCCTGGTCGGATGGATGTTGCTTCTCACCGCGAAGCACATCATCGCCGACTTCGTGCTGCAGAATGCCTGGATGGCGATCGGCAAGGACCAGAAGACCGGCTGGGCAATGCCGCTGCTGGCACATTGCCTCGTCCACCTCGCCGTGGCGCTGGTGCTGATCCTGGCCGTCGCGCCGCGCTTCTGGTACGTCGCCTTCGTGGATTTCGTCATCCACATCACCGTCGATCGCGCCAAGGGATACTGCGCCTCGCATTACGGCGTGACACTGGAATCGGGACATCCTTGGTTCTGGACCCTGATCGGCATCGACCAGGCCCTGCACCACCTCACCGGCTTTGCGCTGTCGATCTACATGGCCGCGAACTGAGCGGCCCGCACCACCCATCCTCCCTAGTCTCTCGGAACGTGAACCCACCGCTTTGCGGCGCGGATGTGATTCGCGTGCAACTGGCAAGCACCCCCGGAAACGACCGGAAGCCGTGGTTAACCTTTCGTTAGAGAATTGCGCGGCATCTTCGCGATCGAGGGGGATTTGCAAATGTTTTCAAGCCGCGACGCCTTCGAGAACGATGCCTGCCCGGTTGCCGACGACCTGCTCGGCCAGATGTACCGCGCCAATCCCAATGGCCTGTCGCTCCTGGTCGCCAACGTGTCGCCGGACGTCCGGGCGAGGCTGGCGCTGTTCTGTTATCGCCGCAGCCATCTGCACGCGCTGGCGCTGGCAATTGCTTCGAGCTGCACCGAGCGTGAGCTGATCCATTTCGGCGGCCGCGTCGGCTCGACCCTGTACGCGCTGTCGCGTCAACCCGCGCGCGCCGCTGCGGCCTCGCATGGCGGACGCAAGCCGATCACGCTGTCGACCAAGCCACTCTCGACCTTTGCGCCGTTGGTCGATGAAGAGCTCGATGAGGAAGAAGACGTCACCCAGACGGTGACGGCCTGAGGCAAGCCCAGCCTCAGATCGCCGGCAGTCCGTGGCGCCGCCGCGCCATTGCGCATTCCGCGTCGCCGGGCATGCAGGTCCGGCACACCTCCGGCCGCACCGCATACACCTCGCAGCGCGTCGCCACCCCGATCTGACCCGATAGCGCCGCGCAGCGGTCACCCACGCAGCGCATGCCGGACAGCCGCGCATTGACGAATTGCTCCGGGATCAGGTCGAGCTGGTCATCGTCCTCGACGGTGAAGCGCGGCCAGTTCTCCGAATAGCCGCAGCAGGCGCCGCAGGACTGGCAGGGGCTGCGCTCCGCCGCCTTGATATCGTTCGCGGCCATCATGTGTCCTTCGGTGCTTCCCAGACGAGGCTGCGCCGCCAGCGCGCCCTGAGCAGGTCGCGCCGCTCCGGATATTTCTCGTCGTGATAGATCGCGGCCACCACGCGATCGGTGCGGAAGCTGCGGAAATCCCTGCGCAGCTCGCACCAGGCGGCGAGCAGCCGCACCGCTTCGTGATAGCCGACCGCGATCGGCCAGATCGTGCGCTCGCTGTCGCGGCCGTGTTCGTCGCGATAGTTCAGCGTGATCTTCTTGCCCTCGTGAATCTGGCTGCGTGTCTTGACCATATCGATGCGGTCCGGCTCCCGGTTCCAGGCCGACCGCGCTCGGCTTGCCGGTTCGAGCACGAACGGCCGTAGCCGGTCGGGCACCGTCTCGGCGATCTTGGCCATCAGGTCTTCGGCGGCGCGCGCCAAGGCCGGATCGGCGTGGCCGACCACCCATTGCGCGCCGAGCACGCAGGCCTCGATCTCGTCGGGTGTCAGCATCAAGGGCGGCAGGTCGAAACCCTTCTCCAGGATGTAGCCCATACCGGCCTCGCCGCGGATCGGCACCCGCTGCTCGATCAGGGTCGCGATGTCGCGATAGATCGTGCGCTTGGATGTCTCGAGCTCCGCCGCAATCGCATCTGCGGTCAAAGGCTTTCGGGTGCGGCGGAGCACCTGGATGATCTGAAACAGCCGGTCGGCGCGTCTCATGGCAAGTCTCTGCGCAAGTCTCTCGTTCGCGGTCGGCGGATCCCGGGCCTCGCGGCCCGTCGCCTTTTTGCACCCCGGTGTCACTGCTGCTGACAGAATGTTGGCAGCAGGTGGGGGCTATACCAGGACAACAGCTCAAGTGAAGGGAATTTGTCCATGGCAAATCTAGACGAACTCGGTTTCCGGCACGCGCAGACGTTCGCGCTGGAACAGCTTGTCACAGTCTACTCCACCTCCGGCGATCTGCGCTGGGCCCTGGTTGCGCTGATCGCGCAGTCGGTCGTTGCCGCCTGGTCATACGGGCGGGCGCGGGTGGTCAAACGGGTTCGCGAGGCGGTTCGCCGCCTCGCTCCGGTTGGTCCGCTCGACAGTGAATGCCACTGCTGCTGACACCATGGTGGCAGCAGGGGGGCATTAGCCTCCACCCACGATCAGGCAATCGGGAGCTTCAGATGATTACGCTTTTTGGCTTCGGCACGGGGTTCGGCTTGCCGGAAATCAGCCCGTTCGTGACCAAGACCGAGGTCCAGCTCAAGATGGCCGGGCTCGACTACCGCAAGGAGAAGGCGGTGCCGCCGGCGTCTCCGAAGGGGCAGTTGCCGTTCATCTCGGATGACGGCGAGACGATTGCCGATTCGACCTTCATCCGCGCCCATATCGAGGGCAAATACGGCTTCGACTTCGATGCGCCGCTGAGCCTGCAGGCGCGCGCGCAGGCCTGGGCCTTCGAACGCATGATCGAGCATCACGTCTACTGGGCGCTGGTCGGCGCACGCTGGGTCGACGATACCAATTTCGCCAAGGGACCGGCGCATTTCTTCGACGGCGCGCCCGATCACATGCGCGACAAGATGCGCGAGGATGCACAGTTCCGCGTCGCCGAGAATTATCTGCTGAGCGGACTTGGCCGACACGCCCCCGAGGAGGATATCGATCTCGCGATGCGTTCGTTGTTCGCACTGTCGGTGCAGCTCGGCGACAAGCCTTATTTGATGGGGGAGACGCCTTGCGGCAGCGATGCTACGGCATTCGGCGCGCTTGCCGGAATCCTGACGCCGTTCTTCGAATCACCGTTGCGCGAACGCACTGAGAAGTTCGAGAATCTCACCGCCTATGTCGACCGGATGATGCTGCAATATTATCCCGAGTTCGCTTGGGCGCCGTTGCAGCAGGCGGCTTAGCCGGCGCCGGCCGGAGCGGGCTGGCCCTTCAATGCGGCCAGCTCAGCCTCGAGTTCAGCGATGCGTTCGTCACGCGAGGCCAGCGCCGCGGCGACATCGGTCGCGTCGGACTTCTGCGGAATGTGTTGCGGACAGTTGGTATCCCACGCCGCGATCTTGAGCAGGATCACCTGTTCGGGCCGCGCCCGGTAGCCTTGCGGCATCAGCGCCTCCGTCAGCGCCGGATCGTCCTCCACCACGCGCGCCTCGCCCCAGAGCTTGACGCGGCGGCGATGCGCGTAGTCCATCACGAAGATATACGCCTTGGCATTCTCCGACAGATTGCCCTGCGTGATGTATTGCCGGTTGCCGCCGAAGTCGGCGAACGCGAGCGTGCGCTTGTCGAGAGCCTTGATGAAGCCCTTCGGCCCGCCGCGGTGCTGGATATAGGGCTGGCCGTCGGCCGAGGCGGTGGCAAAATAGAAGCTGTTGGCATTGGCGAGGAACGCGGCGAGGTTCTCGTCGATCTCGGTGCGAACGCCGCCGCGCTGCTCCCGCTCGGCGTAGGCCTCGCGCGAGCCCTTGCGGGTCTGGATCGCCTTCACGGCTGGGCTGAATGCAACATCGCTGGAATAGGGGTGAACGTCTGACATCTGAGCCTCCCGTCACGGGCGCCGAAGCGGTCGTCCTTGTTGGGAAAGATGGTCGTTTCTGCGACGTAAGCAATCTTGTGAATTGACACTTCACTGTTGCGGAATATGCAATATTGGCATGGATCGTCTCGACGCCATGCAGGCCTTCGTCGCCGTGGCCGACCTCGAAGGGTTCGCGCCTGCCGCTCGCAAGCTCGGCCTGTCGCCGTCAGCGGTGACGCGGCTGATTGCGGCGCTGGAGGAACGGCTCGGTGCGCGGCTGTTGCAGCGGACCACCCGGCAGGTGACATTGACCGACGCCGGCTCGCGCTACCTGGAGCGGGCGCGGCGGATTCTCGCCGACGTCGAGGAGGCCGAGGATGCGGTGGAGGGCGAGCGCACGCGCCCGGAGGGCCGGTTGGTGATCTCGGCCCCTGTCGGCTTCGGGCGGCTGCATGTCAGCCCGATCGTGACCGCCTACCTCAAGCGCTATCCCGACGTCGGCGTCGACCTGCGTCTGACCGATCGTGTCGTCAACCTCGTCGAGGATGGCGTCGATGCCGCGGTCAGGATCGGCCATCTGCCCGACTCGACGCTGGTGGCGCGGCATGTCGGCGAGATGCGACGCATCGTGGTGGCCTCGCCGGGCTATCTCCGGGCACGCGGCGAGCCGAAGCGGCCCGCGGACATCGCGGCGCATGACATGATCCAGTTCGGCGCCATGACCGCGGCGCCCGACTGGCGCTTCGTGGAGAACGGTCGCGAGATCAGGATCGCGAGCTCGCCGCGCTTTGCCAGCAACAGCTCCGATGCCGCGATCCAATATGCTGAACAGGACGGCGGCCTGACGCGGGTGCTGGCCTATCAGGCGGCCGCGTCGCTGAAGGCCGGGCGGCTCAGAATCGTGCTTGCGGAGTTCGAGCAGCCGGCGCTGCCGATCCACATCGTCTACACGACCTCCCGGCTATTGTCGGCCAAAGTGCGCACCTTCATCGATCTCGTCGCCGAGATCGATGACTGGCATTTCGGCTAGGAGTGTCATTCCGGAGCGATGCGCGGCGTCGAACTATGGTCTCGAGGTTCCCCGATGCGCAATTGCGCGTCTGAGGTTCGTTCGTTTCACGCGCGCCCTGGAACGACATTCTCCTTCTTCGGTACCACGCGGAAGGTGCCGTTGGCACGTGCGATCGTCACGTCGTCGGCCCTGATCAGGCTTTGCGCGAAGCAGATCGTGCTGCCGGTCTTGATCACCTCGCTCTCGACCGCGAGCCATTGCCCGATATTGGCGGTGCCGACGAAATCGACCGCCAGCGAGATCGTGACAAACGTGGTGATCCAGCCCGTCGCCTGCCCGCAGCTATAGCCCATCGCGTTGTCGGCGAGTGCGGCGATCAGTCCGCCGTGGACCAGTCCGCGCGCATTGGTGTGCGGCTTGGCCAGCCGCAGGCCGATGATGACGGCTCTTTCGGTCCTCTTGGCGTAAAGCGGCTCCCAGGGATCGGTGAGCGGGCTCTTGCGGAAATGCGGCTCGAAGCCGGCAGGGATGTCGAGGATCGGCGTATCGGTGCTCATCTGACGCTCGCGCATTGGCGTTTCGTTTGTGCCATTGAACGCGATGTCGATGACAGTTTCACCGCCTACAAAGTTTTAAACGGGATTCGCGGGCGTGTTTGAAAAGCGCGCGCCAACCTTGACCTTGTTGGGACGGCATAGCCCATCACCGTCACCCAGAGGAGCGCGCACTTGCGCGCGTCTCGAAGGGTCGACGGCCCGGCTGGCGGCCGTGCATCCGTCGAGGCTCGCTCCGCTCGCACCTCAGGATGACGGGTCGGGAGCTGTAGGGTGGGCAAAGGCGCGTCAGCGCCGTGCCCACCATTCCTGGCGTGCTCTCGAAGGTGGGCACGGCGCAAGCGCGCCTTTGCCCACCCTACGGCTGCGGCTCCTGCGCTTTGCCCACTCTAGGGATCCCGCTAAAACGGCAGCCCGACATAATTCTCCGACAGCGACGTCGATGCCGCCTTCGAGCTCACGAGATAATCCAGTTCGGCGATCTGGATCCGCGCGGCGAATTCGCCGTCGTCGGGGAACTTGTGCAGCATCGAGGTCATCCACCATGAGAAGCGCACCGCCTTCCAGACCCGCGCCAGCGCTCTAGCAGAGTAACCGTCGATGCCGGCCGAGGATTTCCCATCGTAATACTCGCGCAACGCCTGCGACAGGTAATGCACGTCGCTGGCGGCGAGGTTCAGGCCTTTGGCCCCGGTCGGCGGCACGATATGCGAGGCGTCGCCCGCAAGGAACATCCGGCCGAACCGCATCGGCTCGGCGACGAAACTGCGCAATGGCGCGATGCTCTTCTCGATCGAGGGGCCGGTGACCAGCTCGTCGGCGGCCTTCTGGTCGACGCGGCGCTTCAGCTCGTCCCAGAACCGCTCGTCCGACCACTGATCGACATGATCGTCGAGGGGACATTGTACGTAATAGCGGCTCCGATGAGTCGAACGCATGGTGCAGAGCGCGAAGCCGCGCTCGTGGTTGTTATAGATCAGCTCCGGCGACACCGGCGGCGTTTCCGAGAGGATGCCGAGCCAGCCGAACGGATACACACGCTCATAGCTCGTGATCGCCGACGCCGGCACACTGGCACGGCTGACACCGTGGAAACCGTCGCAGCCGGCGATGAAGTCGCAAGTGATTTCATAGCTGACGCCGTCCTTCACATAGGTGACGCGCGGATGCTCGGTGTCGAAATCATGCGGCTTGACGTCGCTGGCCGAATAGATGGAGGTCAGCCCGGCGGCCTTGCGGGCGTTCATCAGGTCGAGCGTGACCTCGGTCTGGCCGTAGATCGTTACGGTCTTGCCGGTCAGGCCATGCATGTCGATGCGGTGCCGTGCACCGCCGAACGCCAATTCGACGCCGTGATGGACCAGACCCTCGCGATGCAGACGGTCGGCGGCCCCGACCTTCTCGAGCAGGGACACCGTGCCTTCTTCGAGCAGGCCGGCGCGAATACGCCCGAGCACATATTCCGGGGTCTGGCGCTCAAGGATCACGTTATCTACGCCAAAAGTATGAAGTAGTTGCCCAAGCAACAGTCCGGCCGGACCTGCGCCTATGATTGCTACTTTTGTCCGCAATACCCGCTCCTCCCGATAAGGTAGGCTTGATCATCGCCCGTGCGTCGCGGGCTGCCGTCGCCGGCTTGCCATGGTGATTATATCATATAACAGTCTTCGCAAAGCGCGTTTGATCAGCGAAGGGACTTCGCCGCAATGCAAGAGACCGATTCGGCCGGATGACCTCCGGTGCGGCGCGGTGTCCGCCCGGCGCATTTCGTCTTGAACAAACGCGCGAATTATATAACATGTTAAGTAATGAGACCGGGCGCGAAGCCCGCCGTCATGGAGAGGGAGGATATTCGATGAGGAAGGCGTTGTTGGCGCTGCTCGTGGCTGCGGGCGTCACGCCGGCTGTTGCCCCTGCCTTGGCGCAGGACAAGACCGTCAATCTCAAAGTATCGCTGTGGGTGCCGCCGGCGCATCCGCTGGTCCCGGCGACGCAGGCCTGGGCCGCTGACATCGACAAGGCCTCGGGCGGCACCATCAAGGTGACCGTGTTCCCGTCCGAGCAGCTCGGCAAGGCGTTCGATCACTATGACATGGCGCGCGACGGCATCGCCGACGTCACCTACGTCAATCCCGGCTATCAGCCCGGCCGTTTTCCGATCGCGGCCGCAGGCCAGCTTCCGTTCGTGTTTGCCGATGGCAAGAAGGGCACGCTGGCGCTGAACGAGTGGTACCACAAATACGCGCCGACCGAGATGAAGGACACCAAGCTCTGCTTCGCCTTCATCCATGATCCGGGCGCGTTGCACGGCAAGAAGAAGATCCTGCTGCCGAGCGACCTCAACGGCGTGAAGGTGCGCCCGGCCCAGAGCACGATCGGCGAGATGGTCAAGATGTTCGGCGGCACCAATGTGCAAGCGTCCGCGCCGGAATCGCGCGATGCCATCGAGCGCGGCGTGGCCGACGAGATCACCTTCCCCTGGGGCTCGATCTTCCTGTTCGGTATCGACAAGGTGGTGAAGTACCACATGGACGTGCCGCTCTATACGACCGTGTTCACCTACAACATCAACCTTGCCAAATATAACGCGATGTCGGCTGCCCAGAAGAAGGTGATCGACGATCACTGCACTCCGGAATGGGCGTCCAAGGTCACCGATCCCTGGACCGAGTTCGAGGCCAATGGCCGCACCAAGATGAAGGCGCTATCCGGGCACGAGGTCTATCAATTGACCCCGGACCAGCTCGCCGAGTGGAAGAAGGCGGTCAAGCCGCTGCACGACAGTTGGGCCGAGGCGGTGAAGAAGGCCGGCGGCGATCCTGAAAAGATCGCCGGCGATCTGCAGGCGACGCTGAAGAAGTACGACGCCGGATTGTAATTTCGTCATTCCGGGGCGCGTGTCAGCGCGACCCCGGAATCTCGTGCCACGATCTCCAGATTCCGGGTTCGCTCGCGCTGCGAGCGCCCCGGAATGACACCCCGGCTGACAGCGATAGTCCGACATCATGGCTGCCAATCCTGAAGTGACCCAAGACGGCGTCATCACCGGTCCGCCCGAGCCGGTCCGCAAGAATTTCATGGACCGCTTCATCGATTCGATCGAATGGGTCGCTGCGTTCTTCGTCGGCGTCGTCGCGCTTAACACCTTCACCGCGGTGTTCATGCGCAAATTCTTCTCGGTGACGATCCCCGACTACTACAATTTCGGGCAGTTCCTGCTCGGCATCCTGATCTTCTGGGGCATCGCGGCGACCAGCTATCGCGGCACCCACATCACCGTGGACCTGGTGTGGGCCAATGCCTCGCCGCGCTACCAGCGCTGGATCGACATCTTCGCGACGCTGGTGCTGCTGTTCGTCGTCACGGTCCAGACCTACACATTGGTCGACAAGGTGATCGACACCAGGAACAGCCACATCGTCACCATGGATCTCGGCGTGCCGGTCTGGCCGTTCTTTCTGGTGTCGTGGATCGGCGACGTCTCCGCGGTGCTGCTGATTGCGATCCGCACCTACCGGCTGATCTTCCATCCGGAAGACATCCACGATGCCAAGATCAAGACCGCGGAGTAGCCGGCGATGAGCAGCGAGACCGTAGCCGTCATCGGCTTTGTCAGCCTGTTCGTGCTGATGCTGCTGCGCGTGCCCGTCGGCATGGCGATGGGCCTCGTCGGCATCACCGGCTTTGGCTACCTCACCGGCTTCGAGCCGGCGCTGAAGCTGGTCGGCCAGACCACGATGCGCACGGTGACCGATTATTCGTTCGGCGTGATCCCGATGTTCCTGCTGATGGGCGCCTTCGTGTCCGTCTCCGGCATCAGCCGCGAGCTGTTCCGCGCCGCCAACACCTTCGTCGGTCACTGGAAGGGCGGGCTCGGCATCGCCACCATCGCCGCCTGCGGCGGCTTTGCCGCGATCTCCGGCTCGTCGGTCGCGACCGCCGCGACATTCTCCGCGGTGGCCTATCCCGAGATGCGCCGCGTCGGCTATCCGCAATCGTTCTCGACCGGTGTGATCGCGGTCGGCGGCACGCTGGGGGCGATGCTGCCGCCGTCCACCGTGCTTGCGGTCTACGGCATCATCACGCAGCAGGATATCGGCAAGCTGTTCATCGCCGGCGTTGTCCCGGGTCTGCTCGCGATCCTCATGCACATGATCACGATCGGCATCATCGGCGTGAGCCGGCCAGGATTCCTGCCGGCGGGGCCGAAGGCCAAATGGCCGGAGCGCATCCTGGCGCTGCGCGATGTCTGGGCGCCGTTGCTGCTGTTCCTGTTCGTGATCGGCGGCCTCTATGGCGGCTTCTTCGTCCCGACCGAAGCCGGCGCCGTCGGCGCGGTCGGCGCCTTCATCATCGGCGTCCTCCGCGGCAGGCTCTCGAAGGACGGTATCCTGCAATCGCTGCTGCAGGCGACCCGCACCGCGGCCGCCGTGTTCACCGTGCTGATCGGCGCGCTCTGCTTCGGCTATTTCCTCACCATCACCCAGACGCCGCAGAACGTCACCGCCTTCCTCACCGGCCTCGGCATTGGCCCTTATGGCGTGCTGGTGCTGATCCTGCTGATGTACATCGTGCTGGGCTGCCTGATGGATGCGATGGCGATGGTGATCCTCACCGTGCCGATCGTATTCCCGGTCGTCACCTCGCTCGGCTTCGACCCGATCTGGTTCGGCATCATCATCGTGATGACGGTCGAGCTCGGCCTGATCCATCCGCCGGTCGGCATGAACGTGTTCGTGATCAAGAGCGTGATCAAGGACGTCAACATGTCGACCATCTTTGCCGGTGTGCTGCCCTTCGTGATCACCGACCTGATCCGGCTGGTGATCCTGATCCTGTTCCCGCTGCTCGCGACCTGGTTGCCGCAGCGCATGATTGGCTAGACCTATGCCGCCAGATCTCCAGACCAAATTTGTCTTCACCATCACCGCGCGGATCGCCGACGTGACCTCCGCCGGCGACATTGGCGCCGGCGTCCGCCGCATCATCCCGATCATCGGCGGCGAGGTGAGGGGCGAGCAGGTCAACGGCAAGGTGCTCGCCTTCGGTGCCGACTTCCAGATCATCCGGCCCAACGAGCTGATCGAGCTGGAGGCGAAATATGCCTTCGAGACCGACGACGGCGCCGTGGTCTATGTCGAGAACAAGGGCATCCGGTTCGGGCCGGTTGATCTGCTGCAGAAGCTGAGGCGCGGCGAGCCGGTCGATCCGAAGCAGATCTACTTCCGCACCGTGCCGAAGTTCGAGACCGGCGCCGAGAAATATCGCTGGCTGATGGAGCATATCTTCGTCGCCTCCGCCGCGCGCCACGCCGACCGCGTCGTGATCGACGTGCATCAGGTGCTATGAGCCGCTGTCGCACACTTGCTCGTTTCACCCGCCCGGATCCGCCAACATTCGGTGTCGTCCCTGCGAAAGCAGGGACCTATACTCTGCGGCCTGTGTCGTGAACGGGACTCGTCGTTCCGTCACTGTTCAACAATAATCATTTGTGGTTATGGGGCCCTGCTTTCGCAGGGACGACGGGTGGAGAGAGTCATGCGTATCACCTCCATCACCGTCACTCTGAGGAGGCCGCACAGCGGCCGTCTCGAAGGGGCGGCGTGCATACTTCGAGGCCCGCCTGCGCGTGCATCTCAGGATGACGGGCGCGACAGTCGCGCGTGCCCATATTGACTCCTGCGCTAATCGTTATAAAACATAACTATTCTGAACAGGAAGCAATAACGCCATGGGAAACGCCTCCGCCGCTGACGACACGGCGCTGCTCAAGGTCGAACAGTCCGGCGCGGTGCTGACCGTGGGCCTCAACCGTCCCGCCAAGCGCAACGCGCTGAACGACGGCATCATCCTTGCGCTGCAGGATTGCTTTTCCGCCATTCCCGATACGATCGGTGCCGTCGTCATCCACGGCATCGGCGATCACTTCTCGTCGGGGCTCGATCTGTCCGAACTGACCGAACGCGACGCGACCGAGGGCCTGGTCCATTCCCAGATGTGGCATCGCGTGTTCGACCGCATCCAGTATTGCCGCGTGCCCGTGATTGCCGCGCTGAAGGGTGCGGTGATCGGCGGCGGCCTCGAGCTTGCCTGTGCTGCGCATATCCGCGTCGCCGAGCCTTCTGCCTATTTCGCGCTGCCGGAGGGCCAGCGCGGCATCTTCGTTGGCGGCGGCGGATCGGTGCGGCTGCCGCGGCTGATCGGCGTGCCCCGGATGGCCGACATGATGTTGACCGGCCGGGTCTATTCCGCGACCGAAGGCGCTTCCTACGGTTTCTCGCAATATCTCACCGAGGCCGGCGGCTCGCTGGCAAAGGCGCTGGAGCTTGCCGAACGGGTCGCGGCGAACGCGCCACTGACCAATTTCGCGGTGCTGCAGGCATTGCCGATGATCGCGGAGGCCAATCCGCAGGCCGGGCTTTTGATGGAATCCCTGATGGCAACCGTCGCGCAGAGTGACAAGGAAGCCAAGCGGCGCATCCGCGAATTCCTTGACCGCAAGACCGCCAAGGTGAAGCCGACATGAGCGTCAAGCCTGATACGTCTGCGACCGCCGCCAGCGCGCATCCGTTGCGCCCGATCTCGTTCGGCAATCCCGAGGTCAGCGTCGAGCGTCGCGCCGACGGCACGATCTATCTTCGCCCGAAGGTGAAGCTTGCCGACTATCCCGTTCGCATCACCGACCGCCTGCATCACTGGGCCAGGGTCGAGCCGAACCGCGTGTTCATGGCCGAGCGCAGGGCCGACGGCGGCTGGCGCCAGATCACCTACGCGCAATTGCTTGAGACCACCAGGCGTCTTGCGTCGGCCTTGATGGCGCGCGGGTTGTCCGCCGAGCGGCCGATCGTGATCCTGTCGGGCAATTCCATTGATCATGCGCTGATCGCGTTCGGCGCGCTCTATGCCGGCATTCCGTTTTGTCCGGTTTCCCCTGCCTATTCCCTGGTGTCCCGCGATTACGGCAAGCTCAATTTCCTGATCAAGCTGCTGACGCCGGGCCTCGTCTTCGTCGACGACGCCGACAAGTTTGCCGATGCGCTGATCGCCAACGTACCTGCGAGCATTGAGATCGTGGCCAGCCGCGGCGCGGTGCCCGGCCGTGACATTGTCAGGCTCGCCGATCTCCTCACGACGCCTGAAGATTCGCGCCTTGATGCGGTCCACGAGGCAATCGGCCCGGACACGATCGCAAAATTCCTGCTCACGTCGGGATCGACCGGCAACCCCAAGGCCGTCATCAACACCCAGCGCATGATCTGCGCCAACCAGGTGATGCTGCGCGAGACGCTGGCGTTCCTGAAGGACGAGCCGCCGGTGATCGTCGACTGGCTGCCGTGGAATCACACCTTCGGCGGCAACCACAATATCGGGTTGACGCTCTACAACGGCGGCTCGATGTATCTCGACGAAGGCAAGCCGATGCCGGGCGGCATCGAGGAGACCGTGCGAAACCTGCGCGAGATCTCGCCGACGGTCTACTTCAATGTTCCCAAGGGCTACGAATCACTGCTGCCCTATTTGCGCGACGATGCGGGCTTGCGGGCGAAATTCTTCGACCGGCTGCATGCGATGTTCTTCTCGGGCGCGGCGCTGTCGCCGTTCGTCTGGAACAGCCTCGACGAGCTTGCGGTGCGGGAGAAGGGCTATCGGGTGCCGATGCTGACCGGCCTGGGCGCGACTGAAACTTCGCCGTTCTTCATGTCGGTGCGCCCCGACACCAGCCGCTCCGGCCATGTCGGGCTTCCGGTGTCGGGCAATGATGCCAAGCTGGTGCCGAACAACGGCAAGCTGGAGGTCCGCGCCAAGGGGCCGAACGTGACGCCGGGCTACTGGCGCCAGCCGGAGTTGACCGCCAAGGCGTTCGACGAGGAAGGCTTCTACAAGTTCGGTGACGCGCTGAAGCCCGCTAGTTCCGGCGATTTTGCTGCCGGCTTCGACTTCGACGGCCGTATCGCCGAGGACTTCAAGCTGGCGAGCGGCACCTGGGTCAGTGTTGGCCCGTTGCGTGCGCGCTTCGTCGGCACCTGCGCGCCGCTGGTGCGCGACGTCGTGATCGCGGGTCTCAACCGCGACGAGATCTCGGCCATCGTCATCCTCGATCTCGATGGTTGCCGCCTGATCAATCCCAATCTTGCGGCCAACGACATCGCCGCGGCTGCCGCCGATCCCCTGGTGCGCGCAGCCTTCCGCGAGCGCTTCACCCGATTCCTCGCCACCGCCACTGGCTCATCGAACCGAATTACCCGCGCGGTCCTGCTCGACACGCCGCTGTCGATCGACCGCGGCGAGGTCACCGACAAAGGTTCGATCAACCAGCGCGCGGTGCTGGAGCATCGCAACTTGCTGATCGAAACACTCTATGCGCCGGTGCCGCCGGCATCCGTGATCACGCTCACCTGATTTCCAAGAGGAGAACTGCCATGCAGTTGAAGGACCAGGCCGCCATTGTCACCGGCGGCGCATCGGGATTGGGAGCCGCGACCGCACGGCGGCTGGCCGCGCAAGGCGCCAAGGTCGCGGTCTGCGACCTCAATGCCAAGTTCGCCGAGAGCGTGGCGGCCGAGATCGGCGGCATTCCATTGGTCTGCGATGTCGCTGATGCAACTGCAGCCGAAGCCGCGGTCGCGCAGGCCGCCAAGGAGCATGGCCCGGCGCGCGTGCTGGTGAACTGCGCCGGCATCGGGGTGGCAAAGCGCGTGATCGGTCGCGAGGGGCCGATGGCGCTTGGCGATTTCGACAAGGTGATCAAGGTCAATCTGATCGGCTCCTTCAACATGCTTCGGCTTGCGACCGCTGACATGTCCAAGCTGGAGCCGCTAGCGACCGGCGAGCGGGCGTCGTGATCTGCACCGCTTCGGTTGCCGCCTATGACGGTCAGATCGGGCAGGCGGCGTATTCGGCCTCGAAGGGCGGTATCGTCGCGATGACGCTGCCGATCGCGCGCGAGCTCGCGCAGTTCGGCATTCGCGTGCTGACGATTGCACCGGGCCTGTTCCTCACGCCGCTGCTCGCCGGTCTGCCGCAGGAGGCGCAGGATTCGCTGTCCGCCGCGATCCCGTTCCCGCGCCGGCTGGGACAAGCCGACGAGTTCGCCTCGCTGGCGCTGCACATGATCGACAATCCCTATCTGAACGGCGAAGTGGTGCGGCTCGATGCCGCGCTCCGGATGGCGCCGCGCTAAAGCATGATCGGGACCGACAAGATCGTAGTGTGATCGAGGACAGAACCATGTTCGTTCATCGACGCGACGTGCAGATCCAGTGGGGCGACTGCGACCCCGCGAATATTGTCTATTACCCGCGCTACTTCGCGATGTTCGACGATTCGACCTCGATGGTGTTCGAAGCCGCCGGTTTCTCGAAGCAGGACATCATCCACAAATACGGGCTGGTCGGCATTCCCATGGTCGACACGCGGGCTAAATTCCACATCCCGTCGACCCATGGCGACTGGATCACCATCGAGAGCCGGATCGAGAGTATCAAGCGCTCGAGCTTCGAGGTGGTGCACCGCGTGTTCAAGGGCGAGGCGCTTGCGATCGAGGCATTCGAGACCCGGGTGCTGGTCGGCCGTCACCCGGATGATCCCGGCACATTGAAATCGGCGCCGTTTCCGCAGGAGATCGTTGACCGCTTCATGAAGGGCTGAGCCGCAACCCTCCATGACCTAAAGAAGGGGCTGAATTTGCCCGCAAAATTGGTTTAAACCCAAAAGACTATCCGCAGGGAGGAATAGATGAGGAAGGCCACTTTCGCCGCCGCGGCGCTCGCGGCGGCCGCCGCGCTGCCGGGTTCGCCGGTGCTGGCGCAGACCAACAAAATCACCATCGGTATCTCGATCTCGACCACGGGGCCCGCCGCAGCGCTTGGCATCCCCGAGCGCAACGCGCTCGATTTCGTGCCGAAGGAGATCGGCGGCGTGCCGCTGAAGCTGATCGTGCTCGATGACGGCGGCGACCCGACTGCTGCAACCACCAATGCGCGGCGCTTCGTCACCGAGTCCAAGGCCGACATCATCATGGGCTCCTGCACCACGCCGCCGTCGATCGCGGTGTCGACGGTCGCCAACGAAGCCGGCATTCCGCATCTTGGCCTGGCGCCGTTCCCGATCAACGAGGCGCGCGCCAAGTGGTCGGTCGATCTGCCGCAGTCGATTCCGATCATGGGCAAGGTGCTCTACGAGCACATGAAGGCGCACAACATCAAGACCGTCGGCTATATCGGCTATTCCGATTCCTACGGCGACCTCTGGGTCAACGACTTCAAAAACCAGGCGGTGCCGATGGGCCTGACGATGACCGACGAGGAGCGCTTCGCGCGTCCCGACACGTCGGTCGCGGGCCAGGTGCTGAAGCTCGTTGCCGCCAATCCCGATGCGATCCTGATCGGCGCCTCCGGCACCGCCGCGGCGCTGCCGCAGACCGCGCTGCGCGAGCGCGGCTACAAGGGCTTGATCTACCAGACCCACGGCGCCGCCAGCATGGACTTCATCCGTATCGCGGGTGCGGCTGCCGAGGGCGTGATCATGTCGGCGGGTCCGGTGATGTCGCCGGAGACGCAGCCCGACAGCGCGCTGACCAAGAAGCCGGGCCTCGCACTCAACGCCGCCTATGAGGCGAAATACGGCCCGAACAGCCGCAGCCAGTTCGCCGGCCATTCCTACGACGCCTTCGAGGTGCTGAAGCGCGTCGTCCCGGTGGCGCTGAAGACGGCGAAGCCCGGCACGCCGGAATTCCGCGATGCGATCCGCAAGGCGTTCATCTCGGAAAAGGAAATCGTCGCCACGCAAGGCGTCTATAACTGGACCGAAAAGGATCGCTACGGCCTCGACGACCGCTCGCGCATCCTGCTGACGGTGAAGGATGGCAAGTATGTCCCGGCGATGTGAGCTGGTTGCCGACTTGTGAAACGAAGAAGCCGGCCTCGTCGAGGCCGGCTTTTTGCTGTGATGATTTGCGCCTAAATCGCGGGCTCGCCTTCGTGCTGGAAGCCGAGATAGCTCGCCGCGACGCCCTTGTTGGCCGCGATCTCCTCGGCCGAGCCGCTGAGCACGAACTCGCCGAGCTCCATCACATAGGCGCGGTCGGCGATCTGCAGCGCCGCCTGCGCGTTCTGCTCGACCAGCAGCACCGAGACGCCGGCGGCGCGGAGCTCGCCGACGATGCGGAAGATATCGGCGACGATAATCGGGGCCAGCCCGAGGCTCGGCTCATCCAGCATCAAGAGCTTCGGCGCGCCCATCAGCGCACGACCCATCGCCAGCATCTGCTGCTCGCCGCCGGACAGCGTGCCGGCGAGCTGCCTGCGTCGCTCCTTCAGGCGCGGAAACAACGTGTAGACCCGCTCGAGCGAGGTTGCCGCGGTCGCCTTCGGGATGCGGAAGGCACCGAGCTCGAGATTGTCCTCGACATTCATGGTGCCGAACAATTCGCGATGCTCCGGCACGAGGCTCAGGCCGGTGGCGACGCGGTCCTCGATGTCGAGCGGGGCCAGGTCGGTGCCGGCGAATGTCGTGCGTCCCTTTAGCGGCAGGATTCCCATCACGGCGTTGAGCAGCGTGGTCTTGCCGGCGCCGTTGGCGCCGATGATGGTGACGATCTCGTTCTCGGCAACATCGAGCGACACGCCGCGCACGGCCTCGACCTTGCCGTAGGAGATGTGGACGTCGGCAACCGATAGCAGCGCGCTCATGCGGCGGCTCCGAGGTAGGCCTTGATCACAGCGGGATTGGTCTTGATCGCGGCCGGCGTGCCTTCGGCGATCTTGGTGCCGAAATCGAGCACCACGATGCGGTCGGCGAGGTCCATCACAAAGCCCATGTCGTGCTCCACCAGCAGCACCGACATGCCGCCGTCGCGCAATTGTCGCAGCAGGGTGGCGAGCCGCTGCTTCTCCATGTGACGCAGGCCCGCAGCCGGCTCGTCGAGCAGCAGCAGCATCGGATCGACGCACAGAGCGCGCGCGATCTCGACGATGCGCTGTTGTCCAAGCGAGAGTGAGCCCGCAAGCTGGTCGATCTGGTCGGACAGGCCGACCCGTTCGATCTGCCGCGCGGCCTCGGCCAGCAGCTTCGCCTCATCGGTGCGGTCGAGCCGCAGCATGCTGGAAATCGCGCCGGAATTGCCGCGCAGATGCGCGCCGATCGCGACGTTCTCGAGCACGGTCATGTCGGGCACCAGCTTGACGTGCTGGAAGGTTCTGGACACGCCGAGCTTGACGATCTCCTGCGGCGGCGCGTTCTCGACCTTGCGGCCAAGCACCGAGATCGCGCCGCCGGTCGCGGTCAAGACTCCGGTGATCAGGTTGAAGGTCGTGCTCTTGCCGGCGCCGTTGGGGCCAATCAGGGCGACGATCTCGCGGGCATTCACGTCAAAGGAGACGTCGTTGACGGCGATGACGCCGCCAAACTGCTTGCGCGCCTTCTCGATACGCAACAGCACTGACGACGACCCGGGCGCCCGTTCGCGGTGCTCCAGCTTCAGCGAGGTGTCGGGCGCCTTGCGAGCCGGCTTGAACGGCAGCAATGACATCAGCCACGGCCAGACGCCTGATGGCGCGAGTTGGAGCAGCAACACCAGCATGATGCCGAACACGATGGCCTCGAGCTGGCTCTGGCCGCCGAAGATGTAGGGCAGGTAGCTCTGCAACACTTCCTTGAGTACCACGACGATGCCGGCGCCAAGCACGGCGCCCCAGACATAGCCGGCGCCGCCGACGACCGCGATGAACAGATATTCGATGCCGGCCTGCGCGCCGAACGGTGTCGGGTTGGCGGCGCGCTGGAAATGCGCATAGAGCCAGCCGGACAGGCCAGCCAGCACCGCGGCATAGATGAACACCAGAAGCTTGGCGCGCGGTGTCTGCACGCCGAACGCTTCAGCGGCGATATGTCCGCGCCGCAGTGCGCGGATGGCGCGCCCGGTGCGGGAGTCCAGGAGATTCATGGTCAGCAGCGCGGCCAGCAGCACCGCGACCCAGATCGCGTAGTAGATCGCATCCGGGCTCAGCATCCTGAACGAGCCGATCGAGAGCGGCGGAATGCCGGAGATGCCGTCATTGCGGCCGAGAAATTCCAGCTTGCTGAACAAATAGAACAGGCCGATGCCCCAGGCGATGGTGCCGAGCGGCAGGTAATGGCCGGAGAGCCGCACCGTGACGATGCCGAGCAGCACGGCCGCAATGCCGCTGACCAGCAGCGAGGCCGGCAGCGTCAGCCATGGCGACATGCCGTAGGCGGTGGTGAGCACCGCCGTGGTGTAGGCGCCGAAGCCGCAGAACGCGGCCTGGCCGAACGAGGTGAGGCCGCCGACGCCGGTGAGCAGCACCAGCCCCATCGCGACCAGCTCGGCGAGGCCGATATTATCGAGCAGCACGATCCAGAACGGCGGAATGCCCGGAATGAGCGGGATCGCCGCCATCACGAGCGCGAAGATGATGAGGGGAAGCCGCTGCGTCATCGCGCGTAATCCTTCTCTTCTTCGACCTCTGGCGCAGCGAGCGAGCGCAGCACCAGCACGGGAAGGATCAAGAAGAACACGATGACTTCCTTGAAATTGCTGGCGTAGAACGACGAGAAGGCCTCGACGATGCCGACCAGGATCGCAGCCACCGCGGTCAAGGGATAGCTGACGAGGCCGCCGATGATGGCGGCGATGAAGACCTTCAGGCCGATCAGAAAGCCGGTGTCGTAATAGAGTGTGGTGATCGGCACGATCAGGATGCCGGAGATCGCACCGATCACGGAGGCGAGCAGGAATGCGATCTGGCCGGATAGCGTGGTGCGGATACCGACGAGGCGGGCGCCGAGGCGGTTGACGGCAGTGGCGCGCAGCGCCTTGCCGGTCTTGGTGAAGCCGAAGAACAGCCACAGCGCGACGATGGCGGCCACCGTCAGGCCATACACCGCGAGGCTCTGGCCGGTGAAGCGCAGCGGCCCCGCGGTCACCGCGGCATTCGACAGCGCCGGTCCGCGCAAGCCCTCGGCGCCGAAGAACACCAGGCCAAGACCCTGCAGCGCGAGGTGGCAGCCGACCGAGGCGATCAAGAGTACCAGCACCGAGGTGTGGGCGATCGGCTGAAACGCGATGCGATAGAGGAACAGTCCGATCGCCGCCACGATCAGCAGTGCGAGGGCGATGTTGATCGCGACCGGCGTGTTGGGTCCGACCAGCGCATAGGTAAGGCCAAGCAGCGCGACGGGAAAGGCGACGTTGAGCGCGGCGGAGCGCATGACGAGCCGCGCATGCAGCGACTTGCGCGCGAAGACAAGATCGAGCGCGAAGGCAACGAGGCCCATCACGACGGCGAGCTGCACGGTGCCCGGCACCTGCCCGGTTGCCAGCATCGCGTAACTCAGCGCGCCATAGGTGACGAATTCGCCCTGCGGGATCAGGATCACCCGCGTGACCGCAAACACCAGCACCAGGGCGAGCCCGAGCAGTGCGTAGATCGCGCCGTTGGTGATGCCGTCCTGCAGCAGGGACAGCATGATCGTTGTGTTCAAGGCCGAGCGCTCCCCCTTAAGCGTCGGGCCGCCGCAACCGTTGATGCCGGTCAGGTCGGCCGATATCGGCTGTTGATGGCGGCCGATATTTGATATAGTGGATAACAATTATCGAATATAATCTCAAGATCCCCGAACGCCGCGCGGGATCCTTGTAGCGGGATTGCGAGCCTGGAGCGATGACTGTTTCCAAGACCGCCTCCGATGCCGTCAGACTGCCGCGCTCCCTGCGCAGGGAACCGGTCGATGCCGTCGGGGACGACAGCATGCTGCAACTGGGCGAACTGTCCGGGCTGCTCGGCTATTCGCTGAAGCGCGCGCAGCTCAAGGTGTTCGAGGACTTCCTGCGCTGCGTCGCGCCGCTGCAACTGACGCCCGCGCAGTTCTCCGTGCTGCTTCTGCTCGACAAGAATCCCGGCCGCAACCAGACCGAGATTGCCAATACGCTGGGCATTCTCAGGCCGAACTTTGTCGCGATGCTCGATGCGCTGGAGAGCCGCGACCTCTGCGCCCGGATGCGCTCCACCAACGACCGCCGCTCGCACATCCTGGTGCTGACCGACAAGGGCCGCGCGGTGCTGGCGCGCGCCAAGAAGCTGGTCGCCAACAAGCACGAGGCGCGGCTGATCGAGGTGCTCGGCCCGGCCAACCACGCCGCGCTGCTGGAAATGCTGGCCAAGCTCGCGCAGGAGTTTTGAACGGGCGCGACAGTCCCTCAGCCGTCATTGCGAGCCAACGGGTCGCGCGAATGCGCGCCCGATGACAGGCTCCGCGAAGCAATCCATGGACCCGCATGTGTGGATGCATGGATTGCTTCGTCGCTTGAGCGCAAAATTGCTTTGCAATTTGTCGCGAGCTCCTCGCAATGATGGTGAGAGAGCCGCCGATCAGTCGACCAAAATCACGCGCACATCGTTGACGTTGGTCAGCGTCGGGCCGGTCAGCAGCAGATCGCCGGTCTGGGCAAAGAAGCCGGTGGCATCGTTGTTGTCGAGATACGCTCTGGGATTGAGGCCCATCGTCTTCATCTTCGCGAATGTCGCCTGGTCGATCATGGCGCCGGCCGGATCAGTGGCGCTGCCGGCGCCGCCATCGGCGCCATCGGTATCGGCGGCCAGTGCCGATACGTTGGGTGTGTCCTTCAGCAGGTCGGCAAGCGCCAGCGCGTATTCCTGGTTGGGACCACCATGGCCGTTGCCGCGCACGGTCACCGTGAGTTCGCCGCCGGACAGGATCGCAACGCGGTTGCCTTCGCTGCGGGCCTTGAGCGCGAGGCGCGCATGTTCGGCGGCAACCTCGCGGGCCTCGCCCTCGAGATCGGCGCCGAGCGCAATCGTCGCGTAGCCGGCGTCCTGCGCGACCTTCACCGCGGCATCGATCGAGGCTTTCGGCTTCGCCAGCAGCTCGAAGGTCGCGTGGGCGAAAGCGGGGTCGTCCGGCTTGCAGCTTTCATTGCCGGCATCGTCGAGCGCGCGGCGCACGGCATCGTCGACCGAGAGATTGTATTTGGCGACCAGAGCACGGGCGTCCGCCAGCGTGGTCGGATCAGGAACCGTTGGTCCCGACGCGAGCGCGGAGGGATCGTCGTGCGGAACGTCGGAGATCGCGAGCGTGACGATCTCGGCGGCGTGCTGGCCGGCGCGGGCCAGCCGCCCGCCTTTGATGCGCGACAGATGCTTGCGGACGGTGTTCATCTCGCCGATCGGGGCACCCGAGCGCAGCAGCGCCCGGTTGACCTGCTGTTTCTGCGCAAAGCTCACACCCTCGACCGGCGCGATCCAGTTCGCCGAACCACCGCCGGTCAGGAGCACCAGCAGCAGATCGTCAGGCGTCGCCTCGGCGGCGAGCCGCAGCGTATCGTCGGCCGCCCTCAGGCCGGCTTCATCGGGCACCGGATGGCCGGCCTCGACCACCTTGATGCGCCGCGTCGGCACGCCATGACCATGGCGGGTGGTCGCGATGCCGACCAGCCGCGCCGGGTCGAGGCCGAGCGCATCGAGGTAGTGGCGCTCGGCCGCCGCGGCCATCGCGCCGGCGCCCTTGCCGGCGGCGAGGACGATCACACGTCCCTTCGGTGCCGGCCGCAGCCGCGGCGCCAGCACGACGTCGGGATGCGCAGCGGCGACCGCCGCATCGAAGATCGAACGCAGGAAGGGACGTCGGTCGGTCATGGTTATGCTTTCGCGAGAGCCGAGGCGTGAGTGAGGTCGGGCCGAATTGCACGCTGCATTCCCTCTCCCGCTTGCGGGGGAGGGTTAGGGTGGCGGTGTTGCCACGAGCCGTATTGCGTAGAAAGCCCCCACCCGGATCGCATCCTTGATGCGATCCGACCTCCCCCGCAAGCGGGAGAGGTGGGGGGGGGGGAGATTGCGACGCTTGGATCGAAACAAGAGCCATCTCGTCTCAATTGCCGGCGATCTCGCCGCTAATGACGTCACCGAACAACTGCCAGCGTTCGCCCTTGAACTGCATGAGCTGGAGTTGCTCGATCGGCTGGAAGTCGCTGGGTCCGGTGGTCAGCGTCACGCCCGGCAGCAGGCCTCCTTGCGCGAACTGCTTCAGGCTCGCTGCCTGCGCCATCACGTTGGCGCGGGTGAGGTCGTCGCCGCAGCGGCGCAGCACCTCAACCATGGTGGTCGCCATGTTGTAGCCGGTCATCGCGGAGGAATCGACGCGGTTGGTGTCGGGCATGTATTTGGCGAGCAGTTCGTCGAAGGCCCTCCTGCCGGCATCGTCCTTCCACTGCGGATCGCTGGCATCCTTGGCGTAGGCCGCCGAGATCACGCCCTGGGCGTTATCGAGCCCGGCCGGCCGCATCACCGTCGCGGTCGAGGCCGAGACGTTGGAGACGATGGTGCCCGGCTTCCAGTTCATCTCGCCGAGCTTCTTGATCGCCTGCGCGCCGAACTTCGGCGTGGTGAAGAAGATGACGACGTCAGGATTGTAGGATTTGAGCCGCACCACGTGGGAGTCGATGGTGGGTTCGGCAACCTCGTAGCTCTCTTCGGCGACGATGCGCGAAGGATCGCTGGCGAAGCCATCCTTCAAGCCCTTGAGATAGTCCTTGCCCATATCGTCGTTCTGGTAGATCACCGCGACCTTGGCGGCCGGCTTTTCCTTGAGCAGATATTTCGCGTAGATCAGCGACTCGCTCTGATAGCTGTGCAGCCAGCCCATGGTCCACGGGAAGATCTTCGGGGCGTTCCACTTGGTCGCGCCGGTCGCGACGAATAGCTGCGGCACCTTCTTGGCATTGAGATATTTCTGGATCGCGGTGTTGGAGGCGGTGCCGAGCGTGCCGAACAGTAGCAGCACCTCGTCGCTCTCGACGAGCTTGCGGGCCTGCTCGACTGCCTTCGGCGGCGAATAGGCATCGTCATAGGAGATGAAGTTGATCTTGCGTCCGTTGATGCCACCGTCGTCGTTCACCTTCTTGAACACAGCGGCCATCGCCTTGCCGACCACGCCATAGGCCGAAGCCGGACCGCTATAGGGCACGATGTTGCCGATCTTGATCTCGGTGTCGCCCGCACCTGTGTCGTATTTCTTCTGCGCCAGCGCGGCGCTCCCGGTCGCGGCGGCGACGGCAAGGCCGAGTAGGGCGGTTGCGACACGGTGTCGGATCGGCATCGGCATGTCCTGAAAGCTCCATATTTGCTGCCGGCTTGCTGAAGCGGCTGGTTTTTTGTTGGTCTGCCGCCGGTTACCTAGCGCATTGCCAGGCCAAGTGTAAGCGGGCAGCGTCCCTGGCCGGCTTTTTCCGGGCGGGCGGACGGGGCTTATAGCTAACGAAAAGCCCCCCGCGGCGGTATCGCGGGAGGCTGCAGCATTCGACTCGGGCAGGAGGTCAGCCGCCGACGTCGGCGCTGATGACGTCGCCGAACAGTTCCCATTTCTCGCCCTTGAACTTCATGAGCTGAAGCTGGCTGATCGGGGCGAAATCGGTCGGGCCGGTGTTGATCTTGACGCCGGGCAGCAGCACCTCGGTGCGGAAGTCCTCGAGGCTCGCGGCCTGCTTCATGACGTTCTCGCGGGTGAGGTTATCGCCGCACTGCTTGAGCACTTGCACCAGCGTCTGCGCCACGCCGTAGCCGACCACGGTGCCACCGTCGAGCTTGTCGCCTTCAGGGAAATCCTTGGCCATGAAGGCGTAGAACTCCTTCATGCCGGGGTCATTGTCCCACTGCTTGTCGGACGCATCTTTCACATATGCCGCCGAGATGATGTTCTGGGCGTTCTCGAAGCCGGCCGGCTTGAGCACGCTGCCCACCGAGGCTGACACGTTGTTGAGGAAGTGGGTCGGCTTCCAGCCGACCTCGGCGACCTTCTTGATGGCCTGGGCGGCGAATTTCGGCGTCGCGATGTCGATGAAGACGTCTGCGTTGCTGGCCTTCAGCTTGACGATGTGGCTGTCGATGGTCGGCTCGGAGGTCTCGAAGCTTTCCTCGGCAATGATCATGCTCGCGGCCTTCTGGCCGAGCCCGTCCTTGAGACCCTTCAGATAATCCTTGCCGTAGTCGTCATTCTGATAGAGCACGGCGATCTTGGCGTTCGGCAGATTCTTCAGAATGTATTTTGCGTAGATCTGGGTCTCGCTCTGGTAGTTGGGCTGCCAGCCCATGGTCCAGGGGAAGTCCTTCGGATCGTTCCACTTGGTCGCGCCGGTCGCGACGAACAGTTGCGGCACCTTCTTGGAGTTCATGTATTTCTGGATTGCCGAGTTCGACGGCGTGCCGAGCGAGTTGAAGATCAGCAGCACCTCGTCGCTCTCGACCAGCTTGCGGGCTTGCTCCACGGCTTTTGGCGGCGAATAGGCGTCGTCATAGGAGATGAAGTTGATCTTGCGGCCGTTGATGCCGCCGGCGTCGTTGATCTTCTTGAAGTAGGCGGCCTCGGTGCGGCCGATGATGCCGTAGGCGGACGCGGGGCCGCTGTAGGGCATGATGTTGCCGATCTTGATCTCGGTGTCGCTGGCCCCGGTGTCGTATTTCTTCTGGGCAAGCGCCGCACCACCCGATGTGGCGACAAGCGCAAACGCGGCCGCAAGGACCGCAAAACCTCTGGTAGCGGACATTAAGTCTCTCTCCCTGTGATCAGACTGATGTGTCGCGGCCTCCTGTTTCGAAGGCTCTTTTGTTGTTCGCCGTGATTATCATCTTACCCCGGCCGCCTCAACGAAAAGCCCCTGCGACATTGCCGCAGGGGCTGCGTCTTTAGTCTGCCCTCAAGGCTTAACCACCGACATCGCTGCTCAGGATGTCACCAAAGCGCTCCCAGGTCTCGCCCTTGAAACGCACCAATTGGAGCTGCGACAGCGGCGCGAAGTCGGTCGGCGATGTGTTGACCTTGACGCCCGGCAGCAGTCCGCCGAGCTCGAGGTCGTGAATGCTCGCCGCCTGCTTCATGACGTTCGCGCGGGTCAGGTTGTCTCCGCAGGCCTTCAGCACATGCACCAGCCCCTGGGCAACCGTGTAGGCGTACATCACCGAGGCGTCGGAGCGGTTGGCATCCGGATAGTACTTATCCAGGAACTTGTTCCAGGCGATCATTCCGGGATCGTTCTTCCACTGCGGATCGGTCGGGTCCTTCAGGTATTGTGATGAGATGATGCCCTGTGAATTCTCGAAGCCGGCCGGCTTGATCACGCTGCCGATCGAGGCCGAGACGTTGTTGAGGCAGTGCAGCGGCTTCCAGCCGAGCTCTGCGTTCTTCTTGATCGCCTGTGCGGCGAACTTCGGCGTCGTGATGTTCACGAAGACGTCAGCGCCGGAGGCCTTGAGCCTGACGATGTGGGAGTCGATGGTCGGCTCCGTCACCTCGTAGGCGTCCTCGGCGACGATCATCGACTCAGCTTTCTGGCCGAGTCCGTCCTTCAAGCCCTTCAGATAGTCCTTGCCGTAATCGTCGTTCTGGTAGAGCACGGCGATCTTGGCATTCGGATGGTTCTTCAGGATGTCCTTTGCATAGATCTGGGTCTCGCTTTGGTAGTTGGGCTGCCAGCCCATGGTCCAGGGGAAGTCCTTCGGATCGTTCCACTTGGTGGCGCCGGTGGCGACGAAGAGCTGCGGCACTTTCTTCTGGTTCATGTATTTTTGGATCGCCGAGTTCGGCGGCGTGCCGAGCGAATTGAAGATCAGCAGCACCTCGTCGCTCTCGACCAGCTTGCGCGCCTGCTACACCGTCTTCGGCGGCGTGTAGGCGTCGTCATAGCTGATGAAGTTGATCTTGCGGCCGTTGATGCCGCCTTCGGCATTGATCATGCGGAAGAAAGCTTCCTCGGTCTTGCCGATCACCCCGTAGGCGGACGCCGGGCCGCTGTAAGGCATGATATTGCCGATCTTGATCTCGGTGTCGGAGGCGCCGGTGTCGTATTTCTTCTGTGCGATGGAGGGGGTCGTGGTTGCTGCGAGCAGCGCGAGGGCAGCCGAAACAGCCCCCAATCGCAAATGGATAGCAGGCATTTTGATCTCCCTTGGATCACGGTGAATGTGTCATGTTTGTTGGATTGGGAGCACTTCGCGGCTCCTCGCGGCATTGAATACCTTTCGCCTGGCACCAGCAACAAAAAGCCCCCCGCGACCGGATCGCGGGGGGCGTCATTTAGTCGAAGGTGCAGGCTTGGGAACGCCTGGCCACTTCACTCGAAAGCGCTCTAACATGACGGGATTGGCTTGATCTGAAACAGCGGCGGAAGTCACCTCTCCCCGACGGGGAGAGGTCGACCGAAGCCGCCGCGAGTCGATTTAACTCAAACTCATCCCGCTTTAGTTGCTCATGTCGCCCGACATGATGTCGCCGAACAGTTCCCACTTCTCGCCCTTGAAGCGCATCAACTGGAGCTGCTTGATCGGCGCAAAATCGGTCGCCGACGTGTTGACGGTGATGCCCGGCAGCAGCGTGTCGGGGGCGAAGCCCTTCAGGCTCGCCGCCTGCTTCATGATGTTGGCGCGGGTGAGGTCGTCACCGCACATGTCCAGCACCTTCACCATGGTCTGCGCCGCAGCGTAACCGAAGGCGGTCGCACCATCGAGCTTGTTGGCTTCGGGATAGTCCTCCTTGAGGAAGGCGAAGAACTTCTGCATGCCGGGGTCACTGTTCCATTGCGGATCGGATCCGTCCTTGAGGTAGGCGGCCGAGATGATGCCTTGCGTGTTCTCGAATCCCGACGGCTGCATCACGCCGCCGACGGAAGCCGAGACGTTGGCGACGAATTGCAGCGGCGTCCACGCGATCTCGGCGACCTTCTTGATCGCCTGCGCCGCGAATTTCGGCGTCGCGATGTTGATGAAGGTGTCGGCGCCGGACGCCTTCAGCTTGACGATGTGATTGTCGATCGCGGGCTCCGAGGTCTCGTAGCTCTCCTCGGCGACGATCATCGCGGCCTTGCCGCCGAAACCATCCTTGAGGCCCTTGAGATAGTCCTTGCCGAAATCATCGTTCTGGTAGAGCACGGCGACCTTGGCGTCCGGCTTATGCTTGATCACGTACTTCGCGTAGATGTGCGCCTCGTCCTGGTAGCTTGGCTGCCAGCCCATGGTCCATGGGAATAGCTTGGGAGCGTTCCACTTCGAGGCGCCCGACGCGACGAAGAGCTGCGGCACCTTCTTCTCGTTCATATATTTCTGGATCGCGGAGTTGGTCGCGGTGCCGAGCGAGTTGAACACCAGCAGCACTCCATCGCTCTCGACCAGCTTGCGCGCCTGCTCCACCGTCTTCGCCGGCGAGTAGCTGTCGTCGTAGGAGATGAAGGTGATCCTGCGGCCCCGGATGCCGCCGGAATCGTTGATCATCTTGAAGTAGGCGGCCTCGGTCTTGCCGATCACGCCATAGGCCGAGGCGGGACCGCTATAGGGCATGATGTTGCCGATCTTGATCTCGGTGTCGCTGGCCCCGGTGTCGTAGGTCTTCTGGGCCATTGCGACATTAGAGCTCGTCACGATCAGCGCGAGCGCCGGCAAGAGCGCCGCCAGCGACAGGCGTACTGCTGTCATGGTTTCCCCACCTCGCTTTTTTGGTTCATGTATTCAATACCATCGGCACCGGCCGTCAACAACAAGCCCCCGCGATACCAGTCGCGGAGGCTTGCCGTTTGTTTCTGCACTGCAGCGTTATTCCGAGGGAACGTCGCCGGAAATGATCTCGCCGAACAGCTCCCACTTCTGACCCTTGAAGCGCTGCATCTGCAACTGGGGGATCGGGGCGAAGTCGGTGGCGGAGGTGTTGATCTTGACACCAGGCAGCAGCGTGTCGGGCGTGAAGTCCTTCAGGCTCGCCGCCTGCTTCATGACGTTGGCGCGGGTGAGGTCGTCGCCGCACATCTCCAGCACCTTGGCCAGCGTTTGCGCTGCGCCATAACCGTAGACGACGCCGTTGTCGGTCTTGTCGACGCCCGGCATGTACTTGTCGAGGAATGCGTTCCACTTCTTCATCCCGGGATCGTTGGCCCATTGCGGGTCGGAGCCGTCCTTGGCATAGGCCGCCGAGAGCACGCCCTGGGCATTCTCGAAGCCCGCCGGCTGCATCACGCTGCCGACCGAGATCGCGACGTTGGTGATGATCTGCAGCGGCTTCCAGCCGAGCTCGGCGGTCTTCTTGATGGTCTGCGCTCCGAACTTCGGCGTGGTGTAGATCAGCAGCACGTCCGGATTGGCGGCCTTGATCTTGACGATGTGGCCGTCGATCGAGGGCTCGGACACCTCATAGCTTTCCTCCATGATGATGCTGGAGGCCGCCTTGGCGCCGAAGCCGTCCTTGGTGCCCTTGAGGTAGTCTTTACCGAAGTCGTCGTTCTGATAGACGATCGCGACTTTGGCGTCGGGCTTTTCCTTCATCAGCCATTTGGCGTAGATGTGCGCCTCGCTCTGATAGCTCGGCTGCCAGCCCATGGTCCACGGGAAGCTTTTCGGATCGTTCCACTTGGTCGCGCCGGTGGCGACGAAGAGCTGCGGGATCTTCTTGGAATTGAGATACTTCTGTATCGCGGTGTTCGATGGCGTGCCGAGCGGATTGAACACGACGAGCACCTCGTCGCTCTCGACCAGCTTGCGCACCTGCTCGACCGCCTTCGGCGGCGAGTAGGCGTCGTCATAGGTGACGAAAGTGACCTTGCGGCCGTTGATGCCGCCTTGGTCGTTGATCATCTTGAAATAGGCTTCTTCGGTCTTGCCGATCACGCCATAGGCGGATGCGGGTCCGCTATAGGGCATGATGTTGCCGATCTTGATCTCGGTATCGCTTGCCCCGGTGTCGTATTTCTTCTGGGCAAACGCGGCAGGGGACGACGCGGCAAGAGCGATGACCGCCGCGGAAGCCGCGGCGATCCGTAGTGCAAAAATCATAATATCTCCTGGTTGATCTTCCTGGGGTTTCTTAGTTCTTCTTGAGCTTCCCGATCAGTTGCTGGGCAACGATCGCAACTTGCCTGGCGCCGTGCGGCACGAGGAAGATGACGAGGAACAGCAGCACGCCGAACACCGCGCCGGAGAGCCCCTTGGAGACGCTCTCGGCGATGTTCGGCACGAAGATGATGAAGGCGCTTCCCACGATCGAACCGGGCAGCCAGCCGACGCCGCCGACCACCATGCCGAGGAACAGCGAGATCGCGAGCTGGATCGTGTAGCCATCGGGCGCGACGAACTGCACGGCAATGGCTCCGAGGCCGCCGGCCACGCCGGTGATGCCGGCGGAGACGCCGAACGCCAGCGTCTTGTAAAGCGAGACGTCGACGCCCATCGCCGAGGCCGCGATCTCGTTGTCGCGGATCGCCATGAAGGCGCGGCCCGAGCGCGAACGCAACAGGTTCACCGCGGCGACGTAGATCGCGATGGTGATCGCCAGCGTGAAGTAGTAGAGCCACATGTCCTGCGAGATCTTCAGGTGGAGGCTCGACAGCAAACTTTGCAGGTATTCGGGCGCATCCGGCTTGGTCACGACAAGGCCCTGCACACCGCCGGTCCAGTCCTCGAAATAACCGAGCTTCAGGAGCTGCGGCATCGCGGTCGCGAGCGCGAAGGTCGCCAGCGCCAAATACACGCCGGACAGCCGCAGTGCGGGCAGGCCGAACAGGAAGCCGAACCCGAAGCAGATGATGCCGGCGATCGGCAGCGTCAGGGCATAGTTCATGCCCGTATGCTCCATCAGGATCGCCGATGTGTAGGCGCCGACCGCGTAGAACGCGCTCTGTCCGAGCGAGAACTGTCCGCTGCCTCCGGTCAGGATGTTCAGCGCCAGCACCGCCAGCCCGTAGATCAAGAGCATCGTCAACTGGAAGATGATGAAGTTCTTGACGAACAGCGGGATGACGATGAGCGCGACGAGGACGACAAGCGAGGTGCCGTAGCCGAGCGTCATGGCGCGCTTGGGCACGGCCTCGACGGCTGGGGCTTCCGTGACGACTTCTTCAGCAGCGCTCATGATCAAACTCGCTTCACGATGGCGCGGCCGAACAGGCCTGCCGGTTTGACGACCAGGACGACGATGATCAGCGCAAGCGCGATCGGAAGTTTCAGCTCATTGCCGACGCCGGGGATGTAGGTGCCGACAAGGTTCTCGAAGATTCCGACCAGGAAGCCGCCGATCACGGCGCCGAACGGGCTGCTCAGCCCGCCGAGCACCGCAGCGGCGAATCCGTAGATCAGCACGCCCAGCATCATGTTGGGCTCGAGGAACACCACCGGCGCGATCATCATGCCGGCGATCGAGCCGATCGCCGCGGCCATGCCCCAGCCGAGTGCGATCATCCAGGAGGTGTTAATGCCGACCAGCCGCGCCGATTCAGGCAGCGAGGCGGCGGCCCGCATCGCGAGACCGACCCGTGTGAAGCGGAAGAAGAAGAACAGCAGGAGGAGCATCAGCAGCGTGACGCCGATCATGCCGGCCTGGTGGGTCGAGATGAGTTGACTGCCGAGGAACGGCGAGGAGCCGAACGGCGTCGGATATTGCTTGATGGTGAAGTCCCAGATCAGGCCGGCGACCGAGTTGATGATCGCATACAGCGCGATGAAGCCGGCGACGTTGGTCAGCACCGGTGCCTTCGCCAGCGGCTTGAACAGCAGCCGCTCGATCACGGTGCCGGCGGCGAACGAGAACGCGACCGTGATGACGAAAGCGCCCCAATAGGGCACGCCCCACTGCATGAGCTGCCAGGATACGAAAGTCGAGAACATCGCCATCTCGCCCTGGGCGAAATTCAGGTGATCGATGGCCTGGTAGATCATGACCACCGCGAGCGCCATGCAGGCATAGATCGCGCCGGTGGCGATGCCGGCCAGGACCTGGTTGGCAAAAAGCTCCATCGTGCCAGCTCCTTTAGTAGCCGAGATAGGATTTGCGGACGTCTTCGTTGTTCGCGATGTCCTTGGCATTGCCCGACATCACGATCCGTCCGGTTTCGATCACATAGGCCTGGTCGGCAAGCTCGAGCGCGAGCTGCGAGTTCTGCTCGACCACCAGGATCGTCACCTTTTCCTCACGATTGATCTTGCCGAGGATTCCGAACAGGTCGCGCACGATCAGCGGCGCGAGCCCGAACGACGGCTCGTCGAGCAGCATCAGCCGCGGCCGCAGCATCAGCGCGCGGGCGACCGCGAGCATCTGCTGCTCGCCGCCGGAAAGCGTGCCGGCCTGCTGCGAATAGCGTTCCTTCAGCTTCGGAAAGTGGTCGTACATCCGCTCGATGTCGGTGACGATGTTCTTCTTGTCGGTGCGGGTGATGGCGCCGAGCTGCAGGTTCTCCTCCACCGTCATGGTGGTGAAGGTGCCGCGGCCTTGCGGTACATGCGCGATGCCGAGACGGACGACGTTCTCGGTCGAGCGGGTGCCGATCGGCTTGCCTTCGAACTCGATCGACCCGGTCGATCGCACCATGTTGCAGATCGCCCGCAACGTGGTGGTCTTGCCGGCGCCGTTGGCGCCGAGCAGCGTGGTCAGCGATCCCTCGTTGAGCGAGAAGTTGAGGCCGTGCAGGGCCTGGACCTGGCCATAATAGGCGCGCAAGTCCTTGACGTTGAGCATCGCGGTCATTGGTCCTTGCTCCCCAGATAGGCTTTGATGACATCCGGGTCGGCCTGGATCTGGGCCGGCGTTCCCTCGGCGAGCTTGCGGCCGAAGTTGAGCGCGACGACATGGTCGGCGATCGACATCACGAGGCCCATGTGGTGCTCGACCAGCAGCACGGTGATCTTGCGATCGGCGCGGATTTTGCGGATGAGGTCGCCGAGCACATGGACTTCTTCATGGTTGAGGCCGCCGGCCGGCTCGTCGAGCAGCAGGATTTTCGGATCTGCGGCCAAAGCGCGCGCCAGCTCGACCCGCTTCTGGGTGCCGAACGGCAGGCCGGAGACCACGGTGTGGGCGACATTCTCGAGGTCGAGATAGCCGAGGATCTCGTGCACCTTCTTGTTCATGTCGGCCTCGCCGCGGCGAACCCAGGCAAGGCGCAGCGAGTCGCTGACGATGTCGCTCGAGGTGCGCGCATGGGCGCCGACCCGCACGTTGTCGATCACGGAGAGATTGGGAAACAGGGCGACGTTCTGGAACGTGCGCCCGATCCCGATCTCGGCGATCCGGTGCGGCGGACGCGTCAGGATGCTCTTGCCTTCCATCAGGATGTCGCCGGATGACGGCTGATAGAGTCGTGACAGGCAGTTGAACAGCGTGGTCTTGCCGGCGCCGTTCGGTCCGATCAGTCCGAGGATGTTTCCCTGATGCATGTCGAACGACACGCCGTTCAGCGCGATGATGCCGCCGAACACGACGCTGACGTCGCGAACCGCTAGCAGGGGCTGCTGTCCCTGCGCGAGCTGTGCCTGCGTCATCTCGTCTCGCCCGCCATCAATTCGCGGTGCGAGCGACCTTGCGACGTGGTTCGCGGGTCGTGATGGAGGCTATCTGATCCCCTCGGCCAAACGTGCAACTTTCCCTCCTACTCTGGACTTTTTGCTTGCTTCTTTTTTTGATTGCGGCGCCATCCCACCGAGCGCCTGCTCGATGTTCCTTACCATCGCGACAAGACGAGGTCCAATGTCGTTGCGCAATCTATCTTCCGTGAAGCGGAATGCCGGTGCGCCACAGTTGAAGGCATAGGGACCGGTTCCGTCATTCAACTTCAATCCAACGCCCACCGCTGCGACATCGTTCTGCCAGTCGCCGGTGGACATCGCGAATCCGTACTTCGCCACCATCTCGCCAGAGCGTTCGATGCCGTCGCGCATCTTGGCCCAGCGGCTGCCGTAGTGGTCCCGCAGCTCGCGCAATAATGCCGCACGCTCGTCCGGCGGCAATGCCCAAATATAGGCACGTCCCATCGCGGTGGTTGCGATGGGTATCCTCGAACCGACGTCGAGTTGCACGCCGAGCGTCAAGCCGTTCCGGCTTTGACCGAAGTAGATCATGCTGTGGCGGTCGCGGCCGCCGACCGCAACGGCGCCGCCGGTCGCGCGCATCACGTCTTCTCGATACGGCTCGGACAGATGCCGAACGCCGAGATTTGCAAGGGCTGCATAGCCGAGTGCCATCGCCGACGGCGCAAGCTGGTACTTCTCGAATTTGGGAACGGGTGTAAGGTACCCGAGCTTGGTCAACGTATAGGTCAGCCGGGAAATGGTCGGCTTCGGCAGCTTGGTGCGGGCCGCGATCTCCTGATTGCCGAGAAGTCCGTCGTTGGGTTGGAATGCACGCAAGACTTCGAGTCCGCGGGAGAGCGCGACGACGAAATTGCGATCGGTCGCAACTTTCTTGCCAGAACGTTTCATTCCCTGTCGCTTTGTCATGCTCGTTGACAAGGCTCGTGCTTCAAAATAACCCTCGCTGTCAAGATGTGGAATTTAATTTCGCAGTGCGAAATTAGTCGAAACTGGTGGCGTGACGCAAGTTGCGTAGCCACTCAACACAAGTTCAAGAACAGCATCCAGGGAGAGTGCCTGTGAGTGAAGTCGTCAAGCTCGAGCGTCATGACAACATTGCTGTCGTCACGGTTAACAGCCCCCCTGTGAATGCGCTGAGCGCTGCAGTGCGCGGCGGCATTTTCGAATGCATGAAGAGCGCGATTTCAGATCCGCAGGTGCAGGGCATCGTGCTGACATGCGGTGGCCGCACCTTCATCGCCGGCGCCGACATCACCGAGTTCGGCAAGCCGCCGAAGCCGCCCGGTCTCGCCGAAGTGCTGAGTCTGATGGACGACTCCCCGAAGCCGATCGTCGCCGCGATCCACGGCACCGCGCTCGGCGGCGGCCTCGAGGTCGCGCTGGCCTGCCATTATCGTGTTGCCACCAAGGATGCGAGGCTCGGCCTGCCCGAGGTCAAGCTCGGCCTGCTGCCGGGCGCGGGCGGCACCCAGCGGCTGCCGCGTGCGGTTGTCCCCGAGCTCGCGGTCAAGATGATCGTCGGCGGCGATCCGATCAGCGCCGATGCGGCGCTGAAGGCCGGGCTGATCGAGGAGATCGTCGAAGGCCCGGCGTCGGGCGGTGAGGCATTTGCGCGCAAGGTGGTCGCCGAGAAGCGTCCGCTGCGCCGGCTGCGCGATGACGACTCCAAGCTCGCCGCGGCCAAGGCCGACCGTTCGATCTTCACCAATGCCGTTGCCGCGATGACCAAGAAGGCGCGCGGGCTCGAGGCGCCGTTCGCGGCGGCCGACGCCGTCGGCGCCGCGATCGATCTGCCGTTCGACGAGGGTCTGAAGAAGGAGCGCGAGGGCTTCCTCAAGCTGGTCTCGAGCGACCAGTCGAAGGCGCAGCGCTACGCCTTCTTCGCCGAGCGCGAAGCCGCCAAGATTGCCGGCGTGCCTGACGGCACCAAGTCGCGCAACGTCTCGCGCGTCGCCATCATCGGCGCCGGCACCATGGGCGGCGGCATCGCGATGTCGTTTGCCAACGCCGGCATCCCGGTCACGTTGATCGAGACCGGCGAGGAGCAGCTCAAGCGCGGCATGGGCATCATGCAGAAGAACTACGAGGCGACCGCGGCGCGCGGCGGCATCCCGGCCGACGCCCCCGCCAAGCGAATGGCGTTGATCAACGGCGTCGTGGGACTCGAGAACGTCAAGGATGCTGACCTGGTGATCGAAGCGGTGTTCGAGACCATGGCGGTCAAGAAGGAAGTGTTCGGCAAGCTCGATCAATATGCCAAGCCCGGCGCGGTGCTTGCCTCCAACACCTCCTATCTGAACATCGACGAGATCGCGAAGGAAACCAAGCGTCCGCAGGACGTGCTGGGCATGCACTTCTTCTCGCCGGCCAACGTGATGAAGCTGTGCGAGATCGTGCGCGCCGACAAGACCGCGCCGGACGCGCTGGTCACGGCCGTCTCGATCGCCCGCAAGATCGCCAAGGTGCCGGCGGTGGTCGGCGTCTGCGACGGTTTCGTCGGCAACCGCATGCTGGCGCAGCGTGGCAAGCAAGCCGAGAAGCTGTTGTTCGAGGGCGCGCTGCCGCAGCAGGTCGACGCCGTCGTGACCAAGTTCGGCATGCCGATGGG
>Ga0099822_1000535_pt1 | contig 36079 bp, 8 predicted proteins | sample CowpeawhiteBW_FD_76839 | JGI IMG/M metagenome (GOLD analysis project Ga0099822, IMG submission 76839) | Root nodule microbial communities of legume samples collected from California USA - Cow pea white BW | ecosystem: Host-associated > Plants > Roots > Nodule | place: USA: California | collected... | reverse complement strand
TCTTATCTCTTATCTCTTATCTCTTATCTCTTATCTCTTATCTCTTATCTCTTATCTCTTATCTCTTATCTCTTATCTCTTATCTCTTATCTCTTATCTCTTTTCTCTTTTCTCTTTTCTCTTTTTTCTTTTCTCTTTTCTCTCATCTCTCATCTCTCATCTCTCATATCTCATCTCTCATCTCTCATATCTTATCTCTTGTTTCTTGTATTTCTTCTCTTATCTCATATCTTATATTTATTATCTCTTATCTCTCATCTCTCATCTTTCATTTCTCATCCTTTATATCTTATATCTGATATTATTTCTGGTATGTTATATCTTGTATTTTGTAGTTCTTATATTTTACTATCTTTTATCGTAATGTTTTTCTTTCTTTTTTTTCTGTTTTTCATTTTTATTTTTATTTTTGTCTTGCTTTTGTTTTGTTCTTTTTTGGATTTTTTTTCCTTTTCTTTCTTGTTTTATTTTTTTTTCTTTTTTTTGTATTTTGTTTATTTACTTTGATCTTTTAAATTCTAATATAATGATGGTTATCTAATATTAGATTTCCTTCCATTCAATACAAATGTATAAATGTATAAACTATTTGAATGATGCAAAATTTCTATTTTTTAATGATAAATGATCATAGTAACTAATTTTTTGAAATGGTAGAAACAAAATAATTCATAAATGTATATTAGTCGTAATGATAGCATTCATTTCGTTAATAAAAAACAATGATAAACTTTGTTTTTGGGGAAAAAATCATTAGAGGAATATAAAATTTGGAACTTATTGTTGTTTCAAATAAGTTTTTTTTTTTAAGATCATAAGTACGAGAATAGACATAAAAAAATTAAAAAAGTTATGAAGAAATAAGAATGTTATTAGATTTAATTCAAAACACCGAACTTTAGAAAATTTGGGTAAGCAGCTTGAAATAATGTCTTGAACTTATGTATTATAAAATAGATATTAATATAAACCAATTGAAGATAATATAACTTAAAGCAACAAAATTTAAAATTAAATATCCCCAAACATAATGAACACAATGTTCAAAAACTATTTTTAGCTTTTCTTTATCTTGATTAACCCAATGAGCTTGGAGGTATATTCGTATGAATCTTCATTTAGTTTATTTCGGGAAGAGGTGAGCAAGTTTCCAACTTAATTATTTGCAATATCATAGTTTTTTACATTGGAAACAATGTATCCATTCTCATAATTTTTTTAAGTTTATTTGCCGATAATATATAATCATTTTTTTGTCAGCCTTAACTAAACATTTGTTACTGATTAATTTGTAATTTTATATCTCGTTTAGACAATTTTTAAAATTCGTACTATAAACAGTATAATAAAAAAATAAATTACAAAAAATTGTCCAACCAAGTTGAATATCAATATCTTATCGGCTTTCCATATTCAATGAGTTCATGATGTAATATATAACTTATTAATTGAACTTATTATTCCTAATATAGAAGTCAATATTATTCTATCCTTTAAATATTCTAAATTGTCTGAGCAATCTATCAATCCGACCGAATGATAAATTTTGCAATATCTTGGTATGGATTTCTATGTTGACTCACCAATAAACTTTTAGGAATTTAAACATTATGTTTTGATGAAACTCAAAAGGCTAGATACTAAATATATTACATTTATATTATTTAACGAGAATAAATAAATTGAATTTTCCTTTTGGATACTTTATCTATTTTTTAAGTTTAATTTCATCATTTATTTCCAGAAAATCGATCTACTGTTTTATATTTGCAAAACAAGTTAAATCAATTAGTTTATCATTTTAATCTTTTTTAAATTAAATTCATGTTTACTATAAACCTTAACATTATAGAAAAATATCAAAATAAATTTTCTGCGAACATTAATGAAACAATATTTAAAAAAAAAAACAAAAGTAATATTTATTTTCTATATTATTTTCACATATGTCAGTGACATAAGATTTATTTTATAATTTTTACTGCAATTAATAAATTAATAAAATATTAAAAATTCATAAGATTTTAAAAAGATGAGCCTCCGAGTTATGCATGCACAAATGGTATTCCACCATCTGTTAGTGATTTTGATTAACATTTGTAATTCTTTCGTGTTATTTTCACATTAATTAACAATATTAATTTTACAACCAGGTAATCTATATAATAGACAATTTTTTTCCTACTTTTCAATAATACTAAATCATACAATTTTAAGAAATTAAAATTTTAATATTTTATGCAGATATATAACGGCCTAATCTTAAAGGATGAGTAATTTCATTGGTCTAAAAAAGTCACAAAACTATATTGGAAGACTCATCGTCTATCTAACAAGACATGATGATCCAGTTTAATAATTTTCATTTTTAATTAGTAGATTGATTTGTATAATCCTACACAACCACAGTTCTTCAAATCACATAACAAGAATTAATTAAAGTAGGATTAATCGATTCTGGACATAGAGCAAGAAACATCAGGCACAGGTTCTTGGCAAGAAAACATCTCACGAAAACCAGAAAACATCTAAACATTAAACAGCTCATGCATGACGATAGAGGACGCTATTAATTTTATGTATTCAGGTCATAATGTAGGTCTTAAACCCCTATTGAAGCATAAGAGAAAAGACAAAAGTCACCATATACCTATTGGGAAAGGGAAGAAGAAACATATTATTAACAGTAAGAGCAATGAGGTGATATACCTGTAGTGAAAGGGAAGAAGAAACACACGACAGTAACAGTACTAATGTCATATACCTGTAGGGAAAGGGAAGAAGAAACTCATAACAGTGACAATACTAACTAACATGACGACGCTGTGTACATTGATAATTGATTCTAAGTATTTTAGCAACATTAAAGCCTTAATTTCGGCCACGCCCTACTCCTGGACGGTTGTATGGACTGCTACCATTTGAATGTGCCCTTGCTCTCTTCTGTTCGCCAGAAGAATCAACATCATTTGATTCAGATATTCCGGTCACCGGATGGCCATGCTCCGATGAAGGAAGTGCCCAACCTCCCCGCCTCGCCTGCACAGCCTCGCCATTACTACCGCTAGCTTCTGAAACATCAAAGACCACAAACTTAAAAAGACAAACAACAATTCAACCGAGCTCCTTAAAGTGAATAATATACTTTCAACGACATGATGCAAGTCTTTTAGCACAAAAATATAGATCACCCCCAGTGATTATTACTACTTATTTCCATGTCACAGTATTATTTTACTCAATTTCATATTTTGTTTGGTTCTTTTCCAGATTTTGTAGAAGTATGCATGATAGCTCCGAAGCAGCAAATTTGCAAATGCAATATATAACCAAAAGTATATGAACATAAAGAAGCATACCCGCAACATACTGGAAGAATTATTTCTAAGTGTGAGCGAATGTGGGAGTTGAAGGAAAAATGAAAGGAAAATTGCAGAAAAAGAGCTCCAAAAAGGAAATACAGAAACAGTGGTGCTACGAAAATGGAAATACAGAAAGCTGATCTATTAGTTTTTTTTAAGGAAAACCTAGCAGCTTTGAAAAATAGTAAAAATGCATGTCATTCATAAAACTGATTTCTATGGAAAAAAAAACAATAATGATGACCACTATTCTGAATTATTTACGCCTAGTAAGTAATTAATACGCACATTTTTTCTTCACAGAGAAAAGAGAAGAAAAATTAACAAAAGAGAACACTATAAACCAAAAGAACAGGGGTAAAATGCAACTGTGAGAAGTGGGGGATCGCACTCAGGACGCAGAGCACTTCACGAAGACGTTGGTCAACAAAAAAACTAGTGCATTGTTAAAACTCAAAACTTAAGGTTTAAGGGCATTTAAAATTTTTAGGAATACTTCACTGTTGCACACAGGTGCGTAACAGGCGCTTACAGCCATGACACTAAACCGTGTGCTATTATACTGTGCAAACAGCAGCCCTAGCCACTCTACCACTATAGCACACTATGGATAATACAGTAAATTATTTTATTTTGTTCAATTGTAGTTATTCAAGTACATTAATAGTTATAATCCATTGAGTAAATTACAATATTTAGCAGATATTTATTAAAAAAATATAGTTAAGGAAGCTATCGGAACATATATGAAAACATATAACTGTAAATATTATAGTAAACATATAACTGTAAATATCCTATTGTAAATAATAGAAATATCTTCCAGTGAATAGAGATAATTACTCACCAATACTCCCAGTCCATCCAGGCATATAGTTTTGACCCTTCACTTTCCATTCTTCTTCAAAGCCAGTAAGTTCCTCTACAATATCAAAAAACCTTTCAGGAATGCAGACATAAAAGAATATGAAAGTGTGAAAGTAATCTCATATATCACGAATAGTGGTCAAAACCATTATAGCACGATAGTGGATAGCAGGATGATCACAACTACCAAATTTCTATACATAACAAATAATTTCCATTACCTAAAAAATAGCCATAATTAATTGCATATTAATAGTTAGTCATAATTCTAGCCAAACACAGGAGTCAAGAACAAGAAGGGTAATGCAAGTAAAATAAAAGGAAAAAAAAGTAGAGAGACAAAGGTCACTGTAAGGTTTACTTATCTGAACTGAACACAACAGTGAAAAAGGAGAAAACAAAACATAGACATATAACATATCATACGCACAAATGTGAAAAACTAAACATAAGTCCCTCTTTGAGGTGAACAGAACCCCAAGGATGTGATCAGAGTAAAGACCACAGAAAGAGTCCCAAAGAATGTGGGTTAGCTGGAAACAGAGGAGAGCTACGGGTCAGATGGTTGCATTAAATAGTCACTGCTATAGAAAGCTAAAACAAACCAGCATTCCATCAAAGGACCCATAGCTGCAACATTACTATAGCAACACTATGATGAACCGTTGACTACTATGGTCATATGATATCACACCATACTTCCATGAAAATCGGATACATGACCTACCTTCATTTATATTATGCAAAGTCTGCATAGTATCCACCCTACCATCAGAATGCAGTTTCTTGGAGAGGGAATGACCCTACAAAACATCACATATAAGTAAAACCACATGAGTAAGAGACCTGTTAAAAGTTAAAGAATTAAAAGTTAACAGCAAAAGTTATTCCAAAACCAAAACAAATGAATCTACCATAGCAACCAAAGAGAATAGTATAAGAATACCTTGCCATGAATGCCTCTAGAAATTACGTGAGAAGCTTCTCTTTTTGAACTATCAGCCTCCTTGCTCTCTTCGAAGGTCACCTAACAGAAAAAATGGCATCAGAAAAATAACATTCTGCAAATCTTTCACTATAGCTATTAGTCAACAATTCAAATGCTTACTCCATCACTCCCACTCCTTCTTGTCCTTGAGGAGGTATAATATGTTCCATTTGCACCACCATAGCTAACTGTTGAACTCTGGAAGAAGAAGCCTTGAGATTGAGGCTGAGGCCCAGTTGTAATGACTCCGTTGTACTCATTTCCAGAGTACATATGTCTGCTCTTCTTCCCTGCAACTTGAATTATAAATAATCAGAGTAAGCAAAACCAAGCTGCCCATTTTTGAGATAGAGCAAAAGCACCTATTGGTGAAGGAGAAGACATGCATTACCTTCAGTTTCATCATCTGGATGTTCAACAGAAGGTTCATCATTTGACCTACTATGCTTTCTTGGATTTTCTTTCCTCTCTTCTGTTGTGTCCTCGTTTTCATCATCAGAGTCCAATTGCTGAATGATTGGTCCCCTTTGTCTACTAGGCTCTGGAGCTTGACGGTCAAGGAACCCAGATGGATGCACCCGCGGGAATTGATGTCGAATAAACCCGGATGGATGCATCTCTGGGACTTGACGCTGAAGAAACCCAGATGGATGCATACCTGGTGGAAAAGGAAATCCAGTAGAACTACCAAAGGAACTAGATTCAAACAGCCCTCCAAAAGGCTGGGTGAAGAAAGGATCGTCAAACGGGTCCCTACCCCCAAAAAAGCTTGACAGTAAACTCCTGGGAGGTCCAAAGGAACCAAACCCTCCAAACCCACCAAAAGGGTCACCAAAATTGGAGAAAGGATCCCTGCCTCCCCCGCGTCCTTGCATTCTCTCTATGCGCAGTATTCACTGAAAATACAGGTTGCAGTCAGGGTAATTAAAACTCAATAAACCATTCAAATATTAATCAAGGATTTAATACAACCTATTTCAGAAAAATCTTTTCATAATAAATGATTATATATTTTTATTAAATTCTTGCTGCAAATGAACGTGTAAGAGGATATAAGAATATTAATCATTGTTTTCTAATGTAAACACATGGTTTAAACCCTAGCAACTTCCTGATAATCCCTAGAAAGGCCTCAGAAAATAGGGCCAACGGGCTTATTTGCATATACCGACTTTCAATTACAGAACCAATGAACCAAAAAACATGTTAACTAGTTTATTTAAACTGGAAGAAAGGTGAAACAACACAAACAATAACTAAGAACGGAAAATGTTGAAGCATAACACGAAACCAGATAAACATAATTCAAATTAAAAATCCGTAAAATGAAAAGGGGAGATTTGACAGAGAGGTGTACCAGAGAGACAATGGGAGAGTAGAGAGGGCGAAATCGAAGAAGAGTGCTGAAAGACGAACCGAATTACTTGAAACCTAGAACTGTGTTCCCAATTTATGCACATTCACTGGATGATTCGTAATTCTTTCATGAAAACAGAACTTTCTAGCACAATTATATATATATATATATATATATATATATATATATATATATGTAGAACGCTAATTAATATATAAAGTATATATGTTAGAAAATAATAAATGTATATTAATTTTCTCATTTTTATATTAAAAGATAAAATTATTAATTTTATTAATTAAAAAAATATAAATACATATAATTGAGTTTGTAAAGACAAAAATATTCGATTTAATTAGTCACTTTATAACTATTTTTGTTCTTATGTGTCAGTTTAGTACCCGCTTTTAAAAATGTGTCAATTGAGTCTCAATTTTTGAAAAGTTGTTGTCTCAATCAGGTCCCTTTCAAAAAAAAAATTATTAACGTCGTTAACAATATTGATATTTAAAATGACTTACAAAATTAAGTATTGATACTTATATTCAAATTTTGTGGTAAAAGTCTTGAATCAAATTAACTGTTAATAATTTTTGTCTGAAAATGACATAATTGAAAAACATTTTCAAAAGTTAGGACTCAATTAACATATTTTTTAAAGCGGGTACCAAACTCATACATTTAAACGAAAATGAGTATCATCCAACTAATTAAAGCAAAATATTTTTAAAATTTTTAACAAAATAAGTATTTTGAAAACTTAATTAAACTTCAAATTGATATTTTTATTTTTTATTTTTTATTTTCGTAAATTTTTTAGATGTTTAATATTATTTTTTGTTAATTTAATTTTTTTTATGTTTAATTACATTTTAACTTTTAATAACATTAAAATATAGTTATTTTATTATTTAATTGTTTTTTAACTTTACTGATAAATATTAAATTAAATCTTATAACAACAATATAATACTTATGGGTATTTTGGTCTTTTAAATAAAATAAAATTACATTAATAGTGATTAGATAATATTTCATTTAATATTATAATTAACTATAAAGTTTTCTATATCTTAATATATATTAATTATTCTTAACTAGTGTCCTTAAAACATTAGTTAACAAGACCATATATATATATATATATGGGAGAATGTTAATTAATGCACAAAGGATATTGATTAAGAAATAATAAATGTGTATTGATTTTGTCATTTTTATATTAAAAGATAAAATAATTAATTCTATTAATTAAAATAGGGTCTTACTACCCTTAGGACATTGGTTAAGGATGGTTAATATACACAGAATTTTACAAAAGTACATAATTAAGTGTGATATTAACTAAAATTTGACCCAACAACTATTAATACAATTTTATTTTAATTAAAGGACATAAATGTTCATAAATGTTATACATGTGTGTTTAATATTTTATTTAATACTCATTAATAAAAATTAAAAAATCATAAAATAATAAAATAAATATATTTTAATATTTCTAAAAATTAAATATAATTAAACATAAGAAAATTTAAATTAACAAAAAAATCAGGAAAAAAATAGTGTTGAACATCTAAAATTATAAAAAAAACAATTAAAGTATCAATTTGAGTAGAGACTTAAAAAAATTTTAAAGTCCTTGTTTTGTATCAAAAAATTATTGTCTAAATATTAAAAGGGTATTTTTGTCTTTAAAAAATTTGTAATATACATTTATATTATTTTAATTAATGTATTTATTTGTTTATGTTTTAAATTAAAAGGATATTTTTTAATTTATTTAAGCAATAAAAATAAGCATTTTGAAAACTCAATTAAATTTCAAATTGATATTTTTATAAAATTTTTAGATGTTTAATATTATTTTTTTGTTGATTTTTCTGTTATTTAAATATTTTTATGTTTAATTATATTTAAATTTTTAGTAACATTAAAATATAGTTATTTTATTATTTAATTATTTTTTAAATTTTATTGGTAAACATTAAAATAAAATATTATAACAATCGTATAATACTTATAGGTATTCTTATCCTTATCTTTTAAATAAATAAAATTGTATTAATTGTGATTAGGTCAGATTTTATTTAATATTACAATTAACTATAAACTTTTCTAGATTTTAGTGTATATTAATTATCCTTGACCAGTACTTTTAGTACACAAATTAACAAAACCCTATATATATATATATATATATATATATATATATATATATATTATATCATATATCAGATAACATATATCATGGTCAGCATCCATTGAGCACGAACATACATGGGCATCTTTTAACCAAAAAGGGCCCAACAACCTTTTCACCACCTTAGTAAATTTCAGCGCTTCAATTTTATTTTTAGGTTACATCATTTCATAGGTCTGGAATGGTCTCATTTTCGTAGAAAAATATCAAGTAAGTTCCTTTCTTTTTGTTTGTCACAATTAAGTTTCTATTTTGAAAAATTTGTTGCAATTAGATATTTTTTAAGTAATGCACTAATGACATTAACTATGTATCATGTGACGACTTTCGATTTGTTTAATTTTTTTTTTTTTTATGTAAAAAAATGTCGCATGTCAAACTAAAATTATGCTACATGATACAAACTCAATAATATAATGATAACTAACACTTATCATTTAACACAATCTAAAATTGTTTAATATGGCATAACAATTAAAAAAATCAGAAGATCAATTCAATGCATTTTTCAAAATAAAAAATAGTTTAAGAATATTTAACTTATGATAATAAGAGAAAAACAGCAAACAGAACCATTAATATTGTATTCAAATAGGTATTTCAAAATCTACAATAGACATCTATCTACTCAATTTGACACTCAATAAAATAATATCAAATTACAATGTGAGCATTGAGTAATTAATCTTATTTATACAAAGAAAATGTTTTTTTCACATATAAAGAATAAAAGTAAATTTTGTGGATATTACTCGAATTTGGAATACTAGTCAATTTTTTTATAGGCTTAAATAACTTTTTGGTACTCATTTTCGTAATGTTTGTTACGGATGGTTCTCATTTTGACATAATGTTTAAACTGGTCTTCATTTTCGCAATTCATATTTTATTTGGTCATTTTGTGTAACACCGTTTAAATCATTAACGGAGGTGGCACGGTTTGTATTAGAGTGTGTTATGTATACTGTACATGTATGGTAATTAGATATTTGAGGATAAATAAGTGAGCTAGGGTTTTGGTAAGGAATGTTGGGGCAGTTGGCGGGTTTTAAAAATATACGCGGGTACCCGTGGATACCCGATATCCGCAAATATTCAAAAAAATATATATTTTATAAATTTTTTAATATAAAATTATAAAAATAAAATATAAATTAAATTATAATTATATTTGACATAATAAAATATACTATTAATTTTAATTTTAATTAAATTTAACTTAAAAAATATAAATTAAATTTTAATTTTAATATTTTCCGGGTATCGGGTACCCGCGGGTACGGATAGTATGATACCCGTACCCGAACCGTTTATAAGCAGACATTAAAATACCCGCTACTCGCTACCCGTGGATAATAAATACTGGCGGGTAGTAACTATCCAACGCGGATTTTATTCGCGGATATCCGCATGCACGAGTATTTTTGTCATCCCTAAGTACACGTAACACACCCTAATACAAACCGTGTCAGTTGTACAATGTTTCGTTAATGATTTAAATGACGTTATAGAAAAGGACCAAATAAGACACGAATTGTGAAAATGATGACCATTTTAAACATTCAGTAAAAATGATGACCATTTTAAACATTTTGTCAAAATGAGGACCATTTTAAACATTTTGTCAAAATAAAGACCATCTGCAACAAACACTACGAGAATGAGGACTAAAAAGGTATTTAAGCCTTTTTTATACTACTCAATTTTTTTATGACAATCCCGTTCCTTTAAAAGTGAAATTCCTATTAATTTATTATTTATCCATATACTAATCACCAATATAGTTAAATGAAACATGCAGTATTACTAGTACCATATATTTTTCAATTAAAAATAATGATTCAACATCTGCTTATTCATCATTTTATAATTAAATTGAAATTTGTTCATATATAGATGTCTATCAATTTTTTAAGGGTTAAGTATGATTTTTAGTCCTTGAACTTTGACAAAAAAATTAGAATTTGTCTCTGGTCGAAACTTTGATAAACTTTGGTCCCTAAACTTTAAAAATGAATGAATATAGTCCTTTTAACCCAATTTTGTTAACTTTTTTTTTTTTAGGTTTCGAATACATTTCTCAATAAATATTGGAGTTGTTTATGCTGTTTGACACATTCTCGGCTCAATATTTACTGAGAAATGTATTCGAAACCTAAAAAAAAAAGTTAATAAAGTTGGGTTAAAAGGACTATATTCATTCCTTTTTAAAGTTTAGGGACCAAAATTTATCAAAATTTCGACCAAAGACGAATTTCAATTTTGGGTCAAAGTTCAGGGACTAAAAACATACTTAAACCATTTTTTAATAATGAAAAAAAAAATCAATGGTGTTCTAATATTTTCTGACGTGTTAATAATTATATAGAACTCAACAGAGTTTATGAACTCTTCAATTTTAATATACATTTAATTTTCATTAAACTATGGAAAAAAATTGAAGACAAATATTATTAATTCTTAATCAGTTGTGATTATTTTAACGTCCATCTTTTAATATTTAAACGGTCATCTTTTAATAATTAACTAAAGACAAATAATCATTATTATTATTTCTTAAATAATAAACATTCAAACTATTTATAAGAATTTGATAAATATGTTAAGAGAAGGAGTTACTTTTTAATTCTTTGATTAAAATAAAAAAAATTAAATACTATTGTGGTTCTGTTTTTGTTTGATCTTGATTTGCTACAATATATTTAATTATGTACTTTTTGTTTATTTCGTTTAAATTGATGACAACATAATGTATAAGTTAACATTGTTCACGTTATTTGGTGGACTGTCATAATTATGATTGTTTGTGTTTTGTTCAAGTAAGTGTCTATTTTAGTTAAATTTGTTCAATTTAATTTAAAAACTGCCGTAAGTTTGTAAGATTGTAATGATTTTTTTTTTTAAATTGTATGATTAAGAATGTATTTAATGTATTTTAAACAAAGCATAAGTGATTCATATTTTTACTTTGTGTATTTACATATTTCTATAAATATTTAATAAAAAAAAATGTTAATTTTAGTAAGAATAATAACATAAAAGTTATAAAAAAATAAATTGAGTGTCAATTTAAGGAGGGATAATATTGTTTCATTTTTATAAAAATTGAGTTTGGGACAAAATTGAAACTAAAAACAAATAAATGGACCAAATTAAATCCTTTTGACACGTGATACAATTGTGAAGTGATACAGGTAAAAAATAAAAAAAATTCAAACAAAATTCAAAAATTTTAAAAAACCAGATATTGACAGGTAGCGTTGACTTTACCCCGTCTGATCAAACTAACGGTAAGAATTAACTTGAATTATTTTTAAGAAAATGAGAACCAAACTGAGACAAAAGAAAACTTGAGGACCAAACTAAAATTACTTGACATATAAAAGAATCAAAAGAGTAATTTAACCAAAAATAAATAAATAAATAAATAATTAATAAAAAAATTTAGAAACACGTGGAGTTGATACGTGACATATAATTAACGCGCTTAATACCATACTAACATAATGAACCTAATTGTTTCACATTTTTTAAAATATAGATCTAGTTGAAACTAAAAAAAAATCTACAAACCTATTTAAAATTTTGGACCACTGAATATTTTAATCAGTTAAAGTAATAAAAAAACTTATTATTAAACTGTCAGATTGGGTATTTATAACCCTATATACAACAAACCAAAAGAAACAAATCCGCGTGAGTTTCATCTCAATAAACTCATTCTAATTACATAGTAATATATAAAATCAAGATCAATTATCATTTTATTATAAAGTTATCGCGAAAATGTGGTTGTAGTTTAGTGGTGAGAATTCCACGTTGTGGCCGTGGAGACCTGGGCTCGAATCCCAGCAACCACAATCGGTTTTTATAAAATATTCTCTTTATATTAAAATAAATGATAAAAGTCAGTGGTTAGAATGATAATCAAAAGTGGTTGTAGTTTAGTGGTGAGAATTCCACGTTGTGGCCGTGGAGACCTGGGCTCGAATCCCAGCAACCACAAGTATATTTTATAATCCTATATAAAAATTTAAATGCTTATTCAATATTACATACTATTATAATTAAATATTTCATATCTTCTCTTTTACCCACAATGGCTGAGCTGTAAAACATTTGTTGTTATTATTATCAATTTTTTAACCCTATTTTTTTAAGGATAATTGCTTAGATTTATGTTATTAGCAATGATGTTACCCTATAAAAACTAAGAAAATTGAAAAAATATATTTTTAGGTGTTTATTTGTTAAGAATTGAAAATGTGACTGTACATTGTGTTAAATCACTCAACCTAATAAGTGCTTTATAAACCTTGTTAGAATCTATTATTTATCAGAGTTCCAATTTTATATTTTCTTCCCATCTTTTTGCTTGGGTTAGGAGACTTTGTTTTACTCAATAAAATCTTAATAATTATAAAATCAATAAATAAAAGAAGCAGAGATAGAACCACAAAATATCCGGATCCTAGTTTTGATAGTTGAAGCAGTTCAATTTGTGGTTTTTAAATTGCGATTAAATTGTGGTTGAACTGGATACTTTTGTTAATATGCTGTGTTATGGTTCAAAAGATTAAATTTTGTTTTTTTAATTTATTTTGACAGGATATTGACAACAAATAACTTATTCTAGTAATTATAAAAATAAATATTTGGTTTCACTCAGTCATTTACTTAGCCTGGCCTTATCTCCTTCTGCAGTTATAGAAAAACATTTTATTATTATAAATAAATAGTGGTATTAGAGAAGAGTTTTGCATACAGAGTTTTTCTCTCACAGCTCCTTATTCTCTCTGCAAATTTAGGTTAGTCTCACTTTAAAAAGTAATTAGTTCACTTTAAAATTTACAGTGAACATTCTTTCAAACAAGGTTAAATAGCAGAGCATTTGTAATCAGATTTGTTAGTAATGCATAAATAGGTAACAGAATACCTTTGGTTAAAAGGGAAGCCATTGGGCAGAGAATTCTCCTTGTTTTGTTCACCAATCTAACAACCATCAACAGAATTGGTCTTATTCTTTCTCGCCTTTATCCCTAATCTCTTTCACCTGGGTCTGTAACACGAGTGAATATCATAGTAAAACTACTATTTTTCCATCCATTAGCCTTGGCATCAACCATTAAGTAGATGGTCATTGGTTAAAAATGCGCCAAGATCATCGAAGGAAACACTTCACCTTGAGAAAGATTACAGAAAAATTAAATCTAGATTAAGATGACAATCTAGATTACCCTGTACTTTGCTGCTAAAGTACGAATGCATGATTTCCTAATATGATATGTAATGAAGAGCTTTACCTCATCGAAGTTAGCACAATTTTCATACCATTTCAGCCACCGACAAGAAATCCCTGAAAACCAGTCAATAATTTCAGTTGTATCTAGCATGACTAGTAAATTAGCAGACCGTGGGTACCCCTTGTTGTCAATCCATATCACAGTAGACCCATCTTTATGGCATTGATTGGAGCAACAATCTCAGTTTTTATAAGAAATTTAAGTATAATTTTAAGTCTCACGGTTAAAAATGAGAAACATGAATATTGTATAAAGATAAAGATCATAAATCCATTATTTGGCGGTTTTGAGTTCAGAGTAATCTCAATGTGATTGGCATTATTGGTGTTGTAAATCCTATTCAGGAGGAAGCTACTATCTGCCAAATGCTTGATCTCTGATTCCTTAACTTTCTTCAAACCATGACCCAACCATTTCTTCCCAATTCTAACTGTCCTATAATTCCACGCCTCCACCTTTTGCAGAGTGAATAGCTCCACTTTTTTCTTTCAACTTGTCATAAGGTCGCGGAACTTGTCATTGGCGGGTAGCTCCTTGACCCGTTTTTTTATTCGGAGCTCGAAAAACCACTTAAGCTCCATCCGACTCTTGGGTTTCGGTTTCGGTCACTCGAGTAGAGAGGCGATGTTCATCACCAGTGTTGACTTTCCAACAGTGTGACCATTATCCGGTGAATAGGTGACGCTGTGTGGTTGTGTTTCAAACTGCTGTTTGTCTGTGGGAAAATACATAATAATTGATCCTCGTTTTGTCATCGTAAGTATGGAACTGAAGAATGAAAATGGGAAAATTGGAAGAGATGTTTGGCTTACCCTTGAACGGAAACGGGAGAGAAGAGGTGACTCTGAAAAAGTGGAGGCTGCAGAGTGATTTGAGAGAGTTGGCCGCGGTAACAATGCGCATAGTGATGAATATGTCGCTGTCGTTTTAGAGGAAACTAATATGCAGCTGAAACTGTTGTCTATCTAGTGTCCTCAGCACAGGAAGAAGAAACATGTTCTTTGTTCCTGGCGCCTCCATAACTTCCTGCTAAACTAAGGTTTGGCTTTTGGACACACCCGTTGAAGGGTGACAAATATCGTTTTGCAAAACCGATTTTGAAAGATTTAATTTCTAATTTAATCTACAATCCACGTGAGAGAATTTCAATTCATAAAGAAAAATAAAACAAATTAAAATTATAAAATTTTATAAAAACTAGTAAAAAGTATGTGCGTGTGTATATCACTTGTATATAACCATAAATATATATTATGTCCATTACAAATATTTGTTTATCTAGTTTAATGGAAAAAACACGTAAAATAGTAATTTAATGTTCTATTAAAAAATTTTAGTATATTGTATTATATTTATCATAATCATTTACCTTTTTAATAATTAAAAATTACTTGTTTTAACCATACTTGAAATAGTAGTTTATTAAGCATTTAAAGAATTTTGGTGACTTTTAATATATATATATATATATATATATATATATTAATTATTTTAAAAATTTGGTAAAATTGTGATAAGTAAAATATTGTTATTATATGAAATAACCTTACTTAATGATAATGTTTTATTAAGTATTCTTGTCACTCTCATATTTTGTATGTGTGACCTTTGTTTAGCACCTTATGAAATATATAACTTAAATAAGATGACATATTCAATGCTAATTTGTTTAGTCTATATCATAAATTGAGAGAGACATTCATGTTGATTAGAGTTGGTCAGTGCATGTACATGTACAAGTTTGTTAACAAATGCTACCAAAACTACTATTAAATTTATTAATATCCACATAAATAAATTAATGCACAAATTCATAAGGCTAAAATCTTTACAAAAGTCATAATCCTCTCTCTGAACAAGATTAATGTTACCCAATTATTTATGGCATGTGTCTTCATCTTCTTAGTTGTTTCATGTTAATGGACATGTTTAAACAAAATTCAAATTTTGAAATCTCCACAAATCAGTGTTCCATTAAGTTGTTTACAATCATGTTATTTAACTAAAGTATACATCAAGATATCCCTTCCATTACAAACTTCATGTGAATCTCTCACCATGCTCCCCCTCATCGATTATGTTTCCTCCACCTTTAAGTATTCTAGATTGGTCTTCCCTAATCACCCTATAAGCCTCTCATATTCCTTTTCCATCTCATTGGGTTTGTTGACATTACTTTAATTTTCCTCCATGTCATTGACATTGAGGCACTACTTTTCTTGCTAAAGCAATGAATGTTTGTATTCAACTACCCAATCAATGATTGTTGTATCTAATTATTTTATCATTATTTTTCATTGTTGAGTTTTTGTTGTTGCTATGAATAATTCTTTGCCTTTCTTTTGTTACCTCAATTCTTGTTCTTGAAATATTGTCATTGTCAAAAATACATGGGTCATTGTTTGTCTGAGATTTCTTGTATAAAGATCTATTTATTTATCTCGAATTATTATTGTAATTTACACTTATTGATAGAGTTCCACGCAGTTTTGACATAATCAATGATGAGAAAAAGCCTTTTTGAGTTTTCAGAAAACCTCCTCACATTTTTTAGTCCATCAAAACTTCTCATTCGTTTCGAGACATTGGAAATATGGGAGTTCTAAGTCACCTATTGTTGATGAGAACTTTGACAATGATACCAATTTCACAGTCAGTTGTTGTACCTCCTTTATATTTGTTGGGTTTCTCATGTTAATGATTGTATAGAATTTGTCGAGTCTAAGCCATGAAGTCTTAACATTCTTTAAGCCAAAAGACATCATTGGTAGTAAAAATTGGTTGATTTTGTTGTGAATGTTTGTATTCTACATTATCATATTTAATGACCGTAAACTTAAACAAGATAGGATATTCTTCACCTTTGTTTAATTTTATCAAAAGTTGAAATCAACCGTTAAATCAATAGATGACTACTCATCTTAAGTTAAGTGTTAAATAGAGTACTTCAAATGAAGTTAAGAAGATATATATGAACAAAGTTCCTTATGCATCTATAATGGGCAATTTGATGTATGTAATGATATGTACAATACCATATATTGCACATGTTGTTGGTACAATCAATCATTTTTGTCAAATCCAAGTAAAGAGCATTGAAATGTTATGAAATGGATTTTTAGGTATCTCTGTGGTACTAGTGATTTGAGACTTTGTTTTGGAGGTGATAAACCTACTTTAATGGGTTACTCAAACTTATATAGGGTTGGAGACATTGATTTTAGAATGTAAATTTTGAACTATTTGATTAAGTTTGCAGTGAGAGCTATGACTTGGCAATCAAGATTGAAGAGGTGTGTAGCATTGTCCACTATAGAGGCATAGTTCATTGCTATTACAAAAACATGTAAAAAGTTGTTATGGTTGAATAAATTCTTGTAGGAGTTTGGTTTTGTGTAAAACAACTATCCATTATTTGTGGATAATTAAAGTGTATCCATCTTAGTAAGAATCTAACTTTTCGTTATAGGTCCAAACATATTGATGTGAGACACCATTGGATATGTGATAGTTTGGATGTTAAGTTGTTGAAGTTGGATAAAGTTCGAAAAGATGACAATGTTGTTGATATGATGAATAAGGCACTGCCAAGATCATCACCTCCACGTAGTTATGAGTGAGGACATGTGTTGGGTTGAGCTCCCTAGTATGTATCTAAAAAGAAACCTAGTTTAACTCATTTTGTCTCACTATTTAATTGAAGTGGAGAGGGAGAGGGGTATTTTAGGTCAAGAGAGAAGTTTATTTTTGTAGTCCTTAGAAGAAAGAGAGAAAAGAGAAAGAAAAATTGTTGGTATATTCAAGGAACTACCTGAGAAAAATTTTCATTTTCTTTTCGTACATTGTTAAATTGGGCTGGAATTTTGATAGCATGTTCGCGGCATAAAATTTCTCATTTTGACAGTTGAGATCATTAATTATAGATTTATGATTAGAGAAACCAATTTCACACTATTGCTCTATTTTAAGTTTCTCTTTCCTTATTTTTTATATTTGTAAGGATTTCTAATGTCAAGAGAATTTGTTATATTAAAAATATTGGTATTCTCTTCTTATTATGTTTTTTTCTATTGTTCCTTATATATATGTTTGCAAGTTTTGATTTTTTTTTTGTGTATACTTTGTTATATTTAGTTACTGTTATTGTTTTTTCCATCGTTATTTTATAAATATGCATGTTTTAAAAAATTTACAATAATAAATACATTTTTTTTATTAAAATAATAAAAAGATCTTCTTTTATTACCGTTTATTTTTTCGTATAATCCAAACTCTAATTTCTTTTTTTTTTCTAAATATTTTCATCATCTATTCCAAAGGCAAAGAAAACAAGCTCACACATAACTGAATTTTCAGTCTTCTGTCAATTTTTGAAGGATAAAATAAATATGAAGTTACGAATTACTGTTTAAGCGTGCTGACATTTACGAAATTAGTAATTCTACACCATTTCCGTACCCTACATTTTATCAAAAAAGAAAACTAGAAAACGAAATGTCCACGCAGAAAAGAAAAAGGTTGTTGAGATGTTAAACCATGAGATGAGATAGGATGAGCAATCATATCTTTTTTTTCCCTAAAAATATTAACAAATTGGGTAAAAAGTAAACGAATGCGACGATAGCAAGGGAGGCAGTTGTACACCGAGGCGCATGATAGCGCAATGAGTTGGCCTTAGGGGTGGGTCCCGCTGGCGGTTCAGCGACATGCGGTTCCGGTTCAGGACCTCGTCCTCAATCGGTCCACCTCGCTTCTGCGAAATTTCTTCGTCTTTCACCCTGGCCTTCTCGAATTGGAACTCCTTCAACCTTTGCACCGTTCAACACGTCATGCTCTCTTCAACTCTCGGTAATGTTGTTGCTTTGCTTCTATTTATAATTCTTCTACTGAATTAGCTCCTCCGGTGTCCCTGTTTCCTTTCCCTCGCCGTTTCCATTTCAGTGAAATTGAACAAACCGTTTCCGTCTCTCCTGCTTTCTATGCTCGCAGCCTGAACAGCTTCTCCGATTTGCCGGCGATCTCCCTCCGTTCGCGATCGATCAACGATTGAGGTTTAGGACACCGAGTCAGAGGTCGAAATGTCCGTGTCGGATTCCGATTCCTCCTCCTCCTCCTATGGCGCTGACTACAAAAGCCTCAAACAAGTTAGCCGCGAGCGTAAGTATCTCTCCCTTATCTTAGTTAATTTGATTCCCAATTCCCTTCTCTCATCAATTCGCATTGAGTTCCGAATCGCTTCAAGTATCTGTAAGCCAGTAGAACTCTTTTTTTTGTTTGGTTCTCTTTTTCGCTTTTGGTTTTGTAAAGGAGGCTATATAGTGTTTGCTCAGCGTTTTTTGTTACTCGTTGGTTCTGATCTCGGTGAATGAAAATACAATTTGCTCTTCGTGTATGTTCTATTTTTTTTTTTTTGGGTGTTTTATCTGCTAAATGACAGAGCAAGTGAATGGAAGTCAGCAGCTGGTGCGTTAAAATGTGAAGCGTGTTGGCACTGCGCCTCTTGTGTTGTGGTAATGGTGAGCAACGTATTCAACTGCTTATGGGAACTCTGCGAAGATGGTACTTAAAGGGGATTGGAATCTGCTCGAGAGCCATTAGTATTTAGTTTCTACAATTTTCTTGATTGGGATGAAAATCGCTGCTTTTCTTTTCACCGATGATTTTACCCAAGCTGCAAGAAATAGGAGGTTAATGCTAGTAGTCTCTTGGATATGATGTTCTCCTTAGTGAATGTGGAAGCCAATTGTCAAAGGATATCGCAATGGATATTATTAAGAATAGGACTTCTCCATGTGAGATTAGTATGCTGTGTTATAATATGTTATAATATGCAATGGTCTGAATTGCTTGCTTGATATTTGATCGTATTTCTTGGATATTAAAGTTTGTACTTTTGAGTTCTTTGGGATGTACAGTTGGAAGCAAAATTCTGGTTCCTAATTCCTTCCCGTAATCTCCTTTTAGAAATTTATACTCACCTTTGTATGCAAAGTCTTTCTTTGTTGGTTTTTTATGCACTGACCTCTCTCTAAATGTTGATGTTATGTGTTTTTCTTCAGTTTGAGACTTGTAGCCATTTATCTTTATGCTGTCTAGCTGCCAGATATTTGTTGTTTAAGTTGTTTGGTATTTTTTTTTCAAAGCTGGATCTGTTGATCGAGTTTGGAGCACTATTTGAAATGCCATATCAGGGGTTTTGGGAAAACTGAAGAGAGTGAGTTTTTTGGGCAGGTAGGTGAGAGTAGTAGAAATTAGAATTTTAAGATGGCTTATGTTCAAAATGAATGTAGGTGATTACAAGAAAATATTGGTGTAGTATGATTGAGTACTGAGGATTAGTTACAGTGCTTTAACACCTACAAAGTATGCCACTGGAAGCACCAGTAAGGAGAGTAGGGTGCACGGTTTGTAATCCTGTGAAAAAGGAATAGACAAAGATTAATTGGGGAAGTTAATATCAGGAATCACATGGTCAATGGTATCAATCTGGTCTTTAATTGGGCTGAATTGTGTCATGTGGTCCATGTAGCTGACTCACTTAGTGGGATAAGGCTATTATTGTAGCGTGTATCTAGATGCTTGCAGTTAGAGAGTAATGATAGAGTTTTGGGATAATTTCTTGCTATTAACCATTTTGTCTCTATGGAGTAAAGAGCTTGTCTGAATCTCGGCTACACTGCCACATCATTTTTTTTTACTCAAGCTTAAATTGCTTTGCAATTTGTGTTTTGTATCCATTCAAGATTCAAAATAAAAGTGGTCTTCCTTATTCCTAGTGTCTTTATGGTATGCAGATCATAATTATTTTAAAGGGGTCCTTTTAGCAAACATGTAGAGAAACTACAATCATTGGGTTATTTATATGTCTTTCTTTTTTGTTGGTCTTTTATGCTTTTCATTTCTTTAGTTTATCACCATTTTTGTTTGTTCTTGTGCATCACATTTATTCTCTAACTGTAAATCTACTTACGTCTCCCTGAAAGAAAATAAGAGGAAACTACATGATGAATGAAATCGCTCGAAATAATGTTATAGTTCTTGGAGTTCATAGATTACTCTGATACTGTACATTTAGTATAACGCAGAAAACTCAATATAGCACCATTTTATCCTTCTAGCTGATAGACTGAATAAAAGTTGTAAACTCAACACAGATATTTGAAGTCAGTAATTCATTTGCAAGGATTGCATACTTTTGTAATTTTTCTTTCTTTTAACATTTTAATTGTAAATTGCTTAAAATTTAGCTTTGACCAATTGCTTTCTGATCTGATTATTCTTAATTTCTGTTTATGTTAAACTTTCTGCAGGATTATTACATGAAATGCTCAGGTCAGCAAAAACAGGGGATTCAAAATCTACATGGAAGGTATAAGATGCTGTTAATTAAATGAGTTCTGCCTAAGTATTTTTACTTCGCCTTAGATACAGATGGACCATCCCAATAGGGAGATATGATATGATTGGGAAATATCTTACCCAATATTTCCCATTATTATATTCTTAGAAAGTGAATTGTAAGCCCAATACATATACAATTTCACAAAATTGACTTATAAGGTGAGGTTTGTATCTCACTTATATACCATTATTTGGCTATATTTGTAGCCAATATGGAATTTTCAGCACACCTCTTCGTGCCAGAGAGTGAACATCTTGAGTGTGAAATTAAATATTTTTGTGTGGTCAGATAATGACTTCATAGTAGATAGCACAATAAATCCAATAAACATTGTTATGATAGACTATTGGTATAGGATTGTTAAATTTTTGAAACCATTCATGAACCTTTATTAGACAGCATAATCTTTTGCAATAGTTGGTTTCATTACATGGCATTAGAGTGATGATGAAGTGGTCTAGAGTTTGATTGGTCTTGTGCATTTTTCACTCTTGAAGCTTAAAAAACCATAGTGCACAGGACTGCATTGGATGTAAAACCATGCATGGGCCTTCTCCTAATAATATAAGCTTTTGGGACTCTTGGTTCTTCACAGGGAGAATGACTTTTAATCCACACATTCATTTCTTTTCCAAGGAACCTGCTTGAGCTTGAAAATGACTAAAACATCATGCTTCATTTGTTTACCATCTTGTATGGTTCATGAGCTGCTTGCCTGCAGGTACTAATAATGGACAAACTCACTGTAAAGATAATGTCTCATTCTTGCAAGATGGCTGATATCACTGATGAAGGCGTGTCATGTAAGAATCACAAGTTTGATTTACCGTTTTTGTTCTGTCCACTGTCTGTGAAAGACCTATTAATTTTCTACGTTTTGGGTTTAATAGCATGGTTCTTGAGTTATTCTCTGATATTCAAATGTAAAATTTTTATTTATACTCCAAGGAATGCAATCTGAATATATGCTAGTCAAGTTGTTAAATGTGGTTAGTTTTCTGTTAAAAGAAAAAAGTTAACTAAACAAAAAGAGAAAAAGAACAGTTGTTTCCTTTCTAGCTTCAGGATTTTGAGTGTAGCAGTAATGACGAGACTGGTAGAGTGGTAAATATATAGATCACAGGGTGGTTCCATGTTCTTCTATTGTATTCATCTTGTAGAAAAATAATATAGTTATAAATGAAGGAATGTGATTACACCCTTTACCTTGTTCAATTATGTGTGATATGATTCCTTTTTATATGACATTTGAACTGTGGGAGAAATATGATCCTTAACGTACTAATCGCTGATATTAATTGTCATAACTCGTAGAGGTCTTTGATTGACAGAAAGAAACGCAGAGGAACTTGTTTCTCCTTTCTTTTCTTTTTGGAATTTATTGGCAGTTCTAATCAACTGGTTGTTTTTAGGCATTGCTTTTAAAATTGTTTTTGAAAGTGAGAATGGAATGGAAACGAAATATATGAGAAATTAAAGGAAAGGGAAGGAAAAAAATGAAATGGAATGGAGTTGCCTTCCCTTTTTTTGGATAATTAACCAGACAAGAAAGGAAAAGTTAAAGGGGTTGTAAACTTTTAATACAACCATTATAAAAATTTAATTAATTCTACTTTGGTTCACATTCCAATTTTTTGGGGAATGTAGTTTAACAGATTTCTTGGCTATCAATATTGGATTTAACTAACATGTTTATGGAAGATATTTATTTCGTAACCTGTATTTTGCATCACTTTCTAATTCTTGAACGGTGTATTATGTTTTTATATTTGCAGTGGTTGAAGACATATACAAGCGAAGGCAGCCATTGCCCGCAATGGATGCTATATACTTCATACAGCCAACCAGAGAGAAGTACTTGTCCTTTCTCTCATGTTTGTGGTGGCATATTTATTGATTTATCTTTAATTAATTTGAGGTTGCTCATGGATCAGAAACACAATAGAAGAGGACCTAGAAGTTGATTTTTTTGTTGGTCTGTCATGTTTGCTTTTTGCATGATTTCTGTTAGTTCTACAGGAAAAGTTAAAGTTCCTCATGCTGAAGGTTATTGTTTGGCAACATGTAAAAAATACTCGTACAAAAGAGGTTTTGTGTTCATACTGGCCAAGAAAACAAAAGGAGAGATTGTGTTGTTGATAGTTTTCAGTTTTAGCATTAATGTACTGAAAATGTGTAGTTAATTTTGTGGTGCATGTCTATTTTGGTATGTATGTTTCAGAATTTCTTTTGAAGTATGTCTGTAATGTCTATACATATGCAGTTTCAAAGTTATTTTTATTAGCATAACTCCCAATGTCTTGGTTGAAAATAAAATCTCAGTGGTTATAGGGTTCTAAATTTGAGAGTATTATTTTTTTCCTATAGTCTCTTGCAATTAACTCTTTATTTTATTCTTTATGAATTTGATGAATTCCTCCCTCGTGTTTACTATTTAATATTTCATAATTGTACGGTGTTTTTTTCTCTTATCTGCAAAATGTATCATTTAAACATAACTATTTTATTGTTATTCTTTTTATCACTCTGTCACTTTCTCTCCCTTTTTTACTGATGCGCAAATATACAAGTTAAAATGAAAAATATTTTTAGCTTTTGTGGATGTAAAATGTTTTTATTCAGCTTTAGTTGTGGTTTTAGTTAACCTATGCACAGTAGGTTTTTGTGAATTGTTCCATGCCTAATGATTTCTTTGTTCATTTTTGTTGGCAGCATAATTATGTTTTTGTCAGACATGTCTGGAAGGAAGCCCTTGTACAGGAAGTATGTGATCTTTATACATCTCCAGTGAGTGGAAGTTCATATTGACATTTGCTAATTGGTTTTCAATCCTATTTTATTCTGGGTTCTTGTAGGGCATTTGTTTTCTTTAGTTCACCTATTGCCAGAGAATTGGTTATGGAAATTAAAAAAGATGCGCAGGTGTTGCCTCGTATTGGTGCTCTAAGAGAGGTGAGTGTTTTTTTATTTTTTTTGGTTCTAGACGGAAATTGAATTTTTCCCCAAAAATTCAAATTTTCTTATTGTCATTCTGTGACCTCATTTCAATGCAGATGAACTTGGAGTATTTTACCATAGACACTCAGGTATGTGCTTGTGCATTAGTAGGCAATTTCACTGCTTGATTACCGTAGTCTTCGATGAGTGTCATTGTGTAATCACTTTTCATATGAATAAAATTACTGTCCTTTTGTTTTCATTGGGATTGGATAAAAGAATCGAAAAGCTGTATTTTCTGGTTGATTGATGTGTAAAAGTGGTACGCAACTATATAGATATAAGGTTGACGATAAGGAAAAGATTCAGCTAATCTAAAGTTGGATGAGTAGAGAGACAATGAGCTGAAACCGTGTGATTCTGAGACTGCTTTATTTATACTGAGAAAACGAATCCAATATAATAAACAAAGGAGATATGTTATCCTCTAATAATAAAGATATAACACATGGATAAATAAAAATATTCCTAATAATACATGTATAATTCATATATTCCTGATTCTAAAAGATTATAAATATTTTCTTGATTATAAAAGATGTGTGCCTTATTTCTATTATTATAACACTCCTCTTTAAGCTGGGACATATAAGTCATATGTCTTTAACTTGCTACAAATATGATTGATCCTTGGTTCTCTTAGAGACTTGGTGAATATTTTTGCCAATTGTTCACTAGAAATGACTATCTATCTCAATATTTTTTGTCCACATGAATGACAAGATTAGAGACAATTTGTAATGCTGCTTGGTTGTTGCATATAAGGTGCATTTGGGAATTTTCTTCATATTTAAGCTCTTTAAGGAGTTGTTTAAGCCATATGAACTCATAAGTGACTAATGTCATTGCTCCGTATTATGATTTTGCTCTTGATCTTGCCATAATATTCTGTTTCTTATTTTTGCACAACACTAAATGACTTCCAACAAGAACACAATACCCTAAGTGGAGTGGAGCATCTATCTTTTGATGATTCTACCCAAGTCAGCGTCATAATATTTAATAAGTTGAGTGTTTCCCTCATCTTCATAAATAAGGCCTTTACCAGGAGCATTCTTATATATATTGGGATCTGTACACAGCATCTCAATGGTCTTGGTGAGGAGAGTTTAAGCATTGACTTACTAGGCTCATTGTAATGACAATATCTAGAAGAGTTACAGTGAGGTAATTTAGCTTACCAACTAATTGTTTGGCAACAAAAGAGAAAGTGAGTGTAATTTTGTCCATAGATTTGTGTGTATTGTTCCTTTGGCAACCAAGTGAGCTTTATAGTGAGCAATTTTGACATTAGGTTCTGTTTTAAGAGTGTACAATAACTAACACCCAAAAATTGATTCCCAAGTTGGAAAAGAAAACAACTCCAAAATACCACTACTTTGAAGGATGAGATAAAGCTTCATGTGGAAACTTAGGTATAGGACTAAAAGATGATAATGACTTAGTAAGTTTCAAAATATATGACATGTTGGAACGCTACATGTGTTTGTCCAATTCCACATAGCCTTTTTAAACTATAGGAATAGAGTTGAGCTGAAGCCTATGTTACTAAGTCGGCATGAGTGCTATCTTTACATTGAGAAAATGGAATCAATACAATAAATACAGGAGATTTGATATTCACAAATAATAAACACATGATACAGGGAATAAATAAAAGTGTTCCTAATAATACAACATGTATAGTCTTAATATTCTTGATTATAAAAAATCTGCTCGTTATTTCTATAGTTACAAAAGCCATGAATGAGAGTGTCAAGTGATGGATCGCAATATTCTTAGTTAAGTTGATTAGAATTTGTTATTTGTAGAAGAAAGCCTTCCTTAGAGTTCAGATAAAGTTTGTTATTCAATGCTAAATAAATTGGACAGACAAAATATTTTTATTGCTGCATCTGTAAAATTATAAGGATTACTCACAGTAAGTAAATAGATGTTTTATCTGAGAAAATTGGAAGTAGTATGAGATATTTGGATTGTAAATCCTATTGTGTGCAAGTTGGCAATTTCAGTCATTCATGCATATTGCTTTTGCAATATCTCTCCACTAACAGAAACAAATGATTGTAGAGCTACATTGTTGTAACACGAAATTCGTGAAACCAGGTTCTTTCCCCTAAGGAAAATTTATTAACCTCCATAAGTGTGCTTTTTAGGATTTATTTATCAATCTCTTATGTCATCATCATCCCATTATTCTGTGTCCTCATTCTCTTGCTCGGTATTCTTTGTCATGATAATAGGGCTTCATTACAAACAATGAAAGAGCTTTAGAGGAGCTATTTGGGGATGAGGAGAATAATCGTAAAGCAGTTGCATGTTTAAATGTGATGGCTACTCGAATTGCTACCGTTTTTGCTTCATTAAGAGTATGTAGTCAATGCTTTGCTCTTTGTGATAGAAATTCGAAGATTGTAATTAATAATCTTTAATTGTTCAAACAAAGATTGATAACTCTTCTATATTATGTAATTATCTTTATAGGAGTTTCCTTTTGTCCGCTTTCGTGCTGCAAAGTCCCTAGATGCAACCACAATGACTACCTTCCATGATCTTATTCCTACAAAACTTGCTGCTGGTGTCTGGGACTGTCTTATGAAATATAAAAAAACTATACCTAATTTTCCTCAGACTGAGACCTGCGAGTTACTCATCATTGATAGAACAATCGATCAGGTTACTTATCTCCATTTTCCTGTCATGTACATGTATTTTCAATAAAATGTTACCATATTGCTTATAACAGGGATGCTGTTCTGGATATGTAGATTGCTCCTGTGATACATGAATGGACATATGATGCCATGTGCCATGATTTGTTGAATATGGAGGGAAATAAATTTGTTCATGAGGTATTCTACAATTTCAATTTTCCCCTCTGAATTGTTATGTTCACTTTCTTGTTATGAACGCATATCTATTGTATTCTTAAGGTTCCTAGCAAGACTGGTGGTCCACCTGAGCGAAAAGAGGTTCTCTTGGAGGATCATGATCCTATATGGGTTGAACTTCGTCATGCACATATTGCAGATGTATGTCTTGCTTTTATTGTTTGGTGTTTGTAGTGTGTTGGCTTTATTGCTTACTATTTAGGGTCACCTCTTCCATTTACCAATTAGCAACATGATATTGATGGCTTTGCCAGGCTAGTGAACGACTGCATGAGAAGATGACCAGCTTCATTTCAAAGAACAAAGCTGCACAAATCCAACATGGTTCAAGGTCAGTCCTAATCTTATGGGAATTTTTCATTATTGACACATTGTGATCTAGGAGGATATTGATTTTCACCTAATTGTACTACTGATGTTGTAATTCTTTTCCAGAGCTTTTAGTGACTTGTGGCAATATGAAATTTTTGTTGTTTTTGATGCATAATGGTCTAGCCATGTTAGAAAGAAACTTTTTTTTGTCTGTTTGTGTGCGTGCTGCTAAGGCACATACCCACTGTGTTGATGCTTCTGTTTATCTATCACTGTTTAATATTAGAGTCAGTAGTCACACCTCTAATTACCACAAATATCACATTTGAATACCATTTCACAATGCTATTTAGACCATGCGAGTGTATAATTTGAACAGTTTGAACTTACTTAGCTGCTGTCCAAAATGTGGGTTGAATTGAAGTTTTAAGAGAACCACCTTGGTCACGTCTTGAACTTCCCATGGGACATTCTAACCTTTTTTATTTTCTTTTACTGTTATTATTTTTTCACTCAAGCAGTTTTATCCAACAATATGGATATCTGAGTATGTATTTTGGCATGGCCGAGTTGCACAATTTAAAACTTTATCATGAATGTCTAGTAAAATAATTGTTGGAGAGAGGAAAAATCTAAGTTGAAAAGTAAACATGAAACTAACAAACACTCTATTTTTCACCTTTCTTCATTCATGAATGGCCTTTACAAAATCACATTTGTACCATTTATAGCATTTTTCTTATATTTTTATATCAGTTGACACACCTCTTCGTGCATGAGCTCCTAAAAGCATGGAGAATCAATTTTGTTAAGAATCAATTTTTCTTTTTCAAAGAATAGGGATGGATGGTCAAACTTGTGTGACCACTTGCTCATAAAGGATTTGATACCAATCAAGGACCTATTCTTCTAAAAGCTAACATATACTGTACTGTATTGTAAAATGGTCAAGTCCTTGATTTGAAAAATAACCTGACGCGTACTAATTTTCTTGCTTAAATAGTTTAGCCCTTGTAAGCCTAGATCTGTTATTGATCTATTTATTCATTATCTAGCTGTTGTCATCATAAACTTCACATAACTTTGCATTTCATTTAGAGGTAGTGGTGAAATGTCGACAAGAGACTTACAGAAGATGGTTCAAGCACTTCCACAATACAGTGAGCAAATCGACAAGCTCTCCCTCCATGTAGAGGTTAGTTCTTCTGTAATGCAATCAATGATGTCCTCTCCAAACAATACTATTGTTATATGATATATTTGCTTTTTTTAAAAAGAATGTGTTATCTTCACTTGAAAGCTCTGCACGAGACTTTCTAAGATGTGCTAATGTATACCTTTTGGAATTTTATTTTACACGTAAGTAATACCATATTGTAGTTGCATATAGGTTAGTTGGGCATTTTTTTGAGTTTTGTTTTTGCCCTTATTACCACCTCCCTATTTAGAGAAAGAAAAGGAAAGTGTTACCGTAAGTAATGGCCTTTATTTATTTATGTTGTGGGCATGAGAATGTTAAATGGACGAGTGGCCCAGACAATGGACAACATTTGGGTGATGTTATTGGGGACTAGATAAAAATTTAAGAATTTTATAGAGACAAAAAACATTTAACCCTATCCAAGTTAATAATTTCCTTTGTACTATTGTGTATCTATGAGCAACAACATAGAAGAAAAAGCTAACCTTGATTTAACAATTTCATAATTCATTTCTATTTTGAAAGCATTGAAGTTGTTTCCCAATTTAACTAGAGCTAGAAGTGTGAACACTTTACAGTATTGCTTAAAACTTGATGTCTATTCAAAATTTTAGTTGTTATCTTGCAGTAAATAAGTGAAGCAATAATCTTATGCTCACCAGGGTAATCCTCCTACACATTAAGATTATGGTCAAAGAGCCCCCACCCCCACAATTTATGCATTATATTTGCTAAGTTTAGATATCTGCCTATTTCTGATATTTTTTTCAGCAATTGCCATTAGATTTTAATTTGTTAAATGCATTTATTTTATTATAATAGTGGAGTGGATTATGATCATGAGTTTCATACGTGTGTATGAGTGATGATGAGCTTCTTTGGCCAGATTGCAGGAAAAATTAACAGAATTATTAGGGAGTCCGGACTTCGGGAACTTGGGCAGCTGGAGCAAGATCTTGTTTTTGGGGATGCAGGAATGAAAGAAGTGATCAAATTTTTGACTTCAAATGAAGTAAGTAAGATGGCAAATGAAAAGGGTTTACCTTCTACTATGTTAGTGGACGGGATAAGGATGTTTGTACTGTTGAAAAATTGTCATGAAATTAGATATAAATCGTTGTTTTTCATTTAATGCAGGATACAACTCGTGAAAATAAGTTACGCCTGTTAATGATTCTCGCGTCCATTTATCCTGAGAAATTTGAGGGTGAAAAGGGTCTGAATTTGATAAAGGTGCAGTTTATTTAGATTTGGCGTCAACTATTCCCTCCTGCTATTCATTTAATGTCAAATAATAAATACTGTTTACCAATGATGGTACTGTGCAATATTCTTGTAACCTTTCATATGCTTTTTCAGGTAGCAAAGTTGACAGATGATGATGCGATTGCCATAAATAATTTGAGGATGCTCGAGGGAGAACCTGAGACCAAAAAGACTTTGATGAGTTCTTTTCCTCTGAACTTTGATATGCACAAGGTAAAGGTAATTTATAGTTTAAATTGTATGATTTTTCAGTGATAAGTTATTTCTTAAAAGTGTTTCTTTATATTGTCAGAAAAAGCGTGCAGCTAGGAAAGATCGTTCTGGCGAAGAGGAGACATGGCAGTTATCACGTTTTTATCCCATAGTAGAGGTAGGGAATGAGTTCAAAAAATTTTCCCCACATAAAATGTATTATTTTTTAAATTTTTATGGGGAGGATGTAAAACTAGGTTTGAACAATCTCCTTTCCTTATTTATTTATGAACTTCTGGCATGATAGGTCATCCTATGATTTTTTTTTCTAAGCCCTAAAGGATCAGATGTAGTTGGTTATTTAAGTATTTTTACAAGCCGGGTTTTGAACAGAAAGGGCACTTACTCAGCAATTGGTTATTTTCTATTTTGTCTCACGGTCCGAGTCTCACCGTATTATTAAGAAAATGAAGGACACCATATTTTCATGCATGATATTTTAAATTTATAATGTTATCTTTATCATGATTTGATTGGCTGCTGTTAAAACTTTTAGAGCATCATGTGGTGACTGAATGGTTCACATTTTTCAGGAACTCATAGAAAAAGTTAGCAAAAATGAACTATCGAAACTGGACTATCCTTGTCTAAATGACCCAAGTCCAACTTTCCATGGTACATCATTAGCTGGACCAATAACTCACAATCCTCCTGCTCATTCGATGAGATCAAGGCGCACACCAACTTGGGCTAAACCTAGAGGCTCTGATGATGATGGATATTCAAGGTTTTACTTTCCTTTCCTTATTACAAGTCATGAATATGAATAGTTCTAATGAAATCAGTTAATTTTTTTCCTCTTCATTTATGAACCCTGGTCTCTTTTTGCCACCACCGTATTCTTCCCATCTTCTAAGCTCTGTATTTGTGTTAGATACGAGTTTGCTATTAGATGATTTGTAAAGGACTAATGATTTTCTGTTGTAATTGCAAACTAGAATCTACCTTTTCAAAGCTCAAATTAATTTTATAATCCTTTTCTGTTGGCCTATAGCGATCCGGTTTTAAGACATGCATCCAGTGATTTCAAGAAGATGGGGCAACGAATATTTATATTCATTGTTGGTGGAGCGACCAGATCTGAGGTTTGAATAGTACTTTGATAAAAAAATTGCTTTCACTCTTTTTCCTTTCAGCTTTTCTGGTCTGATGTGTTGTTTAATCATCAGCTTAGGACTTGTCACAAGCTTACTGGTAAGCTGAGGAGGGAAGTTATTCTGGGCTCGTCTAGTATTGATGATCCTGCACAATATATTACGGTATTGAAGTGTTTACCTTTTTGTTCAAGTCAAGAGTGTTCCTTGTATTGCAATTTTGTATAATTGTATACCGCCTTTGGTCTTGTAGAAATTGAAGATGCTAACAGCACAGGAACCTTCATTGGATGATCTCCATATATGACTTCACAGATTCACTGGGAGATGATCTTCTGCTTGTCTAATGTACGTGTTGTAACCATATTGTTTATTCTTTTAACGTAACAAATTCTTTGGACATTTGAGCTGTGGTATAGCCAAGCCACTGACTGCTAAAAAATGTGCATATATGTTAGGAATTTTCATTTGTCAGAAACAATTTGTTTTTGAAAAAAATTCTGGTAAATGCTATTCCTTGGAGCAACACCTTTGTTAAATAGTCGTTTACAATACTTAGTTGAATTCGATACCGAAAAGGGAGTTTGTTCCTTCACTCCGCGTATTTTTTGGGTCACCTTCAACAGAATGGCTTTTCCGAAATGTAATTTTAACATCCTGAAAACCTATTTCAAGATAAATGGGAGGTGATTCAAGAAATATGTGCGGTGCAGGCTAAGTATTCATGATATTCGACCTTGACTTCTTTAGGGTGGGAACAAAAGTTATGATACTTATACTATAAATAGGTGAGCAATAAGTGCTTCCTAATCATCACAAAAATTTAAAATACAGAAAGCTTTTGAGAAATTTGTTATTTTTATAAGATTTGTTTTGAATTGTGTCCTCTATAACTAATTATTTTTTACCAACCTGTTTTTAATTATTTGGCGAATTTTTTTTTTTTAGTCCACAAACAAGAAGTATGGTAAATTAATAAAAAAAATGGCTAAATATTTTGCGCCTAAAAGGCCTAAGGAATTGTTTTTTGAATTTTAATTACAAGTGCTATAATAGTTCATTTGTGGTTACATTGAAATTTTCTTACGTTGTGGTACAAAGGTTACAGTTAATGTGTGTGTATATATAATTCTAATTCAAATATAATTAATCAATATTATTTATATATTATAAAATTTGTAATTATAATTAAATACTAATTTTTATTTTATTGAATCCTGTACGAGTAAAAAACTAGTATGTATGTGTGTGTGTATATATATATATATATATATATACTTTTAAATTTTTTTAAAAGTGTTGACATAAAAAATTAACACTCCAAGTAAGATTTATTTTTTACAATGACCTTTTGTATAGATAACATTAACTACTACGAATAGTAGACAAGGTTGTAAAGGAAAATACTTATTCAAAAAGCCTAGTTGATAAAGAAGGGCAGATGACCACTTTTTAAGATGAAGAAATTCGAAGAATGAATTATCATCTATGAAAATTATGAATTTACTTTCAATGTTCTTTTCCATATTTGAGCTTCATTCTCTCTTTTTATTTTCATTGTAATTTATGGTTTTTCTATCCACGGCGTATTTTGAAAATTTTGTTAAATTTCAATCTAGCAAGTGTTGCCTACGCAACTTTCCCCACTCCCCACTTTGGTGAATTAGGGTTTTGATTTGGAATCCACGTTAACATTATTATCTTATCACCAAAATGGATGAATCTTAATGTGTTTTTGGGTATTTGATATTTAGTATATTTTCAATAGAATAGAAAGGATGAACATATATGCTACCTTTATGAATCCCATTTTGCAATGTTTAGATTGCTCATGAATTTGTTCTTAACTATATATATATATATATATATATATATATATATATATATATATGATTTTTGAATTGGATACTGTTTTAAATTTAAAAAATTTAATATATACATGATAAATTGCGATGGAAATATTAATGTAAAAAATTGTTGACACATGAAAGTTGATATGTATGATTTTTGAAGAGGATATTGTTAAATTTTAAATTTTTGATATATACATGATAATTTGTGATGAAAATATTAATGTAAAAAATTGTTAGTACATTAAAGTTGAGGAATGGAGCAAGTTCTAGCGCTTCTGTCGATTATTTAGCATATTTTGGAAACATTCTTCCAAATGGAAATTGACATTATATTCAAAAATAAACATTTTCACACGTTTAAAACTTCAAATGAGAATTCAAAATTGGTATGAACACTATTTTCAAAATATACAGTAATTTAAAATTCAAAAATCACATTTCAATGGAATCCCTACTTACATGATATATAATGTCATGTTAAGTTAATAAGGTTATGTTAGCAAACTAATTCTGCTAATTAACATAATTATACGGAGGACCAACATTAGATACCAATTTTACTTTGAAATACTATTTTTTATTTTCGACATTTCTTTTAAGGATTAATTAAAATATGACACACACCTTCAAAAACCTTAAAAACTATTTTAGCACACACACATATACACACATATTGTACTTAAATAGTCTTTAGTTTTTTTTTAATTGAAATGAACAAGTCCAATTACTATTATATTTTGATGGTTTAGAGTTTCTTAAAGAAAAAAGGTCTTTTTTTATTATTGATGCTAGTAGTAAAATTTGAACGTTTGGAAATTTGGAAATTTCTAAAGAATTCACACAATATTTGATTGCTTCATTTTAGATGTACATAAGTTGTGATATGATTCACAGATTACTTACAATTTGAACCATAACTCAAAAATAAAAGTTTACCTTTGTGGGAACAAAGTTAAAATTACAATGAAAATTAGAAGGTTTATAGCATTATTTAAATATGCTAGAAACTTTTGACTAGAAAAGAACCACTAAGTTATGTATTTTATAAATTGTCATAAAGGGAATAAAACAAAAAAACACAAGAAAAAAAAAATCAATAACCTGTGGATATTGTGCTTCCTGGTGTTTGGGTCACTCTGCGCAGGGGGTTTAGAAATTGTTATGTATTATAAGTCTTGTAAAAGAAGATCGAACTTAAAAATATAATCCGACCTTAGCTCAGTTGGTAGAGCGGAGGACTGTAGTGGGTTAATTACTCAAAGTAATCCTTAGGTCGCTGGTTCGAATCCGGCAGGTCGGAATTTTTTAATTAATGCTAGTTTTCCACACAATACTTTATTTTGATAGTAACAAAAAGCATAATAATTATTTTTGTTTCTTTCTTAAACTACTCTCTCATTCTAATGAAACGTTTAATATCATTAGAATGGATAACATGATACTGGTTAATCCTTTATATTATATATATATATATATATATATATATATATATATATATATATATATAACAAAATCAATTGTTATTAGTTTAAGTGTATTGTTTGGTTCACTGTACAGACATCCAAAATCAATTCTTAAAATCAATTTTTGTTAATAAATTGTTGGAGATATCAAAATCAATTAAAGATGAAAAATTCACATCAAAGAGAAGCAACTCTTTATAGCTTCTTCATCAATCAAAATTGATTTTGTCACATCAAATATAATCAATTTTTTCAAAGTGTTTCCAAACACACTCTAAACTGAAATATTCTGATCTAGTTTAAAAGAACGATCAGTAATTACTTGGAACTCATCTAAATATAGTTCCATTCCACCATAGAGTTGTGGACATATTTTTATACAAGAAGCCTCTCCTTGAAAATCCTAATCATCATCCTCGTTAAGTTGAACCCATTCAACGTATTATTAACCCACATTGAAGGACAAGTTTATACATCAATATTGAGACTTTAGTTTCCTCACGGTAATATTGAAAGGAAACTCTGATTTGGATAAACGTCATTTATGATATAGAATATTTATTATTGTTTGTTTACACTTATGTGTAGATTTATATGTATAGTATGTTCATGTTGGAAGTTGTTATTTTGATATGGTTCCTTGTTTTGGATCTTTTGCACCTCTTATGAAGATGACCACCGTGTACATACATTACAAGAAAATATCTTATTAGTGACAAATTTTAGCGGCAAAAAATAATTAGTCACTTTAGTGACCAATTTATAACTAAACATGATAGGTGACTAAAATACTTTTTACAGTGGACTAACATTAGTAACTATAGTGAATTGATTATTAACAACTAAGGTTTTAGCTACAAAAAAATTGGTATCTAAATTTGTATATAAATTGGTCATTGTGAAAACTCCAAAAATTCCTTTTTCAGATAACCCTTTTCTTCTCTCTTCTATGTAAACATAGGTCTTCCAAAAACTTTTCTTTCTCTTCCAAAATTTTGAATCAGCTCCCATCCTTCTTGAAAAATCAATCCCAATCAATTTCTCTTAGTGGTGAGTTCGAAAATTTTACCCATTTTATAAGAGCAACTTGTTTTTCCTTACATGCAAGTCTATATTCACTTTCATGTCGCCTTTTTCTTTTCTTGTTACGATGATTGTGTGTGTGTGTGTGTGTATATATATATATATATATATATATATATATATATATATATATATATATATATATATATATATATATATATATATATATATATATATATATATAT
>Ga0099822_1000533_pt1 | contig 36130 bp, 10 predicted proteins | sample CowpeawhiteBW_FD_76839 | JGI IMG/M metagenome (GOLD analysis project Ga0099822, IMG submission 76839) | Root nodule microbial communities of legume samples collected from California USA - Cow pea white BW | ecosystem: Host-associated > Plants > Roots > Nodule | place: USA: California | collected... | reverse complement strand
GGACCAACATTCATAAAGCAGCAGTAAGAGAACATCAAAATCATATTTACAATTCCATACCAATCCCTGAGATTAATTCCTCATACGCATCACATTTTGAATCCATACATCTGATCATCACCATCCCATGAGTCTAGGGCCTCATCTCATATCAATACCATGTTCCTTTAGTTCCAAAACACTCATTCGTCTCACATGTCAAGTTCCCACAACACCCATCATTCATCATTTATGAATCATGTCGCGCATACATATCAATCATTTAGGCATATATCCATACATATATACATGTATCTCATCACGACAGTCATACCCATACAATTCCAATCATAATAGTGTAAACACATAACCAAACACAGAGCAATCTCGCCCAATCCCTCGCTCAGGCGAGACATTCTTGCTCAGGCGAGTCCCCTTCGCCTAGGCGAGGGCTCGAAAAGGGCATCAGGAAGCAACGCAGGATCTCGCTTAGGCGAGACCTCTCTCGCCTGGGCGAGATGCTCGCTCGCTCAAAATAAGGAGTGGGTCGCCTGGGCGACCACTCGCATAAACTGGTCTAGGCGAGCCCCTGTTTGTCTCGCCTAGGCGAGACTGGCTTGCCTGAGCGAGATTAACAGATCTCGCCACTGTTTCACCTGCAACAGCCATGTTTTCCAACCAAACAACTCATGCAAGATACTCTCACGCATCAAAACGAAAGATCGGACCATAAAATCAACAACCAACTCATACACAGTTCAAAAGAATGACTCGAAACTATAAACCCCTAACTTCCCGTACCTGGAAGAGGGCTAACGGAGCTTCGACACGGGACCTCGGGGCGCAACAACTCAAGGATGGCTCGCAGAATTGGCAGGACAGTGAAATGGAACCAGGGAAACCGAGTTAACGGAGGCTTTTAATCGAAAATACAAAACAAGATAGCAAAAGGGAACTAGCACGGCTGGGAGAGACACTTACATGGAGTAGAAGTTCCTTTAGCTTACGTGACAGTGGAACAAAACCCTGGCGGAGGGAGGTGACGTCTGCAGCTCAAGTTCTCTGAAATGGAGTGAAAATGTGACTTAGGGCAACTGGAAAGGACTTTATCTACTGGGCCAGCCCTTTAGGCCCACTTACAAGGACAACCCTTTAGTTTAGGGCAGAAATAGTAAAGTGAATTTTTATGGGCCTTACATAGTCCATGCTACATTTTGTCATATACGTAGAATATTCCAAAATAATTATTAAATAATTTAAATTATAAATAATTAAATCAATATTTTTCAGTAGTTTACAAAAATATTTTTACGTTATTCCATTAGAATGTGTATTTTATATTTGTTTACAAATTTATTTTATATTACGAAAAAAATTGTATATTATTCTACTTACACCTTTTACCGAAGCAAATATTTTTAGATAAATATATCCTGAAATAAATTATTTATGTCAGAAATAACTTATTATGAGGAATAATTTATTGTGGTCCACAGAAAAATTAGCAGCAGAATAAATTACTTATTTCTCTTAAAAGTTAAAATAATGTTGGCTCATTTAGGAGTAAGAATGCCTGCATTGGGCCTTTAGAAGAGATTAGGGTTAGCTGGTTCACATAAGACTCACAAATTAATACTTATGTGTTTTTAAAGTCATTTTATATTGCGTTATTCAAGTCTAGATTTTTAATTTGTTTTTAAATTAATTTTATATTACAAGAATATTTGTATTTCTCAGTAATTATTAAATAACAAAAATTAAAAATCAAATAAATCGAAAAATATGAAAATAACTTTTAATTAGTTAGGAATGGCAATGATTTTGATCCTCCCGACCCAGTCCACGCTACATTTGGTCATCTAAGTATAATATTCAAAAGTAATTATTAAATAATTAAAAATAAAATTAATAAATACATATTTTTGAGAATTTAGTTTACAAAAATGTTTTTACATTATTTGTTCCAAATGTGTATTTTTAATTTGTTTACCAATTTATTTTATCTTACCAAATAAAATTACATATTATAGTATTTCAACTTTTTATAGAAACAAGTATTCATGGAGAAACTTATCCCAAAATAAATTCAAGATTAAATAAATTATTTATGTCATGAATAACTTATTGTGAGGAATAATTTATTGTGGTCCACACAGAAATTAGCTGTAAAAATAAATTACCTATTTCTTATTAATGGTTAAAATAGTTTTGGCTTATTTAGAAGTGACAATGCATCTGGTTACTCATGTCCTGATCTATCCTACATTTAGGCCTTTAAAAGTTATCAGTGCCAACTAAGCCCTTTAAAAGTGACAGGGATCAACTGGTTCACATAAGACTCACAAATTAATACTTATGGTGTTATTAAAACCATTTTATACTACTTTATTCGAATTTTGAGTTTTAATTTGTTTCAAAATTAATTTTATATTACGAGAATATTTGTATTGTTGAGTAATTATTAAATAATAAAAATTAAAAATTAAAAATATTAAAATATTAAAATAACTTTTAATTAGTCAAGAGGGACAATGCAATTGATTCATCCTGTCCTAGTCCATGCTACATTTGGTCATCTAAGTAGAATATTTCCAAGTAATTATTAAATAATTCAAATTAAAAATAAATAAATAATTTTCAAAATTTAGTTTACAAAAATATTTTTATGCTATTCGATTCAAATGTGATTTTTAATTTGTTTACAAATTTATTTTATCTTACAAAAATAAATTATATATTATACTACTTCCACTGTTTAGTGAAGCAAAGTTTTATAGAGAAATTCATGCCAAAATAAATTTAAAATTAAATAAATTATTTATTTCAATAACAATTTATTGTGAAGAATAATTTATTGTGGTCCAAACAGAAATTAACAATAGAATAAATTATTTATTATTTATTAAAGGTTGAAATAGTTTTGGCTCATTTAGAAGTGAGACTGACACTCGTTAATCATGTCCTGATCCATCATGTATTTGGGCCTTTAGAAGTGATCAAGGCCAGCTTAACCTTTGAAAGTGGTCAGGGTCATCTTATTTACATAAGATTCACAAAACAATACTTATGATCTTATTAAAGTCATTTTATACTACTTTATTCAAATTTTTAATATGTTTCTAATTTAATTTTATATTATGAGAATATCTGTTTTATGAGTAATTATTAAATAATAAAAATAAAAATTAATACAATTAAAAATATTAAAATAACTTCGATTTACTCAGGAGGGACAAGTCCTAGGCCACCTGCATTTGCTCATCTAAGTAGAATATTCCAAAGTAATTATTTAAAAATTAAAATTAAAAAAAATAAAAATAAATATTTTTCAAAAGTTAGTTTACAAAAATATTTTTATGCTATTCCATTGGAATGTGTATTTTTAATTTGTTTACCAATTTATTTTATCTTACAAAAAAGAATTGTACATTATACTAATTCCACTTTTTACCGTAAGGTTAATCATGTCTTGGTCCACCCTGCATTTGGACCTTTAAAAAGAGATTAAGACTAGTTGGATCCTTAAAAAGTGAATGGTCAATTGGTTTACATAAGACTCATAAATTAATACTTATGTGGTTTTAAAGCCATTCTATACTATTTTATTCAAATTTAGATTTTTAATTTGTTTCTAATTTAATTTTATATTATCAGAATATTTGTATTTCTCAGTAATTATTAAATAATAAAAATAAAAAATAAAATAAATCAAAAATATGAAAATAACTTTTAATTAGTTAGGAAAGACAATAAATTTGATCCCTCCTGTCCTAGTCCACACTACTTTTGGTAATCTAAGTAGAATATTCAAAAGTAATTATTAAATAATTAAAATAAAAAATTAATAAATACATATTTTTCAGAATTTAGTTTATAAAAATCTTTTTATGCTATTCGATACTAATGTGTATTTTTAATTTGTTCACTAATTTATTTTATCTTAAAAAAAATACATATTATACTACTTCCACTTTTTATTGAAATAAATATTCATATATAAATTTATCCCATAATAAATTTAAGATTAAATAAATTATTTATATTAGGAATAACTTATTGTGAGGAATAATTTATTGTAGTCAACACATAAATTAGCTATAAAGATAATGTTCTGGTCCATCTTGCATTTGGACCTTTAAAAATGATCAAGACCGAAGTTTTACTGTAACAAATATTTTTAAGAGAAATATATCCCAAAATAAATTTATGATTTAATAATTTATTTATGTCAACAATAACTTATTGTGAGGAATAATTTATTGTGGTTCATACATAAATTAGTAGTAGAGTAAATTATTTATTCCTCATTGAAGGTTAAAATAGTTTTGGCTCATTTAGGAGTGAGAATGCATCTGATTACTCATGTCATGATCCACCTTGTATTTGGGCCTTTAAAATTGATCAGAGCCAACTGAACCCTTTAAAGGTGATCAGGTCCAACTGGTTCACATAAGACTCACAAATAATTATTTATGTTGTTATTAAAGCCATTTTTTACTACTTTATTCAAATTTAGATTTTTAATTTGTTTCTAATTTAATTTTATATTATGAGAATGTTTATATTTCTGAGTAATTATTGAACAATAAAAATTAAAAAATAAATAAATCAAAAATATTAAAATAACTTTTAATTAGTTAGGAGGGACAATGCAATTGATATCTCCTATCCTAGTCCATTTTGCATTTGATCATCTAAGTAAAATATTACTAAGTAATTATTAAATAATTAAAAATTAAAATAAATAAATAAATAATTTTCAGAAGTTAGTTTCAAAAATCTTTTTATGTTATTAGACTCAAATGTGTAATTTGAATTTGCTTACCAATTTGTTTTATCTTACAAAAAATAATTGTATATTATACTACTTCCACCTTTTACTGAAGCAAAATTTTTTAGAGAAATGTATCCAAAAATAAATTTCAAATTAAATAAATTATTTATGTGAAGAATAATTTATAGTGGTCCATACAGAAATTAGCAGTATAGTAAAATATTTATTTCTCATTAAAGGTTAAAATTGTTTCAGCTCATTTAGGAGTGACAATCCATACGGTTACTCATGTCCTGGTCCATCTTGCATTTAAGCCTTTAAAAATTATTAAAGCCAGTTGGGTCCTTGAAATATGATCAAGGCTAGTTTGTTCACATATAACTCACAAATTAATACTTATGATGTTATCAAAGCCATTTTAAAGTACTTTATTCAAATTTAGACTTTTATTTGTATCTAATTTAATTTGATATTACAAGAATATTTGTATTTCTGATTAATTATTAAATATTAAAAATTAAAAATTGAATAAATCAAAAATATTAAAATAACTTTTAATTAGTTAGGAGGAAAATTGCAATTGATCCCTCCTATCCTAGGCCAAGCTACATTTGTTCATTTAAGTAGAATATTTCCAAGTAATTATTAAATAATTAAAATTAAAAATAAATAAATAATTTTTAGAAATTAGTTTATAAAAAACTCTTTATGTTATTATATTTAAATGTGTATTTTTAATTTGTTTACCAAATTATTTTATCTTACAAAAAAAATTGTATATTATACTACTTCCACTTCTTACTTAAGCAAATTGTTATACAGAAATTTATCTTAATATAATTTTAAAATTAAATAAATTATTTATGTTAGGAATAACTTATTACGAGAAATAAATTATTGTGCTTCACACAAAAATTAGCAGTAGAGTAAATTACTTATTTCTCATTAAATGTTAAAATAGTTTTGGCTCATTTAGGAGTAATAATGCATTTCATTACTCATGTCCTGGTCCACCCTGCATTTGGGTCTTTAAAAGTGATCAGGGCCAGTTGGGACCTTTAAAAGTGATTAGAGTCAGCTAGTTCACGTAAGACTCACAAATTAATATTTATAATGTTATAAAAGTAATTTTATACTATTTTATTCAAATTTAGATTTTTATTTTTATTTTTTAATTTTATTTTATGAGAATATTTGTATTTCTGAATAATCATTAAATAATAAAAATTCAGAATTAAACAAATAAAGATATTATATATAACTTTGATTTGATTAGGAGTGATATTCATCTTCCAATATTAGGCTTCCCTGCATTTGATTATCTAAATAGAATATTCACAAATAATTATTAAATAATTATAATTAAAAATAAATAAATAAATATATTATATTAATGAAATAATGAATCAAAATATTTAGTTACATTCAAATTTCAAATGACACTGTACAAGAATAAAAGATTATAAAATAGTTTGACAATTTTAGACATAGTTGTCAGCTCATACAAACTACACATTATGCTAGACATAGTTTGACAAGTTTAGATGTGATGTAAGTAGATCCACGTGACTTGTCCCCACACTCATCCTTAAATTCAATAAGTTGAATTCAAAAGCGTACAAAATAATATTGTATTTTTTAAAATTTGAAAATAATATATATATATATATATATATATATATATATATTATTATTTATATATCAAATAACTTAATCTAAAAAGTTAAAATTAATTTCATTATCTTAAATTTTAATTTCTTTTTAATTTTAATCTTTTAAGTTGGACAAAATAACTTATTCACCTTACTTAAATAATGTCAGCTATTTTAATATTCTAATTTGTCTTTAACAAAATTTAATAAATAATATAATTATAATGTACTATGCACATTTTTACTTTTATTATTATTATTGGTTAGGATAAAGTTTTTTGACAAATAACTGAAAAAATGTATAACAAGATTAAATTTAATCAATAAAATCTTAAAAGAATCTCTTGAAACCGTTCACTAAATGATTACAAATAAAATAAAATATAAAAATCACAATCTATTAAAAAAGATAAAAGAATGCAAGAGTAAGAAAAATGGTAAAGAAAAAAAAAATGATAATTCAGTTATTCTCAAATGTGCATTTTGTTTCAAGTACTACATCACCGGTCAAATTATTTCATTAATCTTAAATGTTTATATTACACACACTTTATAAACAAAGTTACAATTTTACCAATCTTAACACTTCATATTAGATACATTTCCTAAGCAAAAATACAATCACTCAACATATATGCAATTTTTCCAAAAAAACATATATAAATAGTTAAAAATATATTTAATTTTTATTTTAAATATTAATTTGTTATTTTATTTTTTAGTTGAATTTGAATATTTATTAAGAACAATATAATCAATTATTTCTAATACTAATTAATTATTTATGAACTCTTTATTTCTTGGTATTCATATAATTTTGAATATTATTTAAAGTAGCATATTATTATATTTATAATAATCAATTATAGTATAGGATAATTAAATATATGCACAAACACAATTGTAGGTATTGCTAGAAACTAACTATGTAAGTGATCATTATATTCTAAAACTTTCCAAAAAGATTTTGGGTTTTATAGAAGATATATACATAAAAATTATGTAATAGATAAACCTAAATTAATGTATGACACACTAACACTCACAAGAAGAAACAAAATCAACCCTCCATCATTATTTTTAAGCAGATAACCAAAACATCAATCTTTTACTCTAAGAAAAGATCTTCAAAAGTCTTTATCAATCAAAATAAAATTAAATGAATTGGAGTACTTTGTATTCCACATTGCTTTTAAGGATGCCTATGGGAGATTAGTGGCTTTGTATGGACATTATTGATTCTATTGAGGTTTTTTTTTTTTTTTTTTAATGAGTTTTTGTTTAAATGCATGAATGACCAATTAATTACTGATAAATTAATTACAAATATGTTGTGGTCCAACATTATATGTCATGAATAAAGTCTAACACAGATTATGTATCCTTAGCATATAATTATCAACTACTCACTATATTGTTGTTGTTAGAATCAGTAGTTAGTTATTCAATGAAAATAAATTAAATTAATTAACTTTTAATCCTTTTCTAGTACATTTTCAAATGTGAATCCATTCACTAAGGTTTAGTGGGAAACCAATGGCATTCTAAGAACATGGTTTGATGGATGATGAGAATAGCATCACTTGCAAGTAACATTGTGTGGTCCACGGTGGACCATAAGAGACAAATTGATTGCTTATTTCTCATTAATCAAGTTTAACCTAAACTAATTTCATAATTTTTAAGATATTTAAATATGTTAAATTTAAATTGATATTTTTATATTGATTTATTTATAAAAATATTATTTAGATAAATTCTTTAAATTTATGGAATTTTATTTTTGAATTTAAATAAAATATTTTAATTACCATTAAATGCAAAAAATAAAAATGTTTAAATACTAAATAAGTATTTAATAATTAAAAATATTAATACTGAATATCCTTTTAAGTTAATCTTGGTTAATATATATATTTTTCAAATTTTATTAAAATATTTTTAGAAACAATTTGTAATCACAATTTGAAAAACCAAATTTAGAGAGTAGAAAATAAAACTCAAATAGTTAAACTATTATGCAACACTGAATTTTACTTATTTAATCTTAATTATGTGAATTAATTCTCCATTGATGAAAAAACAAAAATACAAAATCGAGAGAAGAGGATGAGTCAAAACAAGAGAAAAAAAAAGATTAAGAAATAATTCTAAAATTGAAAATTAAGCATATGATCTTTTTTATAACTATATAGGACATTTAGGTTATACATAAGCTCTAAAATCTAAAGTTTAGTTATAGGTTCATAAGTGTAGTCACAAAAGTCTAAACAAAATAAGGAGAATTGAATTCATATGTTTTATTTTTTTACAAAAATTTAATAAATCTGCCTTAACTTTAAAGTAGTCATAGAAAATAGTGTAGAACTACAAATCTATAAAGACATGTTCTTTTGAATCCCTAAAAATATAGAATCCAACATAACTAAAATTTGTCAAAAATAATATCGTAAAAAAATTATAATCAAAATAATGAGCTAAAGTGTGATGAGCTTAAAATTACAAAACTAAAATAAATATGTACACTAAATACATTAGTTTTGGTAATTTAGATTTAGTATTAGTTCTTTTTATTATGTATATAGATACTTAAATAAATGTTATTGTTTTTGTGTCTGATTATTTATGATATATACATTAAATTTGACAATTTTAGTTGTTTACATAAGTTTATAGTGATTAAGAAACACAAGGAACAATATTGTTAATTTATTTTGAGATGTTCAATCTTTAGGAAAGTCATAAAATCACTAATAATTAATTGTGTTAAGTTTATAATTATTAACATAAGCAAATAAATTATAATATAATTAGTTATTACTTCAAATAATCAATTAATTTATTTTACTATTGGATTTATATATTAATTCAAGAAAACTATAATTGATTATCATTTACAATAATCAATTTACTCTTTTGTTTGAAAAAAAAAAGAGAGTTTCTCCTCAAATTGAAAGATAAGATGAGAATTGAGTTTATATGAAAAACTTAAAATATTTTGTTTAGATGATTTCTTATTTTAGAAAAACAATTTGAATTATATTATGAAGAAGAATCATTAAATCATTCGATAACACCAAGTTTTTTAAAAAAAGTTTTCTTCTTTCTGTACTTGATTAGAAAATTACATCTAAGATAATATCCTTCTAACTCATTTTTTTTAGTGTGTTTTCACCTAAGTTTGGTGTGTTGTTAGCGTTTTCACACTTAGTTGTGTTTAGTGTTCAAGAACTTTATATTATTAAATGTGTTACATGTTATTTGTGCTAGAGTGTATGTAAACTTGTGTTATTTTAATAATAGTGGAAATTTTATCTTAGGTTGATTGAACTGAAATTAGATGTAGATTTAAGAATAATCAAAACAATATAAAAGTATGTTGTGTTATTTATATCTCTTTTTTAACTATTTGTCATTATTATTTTCTCTTATTAGCATATAAAGGGTATTTAAATTGCTTGTAAATTAAAAGATTTCATTTTATTTTATTGAAAGACAACACTTTTTTTTTGAACTAATTTATCCCCTCTCTATCTTGTAAAACCTTTTTGATTTTCATTTTTACAATCGATACTAAAGATTTTGCGTGTATATAATTGTACAAAGACACCAGTTGGCAAACAGGATGTTCTTTTTATTAATTAATCTTAGAATTAGGTTGGTCAACCTATGTCATTTGTAGGAAATCATTCATGCATGTGGAGTTTCTAATCTTCATAGTCATGTCTTGTATTATGAGTTTTTGTTTGTATGTTTTGGCTTCTTAAGAACACTAAGAAGGTAGACAATTTGTTATTTGGAAGTTCATATAACTTTGAATGAATCTTGCATGTCTTTGTTCATCTCAATAATATATAATCTTATTGATATTGAGTGTAACATTAGCTCTTCATAGCCTAAACATGTTATTTAACATCAAAATAATAATCGTAGGTGTTGTTTTAGTAACTACTAGATCGTATATACTAGAATGTATGAAAATAATATTATGGAATTATTATGAAGAATAAGGCAATACTTGTTGCAGGATATAGTTAAGAAGAAAAAATTGACTATGATGAAATTTATGTTCTATTTGCAGGACTTGAAATTATCAGACTACTATTTATCTATGGTTTATCAATGAATTTCAAGTTTTTTCATATGGATGTAAAACAAATGCAATTTTTAAATGATTATATCAAAGAATAAGTGGGTGTTAAGAAGTCACCAAGTTCTATTGACTTGGAATATCCAAATCATAACTTTAAATTGAAGAAAATTCTATATGGTTATAAGAAAGTTCGAGATCATGGTATGAAAGGTTAGATAATTACTTAATTGAGAATGATTTCAAAAGTGGTAACATTGATTCTATTATATTAATGAAGAAGTCTTTGAGTGAGATTTTTTCAATTCATATTCTTGTTGTTGATATAATTTTGTACTCAATTCAAAATTCGAAGTGAAGATTTTGCTAGTATTGTGTGAAGGGAATTTGAAATTTCCTTAATGAGAGAATAATTTTCTTTTTTGGTGTCAAAATTAAACAACTAATACTTTACCTTTTCATCAGTCAAATCAAGTACTTTTTTAAGTCCTTAAGAAGTTTGCCATAAAAAACTCATAGGAATAAAAAAAAACAATGATTAACACATGTTATTCGGATGTTGATGAAAAGGTAAATTTATTTATGAAGAAGTCTTGGAGTGAGATTTTTTCAATTCATATTCTTGTTGTTGATATAATTTTGTACTCAATTCAAAATTCGAAGTGAAGATTTTGCTAGTATTGTGTGAAGGGAATTTGAAATTTCCTTATTGAGAGAATAATTTTCTTTTTCGGTATCAAAATTAAACAACTAATACTTTACCTTTTCATCAGTCAGATCAAGTACTTTCTTAAGTCCTTAAGAAGTTTGCCATGAAAAACTCAAAGGAATAAAAAAAATAATGATTAACACATGTTATCCGGATGTTGATGAAAAGGTAAATTTATTTATACTCAACTATTAATATGCTTTATATTATGCATAATATTTTGTGGCTTCGCTATCCTAGTGGTGCATCTATTAGCCTTATGGCTTATTCAAATTATGGCTTCGAGATTGTAATATGTATAGAAAGTATTTGTGGTACATGACAAATGATGAGTATTATTGTTGGAAGTTGTTGTGCTCAAATATTTTGGATGAAACATTAACTAGAAGACTACATCCTTTGTTACCATATTCCTTAAAAGTATAATAACACTATATATATGAACTCAACATAAGTGGTGTGAAAAATTGATTAGATACATAAGAAAATGAGGGTTGAATTGTATATTGATACTAAGTCTTAGTTAGGAATGATTGTATTCCTAAAAAATACTTACACATTAATAATTAATGGTTACAAAGTATTCAAACAATACTCGAATTATTCATTCAGAAGTGGCAAAGTGTTCTAACAATCTCAAAGATTCAATTAAATTGGAATCAAATTCTATAAAATATTGTCATTTTTTTTCAATATAATAATGCAATATATTAAGGAGAATCAATCAAGAAATAAGATAATAATGAAATTAAAATTTAAACCTCACTTGAAAGTGTAATAAGATTGAATCTTTCAATCCCCTAATTTTCTTAATTCTTCAAACTTATAACAGACCACAGTTCGAATTAAATCTATTTTTTTAATAATAATTTGTAAGTCGATCTGATTCAATTATAATAAACGTGTTTTTAATGTAATTTTTAAATATCATATCAAAATTTAAATTTTAGGTCCCAGTACTATTTTTTATTTTTAATACCCAATCAATTATATTTCAAATTTAGCACCTACTAAATTATAAATTTTTTTATTTAAATTCCTGAAAAAAAAATCTTTGAATTTTGTCTCTCATACTATACTACACCGTCGCTTTTAACTTAATCCTAAAATATTTTTAGTTTATTATATTTCTCAATTTTATAAAAACAGCTATTAAATTTTTTATTTTATAAAAATGTGTATCACAAATGATTTAGTGTATATTGTTCTTTAATACTTTAAATTATTTGAAATATAGTTTAACCTAATTGAATAATAAAACAGATATAAATAATAGAAGTATCTTAAATCTAAATGTTTAATTCATTGTATACTTCAATTTTAGAAAATACTAATACTCGAAATAAATATGGAATTTGCAACCAGTATACAGAATGAAACTCAAAACCTGATCCAAAATCAAGAATGCATTTTTATCCACGTTATAAGGCCCAACTCCACGTCCTTGAAAATAATATTATTAGGAGCATTCCACATGTCAACTTGTTCCCAAAACAAGTACTTTATAGTTGCATAGAAACAAGCTTTTATGGTTACTATATGTGAAGCAGTACAGACGAAATAATTAGTTATTAGTATATTTTTAAATACTATTTTCTTACAAAAATATAGAAGTTATAATATGATAAGACCTTTTTAAAAAATATCTTTTTTATATATTTTTATCGACAATGTGGATTATCAATATGTTAATTATTTTAGATAGACAAGAAGTGCATATAGTGGCAAATCAATATAGCAAAACAAAAAAAAAGAAAAAAGAAACGTAAAAACATTAGGAACAGTTTAGAAATAAAAGAATGCTCAATTTTAATTGTATTGTAATATATAAAAACTATTTTACATTTCTGTAACAATTAATCAGTATAATTTAAATAGTAGCATATTTATTATTTTAACTTTATGGAAGATACTACCTTTCTTTTATATTTAATATAAAACACGTGAAATTTATTAAATTATTTTAGAAAAATAATAATAATAACCTTAATAATTTTATGTTAATATGTCTTAATATTTTAAAATACTATCATTAGGAAAATTATTAATAAAATTGAAAATAAAGAATTAAGTTTTATAACCATTAGTGAAAAGCTTGAGAATTATATCATAGAGAATAGTCCGATTTAATTTTAGTATAAAGTATACAAATTTTACTATATTTTTTTAATTATTTCTGTAATTGTTAAATTAAACATCAGATTAATTATCATATTTTCTATTATAAGTTGAAATGGTAAGACATATTTTATAGACTTGATGAAGAAGGTTTAAGTTAACGGGGAATTAATAATTTATTATTTAAAAATAAAATTGATATATATATATATATATATATAATAAAATTATTACTTTTATTTATTTTGAAGATTATATCTTCTATATTTATTTTAGAAATGTTCGTAATCTCGGTAAGTTGTTAAGGTTATTTTATTTTATTTTATTTATTAAAATTCATAATTCAGTAGGTAACATGATTTAGAATAATTGGAATCCATGAGATTTTGGTTTAAAGTAAAAATTTTCTAATCCTAATCTCATTTTTTTATATAGATACAAACTTTTGATAGATCTGGAAGAATTTACCTCATTATTCATTTTCTTATATCGTCATTTTATCATAACAATGAGACACATTTGCATGAAACTCCATGCTAGGAAGATTTTTGTTAGAAGTCTCACATCGACTAGAGATAAGTCAATTTCATAATATATAAGTGAGATGCAAACCTTATCTTATAAGCCGATTTTGTGGGGTTGAGTTAGGTCTTAAGTCCATTTCTAACATGGTATCAGAACCATTGTTTAAACAAAATTAAAACCTATCATAAAGGGGTGACGTCACAAACATGTAAACTTATATAGGTGAAGCAGCAGCAGAACAAGGGGCTGAGTTGAGAAAGACAAATGTTCTTCTTGTAAAATCTATGTCTAGATGTTGTTGGAATTGTATTTTAATATTTTATGAGTAGTTGAACTTTCTTGTGTTTAGGTTTTGATGTAATCAATTCAAATTCTATGTACTTCTATTTCTTGAGAATTTATCTATGCTTTCATTCAATAGTTTGTGATTTGATTTATGCTTAATGATGAATTGACAACTCATCTTATGTTACTGGTTTGGATTAAGTTGGAAGATTGGTCTCAACTTGTGTGGATGAATTAATAACTCATCCTATTTCACTGGTTTGGATTGAGTTGGAAGTCTGGTCTCAAACTAAGGTCCAATTAAACCATCACACTCTTGTTAGAGGCTTTCACAAGATCTAGAAGGTGTGTCAGAGGAGAGAGTCGTCTTGCATAATAAAGCAATGATTCATTCAACCAGGAGTTGAGAAACCACACTGAATTTGAAATCCTTAGGTTTTAGGCTGCAAATGTAACATCCCAAATTTATACTAAAATGAATTTAGTACGATAATACCTAAAATTTATAATACATTACTTTTCATATACAATGTATTAAAGTTATAACTATAACTACATAATTTATATATATATATATATATATATATATATATATTAATTAATAAATAAATTTTAAAAAATAAAATAAGTTTAGTAAAAATAATAAAATAAAGAATATTAGTATTGTAAAAATAAAATGTATATTTAAAATTTGGTGTTAACCATCGTAATGACAATAATATTATAAAATAATATAATTATAAGTATATCAACAGATACATATCCAATTAATATTATATATATATATATATATATATATATATATTAATATTATAAACATTATATAGAAATAGATTATGTATACATTTAAAACAAAAAACATACATATGATACATTTGATCTCTTGTACGAAGAGATAGAAAACTGTGAAGTTAGCAAATAAGAATTCATTTGTTTTTAGTTACGCATTGATTCTATTTATTTATTTATACAATTATATGATTTAATATCAAAATTTATGATAAATAAAGATTTGATCATTGTAGTGAGGTATGACCTTGAGGATTTAGATGAGTGGATACTCAAGATTAGATGTTCTTAGTTTACTTTGTTAGCCATGATGAGACTTATTTATCCTGATTAGTCACTACAAAATTAATCAAAATCTTTATAAAGTATGATAAAAATCTAGTTTCAAGAATTTGAAAGTTTTCATTTTATTTTATTAAGATATGCTATATTTTTATGTGATATTTGTCTCACTTTCCTATTTTACGTTTCTGTATAAAAAAAATCTTATAACCTCATCATAGGTGATTGCCCCTAACATGCTCAACATATTTTTTTGCCTATTCTAGGAAATGCATGGCAGACAAATGGGTTAAATGATTCGGTAACGTTTCAAGGAACAAGAAATTCTACCATCACATTCCTAAATGTTCCAAATGCATCGATTGTCCTTAAAGGACAAATTGAAGTCACTTTTATTTATCCCAATAGTCCAAGTGAATTTTATCCATAACCTTTTTTCTCCACATGTTTGAAGGCTACTATACTAAGGGAAAACTGTAAATAAATAGTACTCCTTCTTCTTCTGGTATAGAAAATGTAATATGTACCAAATGATGTAATTATAAGATGCATAGAATACTGTAAAATATATAAATATATGTATATGTGAATATTTTAAGTATGTTATATGTTATTGTAAAATTATGTGTCAAAATTTTATAAGTATAATATAGAAAATAATAATAAGAACAAAATTGGTCATCACAACAAAAATGGGCTTAGATCTACATGGGCCTATATCTACATAGAGAGAGTACTCCCAGTCAGGATATTGAATGATCTACATATTAAGTAGATAAAATATTAGTGGTGCAGTAGAAGAATATAAGGTGAAATATAATCATAGCCTCTACCCCACTTAATCTATATAATTACTACTATATATATTTACATGTACTCTTCATCAATATACTTGTTAAATTCATATGGATACAACACTTGTTGATACTGCTACACACCAGTGTATTTGCTGAAAATGGTTGTTGAAAAGCAATATTTATTTACAAAATAAATATGTACTAAGTTTGTTGGATCAAATGACTAACTCACATACATGTTGACCAAGTCTTTAAGGGAACCTCAAATTGAGTTTATTTGTTCTAAGTTTGGTACATACAATTTGTATGCTCCAATTTGAGGGAGAGTGTTGAAGTAATTATTAAATTTACTTATGTAAGTGTAGTCAATAAGGCTAAAGTATGAAGTAATGTTCGATTATCTCTACTTACTATAAGTTATGTACTTAGCAATATAGGGCAATCCTTTGACCTTCCATCTCCCTATTATATAAATTCTTTATCAATATAAATAGAAGATCATGAGAATGGTCCTTGAAACCCTATAGAAATGTTTTTAATTTTCAATCATGTGATGACAAATGATTGATGAATCGTTATAACTAAAATGTCAAAGTTCACAATGATACTTAACGTAAATTTATTTGATAACAAGATATTTTTATATTTTTTTTAAAAACAAAAAATGAATAATAGTACATAAAAATACCGTATATGGTGTAATTATTTTGAAGTATACAAATAATGTATATATATTATTACATTTTAAAATATAATTGAATATAAAAAAGTATAAAATATGTGCACCAAAATTATAATCTAATTACATGTTGTTATAGATATTATAAATGATTTAAAAGACAACACAAAAAGTAAACAATTAAAATATTGAATACAAAAAGATTGTTTTAATTAATCAAGTTTGATATTTTTTTTTTCTATCATCCAAATTAAATCTTTCAACTAACTCAACTATAAAATGTAAAATATAAATGTAGCAGCTTTTAAAATGCTAAAATCATAAAAAAATAAAAATTAATTTTTCTATAAATTTTAAAGTTATTTTTTTAAACTAAACTGTAAAACTTATAAAAAACATAGCACTATTATGAGGTAGAGTGAACATGTGTGAGTAATGAACATCTGAATAGGGTTTTTATACTCTATAAATAATTTTAGTTAATAAGTATCATGTGTCTTTTAATATTTGATTGTTATATATATGATAGAAGGAATTGTGAGGTTGAAAATGAGAGAATTTTAAAACTAACAATAAAATGAAATTATATAAAATAGACTTAAAATAAATATATACACCATTAGATTATAAAAATACTTTTTGCGATCTTATAATAATTTTAATGAGAAGGAAAACATTATGGATATAACAATAATTATAAAGATAAAACCACACCTTAATCAATGTTTAAAGATATATTTGACTGAATTGATAAATGCTTATAGGTGAGAGACATAAAAGTAGAGAGAGGAAAAGAAAGGCTTTCCTTGTTTGGCTTATTCACTCAGCTGGGTAGTTCGGTTAACTTGTGTTTCTTTTTTTCTTTCTCTCTCCCCGGTATAGAGTAGGGCTTCTCCTATTGGTGGCACTTCTAACCAGGCGGCGTAAAGCTCTATCTATCTTCCCCTAGCTCATCCCTTATCCCCTCCTCTGCCCATTTGAACCCTAATTACAAACAAAAGGAAGAAATTTATTCAGATCGAGTCCTTTCTATCATTGGGTCACCATTGTAATTTTTTTCTTGTATAATAACTTGATTAGGGTTAGGGTTCGAATTTGATCATCAACAAATTGGATCAAAACAAACCGGGGGCAAGGTTTTCATGCTTTGGCGATTCACACTTGGTTCGCGATGGCGGCCAATTCCGGCACCAAATACGTCTCAGTGAATCTGAACAAGTCCTATGGCCAGCATTCCACCGCTCTTGGATCCGTACGATCGCAGCGCCCAGGAGCCGCGGTGGTTCCGTCACGGCCACGCAGTTCACACAAGGCTGGGCCCAAGCTTTCCGTTCCGCCCCCCTTGAACCTTCCTTCTCTGCGGAAGGAGCATGAGCGCTTCGATTCTCTGGGATCAGGAGGTGGGTCTGCTGGCCCTGGTGGTTCCGGAAGCGGTTCGAGGCCCAGTTCTGCTGGTTTGGGCTGGACCAAGCCCGTCACGGAGGATGTGTCGCGGCCTGTCATCCAAGGCAAACCCACCGTGACCGCGGCTGCACCGGTTTCGTCTGCCGTTTTGAGAGGAGAGGATTTTCCTTCTCTGCGGGCCACCTTGGCACCTGTGCCCAGCCCAAATCAGAAGATCCAGGAGAATTTGAATTCCATTCCGAATCCGAAGCAGAAACATTCACTTGGTGATGAGAATGCGTTTGTTGATGAGAAAAAAGAGGGTCCTTTGGTTACTGATCAGTCGAGTGTTTCTCGCAGTGTGAATGTGGTTGGTGGTGGTGATGATGCGCGTGGTTCTCGGGTGGTGAATACGAAGTATGGTCTGGGGAGGAAGCAGGAAGAGTATTTCCCAGGTCCTCTACCGCTGGTTCGGTTGAACCCTCGTTCAGACTGGGCTGATGATGAGCGTGACACGGGCCATGGTTTGAGCAGGGAGGGCAGGGATCATGGATTTCCCAAGGGGGAGGCTTATTGGGATTTTGATATTCCCAGGGTTGGTGTTTTGCCTCATAAGCATGATAAGAGGGGACCGCTGAGGGGCAGTGAAGTAGGAAAGGTTTTGAACAGTGAAGTGGAGGCTTTTGATAGGATGGGGCCTGAAGGGAATTCCTGGAGGAGTTCGAATTTGTCCATTCCTAAGGATGCTGGAAATGAGAGAAATGGTGTCAGTGTTGGTCCGAGGCCGTCAAGTGGGAGTCGGGATGGGGCGAAGGATGGTAATAAGTATGTTCCTTCACCTTTTAGAGATGACGATGTTGGAAAGCGGGATTTTGGAAGGAGGGATGGTCAGGGTGGGAAACAGAAGCCCTGGAACAATGTGATGGAACCTTATGGTGATAGGAATCGTGAACAACTCAACAGAAGCAGAGCTGATTCTGTCCAAAGCTCGGTTTCAAGGTCAGCATTTTCCTCAGGTGGTAAGGGTCTGCCTGTTAATGATCCTCTGCTTAATTTTGGTAGAGAGAAGCGGGCTTTGCCGAAAAGTGAAAAGAATTTGTTGGAGGATCCGTTTATGAAAGACTTTGGAGGTTCTGGTTTTGATGGAAGAGATTTGTTTTCGGGTGGTCTTGTTGGGGTGGTTAAGAAGAAGAAGGATGTGCTGAAGCAAACTGATTTTCATGATCCTGTGAGAGAATCCTTTGAGGCTGAGCTTGAAAGGGTTCAGAGGATGCAAGAACAGGAGCGACAGCGAATCATTGAGGAGCAAGAAAGGGCAATGGAGTTGGCTCGCAGAGAAGAGGAGGAAAGATTAAGGCAGGCTAGAGAACAGGAAGAGAGGCAAAGGAGATTGGAAGAAGAAGCGAGAGAGGCAGCATGGAGAGCAGAACAAGAGAGGATCGAAGCTGTGCGGAAGGCTGAAGAGCAGAGGTTAGCCAGGGAAGAGGAGAAACAAAGGATCCTTTTAGAAGAAGAGAGGAGGAAACAAGCTGCAAAGCAGAAGCTTATAGAATTGGAGCAAAAGATTGCTAGGAGGCAGGCTGAGGCCGCCAAAAGTGGCAGTAATGCCCCGGTTGTTGTGGAAGAGAAAATGCCTTCTATAGTGAACGAGAAAGAAACATCAAGGGCTACAGATGTGGGTGATTGGGAGGATAGTGAAAGAATGGTTGATAGGATATTGACTTCTGCATCATCTGATTCGTCAAGTGTGAATAGGCCATTGGAGATGGGCTCTAGGTCTCATTTCTCTAGAGATTTATCTTCCACCTTTGTGGATAGAGGAAAACCAGTTAATTCATGGAGAAGAGATACATATGAGAATTGGAACAGCTCTGCTTTTTATTCACAAGACCAGGAGAATAGTCACAACAGTCCCCGTAGAGATTTATCTATTGGTGGAAAGGCATTTATGAGGAAAGAATATAATGGCGGTTCTGGATTGGTGTCTTCTAGGACGTATTATAAAGGAGCAATTTCTGAGCCTCATTTAGATGAATATGCCCATGTAAAACCGCAGAGGTGGAATCAATCTGCAGATGGAGACCATCTTAGCAGGAATACAGAGATTGATTCTGATTTTCATGAAAATTATTTTGAAAAATTTGGTGATGGTTGGACGCAGGGCCGCTCCCGTGGCAATCCATTTCCTTCATTCCCTGAGCGTACCTATCCAAATTCTGAATCAGATGGACCCTATGGCTTGGGGAGGTCACGGTATTCTGTCAGGCAGCCTCGAGTACTTCCTCCTCCTTCACTAGGTTCTGTACACAGAACTTACAAGAATGAAAACGAACACCCTGGTCCGTCTGCTTTCCTAGAAAATGAGATGCATTATAATCAAGCAACCAGGAGTGACTCGACCCTGGCAACGGGTTATGACAATGGGAATCGAGGACAACCTGAAGTAGTGGATACCCGGCCAGAGACTGCTGAGAACGAGGACCATAAAGTGGAAACCACCCCTAGGTGTGATTCTCAGTCCTCACTCTCTGTTTCAAGTCCCCCAAGTTCTCCAACACATCTCTCTCACGATGATTTGGATGACTCGGGAGATTCCCATGCGATACTGACTTCTGAAGATATAAAAAATGACCCCCTCACAGCACCAGATAATGAATCCATTACAACAGCTGCTGGAGCTGGAAATGAGAATGTAGTTGCTCCATGTGCCGTGTCTAGTGGTGAAGATGATGAATGGACTACTGAGAATAATGAGCAGTTCCAGGAACAAGAAGAATATGAAGATGAAGATTATCAGGAAGAAGATGAAGTGCATGAAGGAGATGACCATGCTCAACTCAACCAGGATTTCGACGATATGCATTTGCAGGAGAAAGGTTTGCCCCACCTGATGGATAATCTGGTATTAGGATTTGATGAGGGTGTCCAGGTTGGGATGCCTAATGAAGAGTTTGAAAGGACCTCAAAAGACGAAGAAACTACATTTATGGCTCAAGCTTCTGGCCTCACCCTAGAAGAACGCTTATCTTATGACGAAGACGACACGAACCTCCAACCTGTTAATGATACCTCTCAGGTGAATCTTAACAGCACTCCCAGTGTGTTCCAGGAATCAGAGAAGCCAGCTCAAGATTTGGTCATTCAGCCTAGTGATTCTCTTTCCCCTGTGGTGTCTGATAGTTTAGGTAATGTGGAAGCTTCTAATGGCCTGTTGACCCATCATAGTACACCAGGTTCAGTTACTATTGCCCCTTACTACTCGTCTTCTGGTCAAGCTGTTACCTCTAATGTAGCTGCTGCTCCAAGTCAAGCTGAGGTACCCATTAAGCTTCAATTTGGTCTGTTTTCTGGTCCATCTTTGATACCGTCACCTGTACCAGCCATACAGATCGGTTCTATACAGATGCCATTGCATCTGCATCCACAGGTTGGCACACCCCTTTCTCACATGCATCCATCACAGCCTCCTTTGTTTCAGTTTGGCCAGCTAAGATATACATCTCCCATATCACAAGGTATAATGCCTCTAGGTCCTCAATCAATGTCATTTGTTCAGCCTAATATACCATCCAGTTTCTCTTATAATCAACAACCTGGAAGTCAAATGACAGTTCAAACTGGTCCAGAAACTTCTGACTCCTTTATAAAAAATGAGATGAGACATCATTCTGTAGACAGCCAACCTGGTAATTCTAGAAACTTACCTCAAGGTTCACCGCCAAGTGAGGATGCAGGAAACATCACTGGAATAAAGCAGGGTCGAATTGAGGCTGCGCAAGATCCTAATAATAGCACTAGGACTTCTACTAGTTTCCAATTGGACAAGCAGGAGAACCAAAATGTAGTTGGAAAGAACACTAATATTCCATCCAATTCTAAAGGATCAGAAGTTCATGCCGTCATTAGAGACTCTCCACATCATTCAGTTTCAAAAGAGAATTTTACCGAGTCAAGAACACAATTTCCTGGATCCGGTAGTAGGGGAAAACGATATATCTTTACTGTGAAAAATTCAAACTCAAGACCATCAGGCCCATCTGCAAGGGTTAATCGCCCAGAACCTGGAGGATTTATGAGGAGGCCGCGACGTAATATGCAGCGCACTGAGTTTCGAGTTCGGGAAAGTGGTGATAAGAGGCAGTCTACTAGTTCTGTCTTCACTGATCAGTTTGGGTTGGAGAACAAGTCAAATACCAATGGAAGGGGAGCAGGCATGCCTGGTAGGCCTGGTCCTAGGAAGGCTATGAACAATAAATTCGGAAAACAGATTGTTGAATCAGCTACAGAGAACTCACAAGTGATGGATTCTGGAAGCAGAGTTGAAAAGGTTGATGGAAAAGAATCAATAAAGACTCAGAACTTCTCACATCCTGGAAATCTCAAAAGGAACTTGTGTCCTGAGGACGATGTTGATGCTCCATTGCAAAGTGGAGTTATACGTGTGTTTGAGCAACCTGGAATTGAAGCTCCTAGTGATGAAGATGACTTTATTGAAGTTAGGTCAAAGAGGCAAATGTTAAATGATCGGCGAGAACAGAGAGAGAAAGAAATTAAGGCCAAATCTCGGGTTGCAAAGGTTTTAACTCCTATCTGTGCTTTTTAACCTTATGTCAAATTCTTGCATCTTTCTTCATTGTTTTTTTATTCAATGCTAGGTGCAAAGGAGACCCCGTTCCAGTTCACAAAGTGTTGTGGCCGTGACCAATTCTACCAAAGGATCCATCTCTCCAGTTGAAGTGGTTAACAGTATTCATGCTGCTTTTGTTGCTGCTGAAGTGCGTGGAATGACGAAGATGGATGCCTCTTCTGGATTTAATTCAAGCATGTTGTCCCAAGCATTACCTCCAATAGGAACACCTCCTTTGAAAATTGATTCCCAAACTGAGTTAAGATCTCAGATAAGCAGGTAGTTGCCGACTTGCAGGATTTCTTGATGGTTATCATTGTACAAGAATCAAATGTATTTTTTACTTCTTACAGGTCACTTCAGACAAGTGTCCCAGCTGTTTCTGGTAGTAGTGAAAAGGATCCTGGCTCTGGTGTGATATTTGAAAGCAAGAACAAGGTTCTAGATAATGTTCAGACATCTTTGGGCTCTTGGAATAATGCACAAATTAGTCAACAGGTTCGAACTCTCCTCCCTCATTTTGTTAGAGAACTATGGCAATTAAAACTGTATCATTTATGATTTTCCTGTGTTCTTTGTCAGTATTTAACTAATGTTTGATTATTTGGATTCAACAATTCTAGAAACATGATTTAATCTCATTATGTGGTTTCCTTTTGTTTCGTTGTTGCACTTTATCTCCTTCAAAATTTAGAACCTGTTTTTTTTTTCTTCAACATACAATTTAGTTCCACGGAGGAGTTACGCGATGATCAAATTTGCCAATTTATTTTTTTGGGAGGGATTGAAATGTCGTTTTTTTCCAGGACTAACTTAGTTGTTCTGAACTTTTTAGAGGTGGGATGTTTGGGGATTAAGAATGTTGTACTTTAATACGCAGTATTGAATTCAGGCGTATGCATACATATTTTATTTGTTCTACTCTTTTGTTTTGAATCTAAAAAAATTTTATGACAGGTAATGGCACTTACACAGACACAACTTGATGAGGCTATGAAGCCTCAAAAGTTTGATTCACAGGCTTCTGTTGCCAATATAACAGGCGCTGTTAATGAAGCCAGTTTGCCATCATCTTCCATTTTGACAAAGGAGAAAACCTTCTCGTCTGCAGCCAGCCCAATTAATTCCTTGCTTGCCGGAGAGAAAATTCAGTTTGGTTAGTAAATAAATTTTTGCATGCGATTCTTTAGTCATTCATTTATTGTAGTAACATTGATAGTAAGTTTTCTGGCAGTTTGAGGGAATATTTCTGGATTTTCAGTTTCCTTACTGATGGAGGATTTTTATTTTGTATTCAGGGGCAGTAACATCTCCAACCATTCTTCCATCTAGCAGCCGTGTTGTGTCTCATGGCATTGGTCCACCTCGATCATCTAGATCGGACATGCAAATGACCCACAATCTTGCTGGATCAGATAATGATTGCAGTCTTTTCTTTGATAAAGAGAAACATAGTAATAAATCTCATGGTCATTTAGAGGATTGTGATGCTGAAGCTGAAGCTGAAGCTGCTGCTTCAGCTGTTGCTGTTGCTGCCATTAGTAGTGATGAGATTGTTGGAAGTGGATTGGGTAATTGTTCCGTCCCTGCTCCAGATGGAAAAAGTTTTGTCGCTGCTGATATTGATAGGGTAGTAGCAGGTGGATCTTCTCTTTCATTATTAGACATTCGTATTTTTCTTTTTTTCTCTGGACGTCAGCTCTAATAATTTGACTTGACATCAATTTGTATTCTGGAACTTCTTATTTATTTATGGTAGCTACTTGGGCAGGAGTAGGTGTTGAGAAGCAGTCATCTAGTCAATCTAGATCCGAGGAGCCTCTTAGTGTATCCCTTCCAGCTGACTTATCTGTTGAGACTCCACCAATTTCCTTGTGGCCTCCCTTACCAACTACACGAAATTCTTCGGGTCAAATGATTTCTCATTTTCCTTCTGTCCCTCCTCATTTTCCTTCAGGCCCTCCCTCTCATTTTCCTTTCTATGAAATGAATCCGATGATGGGTGGTCCTGTCTTTGCTTTTGGACCACATGACGAGTCTGCATCTACAACACAGTCGCAGCCTCAAAATAGTACTACATCAGCGTCAAGACCAATTGGGAGCTGGCAACAGTGCCATTCCGGCGTGGAATCTTTTTATGGACCTCCAACTGGATTTACTGGCCCTTTTATTGCTCCTCCTGGAGGCATTCCAGGAGTCCAGGGGCCACCACACATGGTTGTTTATAACCATTTCGCTCCTGTTGGACAATTCGGTCAAGTTGGCCTGAGTTTCATGGGTACTACTTATATACCTTCTGGAAAGCAGCCTGATTGGAAACACGTCCCTACTTCTTCTGCCACAGGGGCTGGTGAAGGAGATATGAACAGTATGAATATGGCATCTTCGCAGCGGAATCCTGCTAACATGCCGTCTCCAATTCAACATCTCGCCCCTGGTTCACCACTTATGCCAATGGCCTCTCCTGTGGCTATGTTTGACGTATCGCCTTTCCAGGTAAAATTTTGCATGTCTTGCGCGTTGGTTTGTGCAATAATCATACATACTCTTTTATGCTTGTTTTACAGTATCTGGGGTTAATATGGTTCTTGTTTGGGACTCGTGAATATTATAACTTAACCTTGTACTAAAAGACAATAAAAGTCATCAATAAGTGCTCGTTTAATATTATGTTCTGTTTAGTGTGGTAGTTTTTCTTAGTAATTAAATATTGTAAACTTTTGCCAGCCCTCAAATGAGATGTCAGTACAAGCTCGATGGCCACACGTTCCTAATTCGCAACTACCTCTGTCAATGCCATTGCAGCAACTAGAAGGGGTGCAGACTTCTCAATTCAGCCATGGTCCTTCTGTTGATCAGCCATTGAATGGCAAAAGGTTTACTGGCTCTAGAGCTTCAACATCTTCTGATGGTGATAGGAGTTTTCCTAGAACTGCTGATGTGAATGTTAATCAATTGCCTGATGAACTTGGATTGGTGGAGACTTCGAACTCTACTGCTAACAAAACTGCACAGAGTGTTGTGAACAAGACTCCATCCGTGATCCCCATTACAGAAGCTGTGAAGGTTGACGTTCAGAATGGCAGTGGTAACAATAGTAATAACCAGAACGCAAGTTCTTCTTTCAAGAGTCAGCCCTCACAACAGATTAATATTTCTGCCCAGCAATCTGACCATTCCTCAGGACATACTAATTATCAGAGGGGTGGTGTTTCTCAGAGAAATAATTCTGGGGGTGAATGGTCGCATCGTAGAGGGTACCAGGGAAGAAATCAATCTCTGGGTTCAGACAAGAACTTTTCCTCGACAAAGGTAAAACAAATATATGTGGCTAAACAGACTATTAGTGGGGCATCAACAGTGTCATGAGGAGCACGAAATATCAGCTGGATTTGAAAAACCCGAGGAAGGCTTTATTATTAATTTTTGGTCTGGCAGAAATAAATTTTTTGATTAAGTTGCTTCTACTTGGGATGTTGATTGTTAGATTGGGATTTTTGCTGGCCACAACAAATTCCATACGGGGTGCGGTAACTATTTAGCATGGTAGTGTGGCTTTGATGGACACGGTCTCGTTTTGCAATGGTGTATCTATCAACCAAGCTTGGTCGATCTTTGTTTTCTTTTGTCGGTAAAAAAACAAACCAGGCAGATTATTTATTGGGTTTTGTGTATCCAAATCATTAGTTGCCCTCGTATATTCTTTCCATTAATAAGTGGGAAGTATCAGTTTTGAGGAATGCTAGTTTTATTTTCTGCTTGAATACTTGGTTTCTGAGTGTTTTGAACTCTTTTTGTTTTAGAATACTGAGACCAATTAGTAGTTGATCATGGGTTGGGTTTTAGTTTTATTAATTTTAAAACAGCTGAATGAGGGGAGTCTGGCAAATTTCTGTAAGTTCATGTAATTGTGAATCTACGTCCTTGCAGCCCTTGCCAGAGTTTCTTTATTTCTGCATGCGTTTTCTTTGTCAATGTCTCTATGATTGGTGAATAAAATGCCAAAACAATATTGCAAAGCTATAATGGCTAGAAATACAATAAAAACCGTGATAAATAAATAAAACCCCAAATCTTATCTATAAAATGAGTCTTGCCTAGTCTTGCCTTTCATTCCCCTTTATGCAGATACTCGTTGATATGCTATATAGTCCATAAATAAAGTATGATACATTTCTTGTTCAAAGGAAGTATAAACTTTCTACCCCTTGAAAACGTTACCTACCATATGACCCTTGTAAACCTTGTTTAGAGGCGAAATATAGATTACTTCAATATCTAGGAAAATTTAACTATACGGTATAATTTAAAAAAAACAAACTTCAATGGACAGTTTCATGCTCATGAGTATGTCATGCTTAAGTACCTCTTCATTCCCAAGAAGTCATCTTCTATAAATATCCCTTTAATTTGAAAATTGAAATTGTAAAAAAATTGTGTGATTAGAAGTTATGACTTTCGTCTTCTTCTATTTATTTGTTGTCAAAATTGTATTTTTAATTAGTTTGAATTTTTCTTTATTTCATATGTATGAAGTACGAGTTTTTTGTTTCTTTCTTTTAACTGTTTTTGTGAAGTGAAAGAACAATTTGTGTCATGTTGTGCTAGAATGAAATGGTGTATGAGTAACGTAATTTTAATATAAAGTGTGCATCTTAATCATGCATTCTCATCTTTTTTTGTTTTCATTAATAAAGAACAATGCGTAAAAAAATGTGAAAATAGTTTACGTTTTCAATTTGTAATTTTCTTGTTAAGATAAATTTTTAATAAGTTATTTAAGATATTGAATTTGTTTTAAGATTTAATATATTTTTATTATTTTGTAGGAATGCTGAAAAAAAATATTTTTGTTGTATTAAAAAATTAGAAGTAAATTAAACAAAGCACATATGATTTCTTGAGTACCTATAAATATGAATATGATTTCTTTAATGTTTTTGCTGTTTTATATTTTGTAGTTGGTTTTAATTTTTCAGAAGTTTATTTCTGTGTATATATAATGATTATATGATTAAAGGTGTGATTTCATTTGATATATTTTATTATTATTAAATTAAAAATTGAGGTCAACAAAAAGCATTGTTTGTAGAATTAAAACAATATTAAGTGCTCTCTAATTAGAAAGACTAGAAAACATTTTAGCTAAATTTATTATTTGTTCTATGTTAACGAGCAAAAACAACAATGTTATAAGTAGCTTAGTGAGTGGATTAAATTTGAAAAAAAAAATCAAAATACCCTTTAATACCTAATAATTAAAATACCCTTTAATACCTAATAATGTTCTTGGTTTGAGACGTTTTTAAATTAAATAAGAAGATAAATGCATAAAAGGAAAAAGGAAGAAATTAAGGAAGTTATGATGAAATTAAAAATATTGTAATAAAGTGACGTAAATAATACAAAAGATATTTAATTGTTTATATAGACAAATGTTAATGATTTTTGTTCTAATAATAAGATCTTTTAATTAATCTACCTATTTGGTTGTAGATACAATTAGTAATTATCATTTTGATTGTTTATGTTGTATTGATCCATGTATGAAATTGAATCTTGTATGAGTAAATAAATAATTCTTATTTTGAACTTGATGAAATTAAATTTAATAAGTTTTATAAATATTTAAGTTGTATAATAGGTCGATAAATGTCATTAGTTATAAATGACAAGAATAAATAACGATAATGTGAAGATAAGTCAGAGTTTGAAACTCTTCACAATCGTACCGTCATTCATTTAATGTTATTAGATATGACATTAATTTTCAATCAAGATAGGAAGTCACTATCTCGAAAACATCAAACTTAAATTTGTTTAGATATACTTTTTGACATGATTCATAGCTCATTGATATTAACTTTTTATGAGTAAGAGAATAATATCTTTATAATACTAATTATTTGCTTATAAATGTAATTTTTCTTAAATCCTCATTGAACAAACTATGATTTTGTTGTTCTGAAGATTTGTCTTGACAAGAACTTAAATAAGTAAGGCACATGTTTCCTTCAAAATAGAATTCGTGCATTTGATCATATTTGTTGTGATATAGGTATACATATTGCCTTGATTATATGTCTTAGTTCATTTTTCTAATAGTATTTGATATTATAGTCAATAAATTAGCAATGTGAGATACTTTATTTAATAAGTTTTAACAATATAATAAAAAAAATTTCTTAAACATTTTTCTGCTTGTATAATATTGTTCAATTAAAGCTAACGAGTATCAGCATCTGTGTTAATGAATGATCTATTTATTATCTTCGCTTCTAGGTAATTCTTTATAGCATTCTTTATAGCATTGATTTATACATTATAATTGATGTTTTAGTTTATAATCATTTTATCCACGGATCTTAAAAAAAAAAAAAATAATTAAAATAATATATTAAAAAATAATATATTTAATAATTATTATAAATATATATATATATATATATATATATTAGTGTTAAAGTGTTATATCATTATGAAATAGGTTAATCCATTATTAAAAGAAATTAAACATAAACAGTTTAGTGTTTAATGAAAAAATAAATATAAATATGGTCTATTAAGAAGACTTTTAACAAAATATTTCATCATAAAACACAAAAATTATATATATTTAACCAACATTCTTACGTAATATAAAAGTAGACATTCTTCCTATATTTAATTTAATTTAAAAAAAAATGAATGTTTCAACCCACCTCTCATCCACTCGTTATTATGATTGACAATGATCACACAAACCTCCTAATGAAAATCTCCTTTTATTTTCCAAAATGTTATTATATCACAAAAAGAAAGCAGTAGGAAGGAATTAAGTTCAGAAATTTTGGTTATAGAAAACATATATGAATATCGGAAGTATTTCTTGAGAGAGAATCATAATTATTATAATTATTACCGGAGTCAAGTAACGAAACACTAGCATGCTATGCTACTATAGCCTGTCCCACGCAATGATCTGCTTCTGGTACCATCAATGTCAAATATCTTAATTAATAGTACCATTCAAAACAAACAAGAAGCATTTAAATCGAATCATACGAATTAATGTTTATACACATTATTAGTATACTTTACTGCACCACCAAAAGCCAGAGTATAAGATGCCATGAATTAACAACTGCCATTTTATATATTAAAAAACTAAAAAACAACGGAAAAGCCATACATGTTCCATGATGACCAAGAGAGAGGATTCTAGATCTCACTATAATGTCTTAAAATAGCAAGCAGAGCAACCTTATGATGTGTCCTACACAAGGGTTTTCAGCTCCTTCGCACTGCCACCAATAGGGTCATCGCGCCCTCTCTTGCGGCAGTTACTACCAATCTTCAATTTTTCTTTTTCATTTCCATTTTGGCCCTTCAACCAAACACCGAACAGTTTCAAACTTTCTCCACCGCTCTCATCATCCACTTTGGGTTCACACCCACCTACCGCATTTTCGTCATCATCATCACGAATACATTCAAAACGCACCGCATCGTCGCTGGACCCACACGTTCCTTGCCGAATGATGCGGTTGATCACATCCGGGCACACGTTCAGTGACTCCTTCAAAAACGACACCAGTTCGTTGCACTGCTTCTTCGCACGCGCCAGCTCGCCGCTCAATTTCTCGTTGTCCTTCTTCAGTTTTTCATTCTCGCCCGATAAATCCGCGCACTGGATCGTCGTTGCACCCTCCACCGACCCCGTCGACGTCGAACCCATGTCGTCGCCGCCGCCGGAGTGCGACGCTGAGATGTTCCCTCCGCCGGATTTTCCGGTTGCCGGAGATTGCATCACCGTCTTCCGCCGCTTGATCTCGGCGAGGAGCTCCTTCTGCCCTCGCTTGAAACACTCGTTGGCGAATTCCCATTTGTCGGGAACGATCTTTCGGAACCCCTGAAGTAAAAAAACACACAAACGTATCTTCAGCGACAAATTTATAATTTGTTAAAAATCGAACTAATAGTGCAAGACCCACTTTATGCAATTCCACCTTAACTAACCGTTACACTTTAACAATGTATATACTAAATGTTGAGTACCATAGATATAAACTTACATATTATTAAAAATAAGTTTTTAATAATATATTGACGAAAAATATTTTTTTTCTTAGTAAAAACATTACCAGAAGCATAAGAAAACAAAATTCATTAATGAGTGACAAAACGAAAAAAAATAAATGCACATTAAACTTTAATACTCAAAATTTTAAATTAAATAAGAATAAATACAATGTATGTTTGAAAAATATGCTAGAAAAGTCTTATACTCATTTGAACTTCAATTAATGATTTTTTAAAAAAAAATAATATTTTGACTACTAAATTTTAACAAATTTCTTCTTACAACATTCTCTTCTTATTATGAGATATCATCTCTTAAATAATTTTAAAATATTAAAGATAAAAAAATAGAAAATCAATTAAAAAATAACACCTAAAAAATAACACCTCAGATTGTAAAAAAAAATTATCAAAAATTAAAAAATCTTCTTTTTTAAATAATTCATCTGTAAGACATAACATCTGAAAACACATGTATTACTTATTTCTATATTTTTTTGGAGAAATGTTTTAATTAAAGTAAATTAAAATTTTGAAAAAACCAAATTTGTTCATTGAAATATATTTTTTAACTTTTAATGAGTCTAACATAACCAAAAGTAATTTTATTTTCGGTCTACATCAGCCTGTTCATTCCACCCCGCAATGAAAATAATGAACTTTTTTTCCAGTTAAAAAACAGTGAAAAATGAAAGAAATTAAGGAAAAGAGGGAAAAATAAATAAAACATGATCCGCGCAATTCGCCATTAGCCCACATCCTAGAATAATCGGATCGGTTTATACAGTGGCTGCGCAACTACTGTCGCCACTATTTAATTAATTTTACACTTAAACAAACGCAAGTGGCAACTACAATTTTCATTCAACAAAACTTAAAATTATAAAGGATTTCAGCCACCAACCCCACTTTCTATATCATCCCTTCATGATATAATAGAGTTTATCTTTTACCAACCATTATTTTACCTTTGAAATAATTATCACCAAAATCAACCTCATATTAAAAGCAATTTAACAGTAATAATCATATCCATGCATTATATATGGAAGGTATTTTTTCAGAAGATAAGACCAAGAGTTTGATGTCAGATACAAATAATTATTGACACATTTTTTCTTAAAAAATAATTATAAACCTAAATGAAATTCTTGTATATTAATTTATATATAACAATATATTTCACCTCGGCAACCAACATTTCTTTCTCTATAATCACTTTGTTCAATCTCATAGAAAAGAGTGTCTTTATCTTATTCAGTTCCATCATTTATTTATTTATTTTGACTTTCCGTAATTACACTTTCGATGTTTCTACTATATTTTCTTTGAAGTTTGAAAATAACCGAAAAGCACTTTAAGGCCTTGGATGGGAAATTAGGCCACCTAACAGAAAAGATCTAAAGCACAAAGCATCACGTGCCTTCTACCACACATAAATCTCCTCTTCAAATCCTACCGCATGTGTAGTAGTAATCTTCCACGAAACAGAATATTCGGTGTGGAAAAATACTTTAAAAACACTGATCTAATCTAACAACGATGCTTCAACAATCAAGAGACAAATTCAAAGCAACCGAACCTCCATATTAATTTACAGCACACTTTTTTGTATTCGATATACGCCAAAATGATCCTCGGGTTGAAACTTCCACACAAGATTCCAATCCCAGGCTTTTATTCATTTAAATAACCAACCAAATTAATCAAATCACACCACAGGAAAAAAAGCATCATGCGTTGTTAATTTATTCCACTCCGAATCCGTTACGCAAATATGATGAAATGCACCAAAATTGGTTTCCACAATCGTCTAGAATTAAGACCCTAAGAAAAAGGTTATGGTGCTAACTGTGTAATAATTTGTTCAAGGGTAGACGACAGAAGAAGAGTTAAAGAGAGAGAGACTTACATAGGTGTTGAGTTGGCGAACGAAGCTGGAGAAATTGTTGTGTTTGAAGTATTTGGGAAGCAAATCCTTAGCGAAATCGGCTTGTTTCCAAACGACAAAAGTGTTTCCCGTTTCGCTCCAGGAAATAACGTCGTCGGTGGCAGGGTCGTCCACCAACAAATACGTCTTCGTCAAAAACGGCGCTGGCGTCGAACGCTGTGACATTCCTTCCCGATCTACCCTTCACCTACCTCACAACTTTTTTATAAAATGAAAATAAAAATAAAAATAAAAATAAAAGCTATGCCTCCTTTGTTTGGTTTATTATCACCTGGTGATATAGTACTAATAATAATAAATAAAAAAAGACAGAAAAATAAGATGGAGAATTAGGAAGAGGAACTAAATAGGAGGAGAGCGGTTAGAAACTCCCAGTCCCAGCAATAGAAACCGAAGAGAAAGAAGCGAGAGTGAAACAGGGTAGAGTTTCTGGGACGATCAGAATCCATGGGTCCAAAGCAGAACCAGTTGTGTGAAATGAATGACAAATACCATAACTTGTTGTTCCAGAGAGAGGAGAGAGAAAGAAGGGAAAGGTGAACAGAGGTGTTATTGTTTCTGGATTCTTGCAGGAGACTCTTGCGTGTGTATAAATATATATATATATATGGATTATAGGGAAGGATGGAAAAGAAAAGAAATGCAAGGCAATGCCACAAGTGACGTGGGTTCTAGAAATTTTTAGAGGCACTCAAGTCTAAAATTAATCACAGCGACGAGACCAGACGAAATAAAACGAACCCACTTTCAAGGATTCTTGGCCCCACCCTATTTGACTGCACCTAATCAACATCTTTGTTCAACATTTCTTTCAATTTTTTATTTTTAATACATAGTTTCCGTCCTCATAATCCATTTCATTATTTCTTTTATATGTTTTATACAAAAAATCATTTAAATATATTTTTTGATAAATTTTTATAGTTTTTATATTTGCATTTAATTTTATGAGTAAAAATTATTTTTTATGTGCTTGTGATTAAATAATACAGTGCTTTAGCACATACTTAGCCTATTTTCTCGTATAATGTTGGCAGTCGCTTTTGAAGAATACTTCCATCTTTCCAATCCACCCTTTTTACGTTCGTTTTTTTTTTTTTTGGAAAAAGAAAATCTGGATTCTTTTTCATTGGGTGCAAACTCTTTTAGGTTACAACTAATTTAAACTGTTGGCTTTTATATTAAATGTTTTGTAAAATTTATATATTCTAAATAAAATGTTTTATTTTCAAACTGTTGTTAATTATATATTTTAAAATTATAACTTCCTCAAAAAATGTTTATTTTTATTATTATTTTCTTTACATTAAAGAACTACATGGGGTCAGTCAATAATCATAATTAATATGTATCGATTCTAAATAAGTTGTCCTACTTTTTATAGTTTCTGCTGTTAAAAAAGTAATGTTATTACTAATTATTCTTTTATACATCCTACAAAACAACCAACTTCATGATTTGTCAACAATCCTCATCCGCATTCCTTGAACATTTATTATTATTTTTTATCACAAACAAAATTTAACATGTACAACTTAGTTTTTTTATATAATTACTTCCTCAATAATAATAATAATAATAAAAATAAAGTTATCATTAATTATTATCATCTTAATACAGTTAGGATTGGTGGCGACGGTCAATACTAATCCATTCTACAGGGAATTTCCATCTTCTTCTCTAGTTTTTCAAAACCTACTATGACTAAATTTGCTTTTATAAATTCAAAACCATCGTAAAAAAAAAATATCATTCAGATTGAAAGGACCCGGAGTATCATGCAGTAAACACATTTTATTTTCAACAATGGACCGAAAGAGTCGAATACCAAAACAGACAATCCTCGTAATAACATGATTAGGTTTCTAAACCTGATTAGAAAATGTAATGACCGATTACAGAGTAATTGAGTTGGATTAAAAAAAAGTTAAAAATTCATTATGAGTAATATAAATATGTTACTACTGAAAAGGTAGCTTGATAACATTTAATACATTAATTAAGAATTAAATCTAACTTTAAATATAATCAACTATTAAGATAAGATTTGTATTTACTTATATATTATAAAATTATCTTATTTTTAGTCAATTTGAAACTTATAATATATTCTCTCCCATACTAGAAATTAATGTGTGGTTTTATAGCGGGTAGAGTAGAACTATATGTCCAACAAACACAACTCTGATATGTTAGGAAATAGATTTTAAGTTTAACTCAATCCTATAAAATTAATCTTTAAAATAAAGTTTACACCTATTTATATATTATGAAATTGTATTATATCTAATTATTTGGAACTTTTCACACTGAGAGTATAAAAAGACCGTACACATCTAAAGAAAAATAATAATCAAGACAACAACAAAAGTTTCAAATTCAGAAGAAACGTAAAACCAAGATTATCAAAAATTATCCGATTATTTAAGAACACTTACCGTGTAATAACTTATTATTAAACATGTATCCATTACTTTATATTTTGAAAAATAGTTTCACGATAGAGAGATTTCTTATAAATGTTTCAAAAGATCATGGTTGAAATATTATAAAAAAGTTAAAAAAAAAGTTAATATCCCAAGTAGTATATATAGCTATTAATGCAGAATAATTATGAGGCTCAACCTGCCTGAAAAAACCATGAAGGGCACAGGGTTTTGGCAAGTATTGTGGTGATGTTTTTCTTCAAGTGTTAGTTTGTGTTTGTGAAAAGAAACTAGGAGTATCTTTCTTTTCCTTAGTTTGGAAAACCTTTTTCTTTGGTGGAAAAAGAAGAGCGTGCAATGTGTATTGATTTTTATAATGTGTGGACGTGTGATAGATTCTTTTATTTTACTTTTCCTAATACAAGAGAAGAGACCAAGAAGAATGGGAAAGAGTAAGAAGCTTATCGAAGTGGGTAAGGTGACTTTTTCTTCCATCGATCCCACCTACCACTTTCCATTTCATTTATCAATTGCTTATTTCATCGTTATCAATATTATTATGTTATCAATATAATTATCTTCTATTATGCAACTCCCATTTCTTCAATTTCTAGTTCTTTCTTTCTCATCCTCTTCTATTTAGACCTTTCTGGCCCTTGTGACCGCCCAACAATAATAGAATTGACCATCAAAGCAAAACCATAACTAAGCCAATAAAAGTAATAATACCAACACTAATACACTTTTTTTTTTCAATTAATCATTATTGAGAAATGGTTAAAATATAGAGACAGAGAAATTTGTCAAAAGATAAAAACAACCTCATACATGAGGGGTGGAGTAAAAGGGAAAGGTGGGTAGAAGGGAATAAATATTCAAATAAATATATATACAAGGTAACACGGAATAAAAAAACTACCCCAAAACAGTTTTTTTTTTTTTTTTTTTAAAAAAAAAAAAATTTTTATAATTTTTTTTTTTAAAAAAATAAAATAAAAATAAT
>Ga0099822_1000532_pt1 | contig 36153 bp, 11 predicted proteins | sample CowpeawhiteBW_FD_76839 | JGI IMG/M metagenome (GOLD analysis project Ga0099822, IMG submission 76839) | Root nodule microbial communities of legume samples collected from California USA - Cow pea white BW | ecosystem: Host-associated > Plants > Roots > Nodule | place: USA: California | collected... | reverse complement strand
TATATATATATATATATATATATATATATATATATATATATATATATATATATAATTACAGGTTAGGATTTAATTTGATTAATTTTTAAAGTAAAGATTGTGAAATAATTAAACTAACTCAAGACAATTTTTATGAATAGATTCATACTTTTAATACTTCAAAGTGAACCAGTATTAAGAAAGTTCTAATAGTATTTACTATTTTTAAATTTACATTTTAATATTTCCAAGTGAATCAGTATTAATAAAGTTCTAATAGTATTTAATATTTTTAAATTTAAATGATCAAGATATTAGAAGAATTGAGAGTTCTAAGTCGCCTTTCCATTCTTCACCCGGCTTCAGGGTGATTGGGTTTTCAAGTGCTGCACCATCGACGCAGAGCATTTCCTGATACTCTTTATCTCCTAAATCTGCTATGAACTTCGACTTTTTGTCCCAAGGATTCCAAACAACTGTTCAATAACAAAATGTCATATGATTTGTTAGCATATGTAAAAAAAAATCCATCAATATTAGTTATTTCTTAGGTTTTAAAAGGAAACTCACCCGTATCAGGAAGTCCATCCTTTCTTATTATAACTGTTCTCTTCTTGTAATGATCCCGAACAGCTAACACATTGTTAGAATCGGTATAAACCCTGTCAACCTATAAGATGGAGCCAGTAACATTAACAAACAAATTAAATCTTTGGTGAGCAGAATAACTCTGACTAAAAAAATAAATATGATAATAATTGTCTCACTTCTGATTCAAATGTCAAAGAAGCTCCTTGTTCTGTAAATCGTTGTTTCTGCAATAGGTTATCGAGATAGTATTGCGTTTCCAACCCTTCTATCCTCACCTCACTGTCAACAATTAACTAACTAGCACGGGTGAGTGAGTGAGTGATGTTTAGTCATAGTAAAGTTTTCGTAAAATTAAATCATAAATTAGAATCACAATTAATAGTAAGAAATTTAAATGAGTAATATGAAAAAGTCCAAATTAACTATACAATTTATTTCATTTTATATCTGTTTTAAAAAGTTTTTAGAAGGTTTGGGATATTTACAAATTATACCCACCAAATATCTGACACTGACAAATATGTATGATAGACGATGCGGAAACTGAAATTCTTGCAATCTACATTTCTGATGCGTGATGTCAAACTCAGGATGCCCAGTGCTGTCAAAGAAATCCTTAGGCGAAACTCGAAGCTGAATAGGATAATGCAAAGTGATATTCAGTACTTCAAACTATAAAGAAATATATAGATATATTCTGTGAGAAAATGTTAAATATACATTTGGGTACCTATGTGGCCATATTTTTGCATCTTCTTTAGATGGTTTTAAGAACAAATCAACGTACACTTTTGCACTGAAATCACCTGAAAGGTGTGGAGGATTTTCTTCGATAACCCAGATCCTGTTTCTGACAAATCCATGATCCTCCCGTGTTTCATTGTTTTTGAACTACACAAAAATCACACCAATTTTTTTTTTTTGTTATCCACGAGTAAATGCAACATTGTGAAATACAACTAAAATTTAAAATAAATCATTCATACCTCTGGAAAACAGATTGGAATTCCTCCTCTCACAGCTGTGGGAGGATTAAAGATGGCCTTAAAATAAAAAGAAAATTAATAAATAGAAGAATTCAAAAATGAATTCAAGATTCATATACAGAATCTGAACTAACATTAAAATTAAAATATGAAATACATTGACTAAGACAGAGATGAGATAAGTACTTTCTTGCTTAAGAAGAGTAACTCTCCAGTTCGTTTTGTTTTCCAAGAAATCACTTGAGCTCCTAACAAACTAACAGTTGCAGAAGCATCATTATTTCGGAGAATGAGTTGGGATATTCCATTCTTGTCTTTGACGAGTTCAACTGAAGATTGAAGAGGATTCTTATCAGCTTTGTGTGGATATGGTGGTGGTCTTTTACCTGCTCCAGAAGTAGGAGCTGAAGCATTCATCTCCAATCTCGAAACACTATTTATGTGTGACCCAAGAAGGAATGAGATGAAAAAGAGCGAAGAATCATGGTTTTGCGATGACACTTATAGTATTTTCTGGGAACCTAAAACCCAAAACCTCAACTAACTAACCAACTAAAAGAAATATTTTGGATTGGGAGGTTTTTATTTCGATCCGAGATCCAATAAATTAGAAACTGTTTCTCATAATTAAAAATCATTATTTTTTTTCTGAAATAATAATAATTTTTAATTATTTTTATTTCATTTGATAATATTTTTTTAAATATTTTAATAGTAGTTGATTTCTAATTTTAGTTACACTATTAGAATATTTAAATAAAAGATTAATATAACTTTTTAAATACAATTAATCTTGTATGTTTGAAATAAGTAACAACCAGAGATAGATTAAGAAGTAAGAAGTAAAAAGTAAAAACAATTTACATGTTAAATATCCTTCACAGTCACCAACATTTTATATGTAATAGACTATATAATCAATTATACCAAATATCTATTACCAATATACTTTGTTATAAAATTTTTCTTTATATTTAGGTATATAAAGCATAATTATGTTGTTTTAAAATTTATTTCTAATATAATCGATAATTATTTTATTATTTTTCTAAGAAAAATATTTTTATTATAATAAAGTAAAATAAATTAATTTTAATTTTAGTATTTTATGAAGGAATGCTGTTTTAAAATATATTTTTCTAAGATTTCATAATATTTTTTACTTTAATTTAAAATCTATTAACTTGTAAATCATAATTTTTTAAAAATACTTTTATGGTACATTATTTTACTGAATTATAAACATTGTGTTTAGAAACAAACCAATTAAAAAATAATCAAAATTCAATATAAGTTTAAAATCGCATTTATGTTTCAAAGAAGTTTATTTTAATTTCCAGTTTAACATTTTAGAATCGTTTCAGTTGTTTAAATATTGTACATTGTTTATTACTTACAAGGGAAAAGCGTAATATATTTGATTTGGTTGATGTTTACACAATTTATTTAACACATGCCTGGTAAGAGGTGGATGTTGCGTTCCTAAAGAAAAACAAATACTAAAATATTTTAAAATAGAATAAAAATGATTAATTTTAATGTTTTCATTTTGAAGTATATGTAGAATTACACATATGTACACATATAATTTGTTACTATTAGTATTTATACCATAATGTATAAATATAATAAAACTACACTTATGCTTCACTTTGGCGTTGTAAAAACATAAATACTCATTTGTGTTTTATAATTTGAAAATAAAAATGAAAGAAAGAAATTTGCTAATACATACAAACAAATTATTGAAAAAACAAAATATTTATTATTAGTCAAATGAATATTAAAAATTTTCAATAAAATGACATAATTAATCTAAACCAAATTACAATAGTCACTTTGGTTTGTTTTTTTTTTCTCATCTCGGAACCCGTAATTCTTATGTTAGTTTGAATATGTTTATCTAAAAACCGAATTAAAGATCCTTATTCAAAATAATAAATTATTATTTAATAAGTGGATCATTTGACTTATAAATAAAACTAATTATTTAAATTGAATTCACAAATGATAAATATTTAAATATTTTGAAACATTATTTTTTAACATAAACATAGTTTAGTTTTTTTCTACAAACTTCAATTAAATATATTTTTATAACATTAATCCTATAATTTAATTATATTTATTGGTTATTGTTAAAATCAATATATTTTGTTAAGAAATTTGATTCAACAAATCTTATCCAGTATTGTTAACTTGAGAATGAGTTTAAATAAATAAAAACTTCAAAGTTTCTAATGAAAAATAAACCACTTTTAAATAATAATAAATTTGTCACATAAATTACTTAAATTAACTTAGTATTATACAAAATAATTACAATAACGTACAGGTGTCCAACAATTAAAGACATGGGATTAGTTAAATCACACATTGATATCCTGAAGGTATCAAAACATAAGGCAAATACTTTATTGTACGCCCTAAAGGATGTAAGTTATATATTTTCAAACAAAAAAAATAAAATTCACACATTCTTGGCCTGAACTTAACCCACAAAATATCCACAAAATGTTTCAGCTTGAAACAATGCAAAATAATTCGGTGGTTGACTAGACTATTCTCTTATTGTTTGTAGTGAGTATACACACTACATGCATGTATAAAAAGAGTACTGCATGTAAATAATAAGCTATAAAAGGAATAAGTTCAACAATAATTTACATCATACCTCAATTATACTTAAAACCGAAAAAGAACATGGCAATGTCTTAAATAATATAACATATAATTCAAAGAAAAAATAACTGAACTAGGCCAGAGGTATGATGTGTTAAGTCTAATCTACTTACGACCAACCCTAAAATCAAGTGTGGATTCAACATGTATATCTCAAGTCTAGTTAAAAAAAAAAAAAATCTTACATTTTAGTTGCTATACTTTCTTACATTTTTCCCATATGGTGTGTTAAGTTTAACAAAGATGGGCAAGAGCTATTTATATTACACGATTAAATGGAGAAAGAACAATTTCTCAAAATCACACAAACATGACCAATTTCTCAATACCTTGGACCATTCTGAGGAGCATGCTGGTACCTCATGTCACAGCCATACTACAAACAAACAGCCTGCATTCAAATGGAAGAATCAACAGCTGGTTGAATTTATCATAATGGAATCACCTGAGACAAAAATGATGATAGAGGATGGAACAGGTTTCTGTTTGCTATAGATCCTTCTGTCACTCTATTTGTCATTGGAAAGTCGTCATACTGCCACACAAATTGCCCCTGAAAGATGGGACGAAAACAATAAACAATAACTAAATCCATCATACGCTGTTTGTAACACTTATCCCCGTCCACCTTAAAAGCCCGTTACTTTTGATAACGCCTGGAACAACTGGGCCAATTTGTGTAGTATTACTCATTATTAATACTATACGATGTCTATATATAAGATAGATATGGTAACAAGAAATTTACCAGGGGACCAGGAGGAGCAGCAAAGTTTTGTTTCATCAATGTGCTGTACATCAAGCCCAATAAACCAAGATCCAATGCTTACATCATCGTGTACATATGTACGGAGCATAAAACTGCGAAGTAAACATTCCAAATTGATACAACACTTTAACTTCATGTTTGGATACTGACCTGACTAAAATCATATCCAAAAATTTAAAATCTGGAACAAACTATTTGCGGATTTGGCTTTCACCGTGAAAATTTGAATCAATCATGAAAGAATTGAATCTAATTCAAAGACGCAGTTAGATAATTATTACAAACACACACAAATGAAAACTATACCTGTTTATTGAAATAAACTGAGCCAATGATTTTGAAATGACATAGACCTCACCTGAAGCATGTCTAAAGTATCTGAATCAAAACAAGCATGGATTTGAATGTCAACAAAAAAAGTCCAATAAAAGGATGGGAGAAAAACAATTCAGGGATCTAATACATGATTTGGACAGTATATCTAACAGGTAAGCTTTGATAAGTCTTTTAAGAAACTATTTACAGACATTTTTTCTTATAAAAGTTGAGGAGTGTTATAATACTAAGTTGTTATGGTTTTCTTTAATCATTATAACTGTTTTTCTTCTCTCTTTTGTCTTATCATGAGTTTCTTCTAACTCATTAGACCAAACTCTAATCTTTTTGCAACACAGTAATTGTTACTCGTCCAACTAGTTTTAACCGATGGTGAAAATCTAACATGGTTTTCTTGACATATCATGTGAACGCAGAGTGTCCAATCACTATGCTAATTCATTAGGTTATTTCACTCATTTAAATATGTAAAAATTATCATCTTGAGGAAAAGAAAATTCCATCATTCAACTGAGACATGATGTTGGAAACCAGTTTATTTATCATTATTGATTACATTTCCACTGTTGCATAAGCTCATTAAGGAATCCTTTTCACCGGTAAACATCTTTTGATAAGGTATCAGTAGGTAGGTTAAATTTTTCTGAAAAAAAAAAGTGATAGCATCATATAGAACAGGAACTAAGAACAATTGGCAATGTCTTCCCAAAACCGTAATATTCTACAAAGAACTTTTAGCTTTGTATCAAAATCAATATCTCGTAAGAAAAGGAAATAAATAAAACTAACAGTTAAGTATGTATTAGTATTACTCACGATTTTCCATCACCAAATTTCCACCAGTCTGGCTCATGCCATTTATGTGTCCTATAAAACATGATTCGGACAGAATGAGAAAAGGGAAAAAATTCTAATACCATAATAAATTGTTCTTACTTCCTAATGAAGCATTATACTCACCGCTCAGAGAAAACTTTGCCTGATTTCATGCAACCAATATACACACGGGGCTTGTCCAAATGAGAAGCTAGCACTACTCCAAGGGAATCTGTAGAAGAAATAATTTCACACACAGTCACACAGCAAAGGACCTACAACAGCTAAAAATACTAAATCCAATTGGCTTTATCACTTCTAAATCTTCACAACTATCTAGGAATTCAAGAAATTTATATAACTACACCGGTGGGGTTTCCGTTCATCATCAAATTATCGGTACCAATATTTTCTGTTGTTTGATTTTCATGAATGGTAAGTTCTGCAATGGAGCTATAGCAATATTATATTTGATATATTCCAATTATTAAAAACAGCCTTTTATGTGTGTGCATGAGATGCATGATGTATTATATTTTTCATTGCCAGACAGAATTAAGGACCACATACCGAGATTAACATAGACATCATCATTGACCTTAGCATAAAATTCAGCATCCCATTTGCCTACTGCATGAATGAAGAATGATTTTATCTTTTTTGCTTTTTCTTCAGGGGCCTCCACTTGATTACCCTGTGAAGTAAACAAAGCTACATGACATTATCATATTTACTTGTCACGTGTATTAAATTATATGTATATCACGTGATGCCTCAATAGTCCACAAAACAAGGGGTAAGAACAGAAGTTGGCCCAAAGACTTTATTAACTATACTTCAAAATTTTGAATTTAAAAGAAGTTTGAAGCCATAGTTTTATACCAAGCCCTTTACAATACAAAGTATATCTAAAATGCATGTGCCAAATGTGCGCATTCAGTCACCCCGGGAAAATTATAATATCTGTATTTTTCATCAAATATGGCTCGAATGAAATTATCATCATAAAAGGTAACATACAAGAATGACGAAATCATTGGTGTGACTGATTTCTGCTTCAATTTCTTTGTCCAAACTGTCTCCACCGTTTGCACTGCATCAAAAATGTTAAAAGTCAATCATTTGCAAAAATTGAATTTGAACCTCCAAAAATGTACCTTCTTCCTATTACAAATCGCACAATGATTCCTTTCTTATCAACCAGTTCTCTCCTAGCTATACCTGCAGAAAATAGGGTATCAATGAGCTTTGGCAAGGCTTTTAAAGACTACATTAATATAATTTGAAAGATTAAAAACAGAGCCATATTTATAGCAGAGAATTTCAAAAAACCAAATTATTAATGTGACTGCCTGAACACGGATCCAAACATGCTGACATTTATGAACCAAAATAAATTATAAAACCCATGAAGTGGTAAAAATAGGTTGTCAGATGATAGTATATTGCTTGAAACTGAAAAGTGATCAGCACCTGCTGTCAAACTTTTGAGTTCTGGCTTCATATGTTATTTATGTTGCCCAGTTGAAGGTCATATGACTCATTGCATTCAGTAACAATATTGGAAATGATAAAACAGAAGAAAGACCAAAAACAATAACATGATCATAGAAGGCGGAAACCAAACTACAAAATTGAAGTCTACAATAAATTTATTTGGCACATAGAAAGTGTTCCATCGAATAAAGCTGATAATGCCAATATGCAGAATCATGTAAAAGGAAATCAAAACAACGACAAAGGTACCTGCTGGCATCCAAGCCTTACGGATTGCATCTCGGTTTTTCCTCCGGCCAAAGGTTGTCATCACTCCAACTACTAAAAGTACTTTCTTTGTAGGATGTTTTTCATTATTTCCTAGCAAGCGCTTTGGAACAAAACCTTCCTGTCTAGCCGCAGCTAGTTCCGTCTCAAGGACAGACAACTTCTTACTTTGTTCCCTAAAAATAAGCGAACAACAGTCTTAGGTAGAGATTATTAGTAGCCAAATTTAAATTCAATAATCAAAATACGAAAATTACCTGCAGGCTATAACTTTCAGTGTATCATCAAGAGAAACGGCAGATTGACCCTGAAATCGGATGAACTATACTGCCTCATTGATATCCTAAGACGACAACTAAAAATTAAAAAGAGAAACACCACCAATCGCATCCACACACAGAAAAAGGCATGGTATGGTACAGCACACAATCATAAAAGAACATTCCAGTGTAAAATGTACGACAGGCCTTTGCAAACTTCAACGAAGAAAACTAACACCATACCTGACCAGTTCTTTTTTCAAGCTCTTCGACTAAATAAGCCCTACTTTCCGCCTCCTGAAATAGCCTGCGTATCACTCAATACATCAAAAACTCGAAACGCAATTCACAGTAGAAGATGAAAAGACAGATGATGAATAAGGAGAAGAAAACTTATAATAACAATTATAAAAACTTACTAACTAACTAACCTGGCGGCAACGTAAATGGTAGCCATGGTAGAAATCATGGCTAGCATGAGCGCAGAAACACGTGATCCAAAAGAATTACCAGAAAGCCGGTTCTGCGATCCCCGGCTACGCATTTCTTGTTCGTCGAAATTATCATCCAAATGTCAGATCCAGGAGAGAGAATATAAAGACGAATGTAACCGTTTGGTTGGGACTTGATTTTTCGAGTTTGAAATGTGAAAACGACGTTATAACCGCTTTTAATTTCAGGGTTTATGCAATGAAACTGTTCTTTTGGTTTCAGGTCACCAGAAGGTATCAAAATGCTGTTGGATTCAATGCCAAATGCAAGGGGGAAATACACTGTAATGTACCAAGGGTGGGTAACCTCACTTATTTTTTTTGAATTAAATATGTTTTTTTTATCTCAAATCTCAATAAATTTTGAAATTTTATATAAATCGAAATTTTTACTTTTAAAAATATGTAAATTTAATTATTTTTACCAAATTTTATTAAGTTTATTTGATATTTTAAATATATTTTATGATAATATTTGAGTTAACATTAAAGCGAAAATGTGTCAAACGGTATAAACAATTTAAATACTACCATGAAATATACTTTAAATGTTAAATAAACTTAACTAGATTTGGTTAAAATAACTAAATTTACGCATTTTTTAAAATAAAGAACTAAATTGGTCAAAAATTTTAAAAATAGAGAAATTCTAAATTTCACTAAAACTTAAAAGAACCAATATCATATTTAACTATACTTTTTTAAACGATAATAATATTTCCCTCCTTAGTTACTTTTTGTTTAAATTTATACAAATTTAATTCTTGACTTTATTTAAAGAGACTAAATTTATTTCATTGCTATTCCTTCCGATGTTATTAATGGATTTTCATCAAACCGGTAATTTATTGATTAATTTTGATCAAGTTACTTTCTTTAGTTTAACCTATTAAATAACTTTAATTTATATTTTCTTTTTGCATTTTTTATCCTCTCATATTTTTTTTTTCTATAGTATATTTGGTTTGATTTCAATTATGTGTATTGAAATATAATTTCCTTCAAAAATTTGAAAAAAAAAACAAAACTAATTTAGTGGGTCTAAAATTTACCGTATAACCATAGATATATCATAACTCTAGCCTTTTTTGTCATCGAAAATAAATAAAATAAAATTTTAATTAGGTTTCAAGTGTTTGAATAGAAAAATTGAATTTGCTTAACCTTGATGTATTGTAGCTTAATTATGAAGCTAAGAAAAAGAACGGAAAAAAGAAAATTTATATTGACTCGGTTTATACTTAAAAAAAACAAAGAATTGAAAATCTTATAGAACAATTGTAGAATTAATTTTGTTATTTCTAAATTTAAGATAAATATATATTTGGTAATCCAAATGAAATAAATAAATATTTAGTTTCTCAAATGTTGATATGTCATATTATAAACTTACAATTGCTTGAAATAAAAACAATGTTTGAGAGGGTTGTATTTATGTTATAAAGAAAAATTGCTTATTTTTTATCAAGTGTGATGCCAATTTTTTTCCCAATTTTACCAACAAAAAAAATGGCCAGTAGTGTCCATCAATCGATCAATTTAATCAAATACAAAGGGTTAAGTATGTTTTTAGTCCCTGAACTTTAATCCAAAATTGGAATTCGTCCCTAGCCAAAACTTTGATAAATTTTAGTCTCTAAATTTTAAAAATGAATGAATATAGTCATTTTAACCCAATTAGTTTGACTTTTTTGAATATGTCGAATGTGTTTCAGGTTAATATTGGAGTTGTTTCTGTCGTTTGACACATTCTCGGCTCAATATTTACTGAGAAATGCGTTCGAAACCTAAAAAAAAAGTTAACAAAATTGGGTTAAAAGGACTATATTCATTCATTTTTAAAGTTTAGGAACCAAAATTTATCAAAGTTTCGGCCAGACGAATTCCAATCTTGGGTCAAAGTTCAGGGATTAAAAATATACTTAACCCAAATACAAATAACCAAACTGAAAAATCCAAAATAAAATCAATAAAAAACCAAAAAAAAAAACGTTATATGTTTCATTGAATAAAATCAATTTTAGCTTTATGATTTCATATTAAAAACTAATCTAATTCAAATTAATTACTATAAATGTTCTATATATACATGTCCTGTTATTGAGAAATTAATTAACTAAAGTTGTTTATTAATTAGCTATATTTATTTAAGAATTTTCATGAGTTAGCCACTTTTTTCAGATTTTGTATTTACTTTTGAGATTATTGTCTTTAATGTACAATATTTGAATTTATATTTTAAACGATATCATGTTTTATATGGTAAATATTAAGTAAAAGAAAGTATTTTGAGTATGTAAAAAATACACGTGTCATTATTTTATTGTTTAAAATACACGTGACATGGATTGTGCTCATTGGATGTCATTATTTTTATTTATTTAATAAATGAAAATATTTCTAATAGGATTACATAAAAAAAAATTATTCTAAAATATATTCTGATAGGAATTGAATATTCCCAGTTACATTTTAGTTTTCATATGGCTACATGGCAGACATAGAAAGGGTATAATTGGTGTTGTGTAACCATTGTCTTTCACAGGGTAATCCTATTCGAATCTCTCATGATCTCATTCATATCTTTTAGATTAACACACGTAATAAAATTATTAACTCTAAAAATACATAATTTTGAATTAAATAAAAGCATATAAATCTTTGAACATATTAAACTGAAAGAATTTATGAAAAATTACAAAGGCAAGTGATAATGCAAAAGCACTTTAAATAACAGTAGTGCTTTCTCTTGATGCGAGCTTATAAAAAGGGCTTGTTCCCTCAGTCTCTGTGTGAACATTTTTCTCGACAGTACTAAGATTAAGGTTCTCATCTCACTCATGTCATTGTTTGGTCTTCGAGTGTGTTTGAAGGTTTGGAACAAGATTTGCATGGTGAATGAGCAATGAAGAGAAGTCGGTAAGAGAGAGCTTTCTTTGGTCCACTAACACGTGGTAATAAGATTCAATTAGCTGCCGACTCATTCATCCAAATATTGATAGAGTGAACGAAACACTCACACAGTAGATGAATGAATGATGCGGGAGACAAATTGAATCTTATGCTTCATGTATTTGGACTGAAGGGAGCTCCCTTTTTTTCTTTTTCTTTTTCATTCGTCCTTCAATTCTCTATGATTTTTTTTTTCTTCTAATAGAGGTTGGAAGTCTCACATCGACTAAAATAAAACAATTTTATAGTATATAGTCAGAACAAACCTCACCTTATAAGTCAGTTTTGTAGGGTTGAGTTAGACTTAAAGTCCACTTCTAACATGGTATCAGAGCCTGGTTAGAGTCTATCTTATCAAACTTCATCTTGCAAGCCAATTTTGTGGGGTTGAGTTAGATTTTAAAGTCGACTTCTAACAATAGATATTAAGTTAAAGTTATCACATACTTCTTTCTCTTTGGATTCAATTCAATTTCACAGGGTGAGTAATTACAATCTTTGATGTAGTCGTTGTTATAAATATTTTTAAATAATTGATATCAGGTTAAGGATCTAATTCAGCTGGTTGAAACAATTTTTTAGCAAAATTATGTTATTACAAAGAGGCAAGATAATAATGATCGGTGTTAAGTTAGAGTTGAAACTTAGATTCTCAACTAATGGAAATATACTATGTTATCTTTTTTCTGAAGAGTAACGTTGCATCTTTCTAATTTTAATTTTAACTGATAGAATAACAAAACAAACTTTCAGGATGTCACCCTATTTAAGAAGTTGTTGTGAATATTGATTTGGATTTGCTGAATTGAGTTTGATTATGGTTATGGTGTGTATGAAAGTTTTCAATCTTTACTTGAAGAGTGGAATGCAGATGAAGCTGTAATGCAAAGCATGACTCCGACAAAATAAACTGATGTGAAAGAATATTGTCAATGAAAGATTTAATGGCACTTCATTTGCTTGGTGGGGGAGATTGAAGGACGCAAATTACTTTTTTTTTTCTTTGTTAATTATTTTCTAATTGTAATTTTTGATTTATGTATTATAAATGTATAAATGTAAGTGACTAGTCATTTTATAAGTTATTGCTATTGTTTCATTATTACTTTCAATGTATTAAATTCCTTGTGTAATTCCTTAGTAATCGATTATTTATTTTATTTATGAAATAAAATGTTTTATATTTCTGATAAAAAATATACTGTTTAATACACAAATAAAAAGGATTAGAAAAATTAAAATGTTTACTCAAAAATATATATGACATACAAAAATTATATATAAATCATATGATAACATGTCTTAATCTGGAAAAAGGTAACAGTGGCCATTTTCAATTATGCAGAATCTAACATCACTTTATCCATCATATGATGATACTGATAACTGCTCTATCTTTAGCAAACACAAGATTTAACTAAAGTTGTTTGTCATTAATTGGCAATTAGTTATCATGTCAGACTAATTAAAAAAGAAATCAAATACCCGAATTTCGTAGTGCTGATCACCTAGTGAAGCATGGCCAGTTTAATATAGAGAGTGGTGTTTGAGATTTGACAATGGAATTTTGCATTACGTTTCGAAATATACTTAATTTAGGTAAAGTTTGATTTCCCTTTATTCTCATGGGCCTAGATGTTTCCAACCCATATGGAAAAGTATAAAGAGTTAGTGAAGTGGATTTGTTTGTTATCATCATAAAAGTCTTCTCCATCATCATCTCAAGATATGGAAATAAATAAAGCGTTAAATATATATATATATATATATATATATATATTCATGTTTTATAATAGTATTTGATATGTTTACATCGTTTGACATATTTTCATTTCAATGTTGATTGAGAAACATATTTGAAACATCAAATAAATTTTACAAAATTTGATTAAAATGTCTAAATTCACATATTTTTAAAGATAAAAAAACTAAATTAATCCAAAAATTCGAAGAGAATCTAATTCCAATTTTTACTAAAAGTTAAGAAAAAAAACATGATTTAATCCATAAATAAGTCATCATAATCCACTTGCGAATCTATGTGCTATAATATGCAAACAATATTAAAAAGAATAATAATATTTTGACTCACTTTTAATTTATCATTTTAATCATTTTTTAATTATCTATTTTGATTTTTTGTAATGATGTGATACGATAATTGAAGGGTAATTAAAATAATAGATTAAAAGTGAGTCAAAATATTATTAATTGGTTGATACATAAGGCAGCTCAAAGATCTAAGAACTGAGGTTGTGAACTGCATGTTTTGTGTAATGCTCCTGCAAGGAGTTTAATTTTATCTGAGTTGATTTGACAATAAGTAACATTATCACCACCTTCTTTTCTTTACTAGTGGAGAACATGCGTATGGTCTCACGATTTGGTATTTAATTTCTAAAATTAGTTAATGGCATTAATTGGTTATCTCTCAAATCAATGTTCAAGATGCTTCCACCAAGGCATATGTTCGGTTTGCAACATCTGGTTTGTTTATTGTTTGAAAGAAAAACAGCACTTGCTGTGGAACATTTAGTTTGTCAACTGTTTGAAGGAAAAACAGCATTTTGTGTAGTTCGGATTTAGAAATGTTTGGTCAGGTTTTTACTTATAAGGAGGAAGAAATAAGAAAACAATGTGGGATCACACATGTTATAACGAGTGCATGATCAAACCTCAACCCCACAAATCAATGGACTCCTTAGTGGAGAGAGACGATGAGAAGAAAATATAATTTTTTCCAATAACGATGAGAACACAAATGTTAGTGAACAACTTCTTTTTTTTCTCCATTTTTTCTCTATTCTTTTGAACACTAAAAAAATAAAAATATTTTTGATATATGTTCCTTCGTATTCAATAGTTACAAATGAATTAATTAGAAGTTAATATGAATTAAAAATTAAAGCAGTGAAAGAATTTAAGCAGTGATTTCTTAAAAATTAAAAAAACATTTTTAAAGTATACAATAAAAGGAACTATTAGTGCAAATATTACATTTGAAAATCCGATTTCACTGTTAAAGAAACTCCACTCCTAACGCAACAGAAGATATAATGTCATCTTCAGGGGGCATGCAGAATATTAGGAGGGAATAAAGCAAGTATTTGGGTGTACAAGGGTTCTTCTTATCTTCAACATCAAGCGAACACAAACAGGTTTAAGGATCAACATTCATTTTTCACACCTGACAAATGATGTAATCCATGATGTAATGTAAACATGCATGTAGTTGATATTAATAATTTAGACACACATCAATCACTTTTGATGGTTACATTACATAGTCCTTTACATCAATATCTTTATATATATAAAAGAAGGGAATTTGTATCTGACGCCATACAATGTATTAGCACACGAGAAATAGAAAAACACATTAATCCAAGGGGGCTTGGGCAAAAATATATTCCATGGATGATTGAATGATTGCATGGTCGAAGGCAACAATTAGTGGTATAATTGAAAGTTTTAAAGTTTAAATGTTTCACCAAAAAAATCAATCCTGGGAGAGAAGTAGAAGACAAGATATTATAATTAAACCAAAATTCAACAGGGAGGAAAGAGAAGCTGTCTTCCTTAAAGAGAAAAAAGAAATCTAGAGGTGATTTCCTGTCAAATATAGCAGATATGGATGGTGCCAAAATAACCCCATCTTAAAGACAGATAATTTGGAGGCATTTGAATACCTTCTTTTCAATTTTCTAATCATTTTACCTTATTCTCAGGTCTGTTGCTTCACACGCCATATCCTGCTGCTGCTATAGGGCTCGACAAGATAACATTATCAATTATTGCAGGGAATCCATAAAACGAAAGGTATCACATATTTACCCTATCTTTTCCAAGATCACAACGGGCTAAAAACTGTTACCATGACAACAGAGGGTATTGTTGATACTGAATCTGCTATGCATCTTAGACAGGTTCATACAGGCCTAAGACATGTCCATCAATGCACCGCATAGCTGCAACCTGATCACAGGTAAATCACATCAGACTTTGGTCAAGTCCTCTTCAGTTGTATGAAAGCTATGAGTGAATCACAATACCTTTCCATGGATCTCATATTTGATGGGCCCATCGAGTTCAGCCCCTAACGCCATTAATTTAGTTACTGTACTGTTCATGTCAGTCACCGTAAAAGACAAAAGGGAGGAGTACGCTTTCTGCGCGGTGGCTTGATCACTGTGAAATTGAAAATGAATCAGCAGGTCACCACTCCATCCAATATTCAAAACCAAACATTTCTTTGAAAACATAATAATTTGGACCACCAGAAAAACCTTCGAAAATTAAGAAAAAAATAATAATAACAAATCAAGAAACTAATCACGTTATTATTAGTAGGTTTCTCGGGCATATTAGAGTTAATTAAAGAACCATGCACATTGTGGTCGTCATTAATTACGGCAATTAGCAATGAACAATCATCGAACACATGGTGGGCATGAGAAGAGAAGAGAAGAGAAAGTACTGGGAAGAATGCATGAGGGCAAGCTTGAGAGAACCAGATTGAAGTTCGGCCCAACGGAGAGAGCACACGTTGATGGTGAAGTCCAAGCCTTCGGAGTAGAAGCGTGCGGCTTTTGGAACATCCTTGTGTAGTTGTAATATCCACCTGAACGACGCTGCCATCAGGGACGCCGTCTGCGTTTCGCTCTTCTTCGTAGACACACGTGCGCTCAATTGGATTTCAAGGTTCGGGCCTGCTGAATTTGGCCCATTTAATTCTTTTTCTTGACGGATATCACCGGAACGGAACCTCTTCATATTTGCGATCTAATTACATAATTAGCTTCTATTTTACGTTATTCTTTGTCAATTAATGTGAAAAATTATTTTAAGATATATTTTCATCGCATATCTCGTAAGTTTAAATACTTTGGTGTATAAAAAAATTGAACTTAAACCAGGTGCACACTTAAGAGAAAAAAGTAGTACAGTTGCTTATAATGAACCCAACTACTACTTCTATGAAATCACTTCGTTAAATAAAAAGAATTTCGACAATCTTCACGTGTTTTCTGTCCTTACTTACAAGATCCTTTTCAAAAAATTCTTTGTCCTTTTTTATAAATCCCAATTATAATTAAATGATACATTAATTATTTTCCCCTCTATAACTACTTTATTTTTAAACACTATAAGAGGGAGTATTTTTACTAATAAAATAATTAACATCGATGATGCCCAGGTCAATACATATATAGTCATGGATTAACCATATTTTATGAATCCCCTATTCATGGTTGGTACTGATAAGTACAATTTTTTTGCCATGTGTGGTTTAAACTTACTAACGCGTCACAAGATCAAATTCGGGTCCAGTCGTGTCATAACAATGAGAAGAATACAAAAAACTATCCAAAATTGTATATTTGTTTTTCACTTCTCAAAATCGACTGGATTCTTTTTTTCGCTACATGACATGACAACATCTACAGTAGTATATAGAAAATAAACCCCCAAAGGAAAATTATGTTACAGATACAAAGTGAAAATTATGAACAACGCAAAAAATTGCACGTGAAAGGAAAAGACGAGGGAAGTGCAATGACCAGCATGCAAATTCTTCACCGACTTATTACCTTAGCCTGAATTCTCCAACATGTTAAATGTTTATGCTAAAGCACCTCTAAAAGGACCCTTTCAAGGCTTTTAAACGCGATCGCTGCCCCTTGGACCTAGCTTCAAGAAGCTTCGCCTTCAAAGTATTGTTCTCCTTTGATCCTGAAGGCACTTTGGAAGCCTCCGATACGTCAAGGTCTTGGGATCCAAGTTTTGCCATCCACTGCTTCACAGGGCTTGCCTGATTCCTCCATCCAGCATTGCTGCAGGAAGCCTCGCCATAGTTATTCTCAGCATGCATATTGCCACCTTCTGATGCCATAAGTTGACCTCTTATCAGATTATCGATAATGTGATTTTTACTGGAGCTGTGCAATTCAGTGGGGTTCATCTTTCTTTCAGAATCATCATCTTCGTTGATCTCAAAGTGTTCGCATTTTTCAGATAAAGTTCCTTCAACTGCCTTGGTATCTGTGGTCTTCCCCTTATCTGCATCAATTGAATGGGACTTCTTATGTGAATCAGATGACATGGCCCACGCCATCTGTTCTTCAAACTTCACTTGCAAGCTAGATGGGCTACGATGTTTTAACCCTTCTCGTGGTATTGGTTTTTTCTTCGTGTGGTTGGTTTTCAATGTATCCTCAAAATGTTTGTCGACAGCCTCTTCTTCATGTACCTTAGATCCCTTGTTGCTTGGCTTGTTCAACTCAAAACAATTTGAATCACTTCCCACGGAATCATCGTCATCACCCCCCACCTGCGGTGCACTGACAGCATCGTTCAGTGGTACAGATTCCAAGGAATTACGGCGATTCCTTACCACTATATTTTCTGTACTTCGACTATTTTGTTTAGCTCTAAGAAAAGTCTCTATTTCAAGGCTTAGTTTATCGACTATGGACTTATCCATAAACCCATTCTGAGCTGCTTCCAGCTGCATCTGCATACGTTCATCCAGCCATGATTCAGATATGTGAAGAATCAAACGATCGTGATCAGCCCTTTGAATCCAGTCCTTATCAGACTTGTGATTCAGACTATGCACCTCTCGTTCATATTCATTTATTCCCCTAGCAAATTCATCACAGAGCTCCTCCAATAGTTTTCTTCTTGTTCTCTCTTGATCCAATTCTTTTAGAGCGTTAGTAAGAGAGGACTTCACTTCAGAGAGATCTCGAGCTAATTTCCGGTGTATACTCTCTGACCGTTTCCTTAATTTCCTCTCATCCTCAAGTTCATCCCTCACGGATTGCACGGCAGCGTGGAGTCGATCCTGCTCCTTACTCTTCCGAACCAATTTATCCTCTGCAATTTGTTTCATCAGATCATCAACCTCATGTCGATCTGCTTGTCGGTCTCGAAGCAACTCTTTGATCCTGATACGCGAATGATCTAGCTCTGATTTTAATGCTTTTATCAATGAAATGTTAGAAGCATGTTGTTCTTCCAAGCTCCATATTCTGTTTAGCACTTTTAGAAGCTCTGTAGATGTTTTCAGACTATAATGTGGCTCACCAATCCTTCCCTTAAATTCCAAGGAACTAGAAGGAGTGGCTCCAGGATTATAGGGTGTCATCTGCAAAGCATTCAATAAAATATTGGATTCATCCAACAATAAACAACCTTTCACTAGTTTAAGGATAAGCATTGACAACGCTTTGCATCAAACAGACAATGAAGGACGAACCTAGTATTCCCAGAAAATATTTTACAATACACTCTGGAACAAGAAGGTAATTAAAAAATAAACCTACAAAAACAGTGACTCAAACTCTGAAATTGTTTCATTCTTTAAGCAATCTTCACTATTATTACGATTCTTTTATTATGGATATTATTCTAACTGATTATTTTGGCAGCAAACTATACAGATACATATTATGGTTGGGGTCAAGGTTGATGCTTACCTCCATGGAACTACCATAACTTGCAGGAGATAAAGGTTGCAGTGCATGATTATTTCTCTCAATTGCTCGATGCTGATGCTGCTGCATCAAGGATGCAGCAATATGCCTCCTCAAACTGCTGGCGCTAGCTGGCTGATAAAAGAACAGAAAATTATAATTTTAAACGACATCTAGATTTGTCTCTATGGAATCGTTAACAATGTCTATGAGAATTTCTACCTCCAATACAGGCACGAGGTTAAAGACAGTGCATGACTTCACACTAAACATGTCTCGATGCTCATGGACGCTAAGATCTAAACATGACCATCCACAAAATAAAAGAAATTGAAAACAGGTAGTGAACAAAGGCCACATGAAAGAGATCATTCAGCCAAATACAGATACATAAACAACGAAGGAAGAGAAATTTCGAAAGGAAAATGGCCGTCAAAAGGAAGGACAAGCATAAAACGGGAAAATTAATCACGGGTATCAAAATCAACCCAAACTAGATTCGCTATGCCCTTCAAAAACCAGACAGTAAGGAAACATTTTAATAAAGAACAAATTGCAGATGCTGAAAGAACATTTCAGGAATAACAATAATAATAATAATAATAAGTCAAGTCAACTTATGGGAAATTAAAAACAACAAAAGAAAACTAGTATTACAGCCTAACCTGGTAGCTAAGTATACATAACATAAACCCTCGAAAGACAAAATCCCAAACAAACGAAGGAACGACAAAGATACGAAGCAGAAAGAAAAAAAAAACAGAGGGCACCTGATCAGGGGAACTGGGAGAGGCATCGGCCAAGAAGTTGGAGATGTGGAGAGCCTTGTCCTTGTGGAGGATGTAATGATGGCGGCGATGTCTGGGATCGGGAGCGGCGGCGGCGGCGGCGGCAGGAGGTGGAGCGTGATTAGCAGCAGAACGATGCATTTGAAAGAGTGGGAAAGAGTGGTTGAATTCCCAGAGCGCTGCGGCGAGCTTCCTAGAAGAAAGAGAATGGTCCCGAATGTGTTTGTTAGTGTGAGTGAGGGAGAGCCAAGAGGGGAATGGAGTAGAGGGGCCCCTGCTTTTCCCTACCAAAACCCCTCGCCTCAACTTTTCTCCTAATTTTTCCTCCTTTTCCGCTTCTTCTTCCTCGCTTTTCATCTCTCTCTTCCTTTATTTATGCCTTCTCTCTTCTCTCTCATCCACCCCCAACCTTTTTATCTCCCATTTATTATTTTCTTTCCCTTTTTGTTGCCTCCTTAATAATACACTACACTCCCTGCTTCTTCTCTACTGCTATGTCTGCCTTCCAACTTTAACGTTTCTTCTTAATTCGTTGGAGTCTCTACTTCCATGTTTCGAAAGAAGAAAAAGGTGTTTCAAAACGTGAAAGCAACATTTTTTTCTATTGTATTTTTCTTCTTTATCACCACAATTAAGTGTTACGCAAAAAATGATCGATGTCAATGAATCAAAGATCTCGTATATTAGCTACCGCACCGGCGAATTCAACAGTTTTAATTAACCGCAGATATGAGCAGGAGTAGTTTTTTTTTTTTTTTTTCTTGCTAGAGATGAGTGATCGTACAGATTTTTTTTAAGCAAGGGAATCTATCATTTTTATTTTAATATTCGAAAATGGTATTTTCTCTAATTCGTGTAATTTTTTTATTTTATAATTTCGTTTGGTGATCGTAGATTTTGGGAGAGTCAAAAGTTTCTATTATTCAATTCAAGTTTATAGAGATTAAACTTTTTACTTCTCAACGAGTTTGCACTCTCAGCTTTCTTTAACTTTTTATACATTCGTTCCTAAATTTGTCCCCTTCTCATTCTCCATATGAAGTTGAAGATAGTTGAAAGTGCGAATTCGATAAGAGATGAAAAATTTAATGTATGTAAGTTTGAAAATAGAGATTTATGATTCTCTCAAACTACGTTAATTAAAGAAAATTAAAAAAGAAAAGAAAAACCCAACTGATAACACTTTGTGAAAGAGAAGTAAGAGAAAACGTTACTAAAATACTATTTTTATTTAATATTAGACAAGAGAGAGTAAACTCTCTCCTTAATTTCTGTATTTCTGCATTACAATAAATAAATATAAATTAATTAAAGATAAGATAAATAACAAGAATATAGTCAATAAGTGTTTTGTTAAACTTTGTAAGATATATATATGTTGGGAAAATATTAAAATTTATTTTTCCATTTTCTTAAAATAAGTTAAGTTGTGACTTTGGACATGGATAGAAAATGTGTTGTTTTATCTTATTAGTTTAAGTAATAATAGTTATGTTGAGATGTTCTATTATGTAATGGAAAATTTTTAATAAATAAATGAATCAATTTTTTTAACATGTTTTAATGTTTTTACGATTTTCTACTGAAACTTCATTTCAACGTATCATAATCTATATATAAATTAAGTTTTATATAAAATTTTACATACAAATCTCATTACATACGAATTTACATATGAAAAGATAAATAATTACTAGTTTGTGATTACATAAGAAAAAAAAATCATATATAATATGATCTGTATATAAAATTACGTATGTAAAATTTAATTTATATATGGATTATGATACGTAATCCGTGTGTAATATGATATGTATGTAAAATTTAATTTATATATGGATTATGATTCGTATGAAATTATTTGTATATATTTTTATTTTTTTAGTAAGTACTGAAGAAACAATTTGTTTTAGCATTAGCAATTAAGATTGATATCCAAAAATATTAACTGATGTGTAAATAGTAAAGAAATTCATATAATAAATGAAAAATATTATATTTTACTTTTTTTTAAATAATAATTTTTTTATTTTTATATCAGTTATTTTACTCCTGTCAACTTTTTTAACTTATATTTAATACATAATATAATAACCGTAAAATTTTATTATACTTCCTCGATCTATAATATTGAAAAAGTTATATATTAACTACCGAAATTTTTTTAGCTTATCCGTAACTAAAATCAAATTGTAATATTTTTTAACTTAATTATAGTAACTAATTAAAAAGATGTATAATTCTTCGCTCTTTCTAAAGATGTATTTATATTTTAATTGAAATTGAAATTTTATATTTTGTAATCAGAAACTAATAATTTTGATAAATTTGTAATTAATGGTGATTAATTTAAATTTTTGGTAGAAATTAGTTAATTAACAAATGCTGAAAAAAAAATATTTTTACGTCTTCTCCAATATATGATCAGCAGAAAAGCTTTTTCTTTTTATGCGAACGGTGTTAAAAGTAAACGTGAAAAAAGTTACTCTTTATGAATCTTCTTTCTAATTCACATATACATCTCTTCTTATTTATTTTTTCTAACATCGTATAATTCACAATCCCTCCTCTAACTATAATCTAACTATAATCACAACTACTTTCAAAGTTACCCAATTTTCCATGATATAATATTTTTCTTATCTTATTTTCTAACTACCTAAAAACAAATTATTCTTCAATAGTTTCCGTTCTTTTCTCCTTAAAGACGATTTGGTAAGTAACTTAATTTATTACATTTAGTTAATTTTGTAATATAACTAATAAAAAGTTATCATAAATTCATGTACATTAATTTTAAAGAAGCTTATAAAAAATTGTAATGATATGCAAAATTTATTATTATGTTTGGATTTAGAATATTTAAAATACGTGTAATATATACTTATTCATTTTTCAAATCGCTTAAAAAGAAAGATCAAACAAAACTGTTTTTTTTTTTCATTTTTCGATTCATTGTAATCATCTAAACAATATATTTAATTTAACAATAATTGTATTGTTTTTTTATTATTATAAAAAAATAACAATACACATGCGATAGCATAGTAAATATATTATCTAAAATATATCATGATATATATAAGTTATGAATTTTGTTTTCCTTTCTTTCGCATATATTTCACACATTATCCTGTAATTTGCTAAAAAGGTTATCTTCTATTCATATAAAATATATTTTTTTATTTTCATATTTATTATAGTAATTTTATCCTTTTTATCTTTAACATTTTTTTTATTTTAACAATAACTAAGAAAAAGCATATTAAGATTTATATAACACATTCTAAATTCAAACTACAATTTATACACACAAAGAATATTGAAGAATGCTAATCCACTTAGAACACTAGTTAAAAAATAATAAATATGAACTTGTTTTATCAATTTTAGATCGAAAACTGAAATAATTAATTTTATTAATTAAAATAATATAAATACATATATCTTGATATGATAAATACAAAAATATCTTTTAAAATAATAAAAATAAGAATTTTGAAAATTCAATTTAAGCTTGATACTTTAACTTTTACTTTTATTTTTTGAAATTTTATTAGATGTTTAATTCTATTTTTTGTTGTTTTTTTATTAATTTAAACTCTTTTATGTTTAATTATATTTTAATTTTTAATAATATTAAAATAAAATTATTTTATTATTTAATTTCTTTTAACTCTTATCGATGAACATTAAAATAATTTTACCGATATAATGTTAAAGAAATGTTTTACTTAATGTTTTCCGATAAAAATTAAAAAATAATAAAATAATTATATTTTAATGTTATCAAAAATTAAAATATAATTAAATATGAAAAATTTATATTAACAAAAAAATCAACAAAAAATAATATTAAAAATCTAAAATATTTAAAAAAATATATTAATTAAAGTATCAATTTGATATTTAATTGAGTTTTCAAAATACTTATTTTGATTGTTTAGAGATTTTAAAGGATACATTTGTCTTTATAAAAATTAAAATATAATTAAATGTAAAAAATTTAAATTAATAGAAAAAAAAATAAAAAATAGTATTAAACATTTAAAAGATTTATAAAAAATAATAATTAAAATATCAATTTGAGATTTAATTGAATTTTCAAAATACTTATTTTGATTACTTACAAATTTTAAAGGATATATTTGTCTTTATAAAATTAGTTATGTACATTTATATTATTTTAATTAATATAATTAATTATTCCATTTCAATGTAAAAATGATAAATTTAATGCATATTAATTATTCCTTACAGCACAGGTTAGCATTTATCTTAAACAAAATAAAATTGTATGATAAGTCAGATTTCATTTAATATTATAACTAATTATTAATTTTTGTAGATTTTAATGCGTATTAATTGTTAAGGACACTAGTTAGTAAAATAAAAATATTTACTGTAATAAGATTCAGTCATGGCAAAACATATATATTAAAAATATTCATTTATCATGAATTTAAAGTAATTATTGTATAAATTAATAATCTTATCATATTTAAATTATATCAGTAATAGGTCATATACATTTTATTATTGTTCTTAATAAACTACTTAAACTTCTTTTTTTTTTTTTTTTTAATAATTTTTTAAAAATTTTTTTAAATTTAAATTTTATAAAAAAATAATAAATTAAATTTTTTTTTTTTTTTTAAAAAAATACTTTAATTTTTTTTTTTTTTTTTTTTAGATAATGTGTTAAATATCTCTTTAAAAATAATAGGTTATTGTTGATTTTAAATATTTTAGTGTTAAAGTTTCAATTTATGTTGAAGAACAATATTTGAAATCTTTTAAATATTTTAGTTCTTAAATTTAAAAAGTAAATGGTATAATTTTTTTAACTGAATCTTACTAAATCTATTAAATTTTGTTAACACGTATAAACAAGTTGCTCAACTGATATTAAAACCAAAATATATCAAATAATTGAAATAATTTAAATATTAACAAATTATATTTAATAAAAATTAAATTAAGATAACTATATCTATCTATTCTTAAAATTTTCAAATCAAATATATTAAAAGTTTAAAGTTTTCGAAAACAAACATATTCCAAATTATGATCGAAGGACTAAAAAATATTTATCCTCGTCTTTGCCATAGGACTAAGTTTTTAATTGCTTCTACCTTTATTTAATGCATATAAGCTTTTAATAAACAATATAAATAAATAATTATTTATTTTTCTTCAGAGAGAGTGGTAGTGGGGTTCCTGATTTAACAGTAACATGAAAAGTCACTATCGGCATATTAATTAATTAAATTATTATTTTTAAATTAGACTAGACTAATTAAAGATGTCACTGTGGAGTGGACAACAGGACTTTCCGCAGTTCAAGATCCACCATTTAATTTTTAAATACTCAACTTTAAAAACAATCTTATTGTTCATTCTTTCTTCTTTTATATTATATAAGATGAGTGTGGGACTAACTATATTTTAATTAATAGTGTCTGTATTAAGATTCTGCAGATTATATACATATACAATGCTTTAATTTCAACCTATCATTAAAAATCAATTTAACCAATATTTCAAGATTTTTAATCTGTTAACTACTGTAATAGATATAATCATTAAAAAAATAATATATCAGAAATTAGTAAAGTCTCAATATTTTATATATAAAGAAAAGATTCTTCTTCCTAACCATTTTTTTAACTACTTTTAACGTATACAATTAGTTTGTAGTTTTACTTTTATTAACATAATTCGTTTTATTATTTGATAGTTTAATTAATATAAAATATAATTTGTTATAATTTTAGTAATATCTTCATTTTAATAAATATGCAAAGATATCTTTAAAAAAGATAAATACTCAAATTTGCACTGATCTCCTCCATAATAAAATCATACGCGTTCATTTTATTATTTGATAGTTTAATTAATATAATAAAATCATATTTTGTTATAATTTTAGTAATATTTTCATTTTAATAAATATGGAAAGATATTCATTTAAAAAGATAAATACTCAAATTTGCACTAATCTCCATAAATAAAAGTCATACGCGATACGTGACTCAGTGCAAAAAGTCAAAGATAAAGATGGGCCTATGAATCAATATTAAATAAATATTGGAATAGGAAGGTCAAAGTTATCATGCAAAAAAATAGAAAGAGCGTCCAAAAATAAAAAGCCCTTTAAGTTCTTCTATGGTGAATATGAAGGAGTTTTCAATCTGGTTTTGAAGGCGGTGCCCACTGTTTCCTAGTCGCAGGTAAGTGCTATAGTCCATTTTTGGATTCTGGACCCACATTTTTTCTTTCCCTTTCAGTAAGTATCTTCTTTCTTCCCAGGAATCAAATCCAAGGAGCATTAGGAACCAATAAGTGAATCCGATTCTTATTCTTCCTTCACCAACCATTCACGTTGAACAGGTGATTTCTCAGTGATTCTCTTTTCTTTGCTTCCTCTGTTTCTTAGGTAATAATCTTTTTGCTTTCAAATATTCTACCCAATTATGCGCTGGAACATGCAAGTGAAAATTACTGTTAATGATGTGTCTTCTTTTTAACTGGTTTCTGTTCAATTCAACCACTCCGAAATGTGCTTATTATTGTTTATTGTTTACTGTTTACGTAAGTTTTTATTATATATTATTAATTCAAAGGTTTGGGGTCATAAGACTCTTGACAAAATCTTGAGAACAGAGTGAGGCATATTGCAATTCGTTTGTTTGAGTTGCTGGCAGAATGACTTTTTTTTGACTGTGGGAGAGGTGCCGTCTTTGAAAAAAATAGTTGTTACCCTGATTTGGGGTGTGCTCCCGATTATTTATTACTCGTGGTTTTTGTTACTTGATTTTATTGTTTTTTGTACCGAATATCTTGCATTGCGAGATTTACGTTGTAGCTTCTTCGATATTATGCTGGATCGGTTTTTTCTTGCTGTTTTCTAACATTCTTTCTTAATATTAGCACATCTTGTTCTCATATTGGTTTTTTAAAACTATTTTAATGTCTATAGAAAAGAGTTACATTATATAGGATTAAGATCCCTGTTTCTGCAAATTTAGGTGGATCTGTCTTGGCTGTGGGTTTCGGATTGTTGAAATGGCTTCCAATGCTACATCTGGACATGCTTGCCCGGCGCCTATGAAAGCCACATCAAATGGCGTGTTTCAGGGAGACGACCCTCTTGATTTTGCGCTTCCCCTAGCTATTTTGCAGATATGTCTTGTTCTTGTGGTCTCAAGGGGACTGGCATATCTCCTAAAACCTTTAAGGCAACCCAGAGTTATTGCAGAGATTATTGTAAGTTCATTTATTTTCTTTAGTGTTAATCGATCTAATTATCTTAGTTTATATTTTGTAGTTCGTACTACAATTAATAACTAACGGGGATTGATGCATATGGTTGGTTATTGTTCTCTGATTTGGTTCAACTCATTTATTCTGTCTTGGTAGGTGTATGTAAATTTTACTGTCAATCCTTGCTACGGTTTGTTGTCTTTCCTTACTTTATAAGTGGTGTGCCTTCCCCCTAATTTAACTTTTTTCAATAAGAAAATTAAATATTACTTATTAGAAAGATGCGGTCCTCTCGTTTTTCTTTTCTTCCTTTTAGTGCTTACATGGCGATCCTAGCAACTGGGGCTAAGAGTGAGCAATATGAATCGTAGGGATTGAACCTGGCATCAGTTACTTCTTAACCAAGTTGGATTGCTACTAGGTTATGCGGCAATTGTCATGTGACCAGAGCTTTTCATGTTCCATATTTATAAAATTTCATAGTCTATAGACTTCACTGTGTTGCGCTACTCTAAATAAGTCTCACATTTAACGTGAAATCTATCATTTGAATGCAATATGATTTTAAACAATGTTTTAGTCAGGATAGATGTTACTGGTGCCAAAATATGTATAATGGTTTTAATGTGTATGACTGCTATTGACAGGGAGGAATACTTCTTGGTCCATCAGCTCTTGGACGGAATAAAAACTATATGCAGGCAGTTTTCCCACCCAGGAGTCTTACAGTATTAGACACTCTAGCAAACATTGGCCTTATATTCTTTCTATTCTTAGCAGGCCTGGAGTTGGATCTCAAATCTGTTCGTCAATCTGGAAAGCGAGTCCTTGCTATTGCTATGGCAGGAATAAGCCTACCCTTTGCTATAGGAATTGGTTCATCATTTGTTCTAAAACAATCTATTGCCAAAGGTTCAGATAATGCCGCATTCCTTGTATTTATGGGTGTTGCTCTGTCCATTACTGCATTTCCTGTATTAGCGCGTATTTTGGCTGAGTTAAAACTTCTAACCACAAATGTTGGCAGAACAGCTATGTCAGCTGCAGCAATTAATGATATAGCTGCCTGGATTCTGCTTGCTCTGGCTGTTGCCTTGTCAGGCCATGAGCGATCTCCACTTGTGTCACTGTGGGTCTTCTTAGCGGGGTGTGGTTTTGTCATCTGTGCAATAATCATTGTTCCTCCAATTTTCAAATGGGTGAGCCAAAGATGCCATGAAGGTGAACCAGTTGAAGAGATATACATATGTGGTACATTAGCTGCTGTTCTGGCTGCTGGGTTTGTCACAGATGCTATTGGAATCCATGCCATGTTTGGTGCTTTTGTTGTTGGAATTTTGCTTCCAAATGATGGACCGTTTGCCAGTGCTCTTGTGGAGAAAGTAGAGGATCTTGTGTCTGGTCTATTTCTCCCTCTCTATTTTGTGTCAAGTGGATTGAAGACTAACGTAGCCACCATAAAGGGTCTGCAATCATGGGGTCTTCTGGCTTTTGTTATATTTACAGCTTCTTTTGGAAAGATTCTCGGGACTTTTGTTGTTTCCCTTCTCTGTAAAGTACCTCTTAACGAGGCTCTGGTGTTGGGGTTCTTAATGAATTGCAAAGGCCTAGTTGAATTAATAGTCCTCAACATTGGCAAAGATAGAAAGGTAATTTCAATTTTCTTACTCTCATTGTTCCATATAATCAGTTTAATAAGGTGCACTTTCCTATCCTATCTATTACCGTTAAATATTAAAAATATGCATTTCCAGGTTTTGAATGATCAGACCTTCGCCATCATGGTTCTCATGGCCGTTTTCACTACCTTCGTCACCACTCCTCTTGTGATGGCCGTGTATAAGCCTGCAAGGAAGGGAGGAATAGCGGACTACAAACATAGAACAATTGGGAGGAAAAATGCAAATAGCCAACTGAGGATTCTCGCCTGCTTCCATGGTGCAAGAAATATTCCATCGATGATAAATTTGATTGAGGCTTCAAGAGGAATCCAGAAGCGTGATGATCTTTGTGTGTATGCAATGCACCTTAAAGAATTCTCTGAGAGGTCCTCATCTATATTAATGGTACATAAAGCAAGAAGAAATGGGTTGCCATTCTGGAACAAAGCTTCTCATTCACATTCTAACCATGTTATTGTAGCGTTTGAGGCTTACAGGCAACTGAGTCAAGTGTCCATCCGGCCAATGACCGCCATCTCATCTATGAATAACATACATGAAGACATTTGTGCAACTGCTGAGAGGAAGGAAGCCGCAGTCATTATTCTTCCATTTCATAAGCATCAGAGTTTGGATGGTTCACTAAACATCACTAGAAATGATTTTCGATGGGTTAACAAAAGGGTACTTGAGCATGCACCGTGCTCGGTTGGAATTTTTGTTGATCGCGGGCTGGGTGGTACCTCCCATGTCTCTGCAAGTAATGTTTCTTACCGTGTTACGGTGCTTTTCTTTGGTGGTGGTGATGATCGTGAAGCCCTTGCATTCGGAGGTCGTATGGCTGAGCATCCTGGCATTAGATTGTTGGTTATTCGCTTTGTAGTTGAACCACCTAAAGAAGGAGAGATTTTAAGAGTTGATGTGGGTGACTCCTCCTCCAGTACCAAATTAATCTCACAGGATGAAGAATTCCTCGATGAATTTAAGGTGAAAACGGCCAATGATGACTCCATCAACTATGAAGAGAGAATAGTTAAAAATGCGGCAGAAACAGTTGCTATTATCCGTGAGGTTAATGGCTCCAGTCTATTTCTTGTGGGTTCAAGGCCAGTGAGTGAAGTTGCATGTGCTCTGAAAAGCAGTGAATGCCCTGAACTAGGACCTGTGGGTGGTTTGTTGGCATCACAAGATTACCCCACAACAGCATCTGTTTTGGTATTACAACAGTATAACAACGATGGTGCACCAATAAATTTTACGCCGGAATTGGAGGAACATTTACCTGATCAGGATTCAGGTTCTGTATAACGCTTGTCTTACTGTTATGGCTCGCACGTTTGAGCTTTTCTGAACTCCATGCAGCTTTGTCTAACAGTATATAGTTTATAGTTCAAAATTTGACCACCAAACAAATAAAAAAGTGTTCGGAATTTAATTTCCTTAGGACTGGAGTTGATTTAGAATTAATAATTTTACGGTTGGACTGCGTTGTGTAGAGACTTCTGGTGGAAAATTAGGATTCTGGTCTATTTTTAATCACTTATTCTAATCTTTTTCAACTTCTCAAATCATTACGGAACGCATACAACAAATGTAACAATAGAATATATATATTAACTTCCATGCATGTATTAACTTAAATATAAAACTCTTTAACCCAAAATTAACTTAAAATAAAGAATAAGTGTTGCTGTCACTCTTCTTGATCGATTCATCTGTGGAGATTCTATATAAATATGAATTATGTATAGAATGTTATAATAATTTTCAATACGAGGTGTGTTAGATGTAAAATAACTAGTACAAAATACTTAATTTTTATACAAATTACATAAAATTATCTTACAATATTATAATATTTTATTTGATTTTTAACTTCTTAAATCTTTAAATTATAATGTTATTTATTTTTATTTTTATTTTAAACTAATTCTAATTTTTAATTAAAAATATTTAATAAAAATATCGAAGGTTATCTCCTACATCATAGGTATTGTTGTGATTCTGCACCCCGTTTATAAAATTGATCAATAGAGTTAAATATTTCACTCAACTTCTTCTCTCTCGTTTGCTGGTATGAGATTCGTGTGGTGGTGGTGATACCAATTTCAGAAACGGTTACAGGCCTTTATGTGTGACCAATACAGAAACTGAAAAAGAGTAAAATAATGAACCATGAATATATCATGGCTATTTCTACGGAAGAAACATATAAACTCAGAATCCCTGGAGAATAGGTTTATGTAAAAAAAGGACAAACAACTGATTATAAATTTGAATGAGTCATTACATGAATCACACCAATAACAATAAAAAGCGCGTATGTGGGGAATAGTGTAGAGTTTTCAATCTGGTGTTCAACTGGAAGCGCTCTGTTTGAACTCGGTGCCTGTGTTTCGTAGTCGAAGGTAAGTTTTATAATCCATTTTTGGAAGAATAGTTGTTACTCTAATTTGGAGTGTGTTCCCTGTTTGTGCAGATTTAGGTGGATCTGCCGTTGGCTGTGGATTTCGGAGTGTTGAAATGGCTTCCAATGTTACATCTGGACACGCTTGCCCGACACCTATGACAGCCACATCAAATGGCGTGTTGCAGATGAAGGTGAACCTGTTGAAGAGATATACATATGTGGTACATTAGCTGCTGTTCTGGCTGCTGGGTTTGTCACAGATGCTATTGGAATCCATGCCATGTTTGGTGCTTTTGTTGTTGGAATTTTGCTCTTGTGGAGAAAGTAGAGGATCTTGTGTCAAGTGGATTGAAGACTAACGTAGCCACCATAAAGGGTCTGCAATCATGGGGTCTTTGATGGAAGGTGCATTGCATACACACATGGATCCAGAAGCAAAATTTCAACTTCATCTGCAAAATGCCAAGGGGAAGCGAAAAGTGAAGAGGGTCGTCGCCCTGAAACACGCCATTTGATGTGGCTGTCATAGGTGTCGGGCAAGCGTGTCCAGAGATGTAGAATCGGAAGCCATTTCAACACTCCGAAATCCACAGCAAACGCCAGATCCACCTAAATCTGCACAAACAGGGAACACACTCCAAATTAGAGTAACAACTATTCTTCCAAAGACGCTACCTCTCCCCCATCGTCAAAAACAAGTCATTATGGCAGCAACACACACGAATTGTATTATAAGTCTCTCAACAATTACAATAAACCTACGTAAACACATAAAGGGGCTGCAACCGTTTCTGAAATTGGTATATAGATCACCACACGTATCTAATACCCAGCCATGACATTGGTATGAAGACCACACCCCGCTAAGAAGACCCACAGTGACACAAGTGGAGATCGCTCATGGTCTGACAAGGCAACTATATCATTAATTGCTGCAGCTGACATAGATGTATTATACCAAATAATATTATTCACATGAAATGATTCATAAGTTATCTATCTATATATATATATATGGTTTAATTTCGTTAAAATTTAATTTTCATGATTATTTCTTTTTCAAATAAAAGATGTTTTGAAACTCTAAAATATTTTTCAAATTACTTCACATTATACAATAAAAAGAGTATTTCCAAATCCAAAATACATATTTTTACTTTTAGATTGAAGAATGTTGAAGTATATTTAAATTACTATTATAAATTACTCAATTTAAAAAATATCTAAATTGTATAATTTAAACATGATTAAAAAGAATAAGTGTTGCTCACACTCTTGATTGAATTATTTGAAGAGATTGTATATAAATATGAATTATGCAATATAGAATGTTATAATTAATTTTCAATACGTGCGTTAGATGTAAATTACTAGTACAAATTAATTAATTTTAAAAAATCTAAATTGCATAATTTAAATATGATTAAAAGAATAAATGTTGCTCGTATCTTGCTCGAATCATTTGAAAACAAAACACAAAAGCAAAAAAAAAACTTGCTTAGTAGTTAACTTCAATTCCTACAAAATATTTACCTCTAAATACACTTTTTTTTTTCGAACCCAATATTCAAAGTAAAAAAAGAAAGTGATGACTTAGATGGAGAACATTACATTAAAAGAATTTTTTTAATAGAGATAACAAATGAAGTAGTGTTTTGAATATGTTTCAATTTTGATAAGAAATCTCCTCATTCATTTGTTCTTAATAATTAAGTAATTTTTAAGACATAAATCTGATTATTTTGACTATTTTATATAATTATTTAATCTTTATTCAATTGTTATTTAACATGTTATTATTATTATTATTATTTATTGATATTTGATACAGGAAAAAAATATATCCGCATAATTCTTAATAATATCATATATTTCTTCAATGCAATTTTTTCTTTTTGTCAACAAATTATTATTTAATTAATAGGTGAAACAATAAATTAGCTCAATGGGAATATATCTCAATAAGAACTTGAATGAGACCAAAATATCACACTTGATAAGACACAAGTACGAGGATAAATTTTTAATTGAAAAATACGTATGAGATGGTTTATCAGTACTTGCTTGCCCACTGCCCTCAGTTTTGGAGGTTGAATTTCAATATAGCGGAGGGCAAAATTGGCATTTAAGAAAAAGGGGGGTGTAGTAAGAAAATACGTGGGCGCATCCAAACAACTGTATAAATAAGAATCAAGTTGGGTTCCGATGGAGCCCAATAAAGTCTGTAGAAATCGGTGAGGGCAGTGACGGTTACTTTAGAAGAGAATCAAGTTGGAAAAAAAATATCATAAGCAGGGGCAGTTGGTTGGTGAATGGTGGCGCGGGGCTTATCGTTATCGAAGCCAGAAGCTGAGCGAACCGCCACAGAAATTCGAAATGCACTCTCTCTCTCTCACACACACCTTCCTACGCTCGCATTCACTCTTTTCCTTCACCTCATCTTCTTTTCTTCTCCTTCTTCCTCCTTCCACTCTTCGCAGCTCTAAGAGGTTGCGATCCTCGCCCTTCGCCACCTCTTCCCCAATTCACCCAAATGGAACCAAATTCCCAACGCAGGGACTCTCTCATTCTTGCAAGAATTCCAAGAATTCCAAGAATTCACCTGAATCACTCGCTCGCATCTCCAATTGGAAATTCCCCTTGGCTCCAATTGCTCCTTCTAATTTCTCCGTTAGGCTTCTCAAGTTTATGATGCTCTTCGGCTTCTTCACACTTAAACACTCTTATCCCGCTCATGCTGCCTCCGACTTTTTCAATGCTTTCAGTTTATCTCCTGCATTTGGGGATTTTGATGACATAAGCACAGGTTTTGCTTCAGTTAGGAAAATCTCCCTGCCACTTTTCTAATTCCAATGTTTTACCAAAAAAACGAGCATAATTTGAAGTAACGCAATTCGTTGCAGTTGACAGTGGAACATGCAGTTTTTCGTTTCTCTTATTCGACATTAATTGTTACTTGCTTTTTTGCTACCAGTTACAGATTTACGCTGTACTCTGTTATTTTTGTTTTTCACCATTAAGTAAAATGATTAAGTTTACTTGGATTATGTTGCTCAAAGACTAATGTACTTTTTATTCTTTTATGCCTTTTCACAGGCGTTTCTGCTGATATTTTTCTCTGAACTTGGAGATAAGACCTTCTTCATTGCAGTAAGTGCACAGAAATCGTCAATGATACGACCCGACCCGGGTGATTTGGGAATTTGATGTTGTAATTTGTATGCAGGCCCTGCTTGCAGCTAGGAATACAGCTGGTGTTGTTTTTATTGGGACGTTTAGCGCACTTGCGTATGTTTTATCGTTTCATGGTGATTTAGATTTCCTTGTTTATTTTTGTCTTCATTGTTGGCGTTTTTTTGGATAGTATAATTTTTATACATAATAATAATTTTATCAACTAATAAAATATCAATATGACTTGTTACGTAATTTTTATACAAGTCAATGAACTTTTCATACGGTTAATTTGTGGTTAGATTTTCACCGCCAATACATTCTAATTAAACTGTTTTACTCACCATGCTTACACGTTCACGTAAACAACTATGATGAAAATATTTTCACATCATAGAACAATCAAAATCCTGGAGGGAGTTGGCTTGTGAACAATATTAGATGACTTTAAAAGGTTTTTCAAATACCTTCTGAAATGGGAAGGCAGAGTGGTGTATTTGTACAGAATTCTTCAAGCTTATGTTTCTGTCTAGAAGTCAAATAATCGAATAAAAAAGTACAGAGTGACACTTATAAATGCCAAATATTCTAGATGATGCATGCACGTGTCTTCAAATTATTAATATTTAGTATTTATTTGCTATTGACAGGGCAATGACTCTGATATCTGTTGTCCTTGGGAGAACTTTTCATTATGTTGATGAAATCTTGCCATTCAGGTTATTTTCTTTATTTCCTAGAAATATTTATGAACTGTAACTATAAAATGAGTTATATGACTTGGTCATACTGGAATAGTGAAAATAGCTCTAATCATTCTTCACATTCTACAAATAATAAATTATAGTTGCATGCGAAGTTTTATGTTGTTGATGATGAACATTGTACATGTTACGGTCTGAAAATACTTCACATTGTTGTTTTTCATCTTGTAGGAACCTTTTGCCAATCATGAATTGGTTTTTATCATAATATAATGTCTATTTTCTTTAGAATACTTTTAATAATTTGCCAAATAATTATTACTTTGTCATGCATACATCTCTTTAATTTGTTGAAAGTTCCTTGTTTTACATAAATGTCTATACTTGTCTTCTGTGCCTTCCTTTTGGGCTTGTGTCTTAAACCATGTAACGTGAAGGCATGATTTGACTATGAACTACTTTTCAAAAACTTCACCTCACGGGTTGCTTTTGCAGGTTTGGAGAAACGGATTTACCTATTGATGATATTGCTGCTGTTTGCCTTTTGGTAAATATCACCTTCCTGTTTAGTTATGTGCTAACAGAGTAACAGTGTTAGCCAGGGCAGAATGTTTAAACTTTTCTGTTTTTAAATTAACCCTCTCTTAAGTAATACTGAATTGACTTCAGGTGTACTTTGGGGTCTCTACCCTGCTGGATGCCTCATCTAGTAATGGCCAAAAATCAGATGAAGAGCAGAAGGAGGTAATATTTGGTATCTATTTATCTTCTATTGCAGCACAATGGGTTCGATGCATGAATTATCTCAGTTTTTAGTTCTTCAGTTTGAACTTTGAACTTGTTCACAGTGGTCGAGGTTCACAATATTTTATTGTGTTCCAGCAATTTAATGTTTGCTTTTGTTAGCCAGGCAGAGCTAGCAGTTTCTGAATTTTCTGGAAATGGTGCTGGAATACTATCTGCTGCTAGCACAGCTGCCAGTACTTTTCTCTTAGTTTTTGTCGCCGAATGGGGTGATAAGTCATTTTTCTCCACAATTGGTGAGT
>Ga0099822_1000531_pt1 | contig 36157 bp, 20 predicted proteins | sample CowpeawhiteBW_FD_76839 | JGI IMG/M metagenome (GOLD analysis project Ga0099822, IMG submission 76839) | Root nodule microbial communities of legume samples collected from California USA - Cow pea white BW | ecosystem: Host-associated > Plants > Roots > Nodule | place: USA: California | collected... | reverse complement strand
CCATCTTCTTTTTTTTTTTTTTTTTTTCCTCTCTTTTCTCTCTCACTTTTTTCTCTCCTTCTTTCCCTTTCTTTCTCTTCCCCTTTTTTTTTTTTTTTTGTTATACTCTTTTACTCAACTTCCCATTCAACTAATTAACCTAATAAACCAATATCGTCTTGTCTCTCTCACTAATCGTCGTTGCTCCTAATATCCCATGTCACATCCACCTCCGTTTCGGACAACCAAAACAAATGGACAAAGATATGTTACAACTTCAAAACTTGTATTTTTCATTCAGTTAAAACAATCCAACATTATTTCTTTTTCTTCCTCTTAAATTTCCTTTCTCTTTCTTCACTTTCTATTTAAAAACGTTTAATGCTATTATTCATATATCTTTTGTAATGTAGCACTGATTCAGTGTTTTTCCAAGAGTCGCTATGTAGTGTTACAAAGCTGTTGATATTGGGCTCTCTATACAGAATGTAGGAATTCACAACATAATTCAAACTTGTTACTTCCCACTGGGGAACCTCAAGCATGTTACCTTGGGATGTCTTTGGGTTTTAATCAGTGTTCACTTTTTAAGAAAATAAAATTTGATTTTTTTTTTTACAAGCTATAGTATTATTCTCCCAAAAGATATACTTTTAATCACTTTAAAAGGAGAGAGTAACATGTGTTAACAAATAAAGTTCATAGCTTTGAAAAAAACAAATAAAGTTCATATAACATTTTTCTTAGCGTTAATCTCCTTTCGTATATCAGATTCATGTCGAGATTGATGCAAATTGAAAACAATAGGGGGGGAAAGTATCACCGTATATTTGGTTTTACATCAGTTAACTATATTAAATTTTATTAGTTTCCTGATTTTTTTTTTGTATAACTACCATGTTCCCAAAAAAATGTAATAAAACATCAGACATTAATTAAAGTGAAAATATTTTGAATAAACATCTTCCAAACAAGTAGTTAAAATTTACTTATATTTAAAAATAAATAAAAAATGTAATATTTAGAACGGCAATTCGAATACATTCTTAGATCAGTTTAAGGTTGCTTCACTACAGACATGATATATACTTTCCAAAAATCGGAAGTAAGATTTTATGTCTTTTTTCATTAAACGTCCATTTGTAAGTTTGTAAGTGTGTTTAAAACTACACTTAAGCATTACTTTAACAAAAATGGTTCAAATTAGGGGTTGATATCACAAAACTTAATTAGTCCTGACTTTGTTCACCCTTTTTAATCCATATTATCTTTTACTTTGTTACACGCGCATTCCATTTGGTATTTAAACTGAGGATTAAATTAACTATAGTGTTTATGAATTTAGTAAATAAAGTTATTGATATTTGATAAGGAAGAAGTCATTGAAATCTACCTAGCACTTGAACTTCAAGAACTTTATAATAAACGAAATAATTTAAAATAAATATATTTATAATTATTCTAGTCAAAAGGTTCAGAGTCTGATCAGTAAGAACATTTAAAGTGTCCTGCCTTTCTTCTTTTTCAAGATTTTTTTTGTATGTATCTTTCTGACTCTTTGAATTGTCTTCCAATTCAAAAAGAGGAACCTCGAGAGAGAAGAAATATAAGACACTTTGAGTGCTCTAACTGATCAGATTCTGAATTTTTTAGCTAGAATAATAAAAAATAAATATTCTTAAAAATATTACACCTATGTCTACAAAGTTATCATCTCTCCCCATGTCTCAAGCTCCCATTCCAACAAGAATATTTGCATTATTGGCATCTCTAATTTTAAACCACATAGTCACAGCCCAATAATCCTTCTAAGCATGCATGTTAAGCAAGTTTCCCTCACTTTGCAAAGCATATTTTAGTTTTACAAAAGTTTCTCTTTATTGAGAAAATTATCAAAAGCAAGTTTATCATGTATTAGTAGTTTAAACATATTGATTATCGCATAGAAGTACCTTTTCTCCCATTAAAAAAAAAAGAAGAAATCAAACAACCTAAGATGTTAAGGAAATTAAAGGAAAAAATAGAACTCAAATGTAACTCAATAATTAAAGTTGGGTCTACATGAGCTTACAAAAAGAAAAAGAAATTAAAAGAAAGGGTGGTGATAGTGTTCCTTAACTTCCTTTTTGGTAGTAAATCGAAGTTTTATTTACATATATATTAAAAGAAAATGGTGAAGAAAAAAGCATTTATAAAGATACAAAAAAACTGCAGAGAAGCTATTATTCTTCATGAGGAGTCAATTCAGAGGTGCAGTTGTGTAAGATTGGGAGGGACCTCATATAGATTCGTTTGTATTCACAGTCTTTTTCCCAAAAGCCAAATTCAGGTTTTGAAAGGGAAAAAGAGAAAGTTTTCAAGTAATTATAGTTTTTTTTTTTATCAATTAAACAAACTGATATTAGGCTTTGTTATTAAATAGACAAAATTTTTGAGTAAATTGTTATATAAAATATATACTGTGTAATATACAGAAAATGAGTGTTGTTGACCTTCAAATGTTGGCTTGATCACTGTTCCCAATATCGAAACAATGAAACTAAGCTTTGAGAATGATTCAAAACGACTATGTTTTGTTATGTCAATGCCCCCACAAAGTAAAAAAGATACCCCTATGTCTTAGTTCTTGGCTCTCTCTTTCTCCCTTTTCAGGAACTGTGTTAATTAGAAACCCAGCATTATAATAATAAGAAAATGTCCACCAATTAGCACCATGCATTTCATAAGAGATTGAAAAATTGTAGTAGAAAATAAAAATCTCATCATAACCATAATTTGAATGATAGTTATGAATCAGACATTACAAGACAGTGTATTATTTGGTGAAAAATGAACGCCACAGAACTATAAAATAACATTCAAACCTAAAGAACAAAATAATTCAACCCAGGTCGGACATTCCGTTAGTATGTATGATTACAATGACCCATTGATTTTGTCTTCCCAGAGACAGACTTGTCAAGGTTAGATCTTGCATTCTCATCATGTCACTTTTCAAAATATCTTATGCATTCATTGCATAAGATATTAATATATGAGAAAATTAATTTTAAATAATATCTAAAGCATACCTAACTAATTTAGTTGAAAAAAATTATTATAGCTAAAAGGGATCGTTAATATAGTTAGAGATAACATCAATTATTTCTTATTATATTGGTTAAGTAAATCAAATTGATACAAAATCTTTAAATAATTAAGTTATAAGTCTTTTTAATTAATGTTCATTTTTATTTAATATTATACAATAACTTATACTTAAAATCTAAGCACCGAGCTCATAATGTAGTTTAAGTATTTCAGGATTTATAGGAAGGGTTGGTATATGAAAAAGAAATTGAGGTATTTCATAGAGTTTCCAAGATGTAAAAAAAAAAAATGCTTCACGTTTTTATAGATAAAACTTCTCAAACTATAAAAGCAAACGCAAAATGACTTTCAAAAAGAACGAAGATATCTTCTATCCTCCAACATAAAAGAATTCATTCCATGTGCCTTAAGAAAAAAATTGACTTCTATAAGATGATAGATTATGAAATTGCCAATGAAATATAACTCTCTAAAAAGTTATTTGTGAAGGGTATGACCAGTGATGACTACAAAATCAACATGTATGAATTATTTAGGATTTAAGGATGGAAAACAATGAATCTATAGAGGAAATTTTAGACAATTATGCTATCCACAAAAACAGGTTAGAAAACTACTACAAAGTTTACAGAAGTTAGATATCTTGTGGCTTGTTTCATTGTTTCATGAAGAAAAGAAGAAATGTGGTTATTTAAATTATATTTTACATCATCTAATTATAAACATGTCCTTTATTAATGTTCCGATCACAAATCTGAACATCGTTAGGAACAATCATCACATTCTCGAGGTATTGTCAGCTTTGGAACGTGGAACTCCGTCACAGTTTTGGCCTTAAAAGATGCTTCGAAGGATAAAGAAAAGAAATAATATTTAAATTGGTCTTGACCTCGACTCCTAAGATATATCATTACTAAAAATTATCATATTATATGGGAATTTTCTTACAAATTTGTTAAAATAATTTGCAAGAAAAAAAATTTTCCTGCTATTTTTTCTAAGAATTTTAATTTACAGGTAATTTCTTCGTGCGTAATTATTTTCTATAAAATTATAAAATTCGCAAGTATTTCCTACAAAATTGGTTGTGAAAAATATTTTATACAAAACATTTTGCAAAAAAATTGGCAGCAATTTTCTACAAATTTTTTTTCATAACAAAATTTATAAGTATTTTCTATAAAAAAAAAATCAAAACAAAATTGATAGGAAATATGAGTTTTTTTAATAGTGTATAAAACTTATTAAAATTAATATTATGTTTTGTTAAAATAGTGATTTCAAGAGTTGTTTATAGTTCCTTCTATTATCAACATATCAATTCCCAAGAAAAAAATAAGCTTATTGAAAACAATGAAAAATAGAAAAATACTGAGTAGAAAGAAAGATTCTATAGTTAAAAATGGAAAAAATATATTTTATAGCTAAATATATTTAACTTATTTTTTATAAATTTAGTTATTTATATTACATTGACCAATTTAATATGTGAAATTGATCGAGTTAAAAGAACATATTATGTTGGTTTATGTTGTTCCAGTATACCTAATAAATCTCATATTGCTTAGGAGTCTATGTTAAGCGCAATTTAAATATTTTTTTCTCCTTTTACCCTCCAAAGCGACTTTTAAGTGCAAAATCATGATGAAGCTCTATGCTCCAAAACAGACAATGTCTTGAAAACGCGGTTGTTGTTCCTAACAGTCACGAAAGTGTGGTGAAAGCTCCGCTTGGATATGAATAGTTATTCCCATTTAATTTGATGACGCAAAATCAAATATGCACACACTTAATTATGTTGTAAATATTTTTAAACACTTTTCTTTCTTCTTTTAGCTTGAAATCTAATAGTAAGAGTCTCATTTTTTTTTTATTAATCTGCCACTTTCGTCTCTTCTACCACTCATTTTTACTCTTTTCCTTCCTTTTACCCTATCTTTCATATCTTATAAACCACTCATTTTTACTTTTTTTCACTCTTTCTTCATCTACTATTTTTTTTATCTCTTCCAAACTATTAGTGTATCTCAATTTATGTAATATTATTCCCATTTTATATCTTTCACAAACAAATGATTTATTCAACGGATTTATTTTAGTATGACATCCTAGAAGCATATGTTTAGTGGCTCAATCGCATGACTTTGAATCTACGTATTCAACTCTTGTTTGAAAAACTTAGAGTTCCATATATAGGTTAAAACAAGGTCCCAAAGCTTGGTAAAAAAATCTTATTACCACTTTGATGGTTTTGGTTTTGTTTAAAGCAAGTGTGATCCCTCTTTATTAATAGTCAAAAATATGATATAGGTTGTCTTTAAGTTTCGGGATATGATATAATTTTTATAGGCTCCTCTTTCACACTAGTCCAATATATAATATTTAGACTAAATTTTTTTCTCAAGTAACTTGGTGATCTTGATTTTTTTTTTTGTTAAGTAAAATGTCTCTCTAATGATTCTCTTCTTCTCTATCAAACTAAATATATTCATAATCTACTTGACAAAGTTGGAACATCAACTATTAAAGGAATCACCATTCGTCTACAAGAAGGATTGGAAATTTCTAAGTATGGCTCTAAATACATCAATGATCCTCCACTATATCAATCAATTGTTGGTGCTTGATATATAATAGTAACTAAACTTAAAATTACTTATAGTTTTAATTAAGTTTGTCCATTCAAAGCACACCTTATTGGAACGTTGGAAAGTTGTCAAAAGAACATTTTGCTATCGAAAGACATAATTTCCTATGGTTTACCCCTTCAACCTGCATCTACACCTGATGAGTATTGTTTATCTGCTATTACTATGATTTAGATTGAACCTCTGATATTGACAATAGAGTGAAATTATATATTTGTTTTTGCTAATGAAGAAAGTGTTGGAATGTTTGTTAATTTTTATTCATATTCATGCATGTAATCAAATTGGTGTCATTCTTTCAAACCTGTGTCGGACTTGATTTTTGTTTCTTACATAACAAACTTAATATTACGGATTATTTTTAATAACCTTATATTTGCGGGAGAATGTTAGTGTATCTCAATTTATACTATGTTAATTTGTTAACATGATTTTGTTAATTTATTATTCTAAAAGTAACAATTTTATGTTATATTGTTTAAGTTTTTATTTCAATGAATGTCATACATCTTTCTCATTGTTACATATAAATGTATATTGTTGAAACTAATCAGTGCCTTTCTGCTCTTATGATCGATGTGAAACGTAAAAAAATATCAAAGGTGACAAATTTATAAAAAGAAAAACACTAAAATAGTACAATTTTGATTTTAAATTTATTAATATATATAATTTTAAAGTTGTACCAACTTGATATTATTTTAATTTATTATAATTTATCTTTTAATTTTAATTAAAATCGGGTCGACCATTAATATAATTAATTATTAAATTAATAAGATTTCAAATTGATTAATTATTAAAATAAGATTTCAAAATAATTAATTATTAAATTAATAAGATTTCAAAATTACATCATTTTAATAATTTTGAAAATAAAATCTCACTTTATGCATTTGTTGGCAAATTTAGTTTTAGAATAAGTTTTACTAATTTAAAAAGTTTAAAACTTGATCTAAACAATTGAAGAAAAGGAAACTGGTGACCGAGAAAGTTGGAAAGGAGAGGCGGGTGTTGAATGGTAGGAGAGAAAGACATAGAAAATTAAGAATAATATGAATAAAGTCTAAAAGGAATAGATTCTAAATATAAAAAAAAAAAAGGTAAAATTTGTTTAAACTGTGAGTAATGTTACCTTAGTTTATTAATAATTTAGAAAAAGAGTGATAGTCAAAAGTTTCTCTTTCCATGTTAGAACATCTTCGTAGTTTTCCATCACTAACGTCAAGGTCCAGCAAGTGTTTGACAACAAGTGCACTCACTGTTCTCTCCTCTGTTTCCTAGGTCAAGTCCAACCAAACTCCCCTGTCTCTCTCACTCTTCCTCGTTCTCTCCGACCCATCTCTTACCAATTACCATTGTTTACTTCTCCTTTCAACACTCATCAATCTCTCTCTCTCTCTGGTTTTGGATTCTTCTCACCCCAAAACAAGTTCCTTTCTGATGGGTTCCATCTCGCACGTGATCACCACCAATCCTACTCTCCCTCACCTACCCTTTACACGTTCCACCGCACTACGCTTTTCGTGCTTCAATCCCCGCTTCCTCCGGTTGCCACCCACCGGAGTCGCCGGGAAAGTCGGTGTCTTTGCGGAGGTGAGCAGCCCGAGTCGCACCACTTCCGCCATTGATTTCAGCGACCCAGATTGGAAAACAAAGTTCCAGCAAGATTGGGAGGCTCGTTTCAGACTTCCCCATCTCACCGACATCTTCCCAGATGCTCCTCCCATTCCTTCCACCTTTTGTCTCAAAATGAGGTTGGTTGGTTGGTAGGTCTAGTTTTCTTTCCTTTACCCTCTGTTTGCTACCACGGAAACATTGCTGTGATTGGGGTGAGGGTTTTTAAGTTTTAAAATCCTACCAATCATGATTGTTGGTGGAAGTATAGAATTGAGGGAAACGTAAAATGAGAACCGAAGAAGATGATGAGACAGCATCTTGGCCCTGTTTTCAAATACTCGTTTTGAAAAACAATTTTCGAGAGTTATTACATTTTGGATTAGAAATTGATGAATCAATAGTGTAGAATTGTTTAGGAGAACAGTTTTTTAAATCAAAGATGTGAAGAGAATTATACAAGCCTTGTCTCTCTTCCTCTTTTTCATTTTTTCTTCAACAAGTTAAAAAATACATTATTCTCCCTTTTGTTCTTCTCTGTTTTCCTTACTTTCTTTCATATTTCTTTTTCTTTGTCGTCAACGGAATAAATAAAATTCATTATTATTTGTCTTTTTCTCTGTTTGCTTTCTTTCCTCCCATGAGTATTGTATTTGTTAATGTGTTTTGTCTGTGACAGAACTTCGATTGATAGAGACTTTCCTGGTCATTATTCTTCGGATGAGGATTGGCATGGATATATTAATAATAATGACAGAGTGCTTCTTAAGGTATGGTGGTTTTTGTTACAAAATTCACTGGAAGAGTTTGGTTAATCAATTACTGTTGATGGTTCAGGCTTGTATCAATTGAGCTACAGTATCGTTGCCATTCCTTTTTCTTTTATTTTTTCATTATATTTGGGCTCTTTGTGTTGCTTTGACGTATTTGTGATCTTATTAGCTCTTCATTTAGGCGCATGGTATGATATTACGAATCTAAAACTACTATATGACTAGCATGAATTGAGAGCTTGAGTTGTGCTTCCAGGTCGTGTATTGTTTGGAAAGTTGTTTCCATCTGTTATCGACATAGTTATTGAATCCCTCACTTTGATTTATTTTACACTGTTTATTAATTTTCGGTTGTCCTTGCGTTGTTGTCTTCTGTTGAGATTGCATGTAATTGAATTACAGTGAAATGCTACCATCGGATATTGATTGATGCTTTCATTCAATCAAGTTTAAAAAGTAGTAGTTGATCTTGGAAGTTTATTTTCTGTGCTCTTTTCTCTTTCAGACTATATACTATTCGTCACCAACATCTGCTGGTGCTGAGTGCCTTGATCCTGATTGTACGTGGGTGGAACAATGGTAACACATTTGATTCATTAATTTAAAACTTGAGTTTAGTGATTGATTAAACAGATTCCAGTCAGCGCAACTTGGACACATGTTTGAAATGCTGGACAGGAGTTGTAAGTGTTCAATAAATGGCATTTAAAACTTTAACATACCAAAATGTTTCTTTGAAAGTTTATCTAAAATGAAGATAAATTTGATGGCTTTGAGAATTCAATGTCTCTTTCCTTCAGGATATCATAATCACATATCAATGTCTCTTAACCTTTGATGATTTTTTGTATCTTTGAGATAGAATTGTATACATTCCTCAATTGTTCATATTTAGTATTATTTAGCATTGTCCAGAGAGGTTAGCGACACCAATGAATATTTCTACTGGGCTAATTAGAAACCAAATTTTCCATAACATATTGTATAAAGGTCTTTTATGATGATTTCTTCTACTTTTTCTTGTGTCTTTTTGGATTATCTTTAATTTGATCCATCTTTTTCTCATTTGAGTCTCCATTGGTCCTCCTCTTACTGGCCAAACTGACATGGGCTAGTTTTCATATCTCGTAGATAGTTGTTTCTCTAAATTTCTATAAGATACATTCTTAAACCTATTTTTCTTGCACCTTGACTCATTAACCTCATCATTTTGTTTACTTTTGATGGCATTTCACTGCCCAACTTTCACTACCACAGTGCATTACTAGCCATATAGCTATTCAGTGGGGTTTTTCCTTTGAGTTAGTAGTTCTCCATTTCATTTTCTCAAATTGAATTCCATGTATGTCACCTTAATCAATCTTCTCTCTACTTGGTAGTTTATTCTGCAACTTGTTGCCTGGTGTGATCTCCACTTTTTTCCTCCTAAAAACTGCTGATTGGCATTAAACAGAACTTGCATTCTGAATACTCCGTTTTACTAAAACTCAATATATAACCTGTTGATTACGCACCAATGCATAGTTTACTTATGTAAAAATGTCTCAAACGGAGTTGTTACTGACAAGGTTGCCTAATCCTATTATGGATGAATAAAACCATGTGTTTTTTTTTTTTTTTTTTTCTTTTTTTTTCATATGATAACAGGAAATTATCCTTCAAAAATGCATATACTAATTTGAGTGATAGGTGCTTCAAAATTTGATATACAATATGATAACAATTAAATGAAGGTTCAAAACATGCAAAATTTGTTGGACATTAGGATGTGAAAAGCACTATTGCTTTAATAAAACCAACAATTTACTTTTTCCTATTTTTTATTTGGATTATCAAATGGTTGTTTCACTTCTAGTTTCTGGTCTCTCAATATGTTAGTACATCTTCTGGTGTATGATGTTATTTACTTATATTAGCTTATATACCAAGAGGTTTTCTAATATTATTAAGTTCTGAAATCTTTTTAGGGTCCATCGAGCTGGGCCTCGGGAAAAGATATACTATAAACCAGAAGAAGTAAAGGCAGCAATTATTACTTGTGGAGGGCTCTGCCCTGGTCTTAACGATGTCATTAGACAGGTTAGTTTGTGATTATGTTGCCTTTCATATAATTAACCTAAAGTTTTGAATATAGTAAATCCCTAAGGCTGTGATTAAGTTTTGAAAGTTAGGGTAGTGAAAAGTTCCCAGATGAATGAAACATTTTAATTTATATTCCTCTTTTCATTTGATGATCACCAAATATTCTGACCTATAAAATGCTCATACGTAAGATATTGACTAATTGTGTTTACTGAACAAACAATTTGGAGTCTGAAAAAAATATAGAGAAAGAAGAAAGGACTCTGCATTAAGCTAGAATAGAAAATAAAAATTGTACACATGTACATACCTAAAGGAGCACTCTCTTCTTTTACTCTAGATATTACAGTCGTTTCTCAAACAAAAACTACATCCATACCTCCTTCATTAAGAGGGTCATTTATAGTAGAAAAACCAATACTGCAGCTAGCTGCCGGATAACCATCTAACCAACTAATATGTCCTCGTATTCCTCCTCCTACAATACACTTATAGGGTCTGTTTGTGATAGTTCATTGTGTTGCCTATTTGTGTATAATTCCAGGTAGTTTTATGTATAATGTACAAAATGTTCCTATTTCAGCTCCTTTTTAAACTTAGTTCTGGTTATTTTGGTCACTTGTATATTCTTTTTTTTTTCTCCGTGTAATGGCTTTAATAATGACTGTTCTGCAGATTGTAATCACCCTTGAAATATATGGCGTGAAAAACATTGTGGGGATTCCCTTTGGCTATCGAGGATTTTCCGACAAAGAATTGACTGAAGTACCGGTAATCTCATTTTTCCCTCATTTCTGATTTTGGTGTAGCAGGTGATTCATCTAAAGCTACAGTCTGTAGAACACGAGTTATTCTTTCTAGTGCCTCTTGACTGTTTTGGGGCTTTCATTTGCAGTTATCGAGAAGAGTAGTGCAGAATATTCATCTTTCTGGTGGAAGCCTGTTGGGAGTCTCACGAGGAGGTCCTGCAGTCAGTGATATTGTGGACAGTTTGGAGGTGGTTTCTTGTTAACAAACTGATTGAAAATTTCAGAGAAGTATAAGGCTTTTTATGATACAGGTGCTATTTTGTTATATTAATATTCTCAAATGTGTATATTATTGATTTCAGGAACGAGGGATCAACATGCTTTTTGTATTGGGTGGAAATGGTACACATGCTGGTGCAAATGCAATTCACCTCGAGGTTGTTAATCCTTAGACCTTTCATCTCCTGGTTTCACGCAATTTTGAGTTTGACTTAACTTTTCGGTTTTTGTTTTTTGTGTAGTTCAGTTTTGACATTAAGATGGACATTACTATTCTGTTATTTGAAATGTGAATTTTGTGATATTGTAGTAGGCTGTTCAGAAAGTTTTTGGATGATGTTTTAATTTTTGGGCTTGACATGCTACTTTGTGGTTGTCTTTATTTATATGAGCTGAGATATTTTCTTCCATGTAGTGCTGCAAAAGACGGTTGAAGGTATCTGTAATAGGCGTGCCCAAAACTATTGACAATGATATTTTATTGATGGATAAAACTTTTGGCTTTGATACTGCTGTTGAAGAAGCACAAAGGGCAATAAATTCTGCATACATTGAGGTATATAACTCTTTATTCTTTGTCATGTAGACCCAATTCATTGATAGTTTCTTGTCAGTACATAAAATATCTGCACATCTTCCCTTATTTATTATTAGGCACATAGTGCATATCATGGAATTGGGGTTGTGAAATTGATGGGCCGTAGCAGTGGATTCATAGCAATGCAGGCTTCCTTGTCTAGTGGACAGGTCGATATATGCTTGATTCCTGAGGTATATAAGATAAATTAGTTCGATGGTCTCATTTTCTGACATACTGATAAACTTACAGAAATTTTGACATGGTTCCAAGGTACCGTTCAATTTTCATGGACCTCGTGGAGTATTGAGTCATCTCAAGTTCCTTTTAGAAACGAAGGGATCAGCTGTTGTCTGTGTGGCAGAGGGAGCTGGACAGGTTATTTAATTAATAGAATCAATGTCATATTGAGAATACTGCCAAAAAATTCACTGCATTTTACATTCAGATGTAGAAACTTAAATTTGTTATTTGATTCTTATGCAGAATTTACTCCAAAAGACAAATGCTACAGATGCATCAGGAAATGTTGTATTTGGAGATATTGGAGTATATATTCAACAAGAGGTTTGTATTATGTTTATGGGGGATACAGAAATCTAAAAGGATGTACCTGATTATAGATTTTTTTTTTCTTATTTTGTTATACATTGTAAATTTTGAAACAAATATAAAGAAATAACATCTAAGCTGGCTAGAATTACTATCAAGTTAATGTGACACTAGATCAGTGTATTCTAAACTATCTATCTATTACTATCTTTGTGATTTTGGTCTCTTGGTACAGCAAAACTAAACAATATTCTGTAAATATTCAAATTGAATTTGAAGCCAATTTCCACCCAGTAAGAAGTAAAATCCTTGAAGTTGAGATGATACTATTTGTGAAAGGAAGGTTTGGGAAAAGTGAAAATAGAATTTTCATATTTTAAGGCAACAATTATGAAAATCTGTTTATGCAAGTAGCAACGTGATGACTTAACATCTTTCCAGTTGTCTATGATTATGGTAGCTGTTTAAGAGTGTTATTATTTCTGAAAAAATCACCTCTTTGTTCCTAAGCATAATTAGCTTTGGGACAGGGAAAGTTTCCTTTAGAACACATTGTTTTGAAAGCTTTACATGTTCTGACATGACATAAACCAGCATACGATAATACCTTTTGTCACACTACGTCCTGTTGTCAACTAGGCTTAGGCCAAAAGGTAAAGCTTGTCTGTGACTTCATTATGAAACAAGTGAAACGTGTAATTCTTTGAATCTTTCAATATTTAAACTTTTAATGACGTCGTAAATTTCTGATCTTTCGCTGCTATTTTTTGGTGTAACGTCCACTGTGTTATTTTGGTTTATGCTGTGTACTATGGTTGTATGTGAAATTGAACAAATGTATAACGTTCTTTTGTAAAGTACATATCTGCCTTCATTTAAAGTTTGTTTTTTCCTATATACTTTATGCTGATCGCTGTTTTGTTTCAGACAAAAAAGTATTTCAAGGAAATTGGTATTCATGCTGATGTAAAATACATTGATCCAACGTACATGATCCGTGCAATTCGGGCAAATGCATCAGATGGAATTCTATGCACTGTACTTGGACAAAATGCTGTGAGTCACACTCTCTCTGTGTCATTTTTTTTTTATATATTTTTGCAATAAAAGCAGATAGGTTTGAATTTTGATCTTGTGCAAGCTATGTAACATGTGTATTTATGTTGTTTTCCATTTGATACTGATTCACAGATTCTGCTTTGCAGGTTCATGGTGCGTTTGCAGGATATAGTGGTATTACAGTAGGCTTATGTAACACTCACTATGCTTACTTTCCCATCCCCGAAGTGATATCTCATCCTAGGCTGGTGGACCCCAACAGTCGAATGTGGCATCGTTGCTTAACTTCAACAGGTCAACCTGACTTCATATAATAATTTACACTTTTTTTTCCCAATAAATTCAAGAGGCTGGGAAATTCAGGTTTCCAAAGGGCTTATCATAGGAAAGACAAAGACAACTTCAAAACATGTGGTTATTTGTTGAACAGTAACATGAGAAAATAATACTAAGGATGCCATTTCCTCTTAATTGAAAAACTGGTTATTTGTATAGTATGGCAGTTTCAAGTCCTGCCAGTTGCATTCAAATTAAATTTTAGTGTGGAATCACCAAGCACTCATCAATTTGTAAGTGGTATCATTGTTTAATCGATTTTAGGGGGCACATTTTTAATGAGAGAGTACTTTGGCAGATGAACTGTAATGTTTTTCAAATTCACTCCTAACGTTCACCGTTGTTTGAATCCTTGAATCCATACAATTCTTGGACTGATATTTGTTATTCTTCTGATGTGAAGAATTATATTTTTGGTGCTGGTAGTAGAAAAATTTGGAAAGGTAGAGTGATCTTCAGTTTGTATTTATCTAACCATTCTTCTGGGGACAAAAGTAAAGACTCCATTTTTTTTTCTCCAATGTAAGGATAATCAGTTCTTGTGACAAGAGAAGTAATGAAAGCATCATATTTTTCATAAAGATCAACCAATATTGACCGTGACAATAACTTTTTGTTGCCAGATTGAGTTAAAAGAAATAGGTGTATTAAAGGTATTCATAAGAAAAGAAGGAGCAGTTGAAGTATACTTAAGAGTTAGAAAAAAAGGGGTGGAAGCCATGGTAGAAGCTTAAGCTATTGATACCATGTAAAACAGGAAAAGAAAGATGAGAAAGAAATAGAGAAGATCTGATTTTATTAATGGAAAAGAGTATATGCACTGCAAAGCAAAAGAACAGCCTAAATAAAAGCTGATACAAAACAAAATTATAGATAACAATATCAATTATATGACTAATGTATTATCACTCTTCAATTTTTGTTAGCATTATTTACAACTTAATGCATAAAGATTACTAACCTGTAAATAACACAAATATGTACGGTAATAAATACTATAAGGAGAAAAGATGGTGACAACACCTTTACATGATAAAAACAAAAATCATTCTAAAAGACTTTTCTAGTTGATAAATAGCTAAATGAAAAGCTCTTTTAAAAATATCTATAGAAATAAAATCTATTAATTACTCAATTTAATATTTCAGATTTAATTCCAATCGTTAATTAAAATTATTTTATTTCTAAATTATATTTTAAAAAAATAAGATTATCATTTTTTTAATTAAGAAATAAGAAAAAATTAAATTTCAACTTGTTAATTTTTGTATAAAATATCAAATAATATTTTGGTTAATTGAATTCAAATTATTATATTTCAAAATATTATTTATTTATTACACTATTTAAAAAGAAAGAGTTAGTCCGGAATTAAGTTCTGAAATCCATATTGGATTCTGTTTCAAAATTGATCTACTTTTATACATAACTAGCTAGGTTTGGATTAATTACACAAAAATGAATTTGAATTCTAATTGAATAATTGTTGTTTGTGAGAAGCTTAATCATTTTATTGGGAGTTTTGTTTGTTTCTTATTTTATAAAATGTTTCCAATATTAATAATTTTTTTTAATTAATTAGGTGTAAATAAACCCTAACTATGTAATCGATTCCTATCATATTTATCCCTGGATAATATATCAAAATTATACAGAGACAATTGTTGAATAATTTTGATATTCATACTTTTTGCTTTTTCTAATATGTTAATAAATTGTAAAAATAGTATAAGTAATAAAAATCCAAGTTTCCTTTTACCCCAATTTAAATATGATCCCCTTATTTATGTCTTTTATATTATTTTATTAAATTAAAAAGATATTTGAATTACGTTGATAACATCTTACTATTATTTTGATTTTATTATTAATTTTTTGTATATATATTTTTTTAATTGATATGTATGTAATATAAGAAATAGCTTTAAAAAAATTATATAGGAATCATTAGAATACTTATTGAAAAATTAATATAAAATATGTATAAATAATATATATATATATATATATATATATTAATTGTACAATTTAATATATCATAGAAATAATTAATGTACAATTTTATATATCCTATGATTAATTGTACATTAATATAATTTATATATTAATTTACATTAAATATATATAATGATATACTAATTTTATTTTAATAATAAAAAGTATATATTAATTATACAATTAATTTCATGTTAAAAATTAATATGTATAATTAATATTATTTTTATATAATTTTTTATTAAATTATTAATTGTACATTTAATTTAATAAATGTACATTTTATGTACAATTAATCATAGGTATAATTTTATCAAATTTAATTGTACATTTTAAAAAGATAATTAAAATTTTGATTAAAAAATTAATTTTAGAAAATTTTAATTATTTTTTATATTTCAATCATTCATTTAATATATTAGTATATGTATTGTTTATCTATATGATATTTTTATGGGTATAAGTTATGATTTTAAAGGTGTATTAATGTTTTTTTTAACATAACATTTCTTGTTTTATAAAGATATCAATTAACCAGTACTGTACTCGTTATGAGAAGGTTAGCATTAGTAATCGAAAGTAATTTATTCACAATATACTTCATAGCTAGATATGATTTTTTTTTTCAAAATAAATTCATGAATATTTTAATTTCTAACTGTGAAATTAAATATGAACCTTTAATAAATAAACCTTAATCTAAAATACTTTTGTACTAATTTTCTAAACTCTTGTTCCAACTCCAAAATTATTATCTCTACTCCCTCATATTTATAAAATATATATTATCATCAAAAAAATAGACACAAAGTTGTAAGAATAAGCTATTTTTTTATAAGAATAAATTCAAATAGAAAGAAACAATAATTTTTAATAATTTAAACAGATTATATCTTATCACAAAACTTATCTATCTAAAACTTGAAATAAAATAAAATTTGTAAAAGAAACAATAATTTATAATAAAAATTATCAAAATAAATCTTGATGAAAATCACTTCTTAACTTAATTTTTCTCATTTTTTCATTTAAACCGATCCATTGCTTCAACCCAACAACTCATTCAACAATACCATTTCATTATATGAACCAACCCAAAAACGCATATATTTCACATACATCGAATCAAATACCAGGTATCAACCCACATAACTATCAACCTAAAATAACTAAAACAACCAGATAAATTTAGACTCTATTTTCGGGAAAGACTAGTGCATTGAATAGACTCGTGAGACTCTGCACTTGTCATGCTTGCTGCCAAATCCTCTATTGACCAATGTCCCTAAACCAAGTCATGACAAGGTAATCCCAGTAGTTCCCTAAGTATGATCTTCTTCGTATCATATCGTCTGCCATGTAGAGCCTTTTTTGACTCACACCACCTAGATATTTGACTCTATGTGAGTGAGATACTAGTTGAGTAAGAATAGTCTCACTCTTGGAATCCCCTTTCATTACACTTGGACTTAACCAAAATTAGTATTTTTTTTCCTTGGAAATACTAATTTGACTACCACACATACTACACCTTTACATACACAGAAACACTAGTGAAGATAACTTCATACAATCATAATTATCTTTCACTAGCATACAAAAAAACTATTTAACAACCCTATAAGATCTCACTTCTATAACAATCATATACATACCACATATATCAAAGATGAAAATACAATGCCACATTCAAATTCATAAAGAACCCATTTTTATAGATTTTAACTTTTTAATAAACTTTTTGAAAAAAATATCATTTATATATTTATTGGTTCTCACAATTTTCATAATTATATTAATATTTTTATTAAAGTCACATGATATTTTAAATATAATTTGTTATATTTCTTAGTTATATTATATTTTTTATTTTCTAGTACTTTAATAATACACATAATTTGTTTTGTTATTTATAAATATAACTTCAAGGATCATTTTGAATAAATAATTTAAAATATTTAAAATTGTTAAAATAGTTGTGTGTGAAAATACCTGGCAGAATAAGTTGTTACTTATATTTTACTTGTTCCATTTTTAAAAGTAAAATATCAAATACTGAATTATGTTTGCATAAACAAATTATGATATTCCTTTCAAATTATGATGCACCTTACTCAAGACGCACTATTTTGTACAATTCCATTATTCATGTTTAATACTTTTTGTTTTGAGAAATCTTATCACAATCTAAATAATTAAAATTAAATTAAATTCAAATCTAGTCCAAACCATCTAAAAATTGAATTCAAATAAAATACAGATTTATATTGTGCAAAACAAGATTTTATAGATTTAAATTCAAATAATTGGATTGTATAAGTCTATTTTAAATATATATTTTATAAATTAAAGTTTAAATATTTATGATTTAGTTTATTTAAGTTTAAAATTAGATATTGAGTTGTAAGAGAGGAACACAATTGTACAAAAATAAATAATTAATATTTGATTTGATATATGAAAGGATAAAATGCAAAAATAAACATTTTAAAGTGAATATTTTACACAATAAATATATTATATAATTTTTATACCTTTATCAAACTTGGTTTAGAAGATTAGTTATAGTTAGAAGTTTTATACTCTTACATCATTAGAATCGTTTGAAGTAGTAAAGTTAATCTGTTTTCTTGAAAAACTTATGCAGGATTATGTGGTACATGTATATTTTAGTTTTTTTTTTTTTTTTTTAAAAAAAAAAAAAAACAGTTCGTACCAAAATCGTCATAATAAATTAATTTCTAACAACTGGGAAGAACTATGGTTGCTGACACACTTTTATTTATTGTTTCTTTTAATTTAAACATTAACAACGAGTATAATGGATCGTTCTTGTTTTTTAATTTTTAAAAATAGTTGATATCTACAACCACCACTATTTTTCAAACTTTTAATGATGATTTGGAAATTGGAATTATCGTGAATTTTTCGCTTTATAACAATGTCTCATATAATAATGATTAAAAAACCTAGAGTTTTATTTGAATGACGTTAAAAACCCTTTTCACACTAACACATTCAACAAATTTTAACATTATATTACACAAAATATTAGCTATTAAGCAAAATAATTATATTATTTAAAAGAATATATCATTTTTAGAAAAAAGATATTAGAAAACCTAAAAGAGCTTACTCATGACCATTGATCCACTCAAAGCTTAGTCACAGTGGCGCACTAATAAGTGTTTTAGTTCCACAACCAACACTGTATACACGTGCACTCAAATCACACGCCACAAAACCGACGCATGCAAACCCCTCTTCCAATTATTCTTAATTTCTTGCATTAATATATAGTTTTAGGGTTTCAAGAAAGTTGTCTGCCCCAGTTCCTCTCATATGCAATGCATATTATATCCTCTCGGGATCCATTATAATAAATACCTACTTTCTGCATTCGTTAGATTATATGGTTAAGAAGTGTTATTATATTTATATAAATTTCATTGTGTCGAATTATCAGCCTCGTTTGAGTGAAAGTGTCTTCATCAAACTGAAAGTTTAAGATTAGGACCTATTATGACTGAATTTTTCTTAATCTAATTCGCCTTTAATTTAGTTAATGTAAATTACTTAGGTTTTGGATATGTACAAACGCAAAACAAGAAAATTTTTAAATAATAATCAATTTTAATTATTAAAAATATGTTTAAATATCAATTTAGAGAATAAATTTTTAATTAATGACTAATTTTTTTAGATAAAATCTTGTTAATGTTATTAATTAATTTATATATAAATTTATAATAAAAACTATTTTAATTATCAATATAAAAGTTAATTATAATTTTTTATTTATAATAGAAACTATTTTAGTTACCAATAATTTTTAGTTAATAAATTGGTATAAAAATTAAACACTACTATAATTATTTATTTTTAGTCATTAAAATTGGTCATTATTTAATAATTTTTCTTGTATGGTTTACTTAAATTTTAAATTATTTAATTTTAATTTTTTGACTACTATAATAAATTAAATGAATTACATTTAGACAAAATATTAAATTGCACTATAAGATAAGTATCATCAATAAACATATAATAATATAATACACTAATATTTGATTATTAAATAAATGGGATTTTTTTGTTAAAAGTAGAATATATTTATTACTTAAATTTAAATTTATTAAAATATAATTAAAATTAAATATAAATATTTTATTTCGTAAAATGGAATAATAATATTTTATTGTAAAAATTTATCAAATTATTTATGTATTTTTCTAATAAAATACATTTCAAACAATATATAAATTCAAATGCAATAATCAATACATGAAAATAAAATAAATATTACAAAATAAAATGTAACATCCCAATTTTTAGTCGTTTAAAAAAATTACTAAAATTAAAACATTTTATTATGAATATTTCAGAGACTAGATAGTTCAATGTATATGGTATACTAGTACATTCATATCAGATAGAACTACAATAATATTACACACATACATTTTCAAGTTACTATATTGTCCTACTATTAATAAATTATACCTAATAAGATATAATCTCACTCGGCCACCCAAATTAATAGCACCTCAACCACAAGAGGTACCACTACACCTGCATATTCGTCTACTCACACTAATAAGGTGATCATTACAAAAGAAAACAGACAATACAAAGGAAAGAACATAAAAGAAGGGTAAGCGAACTGAATAAGAGAATATAAATGCATTATAAAATAACCCATATACATACAAATTTCCATATTGAACAGATGTAGCGCAACCACGCAACATATCATATTATGAATCAAACTCTTCTAGACTCAATATTATTCGGATACGTGCTCTTGAGTCATACTAGTGAAGCCATGCACCTGTGGTGAAATAATGAAATAACCTATTCTCCCGAACTGCTCTCCCCGAGCTACCACACACAGGGTTAATCCCTTTTATAGTCAAAAGAAAAAATGGAACCATCCTTATGACAGGATTTCCTACTACTCTCACCATCTAACCATTCCTCTATGTGAGGATGAATAGCTAGAAAAGTTCAAAATAGCTTCACCAAAATGGAACAATACTAATTGTTAAGGTATATAGTAATGAAACACATCACCAATGAGATATCCTCCTCTGGAAACACCTTACAACAGTTTACTACATACCTTTGTTTCATAATATAAACCAATCATATACATTTTTAATCACATTTTCATATTCACAAATCAACCAATTACAATCTCAAATATATACATACATAAAGTACATCAAAACAGTGAAAATTATTTCTCTAACCAAAGACAACAAAATAAAGATCCCACCGGTCAAAATGAAGAATCATGTGTCTAGAATTAGCTGCCAAAATTTTAGCTTGATTTGACGGTTAACGAAGCGGAAATCTTCATTTTACCAAGAGGATGCAATATTGAAAAATTGGGTAGCATCCAGCACCAAAAAGTGGTGCTCAGCCCCAAAAAATGGCACTCAATGTCAATCGATTCGTAAAAACGATCGTTGAACGCTACCATGTGAGGCTTAGCGTTTTATCAAATATCAGCAACATCAATTTTGCAAATTTTTGCAATCTAGGCATATTTCATAGCTCAAATTGGTATTCTCCTTTAGATATTGTTTTAAAATAGTCTTTAAACCATGGAGTCGATAGCAATTTGATCAATGACTCAGATTCTAAACTTTCCAATTACTACCAATTCAAGCAATAACATAGAGATCAAGAATCACACATCAATTTAAACACAAAAATAATCAATCAAAATCAAATCAATTCAGAACACCAACAATCCAAGGAGAAGTTCACAAATCACATATTACTCAATTCAACACAAGCTTAAAGTTAGTTCCCTTACTTGTTATTCAGCTTAAATCACTCTAAAAACACCAAACACCACTAACTTCACATGATGTTTTATCTATAGATAGAAACATCACAAGAATGCTCAGAACCTACCATTATAATCACTAATTAGTAGAGACTCATACAAATGATTAAAAGGACGCATGGAAGTGGAATATGACTCACATGCAAAAAAAAATAGAAATAGACCAAGAAAAAGGGTTGAAACTCAACTTACACGATCGGAGAAACTGATCGGTCCAAATTGAAGAGCTCGTCGCGACGATCACTTCTACGGTCTCGGTTCTTCAATCAGATGACCAAAGAGGAAGAACTCTTATAGAGAAGTTAGAGAACTCTAGAAAAGTTGTTTCTAGACAAATTGTGTGTTTTAAAATAATGAAACTCACATATAATCATTCTATTTATACTAAAACCTTTTAATATTAAAATAACCGAGTCTCGCTATTTTTAAACTACTATCACTTTTAAAACATACTTCTGACTTCTATTTGTAGTTTTCTACATGGACCTATGATTAGGCTTGGCTTAAACTAATTACTAAACTGTTTAGCATTATTGCAAGAGTACCTATTTATCTATGACATCGTCTGGTGTTGCTTGCCGCATGGCTCCGTTGAGGTGACTGTCTGATCATTGAAGTGTATATTCAAAATCTTCAAAGTGATCACCACATCATAGTGATATATATCGAGCATCGCATCTTGAATGGTTGGCAGAACATTGATGCATAAATCTTCATGATCTCCGCAATGATCGCCACATTCAGGGCTAGCTAATTGCTACATCAAGAAGATCATGATCTGTTCTACAGGCTCGTACCGTAGAGGTGTCAATTTGGCCCCTAGCCCATTGGACAGCCCTGGCCCACTCTTCATAAAGCCCCTTTTTAGGAGGCCCCCAAATGAGGGTGCCAAAAAAAAGTCCCAGCCCCCAAAACCCCCTCTCTAGTGGGTTAGGGCTAGGGCTAAGGTGGGTTAACCCCTAAATAATACTACATTAAGACAGAGTCAAAGATCAAGTTGAGAAACCTGGACGGACTCGACGATCCGGACGGGCTCGACGATCCGGACGGACTCGACGACCCAGACGAGCCCAATGACCAGGACGGGCCCGACGACCAGGACGGGCCCGACGACCTAAACAGGCCCGACAATCCAGATGGGCCCGATGAGCCGGATGGGACCGACGATCCAGACGGGCCCTACGACCCAGACGAGCCCAACCACCGGACGGACCCAACGATCCTAACAGGCCGGAAGACCCGAACGGGCTCAACGACCCAGACGGGCCCGATGATCCAGACATGCCCAATGACCCGAACCGGCCCGACGACCTGGACGGGCCCGACGACCCAGACGGGTGACAACTTGAACGGGCGCGATGACCTGGACGAACCTGATGAAAAGGACGGGCCCGACAACCTGAACGGGCCCGACGACCTAGACAGACCCAACGACCCGAACGGGCCCGACGACCCAAACGGGGCCAATGATCCGGACGAGCCCGATGATCCAACAGCCCAACAACCCAAACGGGCCCGATGACCCGAAGGGAATCGACGACCTGGACGAGCCCAATGACCCAGACGGGCCTGTCCACCCAAACAGGCCTAACGACTTGAACGAGCCTGACGACCCGGATGGCCCGGCGACCCAGACCGGCCCGACGAAATGGATGGGCCTAATCGGGTCGTTGGGTTTGTCTAGATCATTGGGTTCGTCCGGATCGTCGTTCTTGTCCGGGTCGTTAGACCCGTTTGAGTCGTTCGGCCTGTTTGGATCATCGGGCGTGTTTTGGTCGTTGGGACCATTCGGTTCGTTCAGGTCGTCCAGGTCGTCGGGCCCGTTCGGATCGTTGGGTACGTCTGGGTCGTTGGGCCCGTTTGGGTTGTTGGGTCCGTTTAGGTCGTCAGACCCGTCCGGGTTGTCGGGCTCGTCCATTTCATCGGGCCCATCTGGGTTGTCGGGCCTGTCTGTGTTGTCAGGCCCATTCAGGTCATCGGGCTCATATAGGTCGTCGGCTTCGTCTGGGGTATTGGGCCCATTCATGTCGTCGACCCCGTACGTGTCGTCGGGCTCGTCTAGGTCGTCGGGCCTATCTAGATCGTAGGGCCCGTTCAGGTCGTCGGGTCCATACGGGTCGTCTGGCCCATTCGGGTCGTTGGGCATGTTTGGATCATTGGGCTCGTTCTGGTCGTCGAGCTCGTCCTGGCCGTCAAGCCCATTCGGATCGGTGGGCACGTCTGGGTGGTTGGGCCAGTCCAGGTCATCGGGCCCGTCTAGGTCGTCGTGCCCATCCGGCTCGTTGGGCTCGTCTGGGTTTTCGGGCTCGTCCGTGTCGTCGAGCCCATCTGGGTCATCGGGCCTTCCTAGGTCGTAGGACTCGTCCGGGTCATCGGGTCCATACGGGTCGTCTGGCCCGTTCGGATCGTCAATCTTGTTTGGGTCATAGGACCCGTCTGGTTCGTCGGGCCCGTCCGTATTGTCGGGTTTGTCCTAGTTGTCGGGCCCGTTCGGGTCGTCCGTGTCGTCGGGCCCGTTCGGGTCGTCTGGGTTGTCGAGTCCATTCGGGTCGTTGGGCCTGTTTGGATCATCAGACCCGTTCGAGTTGTTGTTCTTGTCGAGGTCGTCGGGCAGGTCCGGGTTGTTCGACCTATTCGAGTCATTGTGCTTGTCCGATTCTTTGGGCCTGTCCCACAGATAGTAATATATTTTAAAAAATAATATATTTTTCATATGGGAATATGAAAGCCCATGAGCTGGTTCTGGTGCACAGGGCTTTTGTAGGGTTTTGGCCCTATGGGCTTCTTTGTTGGAGGCTTTTTTCAATGTGGGCTTTTTTGGCCCGAGCCCACATGGGCCAGGACCAAATCCTGTGGGCTGGGCCAAATTGACACCTCTACTCGTACGCTTGCGACTTGGTCGCTCGAGTAGCTTCAACTGATGATAGGGATTTGTTGAGACCGATCGGTTACTCATCGTGTAGATAACTTTGGATGTAGTGTTTTATAACTTATAACTTCTACGGTATTATACTAGAGCATCCAACCTCAAACAAGGTCTTCAACTGGTCAATCAGTCAATCCAGTAAAGTATTTGGTTGGTTGACCGATCCATACAGTACTATTTATTCATAGTTTACTTAATACCATATATAATTCTTTGATGATGTTTAATTAAAAATTGGTTTGGAAAATTAAAAATATAAAAAGTACATATACTAAACAAAAATTTTGTACATTAAAGAATAAAAAACTATATATTTTTTTGGTAAAAAAAAAAAGTTAAGTTTAATTTATATGAAAAGAATTATTTTTTATATTGAAAGTATTAATACACATTATAAATGGAATATTAATAATGTTTATAATTAAAACTTAATTTTAATGATGATTAAAATATTTATTAATATTATATTAAAAAGAAATATTTTATATATAATGTTTCAAAAATATTTCCTAAATATTTTCTCATAAAATTTTTCTTCAATCTTTTAATTAAAATTATAAGATCTGGGACAAAAATTATATTTTTTTTACGTAATATTAAACTCTATCCTGTAGTAAAAGAGTTCATTACATATTTAGTGTATTTATTTTTCTTGCTTTTTTAATAAAACATGTTGTTTAAAATATATTTCTTTCGATTAATGTAAGTGTTTTTTATGTTTTGTTTACAAGTATTTACTTGATTTTATTATATTAATTAAAATATTAATGTAATTAAAAGTAAAATATTACCAAGTGTAATTTTCTTTATAAGAAAAATTATAAATATATATATATATATATATATATATATAACTTATCTTTATAATTTTTTGATGAAATCTATTTTTGTTGAAAATTATTGAACTTTGAAATTTGATATTTTCTGTTTTTGAAAAATTTATTATTTAGTAAAAATATAGATATTTAATAATAATAATAATAATAATAATAATGTTTCAAAAAGCATAACCGTAATGGTATTATTACATAGCTTAAACATTTAGAAATAATTAACAATTTCTTAAATATAATCATTGCACAATTAAGAATTAACTGAAAAAAATTAATATCAATAAATGAAAAAAATTAACTGCAAGTTAATGAATAAAAAGTTAAAAGGCAGATATTTTTAAAAATTAAATGAAATTAATAAAACAAATCACCGTTATAGAATTTTTTTTGACACTAATTGTTTATTTTAATTTTTATGTACATAATTAAATAAAATAAAATTTAAATTAAATATAATGTATCATAGGAAAAAATAGGAGAGAATTTTTAGCTCCATTTGACAAAAGTGAAAATAGTTAGACAGAGACTTTAATAAAAATTTTAAATAATAATTAATTTTAATAATAAAAATAATTTGTTACTATAATAACATAATATCAATTTATAAAATAAAAATTATTAATAATTAATAATTTTTAAATTAGTTTTCAAAAATGTTAATAAAATGGATTGGTCTTTAAATACTCTAAATATGTTACTAAATTTTTTTTAATTAAAACTTTAATAACTAATATTAGAGACTAATTTAAAATTTAAATCATTATAATTATTAATTTTATAAAAAAAAAATAGTTACGAATAATTTATAAATTAATAATTAAATTAGTTATTATAGCAAACTATTAGTTTTTTCATTAAAATTTGTTATAATTTAGAAATTTTCTTCTATGGAACATGAAAAAGTGTTGCAAATGTTTGGTTTTGTATCTTCATTGTAATACTTGCGTGCCTGATGATTGAGAGTGAAAAAACACAAAAATAAGGGAACCTTTTTTTATCAATGAGATTAAGTGTGAATCAAAGTTTCATGAGAGAGAAATGCTGAATTTCTTGAAAGCCCATATCATGAAAACTGGAAAAACAGTGCTAAAAAAATATGCCCTTTCGATTATTGAGATTAAGCGTGAATCAAGTTTCATGATAGAAAACACATAATGAGTCTTTGGGAACATGGTAAAATCTTGGAAGCTGGAAATATAATATTAAAAATAAGTTAAATATATTTTAGTCTCTCACTCAAATATTAGTGAAAATTGAAATTATTATTTTTTTTAATTTTTGACCAATTTATTTTTTTATCTCTATAAATACGTGAATTTAGTGATTCTAACTTATTTAACATTTCAAACACATTTCATTATAGAACTCAGATTATTTACACCGTTTACACATCTTCGTTTCAATGTTAACTCAACTATTATCATGCAAAGCGTTTGAAAGATAGAAAAAAAAATTTAGTTAAAAGATTAAATTTACGCATTTCTAAAATTAGAAGACTAAATTATTTATAATAAATTACTTTATTAAAAATTTATATTTTTTTTATAAATTCGTGTGATTAAAATTTAAAAAATATATTTAATTTAATAAATTTATAAATTAATCGGAAATAAAAAATTTGAATAGTGATTATAATAATTAAAATATATTTTAATTATGTTAACAGAAAAATTATCATAATACAATATTATAACTATGATTATTTTTTAAATTAATTTTGATAAATGTATATTTATTTGGTTAAAATAATTTATGGAATATTTTTTATGTGTAATAAGTTAGAAAAATAAAATTTATATACATAGATTTATTTTAATTAAGAAAGAAACTTATTTAATTTACTTTTATAAATTTTGTTATGTTAACATGAATTAATTTATAAATATATTTCTCATATATTTTGTAATTATTTAAAATATACATAGATTTATTTAATTTAGAAAGAAAGTAATTTAATTTGCTTTTATAAATTTTTATAAAAGTCTGTCTAAATAAAATTTAACTATATTGATTGGAGGTTGTTTAGTTAGATTATTAGGTGAAGAGACGTGCAACTTTTGACAATTGCACATCCATGATGGTGGTGATGAAACTTATCCTAGTGTGTTCTATTCAATTATCCCCGTGTTTGATGTCTTATGATGCATAATTATGCTTCATAGTTGTCATTAATTGTTGTACTTAACAGGTTTAGTTTAAAAGTTAAATCCACAATTATTTGGTCCCATAAAATCACCTCTTGCTTTACCTATTTTCTTGTCATAAAGCTTTATTTGTATCACCCATTTGCCATGAATGGCTGTGCTACCAACCAATTACTCAAAAAGAAGTTCAAGTCTGATTGGGTCGTTGCATTTTCATTACAAATTTATCAAATGTTGTAATGCATAGATTTTCATTACAAATGCATAGATACATTTTCAATTCAATGTTATATCATCTAATGTTATCTACTGTCTTACAATTTACATCATTTGTGAGTAATAGTTATTGGTGGCACTCTTATGGCATATGCACATTATTCACATATATTTCCAATATTTACCACATTAAGCTCCTCACTTGAGGAAGAGGATTGTGACGAGACACGAAAAGGAGGCTTTGCATTTTGGATGTTAAAAGTTCTAGTGTTGATTTTCCATCACTTTCTTTGTGCTTTTTTATAAAAGTGTTTATTTTTTACCATCATCTTTGACATGTCTTTTTTAAAGGGAAAAAGAAAAATGGTTACTTTGTATAAGAACTATAAGAGATTCCAACTTATGGCATTATGCGGTTGTGGTTATGCAATGTGCCAAATCAAAGTATTTGAAGTTTAGAGCAGTCACATTAGCTTATTATGAGTACTCCTACTTATTATATATAATTTTTAATACTAGTATAACGTGTTGAAAAGTCTTATTTACATCATATATTTTACAAAAGACCTGTGAATAAGTTATAATGAATTTAATTAGGTCAATGTCACTGAATCTAATTTTCTAAACAAATTATTTCTTAAAGATTAATATTAAAGAAAATAAAAAATAGTAAATCATAAGTCATATATCAAAAATAAATAAACTCACAAAATATACATAACTATTTTACATATCTTTTTAATAGAATAATAAATTATAAGAATATTAATTTAGGATCGAATATGTTTTTTTTTTCTAAACTATTTACCAAAATTGTATTTCATACATACTTTATGTATTAATTTTGTCTTTACACTTTATAAAAGTATGTAAAATGTCCTCAATAATAAATGATTGTCGATACTGGAATCTCAATAAACGTTATGGTGGAAGATGTTGCCACTCCTTTCCTTTCGATGTTCCCTCTTGTGCAAGCGTGGGTCTTAAAAAACACCCTCCCCTTCCTCCAGAAAACTATCGTGATCTGTATTGTCGTTGGTAAAGATGTTCTTGCATCCTCCAATAAAATCTTAATCATGAACATTCTTCCAATTATTAAATTCCTTCACAACACTCTCCTATTGCAAACCACACCGTCATCTAAGTGTCCAACCCACACCTGATCCCTTACCCTTGCCCCACCCTCCATGTCCATTTGCACCACCTCCATATCAACCTCCGCCAGCCTTTGTAACCACCATCAGGACCACCTTCGTATCCAGCACCACTAAGCACATCACCTCTAAGCCTAATTCTAGGTATGTCACCATCAACTTAGAGAGACTTATAGCAAGGAGAGCGATAGAGTTGCATTAAAGAGACATAGACTCTAAAACCATTAATTGTCATTTGTTGTCAGAGATACTTTACATTATTTTATAAAGTGTAAGGACAAAATTGGTACATACTTTGAAGCAGACACGGAATACAATTTTAGTCAATAGTTTGGATAGAAAACATATTTGACACATTAATTTAAATAATATTGTATGTCACAACAATAAATGTTAAAGTTCACACTTTCATAATCTTCTATATACTTGAAGGTGAAATACAATTAATCTAAACAAGAAGTGTTAATCGAGGATAAAAGCAACATTGAAGGATGAACTTTGTTTGTAGGATATACTTGGAGGATAAAAGCACTCAATAATATGATTTTAATTGAGTGCCGAAAATAACAAAGCATAAATCATGATCTTACTTTGTTTGTAACACTGAAGCTTTGATAAACAATAGATAATGAAGATGTACGTGTTTGTCAAACAATATTTCACTATACAGTCTCGCTTTGAGTCTGATAAGCATTTACATGATCAAACGATATACGCATAGATTAAGTAAACATTGTATCATATATGAATATCTATATGTTCATTTTATGTTGTAGGAATCTTCTTTTTCTTATGAGCAAAGAGGATTCATTTTAAGTATTATGTCACATAAGCAATATCTTAGAACTTAAGTTACAACTACTTTACTTCATCAACATCCTAACACTTGCTTTGTCAACACTAAAAGAACTATTTGCTTAGTACGATCTATCCTTTACATGATTTCAAGTATAGGTTCTCTAATTAAGACATGTTAAGTTCTGTCATTGCTTGAAGAAGAGAAATGCATTTAATGTATGCATGAGCACATTTAATACATTTTTCACTACAAAGCTCATCGCAAGAAAGAAGGACACTCAAGTGAGTCTAAAGTTGACTCAAGAACTAGAAAAGGATTTGCAACAACTTTTTTCTTCTCGTGTCTATATAAAGACATCTAAGAAGTAGAAGAAAGAGAGAGCTTGAATTGCATATGTGCCAAAATACTAACAAAACATTTTTGTGCCTAAATAGTTTTGTATAAACATTTTTTGTGTTCATATAGTTAATTAGTAGAGAGTGATTAACCTTGTATAGTCAAAAAACACTACCCTTTTTAGTGAGCAAAGCTTATGAGTTGTTGAGCACAAAGACATTTTATTTATCTCAAGCCAGAAATGGTTTATTTAAAGAATACTTGGATAAGTAAAAAATGGCTTGTTGGAAGAATACTTGATTAACTCATAAGTGACTTGTTGAAAGAATAATTGGTTAAGGTATAAATGACTTATTGAAAGAATACTTGGATTAAGCTAAGAGTGGCTTGTTGTGGAAAGAATACTAGGACTGACTATGATTCAAAATAATATTCATGCTTTTTATCCAAGAGTGGTTAATTGTTAAAGAATACTTGGCGGGGTGAGCTAGGAGGGTGCGATCCGAAATAATACTCTTACAGAGTCAGTCGAGAGTGGCTATAACCTGAAAGAATACTCGTCTATATTTCATAATAGTAGACTACTTAGTGAAACTCAAGTACTTGGTCAATCTGCACTATCAGACAAATCAATACAATTATATTGAGTTACTCTTCCTCCCTTAGTCTATCATATTATCTATTATACATGTTAAACTAAGTAAAAGAAGGCGAGCTCTTTAAAACTTAGTTTGTGAAAATCTTTTACAAACCATTTGACTTATATAAACCTATTAACTACATATATTCTAATTATACTACGAAAGACTAAAAAAAATTAAGACATAATTAGACTCTCCTTTTTATGTTTTTCCTATTTTTTACAAGCTTGAAGAATGATGCATGGAGAATAGCAAGGTGACTAATAGATTCACAAGAATTACGAGGGTGTGAGAAATTTGCAACATTTGAAATATATACAATGATGGTCAGAACCATCATTGAAAGATTAAACTTAATTAAAAATTATCATTTGACACTTTATTTTGGGATTTTTTAAGGAGATGCATTAAAAAATGGTTAAATATGTTTTTGGTCCCTTAACTTTTGGTAAAAATTGAAAGTTGTCTCTCTTTGAAACTATAGTCCAATTTAGTCTCCAAAATTACAAAATGCATGAATTTAGTTCTTTTAACAAAATTTTGTTAAGTTTATTTGACATTTAAAACATGTATCATGATAGCATTTGAGTTGTTTAGACTGTTTGATACATTTCCGCTTTAATATTAGTTAAGAAACGTGTTTAAAACATCAAATAAACTTAACAAAATTTAATTAAAAAGATTAAATCTACACATTTATAGAAATGAATGACTAAATTGGTCCGAATTTTAAAAAAAAAATTAATTCTAATTTTCACTAAAATTTTAGAAATCAAATTCATATTTAACCTTATGGAAGAAATTTAACCTCGATTAAAAGACTGTGACAACATCTTAACCCACAAGACTATGTATTCGTAGATTTTTTTTTTTTATATGTTACTATTTTTTTATAATGTAAATTTTTCAACTTTGACACGCCAGTTTTTTTTATCATAAAAAGGTGCTGATGATTTTTTTTTTACCTAATGTAAATTTGAGTTTCATAATAACATAATATATATTTTAAAATATTTCATCAAAAATAGTAAATTATGTAGCAATTATTTTTACTAAGCTACAAATTATTACATATGATGAATTTATTATTTTTTATTATAATTATTTTAAAATTATGTTAAGAATAATTTATGCATAAATCATAAATAAATTGTGCGCACTTGTTCAACTTATATTTTGATTTTTTTTTTACTTCATTCTTTATTCTTGTAATCTCTTTTTTTTCTTCTCTTAAAGCTATATAACTATAACTTTTCTTATTGAGTCAAGTAATACATTTTTATCACTCATAAACAAGAATGAATATGACTCAATAACAATATACCACTTACTCATAAATCATAATGTCCAATCTTATAAACTTAAAATTACATTATTTTTTAATATAAAGTTTATTATTAATATTAGAAATCATATATTATATTTAAATAATCATGTATTATATATATGTATTTCAAGTTATTATGTAAACATGTTGGTCAAATTTAGCATTTTCTAAATCTAAAATATGATAATTTTTTTATTAAATTATTGAAAAAAAATCTAAGTCTAACTTTTTTAAGTAAATAAACAAGACCCCAACTGACTGTTTAATATATTATTAAATATCTCTAACTCTAAATTTTTAGTCCGGTCGTAGACCTTAGATAATAATAATTTTTTAAATTAAAAAAAAAAAGAACTTGTAAAAATTACAACCTTTTAGATACTTCTAAAATAAAATCTAGCATTGTTGTCTGAAGTTAATACTATTGTTGTCTGAAGTTAATACTTTTTTGACTGGTGGGTAACTAAAACAAAAGCTAGTGGGCCTACTGTTAGATAGAGTCATCTCTCTCTCCAATCCCGATATTCCAACAAAGACAAATCTCCGCTTCATTAGTAACTAAATCTTGGTCGCAAATACTGACAACGACCCAAGTCGGTCCAAACCACATTTACCATATTACCTAAACCTAGAGACAAATCCTCAGATCAACTAACTCATTTGATTTTTTTTCTTTTAAGTTCTTACAGGAAAAAAAAAATACCTATTAAGATAAATTAAAAAAAAACTATGAACCACTTAAAGAATTAATACAAGAGTTTTTTAATTAAAAATTGTGATAAAATTACATTGAAATATTTTTTTTCACTCATTATTAAGAGTAAAACATTGATTAAAAATGTTGGATATAGTAATCATTCTCCCTTAATCAAATCATTGATATTACGTCATGGATAAACATTAGTGATACATACTCTTCTCTCATTTGTTCATGTCCAACAAGTCCTAAAAAAGAAAACAGGATAATAAGAAATTCAGGCTTTTCCACCAGAATTTGTGGATAAAAGAAACTGAAAAAAATTCCAATTTGTATTTCATTCTATTCCCGAAACAATGAAAAGTTTGGACATTTAAAGAAAAAACTAGTCTGTCCAAATACTAAATTCTTGTCTCCGGACAAATTTGCCTAGCAACACAATGTATCATCAAAATTTTCTGTAATCCACAGCAATAGCAAGTGTTTTTATAACTTGATTATAACCTGCTAGCATGGCCTACTTTTCATGCTTTAAGCATGAAACTGCTTAAATCTCTGTCTTATTCATCCAAGACGCACTCTCATTGAGTGTGTTACCAACTGCCTACAAGACCACACTAAACTCTTATTCAACCAAACCAAATCAACTTTGGTGAAAGGGATAATAAATTGAAATTTCATGACTTGAAAATCCCATCAAGAGGGTCAGAAATTTTCATCCTCTTAGAATTTGGAGTATCAACCCAATAATCTGTAGATAATCCAACTGTTAACTCATCACATATAGAGATGAAGCATGCAGCATCCAGCACACCAATAGGGCTTTGAGGTACCAATGGTGCCAAGTTGTTGCCCAAATTAGTAGAAGCTTGGATCAAGGGCAAGTCTCTAATCAATTCAAGACACTTCAAAATTCTTTCCTGCAAAATGAAAACCTCATAAGTTCATAACTCGGCATAAATAATTTGTAAATGAAGATGATAGATATCAAACACCAATGATCATATTATTACCTTTCCTACACTGACAAAACATGTTAAGGCTTCATCAATCTCTTCTGCTTGCAGTTTTCTTGACACAGAAATTGCCACTGCTGCAGCAATTTCAGAAGGCTTGAATTCCAAGAAATTGATACCTACAAAGATTTTTCCCAACAATCACTGCATTGTTCCTCAAGTGCATGCAATAAAAACTAAACATACTAACAGAGTGGAGAGAATATATACATCTAATTATGTCAAGAATGAGCCCAACTGATCTCAGAATGGATGACTTTACTAGAAGTTGGTCACAGGTGATCTTCTTGATGAAGTAGTCTACGAAGGAAAACGGAGTTAAAGCTTGCATTTTCCATTTCAATGTGCTTAATACCAGTAGTTCCATTCTTTGAATGGTTTTAGCTTCAAATAGAAACTTAGGTTCTCCAACCTACCAATCCCAAACAAAAGTGATAAAATCAGAGAAAAATGTACATAACAAAAGTATATTTTACAATCTTTGTGTAAAATTCTTCTGTACCTGTATATCTATACAGGAAGGCACTTTAATCTCATCGATTTTAGCAGCAATTGACAGACATGCCACAGCTAACAATTGTGCACTCCAATTGCTGTCTCCCTGATCAGCAAAGAGAACTTAGAGTGTCAAAAAAGATCAGAAAACATAAACGCAAAATTACACTAGTATGATTATAGTATTTGATCTTACTGGTAATTCATACAGCGATAGGAACCGATCCAAGTAATTCACAGATAGACATAAGCTAGAGGGTCCAAAATCATAGTGTGCATGAGCCTGTTAACATTGGACAAAGTAAAGTTTAGTGAGAGTTACCAATCTGAATGGTTCACACATAAAAATAAGCTCCAGGGTTAACATAGTTATAAATCTAAAAGCAGATCACACAGCTTCAACTTGTAATGAGTCGAACATGATCAAAATCTCAATAGAATGAGAAGAACAGAGATGCAAATATAAGGAATTTTGAAATGAATTTGGCCTTGCAAAACCAGTGTAGGGATAAGTGGTACAGCTACTAATACCCACTTGGAATGTCATGGAACTTGTGAAAATAAAGAAAATTCCAATACAAGAGCAGATTGAAATCCAACAAGATAGCCATAAATTGCAAAGAAATTTATACTAGAATGCAAAATTTAATCTTTAGATGCTAAAACCCCATTAAATACACTTGAACCACCAAGGTAAACGATCCAAGTAAACCAAAAAAATTACAGGGGATTCAGTTTTATCTTTCATTGAATGAAAAGAAAAGCGGCTAGGTTTAAAGCAATTATTCTCCATGAATCAAAGAATCAAGAATCAAGAATCAAGAACCCCCATTTGGAGAAAATCAATGAACCAACCTTCCAAATCCAATCAAGAGCCTGGCTCCTAACACTCAAGTCCAAGTCCCCACCGAGCAGCCTCTCGAGGTAATCATCCCGGGGCAAATGTTCCCTCTCCTTCCCAATCAAACCCAAAACAATTTCATCACTCAGTACAGGAGAATCCAACACATGTTCCGATCCAAGATTGTCCTCAATCAGACATTGATTGTTAAAGTTAGGATTTTTGTGGTCCCAGGAAGGAGACTCATCTGCAACATTACATTCAAAATCATCAAAGCACATGTCATTGTTTTCCAGACACAGAAGGCTTGAGGTTGCAGGGTCAATGGTCTCTTCCATTGATAGACCTCAAAAATGGTATAAAAAAAAAACCAAGAAAAACTAGTGTTTCACTAGCTGGATTAAATGAAGAAAGGTTTATGCAGCATTTTGTTAAGAGCGAGAAATCGGTAGGAAAGAACAGTGCAGAGAGTTGAGGATTGAGAGTAGTGTAAAGTGGAGGATGTAAGAGGAGGGTGGGGAAGGGGACAACGTTTTTGTAGGAAACTGGGCATGTGGCTTAGGTTAAAGACTTAAAAGGGTATAGAAGAGTAATATTTGTGAAGCCGCCAGATTCTATTGGTCCATACGTGTAATTGTGGGTCTGATCTGGTCTGGTCAAGTAAAACAAAATAAATAAGTAAACAATATCAAAATCTTAAACCATTACCAAAATTGTTTCATTTTTCTACTTCCATAATACAAAATATCAAACAAGGTTTCTCTTTTGTGTAAAAAAACACAATTATTTTCTTTATTTATCTGGGTACTTCTTTTTGACTCAATAATTTGGCTAAACAAATTATGAGTATGTTGAAAATAAGTGATAAAACAAATTAATTTTAATATTCTTAAATGAAGTATTGACTTTATATTTTGAAAAATAAAATAACTAATTATTATTTTGTTCTTATATTATACATCTCTATACTTTATTGTTTTGACCCTACATGTAAAAATGATAAATTTTTATATCAAATTTAATGTGTTTGGTTTGCTATGTTCTTGTCTTTATAACTTTTGACCAGTGTAACATCACTGAAATATATATATATATATATATATATATATATATATATATATATATATATATATATATAT
>Ga0099822_1000530_pt1 | contig 36167 bp, 30 predicted proteins | sample CowpeawhiteBW_FD_76839 | JGI IMG/M metagenome (GOLD analysis project Ga0099822, IMG submission 76839) | Root nodule microbial communities of legume samples collected from California USA - Cow pea white BW | ecosystem: Host-associated > Plants > Roots > Nodule | place: USA: California | collected... | reverse complement strand
GTCCTTTAGCAAATACAAAAACATGAAAAAGGATTAACTAGCAAACCCTAAACCTAATGTGAGAGTGAGTCTTGGCCAAGTGAAGGAAGATGATTGGTGGAGGCATTCCCATGAGGATTCTAGACCAAAAGAGGAAGGAGACCAAGTGACCTTCTAAGGCATAAACCACAAAGGCAAAAGGAGACAAGGTACATGTCTACATTTACTTTTGCTTTATGCTTTTTGCTTTCCTCTCTCTTCCATTTCATCCAAGTGCTCCAATCACCAAGTGCCACCTAGCCATGCTCCACTTTCTCTTAATTACCTACAAAACAAGACAAACAAGGATTAGCATGTTGGTTTAAGTTAATCTAATCTTGGTCAAAGGTCAACTTCGGATCAAAGTCAACAAGTCAACCAAAATAAATCAATTAGAAACCAACTTAGGGAATTCAAATTAAAGTAGTGCAAAACAAAGATAAAGGTGATGGAATAAAAGACTCCCCTCTAGACATGCTTCTAGTGATCCTTCTTGAGGGAGCTTCTAAGGAGGTGGTCATGCCTTCATCAGTAAGATATTTAATTATATGTGTGAATAGATAGTAGTTGGGATTGTATGCATGTAAAAGCCATGTTTTCCCTTAACTGTGATGTGGTTCATTGACTGTTGGTTACTGTTATGAAGTGCAAATTGTGATGTCGGTTGAAAATTAGTGTAGTATACTTCATTTGGTAAAAGAATAAGTTTATGGTGAATCCATAACTAATCGAGGAAATACATGATTTTAATTATGAAATGTTGGTAAAAGGATGTGTGAATTGTGATTCAGTCATATGACTATGATTGGATAAGTGCGATTGATAATATGAATTATGTGTTGTGTGATTGAGGTTCATTAGAACCTGTTCAAAAGTGTCAAAAACCAGTAGCATTATGCTACTCGTATGGCACTTGGCGACGCGGGACAAGCCGCCAAGCTGTAAGAACCCAAAATAGTGGCAATGGCCACTGGAATCGTGTGGGGCCTGGCGAAAGGGGTGGTTCCGCTAGGCGGAATTAGTCTGACAAAGGTACTGGAAGGCGCATGGCATATGGCGGCATGAGATTATTGTTAGGCAGTCTGGAACTAGTTTTCACCAGATGATGCTTTACTAAGGGCCTAGTTGTAAGACCCGTAAAATTTAATTAATTAAATAATTAATTAATTAATAAATGTGGGTAGGGAGAGCCTTTATGGTATTACATTCTAATTTGTATGACGTGGAGAAGTATTAGCTCAATTGGTTGAGCATAAATTTGGCTTTGGCATGGTTGTGGGTTCAAGCCTTGGAGAACCCAAATTAAAACTTATTTTTGCTATTTTGGTTTTGACTTGAATTTGAAAGGTTAAAGGAGACCCTAGTAGACATGGCAGCCAAGGGTGGCTGAAAAACATAAAGCATTATGCCGTTGAATGGTAATTAACATTTGATTAATGCTATTTTCGTTTTTATGCAATTAAACCCCATTAAGACCACATTAAAAGGCTAATTAGAGGTAAAAGAAAGGGTTTTGGTGGGTTGCCATTATGGTTGCAGAAGAGAGCACAAAATTGAGAGTGGTGATGATTGAATGAAGCTTTGAGGGCTGAATTGAGAAGAACTAAGGAGGGTCTTTGGTGATTAAGGGAGAATTTTCCAAGTGTCAAAGTTTTAAGCTAAGGAAACTAGGTTAGGAGAGTTTTACGCGTCTAATTTACATTAAGTCTGAATTGCATGATGTATATATTGTGAAATGCATGTACTTGTTCTGTTTCTGCTAAATTTTCGAGTTTCTTGGATTTTTCCAGAAATCGCCTGGCGGGGCTATACATAGCTGCCAAGCGGCTCATCCATTTTTGTGTGCTTTCTAGATTCCCACGAGGAACTGCTTGGCGGTGAAGCCCTGTACCGCCAAGTGACGCATGCCTATGACCCAGTTCTGGGTTTTCTTGTTGAACTGTTTGGCGGTGATGAATACCCATCAAGTGACGCGAGCTTGTTTGGATCAATTTTGATGTTTTCTGGGTTCTGGAAAATCCTGGATCAGTGAAAAACGGGATAAAATCATTAGCCAAGCAAATGGAAATAATTAATCGTGGAAGTAGGGGGTAATTAGAGACGAGTGGATGATTTGGGTGTGTTCTCGAATTAGGGTTCAAATGATCAGGTAATCTTAATGTTTTAGAATTAAAGGTTCGTGTGGTGTGGGGAGGAATTCTGTTTTTCCAGATTTTGGTTGCACCGCCTGGCGGCAGGCTCTGAGTCGCTAGGCGCCATCGCAGACTGTGGAGATTTGAGTGCCAATGAAGTGCAGAGAGGAAATGGGGTTTCGTTTCAACCTTGTTTAGAATAGGAAAAATGGCATTGAGTGATGTTTATTTCCAAAATGGGAATTGACAAGCCTCCAATGCATGAATTAAAGTAGTTGGTTAAATTTAGAATTTGATTGATAAACCTTGAGTAATGATGAATGGTAACTATGAGGGATTAGTTGTATGATGTAAATAGGTATACAATCTGCTAGTGTGAATTATGATGGAGATGTGTAAAGTAGGAAATATTGACATAAAAGTGGTAGGACTTTGGATGGCTCGTTGTGAAATATAAGGTGTAAACTTGTGAACTCTTTGAAGTTGTGTAATTAAATTGTTAAACCCAAATAGAGAGAGAAACATAGCTAAGTAACGGATCTTGTGGTTTTGTACCAAATACAATTGAGTATGAATTGTATAGATGCGAACCAACTTAATTGGGGTTGTAGAATATAGGTCCAAGTTTGGGTTACCAACTGTTCAGAGTGCTTGAAATTTTGTACTGCACAAGGTACTAGTGTGGCACCTGGCGGAAGTATTTGACCCACCAAGCGATAGCTATGAAACAATGGGGTCCTGGTGTGAGTGGCACCTGGCGGAGAGGGAGGTTCCGCCAAGCGATAACGGCAGAGTCAGGGGGATCTTGGAGGGAGTGAGCCTGACAGTGTGGGCTAACCCGCTAGGCGGTATCTGCAACAGGGAAGAAATCTGAGGTGCTACACGCCTGGCGGTATGTGTCCCTCGCCAGGCGATCTGAAAGTGGCAACGCTTGGCGGTTCATGTCCCCCGCCAGGCGATTTTGCTGCTGCAACCTCGGTTTGTTGGATTTTTTGCATGCATGATCTACGAGGCTTTTGGTGATAATTCAAAGGTGGGATTGTTGGTGTTCCTTGAGTTGAGCTTAGAATGTATCCCTTGAGTTAAGCTCGGGATAAGGGTTAAGCACGTGACATTCATCGAGTTGAGCTCAGAATGGCATCCCTCGAGTTGAGCTCGGGATGGCGGATGAACACGAGGAACCCTTGAGTGGAGCTCGGGTTGGCGAGTGTTGTCGGTGTGAGTGTGCTGGTTGTGACCAGTACGAATGGGTCCAGATAGATTGCCCTCCTCAGTAGTTAGCTGACGAGTTTGGTAGTCTTGGGACGTTGCAAACTATGTTCACATTTGGGAACTCCACCTGGCGTTACGGTGTATGATCTGTAGCATTGGTTTCTCGCACGTGCTCTATCATTTGTGGCCGATATGTATGGTAGCAAGACACCTTGAGGTAATCACTAGAAGAAGTAGAACACGAATAACATGGTTGTGGCCATGTGATATGGAATCAATTGAAGGAATTCATTGGGTGATTGTATGATATATCTATGAGAAATAAGTGTGTTTATATGTGTATAAATATTTATGTGATTAACCTGTTAAGCTCACCCTATCTACTTGTGTTTGGCGATGATCGTGTGCGCGGTACACGTGAGAAGATGATGTTGATGCAGGTGGTGTTGGTGAGGCTTAGCCACGGAGCGGGGATAGCTTGGGAGTTTTATGTTTTATGTTTAAGTTTTATATTTTTGGATTTGTAATAAATTGTAAAGGCTTATGGCTTGTTTGATAATACTTCCAATTTTGTAATTATTGATTTCAGAGTACTTTAATTATCTAATAAAGTTTTAAATTTCATGTGCTTTTGGGAAAGGATGTTTTATTAAATGCGGTGTATTTATTGTTTTATCTATTTTATTATTTAAATTTGTAATATCTTGACGGGATGTTACATCAGTTACGAGTGTAGTTGTATTGGGGAACACGTGACCACTTGAGGTTGTAGCCTTGTGGTTTTGGAAGTTCAGTGGAGTGTGTGAGATCGTGGCTTATACGGATGGATTTCGAAAGATTTCCCTCTTCGGTGATATCCGACGAGTTTGGTAGTCTTGCGACAAATACGGACCGTGACTTATATTAGGGAACTCCACTTGGTGTTGCAGATTGTGGTTGTAACAAGATCATTCCCACGTTTTGACTATAGCTGGTGGCCTTTAGTCGGAGGGGCGAGTAGACACTCGTGGAAGCAAGGATCAATCAATGCAATCACTAAAGGGTGTAGAATCAAGAGGCGTCTAGAGGAAGAAGTGAATGTTGGGGTCTGAGGGTTGTAGTCCTCATAAAGGTTAAGTTATCTTCAAGGCTTTGGGTGATATCTTAAGGATGGACTTTGTTGGAACATTCCTTGAGTTATGGCTAGGAATGACATCCCTTGCGTTGTGGCTCAGGATGTAGGGTAAAGCACGTGGCATTCCTAGAGTTATGGCTCAGAATGACATCTCTTGAGTTGTGGCTCAGGATGGAGAATGAACACTGAACATTCCTTGAGTGTGGGAGTTGTGGCTCGTACGAAGGGTCTCCACTAGATCGAGCAATCAAAGGTTGTGGCCAGTGATGTGCTAATCTTAGTCGAGAGTACGAACCATAGTTCATATTGGGAACTCCACCTGGCGTTTCAGAGTGTGTTCTGTAGCATGTTTTCCCTCGTGTGTTCTACAAGTTGTGGCTTGTATGTGGTGGCAGCAAATGGTATCTTAAGGTTATCATTCCAAAGCTGCAGAACGTGGATAAACATGGTGGTGGCCGTGTTTTATGGAATTAGAGGATAGCGTTCTTTGATGAGTGTGTGTACTTTGAGTTTGTGGTTTATATATATATATATATATATATATATATATATATGTGTGTGTGTGTGTGTGTGTGTGTGTGTGTGTGTTAGCGCACCCTATCTGCTTGTGTTTGGTGATGATCGTGTAATTCGTTACATAGGAGCAAATGATGTTGTAGGTGACTTTGGTGAGGCATAGATAAGAGCGGGGCAGCATAGGGATTTTTATGATTACAACTTATTTCCACTATTTTGTAGCTTGATTTTATAATTAGTATTTTTGGAATTATAAAACTTGGAGTTTAATTTACGACTTTTGTTATTATGACGATTAATGTATGGTTTTAATTTTCCTGCATTTTAAGAAAGACGATATAATAAATGTAATTTTGTTTTTATCTATTATCTAATTATTTCAAATTAGTAATATCTGACCGGGATGTTACATCTCCTTGAAGCGAGTTAGTGCAATTAACAGTGTGTGTCATGGGCGTGAAGGAGACGAGGACGATTTCTTCTACGTTCATCTATCCTTATTTCTACGACTACACGTCTGCCTACCCTTTGATAAGTCAACCATGGGTGTGCTCCTCTTCTCAATGTTGCTCCTACATAACTCCATCCCAATAACTAGGATGGGTTACAAGCGTTTTGACTCATCTGTGAAGCCTTATACTTGTCTCCCACCCTTGAGAGTTTTCTCTACTTCTATGAGTCCAGGCCCCATGGTTTGGCAAAGTGGTTATCTTTGATAGGGAGGTCAAACTCGTGTTTATTTGACGGGTATTGTCAGTCCTTTTAAAAATTCAAACATGGATTTTTTAAAGTTGCAATAATTAAAGCTAGGAAGCCATATTTTTATGATGATGGTGGTCAACCCAAGTTCCTTTTTTACTGAATGGTTGACCCCTATAGATGTAAATATAAGGTGCCAAGAGCTTGTTATATGTAGAGAGTAGGTTGATAGTGGAGGTGTTGGACCAATTGTCGATGAGGATCCTAGCCAGAAACATAGTGCGATATTACCTTTCAATGAGTGTACTTTTTGTTATGTCTTGTGTGATTTGGCTAATCTGAAGCAATTATGATTTTATAGGTTATATGACTCAACATGCCGCAACGATAGGTGAGGAGGAAGATATCTTTGCCAAGCTAAGAAAAAAGATGGCTGACGCAGCTAAAAAAGAGGACAAGTCCACCGTTTCCAACTTCACTAAACTGATGTTGGAGACATATAGACCAGAGAGTGTTGTGAAGAGGTCGACCCCTTCTAAGAAAATGGGGAAGGGGAAAGATAGGGGCTAATCTAGGAAGATGGCCAATAGTGGCACTTTGGGCTCTTCTGCTGGTATTTCGGAGCATGGCAGCTTGGGTAACCCCGACCTTCAATTGGGGAAAGGTATTAAACTTAACTTGACAGAAGAAGATCTAGAGATGGTGGATACTTTGAATCCCTATGTCTCCATGAAGGCCTTGGTGGAGTTCTAGGCGCGGGTTGTTGTGATGGGCAGGAGAGTGCCAACTTAGTTGTGAGGGAAATGGTCGATAAAGAAAAGGGGAAGAAGGGTTTGGACTACCTTGTCGTCGTTCAGAAGAATGGCGAGGAAGAGAAGGTGACATGGGAGAAAGAGAAGAAAAAACTAAAGGATGGCCATGCGAAGAAGCTAAAGGCTTTGAGGAATCGTGCGTTGAGTATGAAAAGAAACTCAAGAAGGCCAAGGACTATTATTTAAATAGCGCTTGTATTGCAAAAGTCGTTGCACACACGCAAGATTTTCTCCTTTCTTTTTCGGAGGCGAATGTGATGTAGTCATTGCAACCATTTTTGTAATCCTTTTTGATGAGTTCATTTCAGAACTCCTGATCGAGAAACTACCATCATCTTGGACTGACTATAAACAATAGCTGAAACACAAGCACAAGCAGATGTTGCTTCAAGAGCTTATTACACATCATAGTTGAAGATACCAATAGGCAAAAATGTACTACTACAAGGGCCAAATCATTATTTGTAAAAGCTAACATTGTAGAAGAAAAACTTCCTCCAAAAAGGTACAAGAATAAACCTAATGACAATAAGAAAAATAATTTCCAAAATTCCCATCTCAAAGGATTTAACCTCACCTTTAGGAAAAAGGGAAATTGCTTCATATGTGGGAAACCTTGCCATCATGCACTTTAGTATAGGCGTAGAGCAAGAGACGACAATCCTCCTAGGGCAAATATAACCCAATGGGAAGATACTATAGTTGCGGTCGTTTCACAAGTAAATCTGATGATGAATGTGAGTAAGAGGTCGTAGAATTTGGTGCTACCAAGCACATATGTGCAAACATAAGTGTTTTTACCTCCTATACCAATGTACGAGATGGAGAAGAGCACATCTATCTTGGTGACTCCAAGACAAATCCTATCCTAGGGAAAGGAAAGGTTCTTCTAAAACTCACATTTGGGAAGACTCTGGCCTTGAGTGATGTGCTGCAAGTGCCCTCTATTAAAGTTAATCTAATATCTATAATACTACTACGAAAAGTTGGGGTTAAAGTGTCATCCGAATCTGATAAGATTGTAATGACAAAAAATAATGTTTTCATGGGGAAGGGATATTGTGATCAAGATCTCTTGGTACACAATATTCAAAAATTATTAATGAATCTTCTTCTGCTTATATCGTTGATACGTATGATATGCGGCATGCAAGATTAGGATATGTGGATCCTTTGTATGTTATGAAATTGAAACAACTAGGATTAATTAACATGCATGATAAACAAAGTGGTACATGTGATATATGTGTAGAATCTAAAATAACAAAGAAAACTTGTTATCATGTAGAACGCCAATCTAAATTGTTAGGGTTAATTCATTCTAATCTAGTTGATTGAAAACAGACTATGTCTTGAGGTGGTAAAAATTATTTTGTAACCTTTATAGATGATTATTCTAAATACACCAAAGTGTACTTAATCATGCATAAAGATGAAGCTTTTGATGTGTTTTTAAAGTATAAGGCAGAAGTAGAAAATTAATTGAATAAGAAAATTAAGAGGATTAGATCAGATAGAGGTGGTGAATATGTTTTGTTTAATGAATATTGTGTTAGAGAAGGTATCATCCATGAAGTAACCCCATTATATTCACCTAACTCTAATGGAGTAGCTGAGAGAAAGAATATAACTCTTAAGGAAATGATGAATGTCATACTTATTAGTTCTAGTGCACCTGATAACCTCTAGGGAGAAACCCTTCTTATTGGATAATTTTTACAAAATAGGATACCTCATAAGAAAACCAGTAAAACTCTTTATGAGTTGTGTAGAGGTTTTCAACATAATCTTAAATACCTAAGAGTGTGGGGGTACCTAGCTAAGGTAATGTTTCCCGATCCTAAGAAAAGAAAAATAGGCTTTAAAATCTCTGATTGTATGTTTTTAGGATATGTTGAACATATTGCCTATAGGTTTCTTGTTCTTAAAAGTGATGTAATTGAACATAATACTATTGTGGAGACAAAAAATGTTGAGTTCTTTGAACATATATTTCCTTTAAAGGTTAGTGAGACACTTGAACAATCTATAAATAATAATAGTGATGCCATGTGTGAAGTTTTGAGAAAAAGTAAAAAACAAAGGAAGGAAACTTCTTTTGGAGATGACTTTTATACCTTTCTAGTTGAAAATGATCCAACAAGCTTTATAGAGGCTACCAGGGTTCCTGATGCAAAACAGTGGGATAAGGCCATTAGGACTAAAATTGAATCAATTTAGAAAAATAATACTTGGACCTTAGTAGATTTGCCTAAAAAAGCAAAACTCATTGGTTCTAAGTGGATCTTTAAGAAAAAGTATCGCTCAAATGGATCCATAGATACGTATAAAGCAAGGTTAGTAGCAAAAGGTTTTACTCAAAAACACAACATAGATTATTTTGACACCTTTGCCCTTGTGACTAGGATTTCCTCAATTTGAGTTTTGTTAGCCTTAGCAGCTACCAATAAGCTAGTGATACATCAAATGGATGTTAAAACTACTTTTCTAAATGGTGATTTAGAGGAGGAAATCTATATGACTTAACCTAAAAGATGTGTTGTCCCTGGTCAAGAAAATAAGGTATGCAAGCTTTTAAAATCTTTGTATGGGTTAAAACAAGCACCGAAATAGTGGCATGAAAAACTAGATAGTGTCTTACTATGTGATGGTTTCCTACCTAATGATGTTCATAAATGTGTGTATTCTAAATCTGAAAATGGTGAATGTGTCATTATATGTTTGTATATGGATGACATGTTAATATTTGGTACATGCATTGATATAGTTTCTAGAACAAAATTGTTTCTATGATCTAATTTTGAAATGAAAGTCATGGGTGAAGCCAATATGATTTTATGTGTTAGAATCATAAGGAAGGGAGATAGTATATTACTATCACAAGAACAATACATTGAGAAACTTCTTGGCAAGTTTGGATATTATGACGTCAAACCAGTGAGTACCCTTATGATATTAACTCTAAATTAATGAAAAATAGAGGAAAATTTGTTTCTCAACCTCAATATGCCTAGATAATTGGGAGCTTACTGCACTTAATGAGCTTTTTGAGACCTAATATTGCTTATGTAGTAGGTAGACTGAGTAGGTACACTCAATGTCCTAATCAGGAACATTGGGATGCACTTGTAAGACTTATGAGATACTTACGAGGTTCAATGGATTATGCCATTGAATATAGTGGATTTCCCATTGTACTAGAATGGTATAATGATGTTAATTGAATCTCTGATTCAAATGAGACAAAATCCACTAATGGTTACATATTCACACTTGGGGGTGGTGCGATTACATGGAGATTAGCCAAGCAAACCATTATTGCAAGATTAACAATGGAATATGAGTTTGTTGCTCTTGAAATGGCTGGTAGTGAGGCTGAGTGGTTGAACAGACATATAGCAAAAAACAAGAACTACAATGGAAATAACAGACATATAAAATTGAGACATAATTTGGTTAAGCAGTTGCTAAAGAGTGGAATTATTTCCATTGATTATGTGAGGTCAGAACAAAATCTAGTGGATCCTCTGAGTAAACCCTTAGGAAGAAACATGATATTAGATATATCAAGGGGAATGAGAGTTAATCCACTTGCAAACAAACAAGTGATGATAACCCAACTTTTGTGATTGGAGATCCCATGAATAAGGTTCATATGGGTAAAACCAAGTCACTTGTTAGTTCTGATAACACTAAATTGATTTTAAATCAATTATGTCCATTCCTAAGGTGTGTGAAAGTGCTATAGACTACATTTTTAGAGGTTAAACTTTGTGATTAAAATTCTTTGTGGTGTAAGAATTTTAGTTTAAACAAATTTTTAATGATTTTCATATCCCTTATAGGGTGGTGTATGATTTGTAGCATACCTTGATGAAATGACCTATATGAGTGTCAATTGAGGCCGCTTGTATGAGATCTTGGCATGATCTCTAGAGCACTCATGAACACCGACAAATGCATGGCTTAGTAAGCGCAACACAACAATAACAACAAAGAATTGTGGAGGTGTAATGTCATTGATGAACAACTTACACACATCAAGTGTCCTTGGTTCATATAGCTTGCTATACTAGATCTGATGCGTTACATCCTATGTGAGACCTAGGATTTTCTCTTTTCTTATTTCTATCTCTTACCTTTTGCAACATATGGGGGATTGTTATTTAAATAGCGTTTGTATTGAAAAAGTTGTTGCACACATACGAGATTTTCTCCCTTCTTTTTCGAATGCGAATGTGGTGCAAGTGTTGCAACTATTTTTTTAAACGTTGGGTTTGTTTCCCTTTCGCACACCAGGTGAATCTTTGTTTGTTCTAGATTTTCTTTCGTAGGTCATGGACTTTGGCCCATCTTTGCCCCATTCACAATCTATAAATAGAACATCATACTCCTCCATTAAACACACACTTCCATACTCTAATTCATTCTCACTCGTTCTTTCATCCTCCTTATTCTCTTATATCTCTTCTTTTATCTTGGGTTTATTTATTTACTCTTTTTAAGAGTTGTCTTGCTAGTTTTGAGATCCTCAAAAATTTTGAGAAGTTCATGTTGTATCTTGGGAGGCTTGCGCAATACACCGCAGATAAGTCCTTAAGGGCAGTGAATCTACATGCCTCGGGAAGTTTATTGTTATTGATTCTATTAGCTACTACAACAAGGACAACCTTGTGCAAAAGGATGCAATTGTGAAGGAGGCCGAGGTCGAGGTGTATAGCCTTCGTCACCATGTAATCGTCGAGTACGTCAAGGGCTTTTGTAACATCCCGACTGGATATTACTGATTTCAAGTAAATAAAGAAAATGTAAGATTATAAAGACATTGCATTTATGAATAATTTCTCATTTCCCAAAACATGGGAAATTTAAAACTTTATTATTTTAATAAAGCATCCATAATCTATAATTACAAAATCTGAAAGTCTAATCAAAATAGGCCATGAGCCTTTATAATTTATTTCAATTCAAAGATAGAAAACATAAATATAAAAATCCCATGATATCCCCGCTCTGCGGCTAAGCCTCACCAACACCATTTGCATCAACATCATCTGCTCACGTGTATCGCATACACGATCATCGCCACACACAAGCAGATAGGGTGAGCTTAATAATTAAAGCATATAAAATTGGTATACACATATACAGTAGATCAATATAAACAACACAATCATTCCAGAGGGCTTCCATTCTTTTAATTCTTACCATCTGGCCACAACCAGGTTATTCGTGTTCTACATCTTCTGGTGATTACCCCAAGGTGACTTGCTGTCATACCTATCAGCCACAACCGATAGAGCACGTGCAGGAAATCATTGCTACGGATCATACATCGTAACGCCAAATGGAGTTCCCAAATATGAAAATAGTTCGCAACGTCCCAAGACTACCAAACTCATCAACTATCGACTGAGGAGGGCAATCCATCTGGACCCATCCGTACTAGCCACAACCAGCACACTCACACCGATAACACTCGCCAACCCGAGCTCAACTCAAGGGTCCCTCGTGTTCATCCGCCATCCCGAGCTCAACTCGAGGGATGCCATTCTAAGCTCAACTCGAGGAATGCTACGTGCTTAACCCCTATCCCGAGCTCAACTCAAGGGATACGTTTCGACCTCAACTCAAGGAACCCAACAATCCCACCTTAGAAGCATCACCAAAAGCCTTGTAGGTCACGCATCTAGAACCCAACAACTCACAACTATAACAGCAAGATCGCTTGGCGGGGGACATGCACTGCCAGGCACTGCCCACTTCCAAACTGCCTGGCGGGAGATGCGTACCACCAGGCGCCAAGCGCCTCAGAAATCACACATGCTGCAGACATCGCCTGGCGGAACTGTCATTGTCGCTAGGCGCATCAGTTCCAATAGTCCACTAATGTTGTAACTATCGCCTGGCAGAACCCATCTCATCGCCAGGCGCCTCACGCCACACATACTCCCTGTAATGCAACTATCGCCTGGCGGTTGAACTCCGCCGTCGGGCGCCACACCAGTACAGCGACATGCACTGGTTTTTGCACATGTTTACCAAGTTCCACCTCTCAAGTCTTGGCTACCATACATCAAATGGTTGAATCCCAATATCATACCTATACATCTTTATAATACTATTGTTCTTACACTCTTAAGGTTCCACATTTTTAGAATACACATGGTTTGTATACTTAAGATTCAAACCTACACATCAACCATGCCAACTTTAGAATCTCATGCTGGCATAGGATTAGTGCTGACAGTCTCCTCATAGTAACCTTTATGATCTACTCCTATCCGTGCCCCGATCCCATCTTATACATTATTCTCCAATATGCTACTTATTCCTATGCATCGGTGATCAACTACCCCAAGTCGCCCATTCAACCTACAAGTTAATCTTATGAGTCCCTACAACAATCTCTATCGTCATTTGTACTTAAGCTCCAATTATATTAGAATCATATGACATTATCCCACTCATTTGCTCTCATTCCCTTTTATTCATAAATTTCTCACTGACTCTGAAGATATTGATAACTGTTCATTTTCAATACCTATTCAACACTGTTTCATATCAAGATCATTGCCACATCCAACGCAAACCCAGCCTGCTAAAAACACTCCCTTAATGCTACCGGTAGTGCGTTGTTGCCTGGCGGCACGCTATAGCCCGCCAGGCGGTGCTTCAGTCTTGGACAATTTCCAGGTTTTGTTACACCTTCTACCCACTTCCCTCATGTCTCTTTCTCACTTGTTTGTCCAATCTTAATTGTTTGAATCAAGAATACAATAATGAGGTTATCACAATCAACTAAAACTATTTCCAATACAATTTTACTACCAATTTACCATAAAGATTCACGAAACCTAAAAATCTCTATCTTTCAAGCCTTGTCATTGTTCCATTCGAATTAGACTGTCAATTATACTGAATTCAATAAAATACAACCTCAATCAACTCGTAACCACTAGCCCCTGATTTTCCCCCGATTAGAAATCATCCTAGAATGCACATAATCACAAAATTGAGCCAAATAGACTCGCGTCGCCTGGCGGAAATTCATCACCGCTAGGCAGTTCATCAGAGAAACCAAAAAATGGGTACAGGCTTGCGTCGCCTGACGGTACAGGGATTCACTACCAGGCGGTTTCTCCAGGAAACCTAGAAAACACGTAAAAATGGTATGACAAAGCTCATGCATTCAAATTAACATACTTTTCATATAATTATTAAAACGAAATAAGAAATCGGATTCCAGCTCCCCTAACTTGGATCCTTTCGCTTAAAAACTTGAAATGCTCTGAATTCTCACTTGCTTCCAAATGCCTCCCGTAGTCCTCCTCAAACTACCTCTATGATTTACTCAACTCACTCTGATTTTTCTCTCCTTACGTGCAGTACCAACAAAGAGCAAACCAAACCTTTTTCTCCTCTCCAAATTACCTTTTAAATGTGACTTTAAGGTGGTTTAATTGCACAAAAACGAAAATGACATAATAGTGATGTTAATTACCATTTATTTGGCCTTTATGGTCTGTTTTTCAGCTACCCATGGATGCCTATTCATATAGGATTTCCATCAACTTTTCATATTCAAGCCAAAGCCAAAAATACTAAAAATAAGGTTTAATTTAGGTTCTCCAAGGTTTGAACCCACAACCTCACCAATGCCAAGTCAATGCTAAATCATCATGTCATTTCATGTTTCATGCTAACTAATACAATTCAAGCATTATATCATGAGAACGTGATTAATCATATGATTAAAACAATAATAATTAAATAACACATAAACGACATACATAGGACTCAAACCCAAGTCCTCTCACAAAATCAAAGTACTCTCAACCACTTGAGCTAGTACTTTTCCACGTCATACCAATCAGAATTTAATTCCATAGAGGCTTCTACTACCTGCAATTATTAATTAATTAATTATTTTAATTAATTAAATTCCGCGGGTCTTACAACTTTCATAAGGCTTTGAGACAAGCAAATTTTCTGTACCAAGAAATGTCAATCAATGACTACAGTTTAATGTTGATATGGATGTCTACGAAGGTTGTCTCATTAACATGGACAAAATATTGGCTGCTAAGTAGGGTGGCAATGCGGGTCGGCTCGATCCACACTTGGCCCACAAAATACGAGTCGAGTTGGCCCGCCTTGCATAAGTGCAGGCCCGCAGACCAGGTTGCCTATTTTTTATTTTTTATTTTTAAAAATTCTTATGATAAAAGTTTCAATGTTCAACAAATTGGGAAACTTTAAAAAGTTCACAAAATTAAGTAGAGACCTTGGGAAGTTAGATGATAAATTGATAATTTAACATTTTCATCATATTCATATTCGTATTTTGATAGACACGATGACTTTTTCCAATTTTAGCACATTCAAAAATACATAATACATGTCTTTTCCAGTCATACTAGAATTTGGAACGTTCATACAAAAGTCCAGAAGGAAAGTAACTTATATACACAAGTGCAAGTTTTTTTATGCGAGCTAGTGGGCTCAATGTCCTGGCTTGTCCTGCATTTTTTGGATGGGCCTGCGTGCCGGCCCGTCGAGCCAAGCCCATATTGCCAATCCTACTGCCAAGGTAACAAAGTGTACGTTGGAGGCTGGCGGAAGTGATGTTAGTGATGAGGTTACCACAAGGTTGAGCCCTTCTCCAACAATTGGTCCAAATATTGATGAAGATATGGCCAATGTTGAAGATGTTGACGACGAGTAGTTTATATTGTTTAGAGAAAACTTGTATTTCCTTTTCTTTTCAGCCTAATATATTATGACCATTTTTGTAACTTTCATCTTTTTAATGGAAGTGCTAGTTTGATCTTGACTTTTCTTCATTTTAGTTTTTTTTTTTATCTTTTTTAGCTTACTTTGGTGACAAGAACTAGCAGAAATGTTTCTTTTAATATTATGATTCGACCAGTAACATTAAGAGTAGTGATTGGGAACTGCAAGACTTGATGGTTCGACAAATACCACTTAGAATAGTGGCTGGGAACTTGAATGCTTGGGAGTTCGACTAGTACAACTTACAGTAATGGCTAGGAACTACAAGACTTGAGGGTTCAACTAGAACCACTTAGTGCAATGGTTAGGAACTTCAATGCTTGAGGATTCGACCAGTACCACTTAGAGTAGTGGCTCGAAACTGCAAAACTTAACGGTTTGACCAGTAGCACTTAGAGTAGTGGCTGAGAACTTCAATGCTTGAGGGTTCGATAAATACCAGTTAGACTAGTGGTTGGGAACTGCAAGACTTGAGGGTTCAATCAGTACCACTCAAAGTAGTGGATGGGTACTAAGCGAGAAAATGAAGATAACATATGACGAATTCATGGTAACCTCTCATTTTATTCATGATCTTGGTGCCTCTATAAAACCTTCTCGGCAAAAACCCTCATTAGGGATAAAAGACCGAGTAGGAAAGAATACACCTAGGTTACAAGTTTAAATTGATGAAAATGGAAAGTTCAACTATAATAGAACTTTATGTGAGACACGTTCCGAGTAATCGGAATGGGTTTGCCAAATAACTTCTTAAGCTTGTGGGCTCCTTTGTTGACGTCTAGTATTCTAAAAGGACCTTCTAAATTGGTCGAGAATTTCTCGTCTTTTTTTCTTGCAGTTCTAGCCATGTGCCAAACTAGGTCTCACTTGTGAAATGACCTTGGATGTAACTTGGTGTTGTATCTTCTAGAGGCTCTCTATTTAGTTGTCGCTTCCTAGATATGGGTTGTTTCTGTTTTCTCTACCAACATATCTAGGCTAGTATTAAGACAATTGTCGTTGGTTTCTTCTTGGTAGTGTTCTCGGTGAGTGGAAGGTTGGCCTAGTTCTACAGGTATCATGACATATGTGTCGTACACTAGACTGAAAGGTCTTTCTTTCGTCAAGGATTTTGGGTGAACCTATAAGCCCATAATACCTATAACAGATCTTCTTGTTCTAATTTCTTCTTTAGCTCAACTAGTATGACGTTATTGGCGGCCTTAGCTTGTCTATTGGACTTGGATGCTCTACTAAACTCGTCTTGTGTTTGATGTTGAGACCACTATAGAACATTACTAGGCCCTTATATATGAACTGCCATCTATTGTCTGTGATGATGGTGTGAGGGACCCCGTATCTGTAAACGATATTCTTCCACATAAAATGTTGTACATGTTGTGTCATGATGGTCGCTAGAGGCTCGAGTTCAATCCATTTGGAGAAGTAGTCGATCTCGACCAAGAGAAATTTGACTTGACCTTTTCTTGGTGTGAAGGGACAAATGATGTTTGTTCCCCATTTGGAAAAAGCCATGGTGCAAAGACATTGTGCAATGGTTCTTGTTAGTCGTGGACAACGTTGCCATGTTTTTGGCATGTGATGCATTCTTTACATAGGTGGTGTAGTCTTCTTCCATTATAGGCCAGAAATATCCAGCTCTCAATATCCTTATCGTCATAATTCTCACACCGAAATGATACTCACATACTTTTTCATGTAACTCTTGTATGACGTAAGCGACTTGTTTCACGGTGACACATTTAAGCAAGGGACAACTATATCCTCTCTGAGACAGCTCTTCGTTGATCATCAGGTAGTGCGCTGCTTTTCGGGTCCATCCTTTTTCCTATCCCTATACTATGTTATCGGTCTTGATGTAGCGGATGTAAGGTTCAATCTAGGTTCCCTCCGTACTTATGTTTATGCAACTATACAACCTTTTAGTTGACGACGACTCTAATACCTACTATAGCAAGGACTTGATCTTCATTTGGCTTTTGTATTTGTTAACTTGGATAAAACGTTAGCGCGCATGTTATTGGCTTTAGGGACGTGTTCTAACTTAACTTCGGGGAAACTATCTATCATGTTGCAGACTAAGTGGTAATATTGCAACAAAAATGCGTCTTTTACTTGATATTCCCCGATTATTTGACCCATTGTCAGTTTGAAATATGTTCAACATATTAACCCTTGTACTCCGACTTCCTTAGATAGATTGAGGCTGACTATGAGGGCTTCATACTCAGCTTCATTGTTCGACTTCTTGAAATTGAAATGGAAGGACTTTTCAATGACCATCTCATTTGGCCCTTCAAGTACTATGTCGACCCCTGTGCCTTTTGGATTTGAGGAGTCGTTTACATGTAAGATTTACCATTATTCTTCGGCCATCTATTTTCTTTGTAGGTCTATTGCAAAGTCAACTAAACATTGAGCTTTTATAGGGCCCTGGGACTTGTATCAGATGCTGAACTTAGATAACTCTACAGACCATGATGACATGCATCTTGCTAGGTTTGGCTTCTGCATGATCTTTTGTATTGGGTAATCGGTCTTGACCATATCATCCACGTATACTTCTATACATTTGCAACCAAGGTGCCTAAAAACCTTATCCATCAACCTTTGGTAGGTTGCTCCCGCCCTTTTTAGGCCAAAGGGCATGACCTCATAGTGGTAATTTGCGTCTTCTATGATGAAGGTCATTTTTAGTTTGCCGTCTTCCGCCATGGGGATATGGTTGTAGTTAGATTATGCATCTAAGAAACTCAAAACATTGTGCCCAAATACCTCGTCCACGAGTCTGTCAATGCTCGACAAAGGATATGCATCCTTTGGACATGATTTATTGAGGTTCGTGTAGTCGACGCACATGCGTCGTTTTCCATTCACCTTTTTTACTAGTACCAATTTAGTTAGCTGGGTTGAGTACTTTGCTTCTTTGATAAAACCTACCTTCAACAACTTTTCGGCTTTAATTATTAGCAAAAATCGCATTCAATCATATGAAAGTTTTTAAATTTAACCAAAGTAACTTATCAATTAAAATTTAAAAACCCTTGGACTCATATGATTGTTAAGTTATGTAGATTTAACATTGTGCTAAATTGCTACAATGCAAAAATCATTACTTTTACTAGACTAAGAACCAATAAAGACATAGATGAAAATAAATAACAACAAAAATCAAAAGAACAAATAAATTTATTCATCTAACCTCATAATCCATTTAAGAAATTATAATGGAACTAACCCTTGAAGTTTAGATCAACATGGAATGCAAAAGTAAAATAAAAAAAGAAGAAGAAAGTAGAGAGAGAGAGAGAGAGAGAGAAAAAACGAAATTAGGCCCCCCTAAGGGTTACTAACCTCTTAAGTTCCAAGCTTCCTCTTTTATGCTTCCCCTTGGTCTCTTTATATAGGACTTGGATTGGGCCTTTTTGTTGCTAAAATCTCTCAAATATATTTTAAAATAAAGATAAAGATAAATATTATTTATCTTTATAGTGATTATGAATATTTAAAACTATTTGGAGAGATATCCAATTTTAAAAACATTTGGAAAATATAGTTGGTTGATAATTTAGGATATAATTAAATAAATTAATTACTTAAAGATATTTGATAAATTATGACTAACTAATATTTGCATTAATTTTTGAAATCAACTTTTTGTAATCTCCTCCAAAAATTTTAAATAATCAAATATCTTAAAGATATATTTATTTGTTGTGGAGATCTAAAAATATTTAAGAAGATCTTGTATATTTAAAAAGATTTGGTAGTTATTATCTTTTGATATTTTATTATATAATTAAATAAGATAGTTATTTAAAAATATCAAATAAAATATCTAAAGATATATTTTTCCAAATTATCTTTTATCATAAAGATACTTTATGATAGAGAAAATTGCAAGGTTTAATTTTTGTTGTTCGTTTCCTCTTCTAGGCTTGGCCAAACTTCTTCACTTTTTGAAGCTTTTCTCATATTCTTCATTCAATTCTTAGTTTAGATTTTTGTGATTTTGATAATTTTCCATTATTGGTTTTATCTTTAAGGTGCTATGAATCTTTAATCAATTTATTTCCACACCTCTATAAGCTCAACTTAGCTGTAATTGCACTAATATACCTCAAAATATCCCAAGAACATTTATGCAACTAAAAATTTATTTTTAACATGTTTTTTGTATCTCATGCTAAATAAATACAATTATAAGAAAACTCAATTAAATCAATCTCCTAAGAAAAAAAATTCAATTAAATCCCCACAATTAAGCATTAAATGAGGGAAAAAATATGAAATCATCACTTACCTTCAGCAGCTTTTCGGCTTCAGCCTTCGCGGCTTGTCACCTTTCTTCAACCAACTTTCTCCTCTTCTCCCCTTAAACACAGATAGGCAATGTGACACCACCCTAGGGTGTAGCCTTGGGATGTCAGCCACTATCCATGCGAATAGGTCGAGATTGTCTATCAAGGTCTGGCCAATCGTCTTCTCACCTTCTCCGTTAATGGCGGAACCTGTCCTCAAACTCCTCCCTTCCTGGGGTAAGGGGAAACCTTTATCTCTTCTACTAGCTCTATGCACACTTCATTGTTCATCCTTGGGTCGAGATCCTCCCCCTCCATAAGGGTGCCCTTAAGTTGAGTCCTCTCGATGTTGTTGGTCACTAGTGGAGAAGGGGTAACTTCAAGATGGTTATGTAACATTCACGTGCCATCTTCTACTCTCCATGCACCGTTATGATATCCCCTACTACAAACAAGAACTTCATGACCAGATGTGAGGTGGAGACTACTACTCCGAGCAAGTTCGGTGAGGGCCTTCCAATCAGTACATTGTATGAGGAGTTGACATCAATGGCCGGTGAGGATTGTCTTTGTTAGGCCTTTTTCTCGAAATGTCATATTAGGTTGATATACCCCCTAGTTGCCACCCTTTCTCCTAAGAAGCCATACATTGGTTCATCATAATGGATCATCGTTTGAGAGTTGAAGTTTCTTATACTTTTTCCAATATAGTATGTTGACTAAACTACCTTGATAACCAAGATTTTCTTCACTAAGAAGTTTCCATTTCTACGGTAATGACCATGGGGTCATCCTGTTCTGGCTCTATTCCTTGGAAATTTGAGTGAGTGAATGTTATAGGGGGCATTCTCTTCTAATAGCTTCTATATACTGCATGCACTGATTGTACGACGTGCAAATGCTTCTTCCTTGTAGAGGATAAGGAACTGCTCCCAACGAAATATCTTGATATAGTGTTTATGACCCCTATTAGAGGGAGTCTGTCATCTCGATATTCATGCCTTCTATCTTCTTGACGTTGTGGCCTCTCTACTTGTTGATCCTATCTTCCATCATCTTGGTGATTTTGTTGTCTATCTTCTCTTTTTTGGTTGTCTTCTATACTCAACCCTATTTTGCTTAAACATTCCTTCCCCTTCTCTCTTGAAAAAATGCCTAAGGTGTCAAGCCTTCATTAGCTCTTCTACCTTGTCTCTAAGGGTTGTGCACTCGTTTGTGGTATATCCGTTGTTGCGGTGGTATCTGCAATACTTATTCATGTTGGTATCAGGGAGACTTTGAAACTCCCTGGGGTGGGATAAGGTCCACCTGCAATGCTTCTTCCAAAATGTGCAACCTAGGTGCGTTTAGAGGTGCATAATTAGTGTACTAGAATTGTTTTCGTTCTCGTGATCGTGCTAGGCCACGTGCCTTTAAGGGTTTATTGTGGTACTTTCTCAACTTTAGTCTTCTTTGTCACTGTGATATTGGCCTTAACCTGTGTCTTGTACTTCCTTATGTCTTCTTCCCTCATGAATTTGGTGTCTCATGCCTTAATTCATTCATGTTAGTTAGAGGGTTCATACATACTTCGTTAGCTAATAGCCTAGTTGCAAGTCATTAACCATAGTGCAAGATGCTCCTTAAATAGAGGTCTTTAACCTTAAGGGTGGCAGACCCAAAGCGGTCAATGTACGGTCTTAGGGATTCTCCATCTTCTTGTTGTATGTTAAGTAAGGAGATGGGGGTGACATCATATGAGCGACCGATTTCAAAGTAGGTGGCAAAAGACGTTGTCATAACGTCAAAGCATTCTATGGAATAAGGCAATAGTTTTGCGAGCCAATCTAGGGTTGGTTTGCATAGGGTCGAGTAAAAGGCCTTGCATAAGACTACGTCATCGGGGGAGTATAAGATAATCTCATCCGTGTACACAGACACATACTCGTTAGGATCGGTAGTGTCGTTATTATATACTGTGGGTGCCTTCCACTACTTGTGGAATGGAGTCTCCATGATCCTGTCAATAAAAGGGTCATGTCAGCTATTTCTTATGGCAGTGAAATTTTTGGTAACACCTTTGGGGCAATTAGTTAGGTTGTGTTCACTTTCTTCTTTAGCCTCATGAATAGTGACTTTGGGTCCTACGTGCCTGAACTCATCGACTTCCTTACCTTTGGAGGTTTCGATCTTCTTCTTCAGCCTGGCATTTTCATCCTTTAAGGCTTCCATCTCTTCTGCATTCCTTTTTTTAGTCCGCAAACTCCTACTAGATCTTTGCTTGAGCTTCTAGGATAGTGGCCAAGTCAGTGGAGGGACCAACTCCCTTGGCTTCTACGACTCTGCTTCTTATGGATAACATCTTCCAATCCTCGTTCAACTTTTGATTCTTTGCTTTCTTGCCTTCATAGAATATTTATCGGCCCCATTATGGACGCTAGTTGTACTTACAAGGACAATATATATCTTGTGAGATCTCCAAAGAGGGTTTCCTGGTCTTTACGACTTTCTCTTTGAAAATGTCCTACCTTTCAGTCCTTAGCACAATGAGGGGGTGCTTGCAAAAGATACTCTGATACTAAAGTCAATCTAGGGTCTAGGGCTCTGATGTTAGAATAGTAATCTAAGAATACATTTCCAAAAAACGTGACTTTTATAGTAGAGTTTATGGACTTTATTGATTGTGATTTTATCCAATAGTTAATTACCTACTAATTACAATTATTTACGTAACATGGGATCATTTTCCTTTAAGATAATTAGATTGGCTGTGCTTAGCTAACAGGTTCGAGTACGTGTTGTCCCACAAGGCCGACACATACTAAGTTGGGCCGCATAGTGGATGGTTCCTTTGGGTGGATGATTTTTGGAAACTTCCTTAAGGGTTGGTATCTTAGGTACGATGAGGACGAGGACGACTGGTCTCTTGCCTGGGACGAGTAATCTGTCATTTGGGGCTACTTATTAAGGTTGTGTAGTATAAGGGGCGGAGACGGGTAGTCTATCAAGGTTGTGTAGTATAGGGGACGAGTACGAGTAGTCCATCAAAGTTGTGTAGTCCAAAAGCTATAATTAATCAAGTAACTCATTACCGCACAATAGAACATTAAGGAGACAAAACCAAAGTTAAAGAAAAGGTCAATGTAAAAACAATTACTACAATTTAAGTGATTTTGAGTAGTAGCTTTGGTACCCACAAAAGGGCCCAATAAATGGTTCTCGCATAACTTGTAGGTATTGCTAGGAGCTAGATAACCACTCTAGTTCGTCGATTTGATGGCTGAAGAGGAAGCTAGTTTGCTGCAACATTTCAAGCAGAATGTGGAGAAGTTGAGATGTAAGGAGCAGGTGGCTCAACTACAGGCTAAGGCAGCAAAGAAAGTACAAGAGCATTGGAAATAAAATAGGGAGCTTTACATCTCATTTTTAACTATGATGATGGAAGTTTAGGGGAGCAACAAGAATTCCAGCCTTCATGAGCGAGCTAATTTCACCTCATTATATGATTCCTAAAATCAACCCTTTCACTAGATCACAAGATCTAAGGGCTCATGTTAAAACATTCCGATTTCAAATGTTGATAAGTGGTGAATTAGATAAAGTAAGTTGTAAGATGTTTGTTAGCACGTTGGCTGGCATGGCTTTAGATTGGTTTAGCCGACTACCAAATCGAGTGATTAGTAGCTTTGATGAGTTTGTTAAGCTTTTCATGGCATAGTTTGCTGCCAATATACCAAAAAGTAATAAAGCTTAATGACATTTTTTACGTATTCCATATGCCATGAGAGAAACTAAAGGAGTATTTGAAGCATTTTTCTTAAGGTGGTAGTCTTAGTCCCTCAACCTGATGAAACTATGTTCACTGATGCTTTCAGTAAGGATTTGGGATTCGAGGGTTGGTTCTTTGAGAGAATCTCTCATTGAACGGCCTCCCAAAGACATGGCCGAAGTTAAGTCTTATGTTGTGTCACATATTGAGGTAAAGGAGATTATTGCTTAAAAGAAAATTAGATGGAAGACTTTTCAAAAGGTATAAGGCACAATGACTGACATTGGAGGAAGAAGAAGGACACTAGGTAATGTTAGAGCCCAAAGTTCATTACAAATTAGCACCCTTATAGGCCAAGAAGGTGAAAAGTGTTAAGTTTCTAATTGACTCCCATTAGAGTTTCTAGGGCCCAGATCTACGAGAGGTGAAGGATGCAAATCTATTTATGTACCCCAAGAAGGACTGAGAAGCAACTTGGTCCTGATAGGAATGCATGGTATGAGTTCCATTGGACAAATAGTTATAACACCAAAAAATTGTTTTGCCTTGATCAAACATATTGAAAAAATTATTTGAAAGGTGCACTTAGGCATGTATAAAAGGCGTAGGGAAGTAGATACGCGATGTGCAACTTATGATGCTATAAGGGACAAAAGCCATAACTTAGGGAGCAATTGGAGCCCATTCTAGGAGGCTTCAACACTATAGCCGGTGGGTTCGCATGTGGAGGAGAAAAAAATGCAACAAGGAAGTAGTATGCCAGGCAAATTATGACAATTAATGGGGTAGAAGTAGGTTCGTAACCAATAGTCATTTCAATAATAATGATGTCTCAAAATGTTCATTGAGTACTTTTTGACCAAGGAATCTCAGCTAATGTCCTATATTGGGAGGTTTTCATTGGTATGAGGATTCTAATTGATGTTTTAAGAACTTTTAATGGAGTACTTGTCGAGTTCGCAGACGACCTTGCTGAGGTGTGGGGATACATTAAGATCCGAACCACCTTTGGAATGGGACATTGCGCTAAAGTTATTCCTATAAAATATTTGGTGGTAAATGCTCCGTCTACATATAATGTACTCTTCAGCAGGTTCTCAATTAATAGGATAAGTCATCTTATCGATAATACACTTAAAAGTCAAGTAGCCCACCACAAGATGAAGTGTAGTTGTTATCAATGTTAATAAGAAGATAACACGTAAATATTATGAAGGGAGGTCTTAGGAATCAAAGAACATATGTGATCAACTAGTGTAAGGTCTAATTAGCAATGAAAGAGTTAGACCAGAGGGACATATCTAAAGATTGACATCCAAAAACTTTTGAAGCAATGAAATAAGTAAATTTAGAAAAATGGCATCTATATCTCGATTCCTATTTGCCTCACGAGAAAAGGGCACTCTATTTTTAACCTTGTATGCACAAAAGGACATTTTTTATGGACTAAGCAATGTGAGCAGACCTTCATTACTATGAAAGAGTACTTAGTTCACTCTCTAGTGTTGTAGAGGCCAATATGTCATCAAACCCTTATGCTTTACTTCACGGTATCCAAACATGTAGTAAGTTCAACCTTAATACATGAAGCAAAATGAGTATTTGTTGGGCTCGTAGTTGACCCTATTGAGCTGCAAGGATACATCGAGATTCAAACCACCTTTGGAAGGGGTTAATGGACCAGAGTTATTCCTATAAGATATTAGGTTATAAATGCTCCATCTACATATAATGTGCTCCTATGTAGGTCATCATTTGTTAGATATATTGCATATTATGTTAATTAAGGAAGCATAACGTTTATTGTTTATTAGGGAAACATTAACATTGTTTGATATAGGAAGATATGATTGATATTGTTTGTAACAATATCTTCAATTTACCATGTTTATGTTTGGTTGTCATATATACTTGTATCACTCTTTATTATAAATATATTCACTCTATGTGTATTTTAACACAAGGAAGATTAACTCTATATAGTTTTTGTCTATATTTAACATGGTATCAAAGCTTAAGGTTTTTTGGCATTTTTTTCGTTGCTCATGCCACTACAATAAAGTCATTCAACAGGCTAAAAGCCATCATATATACAATACACTTAAAAAGTCAAGTATCCTACAACAACAAACAATGTAGGTGTTATCAATTTTAATCATATGAAGGGACTCTTGGGAATCAAAGAACATATGTGACTTCTTGATGTTTCTTTCTCTCCTCATCGAGTGTGGCTTGAGGGTCACTTATTCTTCCTTCAAAGCAATGGTGGTCTCTTGTTTAGCCTTCAAAATGGCCTCCATTTTGTTTCCTTTATTAGCACAATCTTTATATTCGGACATCTGAAACTTGATCCAATTGTTTCTACGTTAGCCTCGTTCAGAGAATGATGAAGCTACTTCTCAATAGTTTAGGAATACAAACCAAAGTGGTGGCTTTATTCAAATAATTTTTCAATCCTTTACATATGTCTATAAGGCCATACTTACTCAATTTCTTAAAATTTGGGTCAGGAAGATTGCGTTCAAGGTTGTGAACCAAAGTGACTATACAATATTCCAAAAAAATATGCTCTCAGTCTCGCCTCTAGTTGACAGAATCCCATATATCCCCTATCAAACCTTTTTGGTTAGGATAATACAATTTAAAGCCTTCAACTCTGGATGCTTAGGACTCTTTTCTTGGGTTGTTAACTTCCCTTAACTTTTCTTTCTAATTAATGGTGTATGTAAGGGTGATTCCTCAAAAATAGTAACTTGGATGGCTCTGAATGGTTTCTGTATGAATGGATTTTCCAACATTAAAACTCTTCTTTTTCAATTTGTTGGCAAGGCATGCCATCTCTTTGCATGACATAGCCCTTTTGCAATTGTATCATGAGATATAAAACAAGGTTAGACGAGATAACATATAACTTAACCTAAATTCTTGAAATATTATCCCTACCTATGTATATTATAAGATCTACACAATTGTATTCCAACCTTAGCAGTATCAAATACAAATTTCATTCCTTCTAAATGTTGACAATTTTTGGTGTCATCAACATCCAAGTTAGTTAGTTCTCTTGGGAGTTGAGTGTTTGGAAGACTAGTCCAATATAAGGGAAAATTCGACAGCCAAAAGGGAATTAAGGCGACAAACATACCTTAAAAAGGACCAAACTGATATTACTTGACAAATAGAAAGACCAAAAGAGTAATTTAACCTTAAATTTTTTATATGATGTAGAATGAGAGATAGTAGGCCTCAAACTAAAACACTTTTAAGTGAGGCCTAAGATGTCTTTTTGGTATATCAAAACTCAAATAAGTAAAATAACATGTTGAATAGGTAAAAAATACATCGTCTACTTTCTCATCTTTACAAACAGGCTCATTGGCTCACGTGCATTAACTACCTCATAGGTTGTAAATTTTTTAATTCCTTCACAATTTTAGCCAAAATATACTCAGTAGTCTTAGATATTAGTTATGGTTTAGCCCAAGAATATAGGGTTTTATAATCCATTCATCTAAGCCTTAACCACATTTACTGTTGAAATTATCACGTTGATGATGATATGTTCACTAATGACACACCTTAGGCTCTTTGTTTACTTAAGAAACAAGAGCATGTGCGGTGGAGGATGTTGGTGTTGTTTGGGGAAGATGCTAGGTTTAAGATTCATAAGTCATCATCATTAAAACTCTTTATTGAAGCAAGATGTTCATCTTTTTCTTTTGTCAACAATGGATGCAAGCAACACATACTAATATTTTTTTTATTTCTACAACATAAGTTGTTATTGTAAAACCACCAAAGAAGAACATGAATCAACAACTAAGACCTAATAAAAAACACTATAAAAGTATAGCAACAACGAGCCTTCAATGAACACCTCATCTCACAATCATACATCACTTTCATTGTTAAGCATTGATACACTACTTTATTTTTCTTTTTTTACATTCCAACATATTGATTCTCTTGTAATCTCATAGTCAATTTAGAGGTTAATTGCAACAAATTGTTCCTTTAATTTTTTTTTAATTTTGATTTTTATTATAATGTTTATTTATCAATCTTATAGCTTTAGTTAGTATTCTTATCAACTATTTGATAACCTTTTGTTTAAGGGAATAAACAATACTTCATGGGCACTCGCTTGAACTTATGACGTATAAATAACACTTTAATCATATACTTTGGAATGAGTGTAGTGTAACAGGTTTTCTTTTCACTTGTATTTGCTTAAACTAGTGAGGATATACATGAGTTAATTAAATGTTATCTAGGTTAAATCAAACCACAAAAGCTAAACATGATAAGTTTAAGAGTGATGTTAAGTACTATGTGTGGGATGATCTTCTCTTGTGGCGCGTTTTTGGTGACAAAATCATGTGTAGGTGTGTTTCTAACCATGAAATACAATCTATACATGTCTTTTGTCATTAATCACTTATTGGAGGGCATCTTTGAGTACAAAAGAGAGCACGTAAGTTGCTAGATTGTGAAATATACTAACCTATGGTTTCTAAGGATACTTGGAAGGTTTCATCCAGTTACTAGTAGTGTTAGAGGATCACCTAAAATCTCTTAAGAGGATATTGGGTTTTAAGGGTGAAAGTGAAGCCCGTTAAGATAAATATTAAACGAGTGAGTGAGTGTCAAACTTTGGGAGAAAAAAATGCAATTGAGTAGATTTTAAAGGTTAAGTTTTGAATGGAAAAAAAAAAGTTAAGAATACGAGCTAGCGGAAGCTTACATTATTGTTTTCTTATTTTTGACTTATTGGTTGTATGTGTTGCTTAGGTTAAGCCATGAGTTACTTGTTGAAAGAATACTTGGTTGCGCCAAAAATGGCTTAGGAAAGAATACTTGTTTGTAATTTGCAACGCGAGTCTTCTTAATGGAACTTTATTGATTGATTGGGAATTGGACGTAGTATGTGTGATCAAACGAACTAATATAAAAGTATTGAGTATCTTTTCTTTCTTATGATATTCTATATTGCATGTTATATCAGTTTAACTAACTAAAAAAAAGGAAGGAACAATCATTCTTTTTGTATTTCTTGTTTTTCACATTCCTTCATTCGTCCCTCGTCGTATTTTATTTATTTTCCTTATAATTTTGAATGCCTCAAAGAAAGACATATTAGTAGTAACATAAGATCAACCATAAAAGTGTAAAGAAGCATCATAAAATAACATTAACAAATGGCTTGCATAGAAAAATTCTCATTCATTACATGTTAGAACATCATCCCCTTTCTTGTGTAACTATTTAGTATTAGTTTTTGTTTGGCATATCAATGACAAGGTTAGGGATGGAGAGGAAGCAATCCAAAGAAATTATTAGGGCTTGGAAAGGGCTTTGAATAGATTTTAAAAATTACCCTAAAAATATTTTTGCAAGTAGACCCGCTAAACGTTGATAATGGTCTATCTAATGGTTTTATAAACAAGTTCACAAGTTCTTCCAAAAATATTTTAAGATGGCTAAGAGAGAAATCAAGTGTGCAGTAAAAAGAAGTGGCAAACAATTTATTTTTATATTGGTTCACCTTTAAAACTATACTACATCCTAGTCTTCAATTCCAAAGAAAAAGGGTTCAATTAAACAATCAAATGTTTTCAAGCATTCTCTCTACCCTTTTGGCTTACAATGAGTACTTAAAGTCACCTTTAACTATGCGTTGAAATGCCATTAAGTTTAAGCACAATTGAAGTCGGTATAAAATCTATGTTCCCCTTAAGATAGTCTTGCAATCATAAAGGATTAGAAAATAAAAGCACTTTATCTATGTTATCTAGAAGACGATTTACAATAAAACACTTGGATGATTAAAGATAGAAAGTTTGTGTAGATGTATGTTGATTTAGAAAAATATTTTTCAAACTTCATTTCCATAACATGGCTTATATTTATAGGCTTAAAAAAAATGGCATGACCTAGTGCTTTTGCTTTATCCTTTACATTAGTGCTCTATCAAAGATGTTTAACTTTTGGCTCACGCTTTCACTCTTGCACTTCTTTTATTGAGGGAAAGGACATACTTTATTTGAGTAAATATCTTTTTGTTGTATTTGATTGTACTAAAATGAGCATATGATACTCAAAGGTAGGTTGTGTGTGTATCCGGATCTACTATGAAAATTGTGATGCATGCTCTTTGATAGATGTTCTTCCATTTATTTGAAGATATAAACTTAAGAATGCATATCATTTTTTTATGGTCATTTAGTCTTTGATATAGACATTTGGTGCTTCATGCTTTTGTTGTTCAATATGTATATTCTTCTACTTGTCTAACATTTTAAGCATATGCGTTTATTCTTGCTTTGTGCTTGTATGTGTTTAGCATTTTATCAACATGCATTTATTCTTTATAATGTATGCTTTGAGAGCCTTTAACTAATTTACAAATGGTAAAATTATTAGATAAACGAAAACTTTGTATTAATTGTTATCATAAAATCTTTGGTGATTTATTAGGCATGAGTTCAAATGTAGACTTGATTCTAGTCTTGTATAAACTAATCATGTCTTAACACTCTCTTTTTTTCTATTATGACAAATAATATCAATTTTGTAGAAACCAAACATGCATTTCACTTTTCTATCAATCATATGCATTAGTTTAAAAAGAAAGTTAGCTCTAGAATTAGGGGCCTTGAATAGAGCCACAAAACTACCTTTGAATATTTTTTCAATTAGACTGACTACTGTTATTGCAAGGTCATTCTAAAAAGGGGGATGAATATAGCATGTAGGCCTTTTGTAATCATTTTGCGCATATATACTATTGTAAATAAAATAAGATAAAGAATAAGGTAGAGAAGAATGCACACAAAGATTTATACTGATTCATCTCCACTTCAGGCTATGTTTAGTCTCTTAAGCCACCTGCTTAAGAAATTCTACCAATTAAATATCTTGACTAGTACGAGTATCACCATCTTCAGGTTACAATGAGTATCAACCTCTCTAAGGATCACGAGTTTAACCTCTCCAAGTATCTTCTCAATCTCTCTTGAGAGCTCACAATTACAATGAACAAAATATGCTCTCACGCAAAAGAGTACAATCACGCTCATAAGGTATATTTCACTATGTACAGGATATTACAATGGTTATCACACAACCCGATATCAATCTATCCAATATGAATTTGACTTTATGATCTTAGAGTATTCTTACTTCTTCTTTCTCTTGAATCGATTTGACAATGTTTTAGCACTTCAACATTTTTTCTCGTATTCCACTTGTTTTCTTCATGTTGGTCCTAGTACTTATAGTCACATTGTGCCACTTGACCATTCATGCAAATTCAATTCAAGATGTTCCTCATATATTCTTTTTCTTCATTTAGAAGCACTTGATATTTCATTCAGAGTATATTGTTTCCTGTGAATTATCAGTTCTTTCCTTTTCAGTCATTTAATAGTTTCAATTTCAAATATCATAATGTTCTGGCTTTGATCTTTTGGAAATTCTCTTGTAATCTTTGATCTATAGAGTCTTTTTGTTTCTTGTGATGGGTTGATAAATATATGACAACATTAGTAATAATTAATATGAGAATATTTCCTTTTATATTTGTTCAAATAGGTATTCAATCCTCTGTGATATTCTTCAAATTATATCTTCAACATATTGAGTGGAGTAAATCGACTAATTTAGGTAATGACAAGACAACAAATTGTAGATCTATCAACTTAGCTGAACCAAGGATCCATCAGTCATCCTATATCTTATCTTTGAAACCGATATACAATCCACAACCTTGTGGGCTCTAGCTTGTTATGACAAGAAAAAAGCCAAATAGTAATGGTTGTCTCATATTTGATATATAGTCCATAACTCCCAAGCTCAAACTTGTTGCGACAAGCGAAGAGCCAAAGAGTAATAGTAATCCCATATTGGATATAGAGTCCACCATCAATCATTATAAACCTCAGTCATCAAAGGGTTCACCACCTTTGATTGGTTTATTTTTTTCTTCTTTGACCCATCTTAGGAAGCTTCTTAAACCTCCATTTTACTCAAACAAATAAAATATTTCTCTTTGTACAAACACTTGAATTTGAACAAAATTAGATTTATGACATTTTGAACGTATTGAGAGCTTATTACTCTATAACGTGATCCTTGAAGCACTAAGGCATTATGTTCTTCCTCCATTTCTCACCTTGTTTAATGTGTTTTAAGTCATGGATAAACAAAAATGATTTTTTTTTTCAAATAAAATTTTAAATCTTTAACAGATAAAGGATGGATAATAACTGTTCATGTTGTATAATTTTAATATTTTTTGCTTTTCGAATTATAATTTGTATTTAGAATTAAGATTGACTTTAAAGCCTCTACCAATGAAGATTATAATACTTGAGATTAAATGTCAATCCATCTAATTATTGTATTTTTAATTGTATTGCTTCAATTAGAGACTTCTAATGTACTTTTCCGAATTGTTTTTATTTTTACTTTTATCTAGTAGGAGTAATATTTGTAAATGAAAATACAATTTTGCTTACAATGAAATCCTACCATCTTGTAAACTAGTAAACATAACTATCTTGTAACAATGCAAAACATTATTCAAGTTAAATAGTGCGGTTTAAGATTTTTGCATAAATGAAGCATATTAAGTATTATGTTTCTAAAGAGTCAAATAAAAACCTTATTTCCCAGAAATCAAGCAATTGAAAGGAAATAAACAATTTTATTCGCTAAATCATTTTCACATTTTTAAACTATATATGCCGTTAAAGAAGCTATTTCCATTTGGTCCTGAGAAACGGAAAACCCGTGACTTGCTTACCTGTATACATCTCCACAATAATAACAGCACTCCACTTACCATCACATGGGCTTCTCTTTATCTTTTAAGAGCAATTAAAAAAACAAAAAAATAAAAACAAATTATGAATATAGATATATCGTAATTTATACCCTCGTATTAAAAAAATTGCGTTTTAAATCATAAATTTTGTTTTAATTTTGTAATTCGTGTTTTAAAAGTAATTATCAGGCAACCCTCGCCATTGCATAAGCACCACTTCCTCACTCACTCATTCTACAATTTAGCACCATTCAGCTGGCCCAATTACCCTTCCCCACCGTTACATTACACATTAGAAAAAACAAAATCTTAAATTAATTTAAATAAAAATAAAAGAAATCACGAGATTCTTATGTTATACGCTTACCCCGCTACCACACCTGCCCTTTCACTAGCAGCTGTTGGCAGAGAATCCAACGAGCGAGTTACCGATATCGAAACCGACACGTGTCCCTTGTTGCTGCACGTTCCCAATGATTGACAACGACGACGTTGTTGGTGCAAACGCGAAGCAAAACGTCCCTACTGAGTCAACCGGTATCAGGTAATTCTTCGCCGGTAACGGTAACTCCCTCCCCTCAGGAAAATGAAACGTCACAGTCGGCACCTCCACACTGTTCCTCGACGACAAGTCGTAGCACGTGTCAAACAACGACACACTGTTCGCCTTCTGCAACCCCTTCGCCCCCTTCACGAATGCGTCGCGGAGTGCGTCGTACACCTCGCTCCGTAGCCGTGTCACAGCCGTGCCGGAATCGACAATGATTCCACCTCCTCCGGTGGCGTCGACAGAAAAGCTCGACTCAGGTACCGGGAGAGTCTCGCCGCCAACACTGATTCCTTTCAAGCCGAGGTAATAGAACGTGTCGAGCTCGGGGTTCCGCAACAGCGGCGCGGTGACGGCATTGTGCGGCATCGGCGAGTCGAACTCAAGAGTGGAAACGGCGTCGGAGTCGCGGTCCACGAGGCAGTACGAAAACGAAGTCGAATTGACCTGCGCCGGAAACGAGAGCTTTCCGCCACCGAGACCGAGCAGACCAGCGGCGCCGACGAATAGTCCTTCGTTGTTGTGGCCGCAGCCGATGGCGACGCCGGATACTGCCGACGCGCCGAGAGTGACGGTCTCCGTGGCGAACTCGCCGACGGTGTAAGATCCGTCGCCGTATGAGACTTCGTAGAGGCAGGTTCCATTGCGGCACTCGGAGAGGTCGAGGGATTTACACTGCGGGGCGTCGCAGTGGATAGGCGAGTAGGAAGAGGACGAAAGCGGGCTGAAAATCGGGTCGGATTGTTGGTAGCATTGGGAGCATGGTTCGCATTGGATCCAACTGACGTCGCTTCCTGTGTCCAGAACCACGTAGGCCTGACTAGGTGGCTTCCCGATTCCGACTCGGAGGAAGTACTCACCGCTTCCCTGACTCGTTCCCGAGACGATTGGTCCCTGGAGCGCATTGGCTTCGAACTCGGGGCGTGACTCGGCCGGGTGGAGATCCGAGTTCGAGACGCGGTTCAGAGCAAGATCTAAACGAGTTTGCAGGGCTCTGACTCGGGCTGAGTCGCGCTCGAGTCGAGCAAGGGTTAGGGATTTATAGTCGCTGTGCGAGGGTTTTTGAATTGAGGCACGGGAATGTAGATGAACAGCGAACGACGATAGAGGAGAGGGTTCTTCCTGTCGTTGGAGAGGGTGGTAATGGGGTGAAGCGACCGCATTGTGCGCGTTTCGAAGGGAGGAAACGACGTCGAGGAGTGTCGTTTTGGGAGTGTGCGGTGTGGTTCGAGAGAGTGTTAACGGAGAGAAGCACCCCAGAAGAAAAAGTGGGAAGAGGTAAGTGAAAGGTCCCATCGAAGCGAAAGAAAGTGTGATGAGAATTTGTGAACGAATAGGGGTTTTTATTTTGGGATGAGAAGGATTCACGTAAAGGTTATTGGATTAACAAAATGAAGTGAAAATAGGAGAAGGTTTGGATGATTTGCAGAAACTTGGTTTTGGCATTGAATTGCATGTTGTTTAAGAATGAGAGAGATAGCATCATAAGCTTTGTGCTTTGGGTTGAAAATATAGCAATGTTTGATTGATTTACTTTATTTGTTCATAATTAGTGTTTGTTTTTATTGTTTGGTGAGTGTGGTTTTTGGTCTTGGGAAAGCCGAAAGGTGGTTGTGATGAGGGTTCTATGTAAGCTACCTTTATCGGTGGTTGATTACGAGACTTAGGTGTAGGTGTTATTATTGGGATAAGCGCGATTAGTGTGTGCGAAACTGGTCAAATGGTATCTTTTACTTCCTAGACTATTTACTCATTGATATAAAATATATGTTTATTAAACATTATGAAATATCTATTTTTATTGACAAATAATAATTTATTTAAAATTTATTTTATTTAGCTTATTATAAAACGCTGGTCTTTGGTATTGTCCTTCTAAGGTTGACTTAATTAATAGATATTAGGATAAGACACCGCGTGTAAGAATAATGATGAGAAGAAAGGGACCGACTTAGGCACTCCATGATGTTGAACATTTGTGGGACAAAAAGTGGGTTGAGTCTGAGGTCATGCAATTGCTATAATGACTAATTACTTTAGCTTTTGTTTGCTAATTGTGAAAAGTAAAAGGTGATGGGGCTTTAAGTGATTCTTTAGTTACTCTATTAGTGAGTATTTAGTTCGCTGAAAGACATATTAGTATTCGATTAGCTTTGAGGGGATGAAATTTGACTAGATTTAAAATGTTAATTTGATCTTTGATGTTAGAATTTGGGTTACCCAAAGCCTCATTTGGTTGGCAGGGACCACTTCGACATAGAATCATACATTGACTTGCAGTTAGCTCCAGTACTTTTTTTTACTTTCAATTTGTACCTCGCGATGTAAGTGCGTGCCAGGCCACAAATTCTTACCAATATTATATTAATTGGAACCAATTTAAACTAAAAATTCGAATTGACAAAAGTTTGAGAAAATATAAACTTCATCTTATTTCAATTGAAGAAGCTAAACCCATATAATTTTTCACACGATAGTAATTTCCTATTCTTTATAATGTAATAATCAATTTAATTAATGGATCATTCCCCAAGTTATGTCTCGTTCGTTCATCGAATTTAGTACTTTTTTCTGTTGTCTCGGATTTTAGACTGTATAATTCACAAGTTGTTTGAATATTAAATTTAATTTTTTGGTCACTCATCCATCCGAGAAAACAAGTTTCAGCCTTAGAGCAAAAATTAAATCCATCCATAATATGGGTATTTTAGTACTCTGCATAATCTGGATATCTTTATGCTCTTTGCCTTGAAAGCTTAAGTATAAGGATTATGGTTCCTCCAAGATAACAAGTTTCACCTCAGAATGAATAGAAGAAGTCTAATAAATTTGGGTCTTTTTACTGAATTTGGGATCCATTAAGATAAGAAAATCTAATTTTGTTTTATGTTACTCTACAAGATCCACTACCCTGAACTCCTAAATATTAAGAAAATACATTATATGTTTCTAACTTTGTTTTCTCTTCAACTTTAGCAGAAACGGTCAAAATAATACTTTAACTACAGTGTCACATGGAAGTATTTGCTTTTGTCCGATTCCCTCAACCTAAATATACTGATCCCAATAGCAGAGTCGCTTATTGTGTAATCCTCTATGTGTGATGCAAATATTGTTAGAAAAACGTTAAAAATAAAATAATGATAAACAAAAATTAAGATAAGATATGGATAAAAGAGATGATCAAGTCAAATCGTTCTTATAACAATGATAGTGGTGTACTGGTCCAGAGGAGGTGGTTCGGTTTTAGGCCGAGAGGATATGTGGATTTTAGCATTTAGCAGATCGGGTCAGCAGGGTATCGATGGAGAAGAATATTAACTTCCGTGTTTGGTGGGGTTTTTGGGAATTAATATGGTTGTTGTTATATTTAGAGATATTTTAGGAGCAGAGGATGATTTCATTTTTATTTTGTATTTTTAGAATTTAATATTTTGTAACTGAT
>Ga0099822_1000529_pt1 | contig 36177 bp, 15 predicted proteins | sample CowpeawhiteBW_FD_76839 | JGI IMG/M metagenome (GOLD analysis project Ga0099822, IMG submission 76839) | Root nodule microbial communities of legume samples collected from California USA - Cow pea white BW | ecosystem: Host-associated > Plants > Roots > Nodule | place: USA: California | collected... | reverse complement strand
TATATATAAAAAAAAAAAATACAAATAAAAATAATATATATTTCTCTTAAAATAATAACATATATATTAAAAAAATATATATATATATATATATATATATATATATATATATATATATATATATATATATATATATATATATATGAAGGAAGAAGAAACACACATATTTTATAATGATTCACCTTTTTAATAAGAACTCATTTAATTGTATAATTATACTATCAAGCTTAGTTAAGCTATGATTAAGTATGTAAGTTTTCAACATTTTTTTATGAATCATCATTAAGTCTTCCAGACTTCTTTAAAGTCATCATCATAAAAAATTTTTATTGAAGTAAGATGTTCACCTATTTTTTTCTTCAACAGGAAAAAGATTTGAGTGGCAACGATGAGAAACAACGATGTTTGTGTTGGGTAGCTGAGGCTTTCGATTTCAGTTGTCATCATCTATGACATCTCTAGACAAATGGAGGATGCACGAATAATGAAGAAGAAGTACCCTATCATGTCCATTTGTGCGCGATTGTAGAAGAAAAAGGGGAACGCCTCTTGTGGATGCAATTTGGGTGGATGTTGGAGAAGAAAACCTTCAATCTCGGTGGATGCTAGAGAAGAAGCCTCTAGTGGAGATTTGAGGGGAAAAGCCCTAGCTTGAGAAATAAGAAGAAGATGAAGTGAAAAATTAATTCATTTTTTGAATGAAATAATTTGTCATGTGTCCCAAATGAAATGTTGACATGGATCACTATTTGTCATATCAAAAAAAATAGTAACGTTGTTAGCCATTGAAAACTCATTCCAGGAATTTTGAACGGATAGGGACCTTACTACTCGAAACATAATTGAAAGAGAGACTAAAACTAATATTTTCTACTAGTTGAAGAACAAAAAACATAGTTAATCCTAATTATTATTAAATATTTCAAATATAGCATACTATATAATATGTATAACATTTATATACATTAGCAACATTTGCGAATATCTTTTTAGATAGTGTTTGGATTGGGGAAAGAATTTGAGGGAAAATGAGTTGGTAGAGAGGAGATTGTGGTGTTGTTTGGATTAAGAGATTTGAAAGGATGGATGAAGGGATTGGAAAGTGTAAGTATAGGGTTGAATATGTCCCTACAATCTATGAGTATAGGGAATAAACCCTTACAACTCAATAGAGGACGTCCCAAATTAGAAAGAATGACGAATGTGTATGTCATTATTGTAGCATGGAGCCACCTAGGCAAAAGAGCAGGATCATAGAACAATTAAAGGAATAAGCGTGATTAACGAAACCCTAAAATGACCTAAAATAGCATAATCCAGGTCCAATGGTCCCTATCCAGGTAGTATAAGTAGCATTGTTCACGAGGATCTCATTTATTGCAATCACTTATATTTGCATAGTAATTAACTTGAGCATTGTAATGTCTTTGCAGACACTCTACGCCCTTATTGGAAGAGAACATCTCAATAAAAAGAAGTAGAACTGGCCAACAACCAATAGACTCAAAGATAAGGCAGAAGAGTAGAACCTAGTGTGAATCTAAGATATCTCGACCTTAGTAAAAAATATTTTCCTTATGGTACATTTTGTCCCTAAGAAATGTTTTTTAGAATTTGTTAATAACGTGATTAGTGTAATAGAATAAAGAAATGTTTTAATTGTTAAAAATAGATGATTATCAATTTACCTTGTGAAAAAAATGTGATATAAATTTAAATGTAAGTAGTGAAAATTATATTAAAATAAAATTTAATTTGTTATTAATAATAAAAAAATAAATTGAAAAGATAAAATTAATTTATAAATATTGGATTTATTAATATTAATTATTATTATTGTTATTAATATTATTAATCTTGGTTTATTAAAGTTTGTAATTGAAATGCATGGATTATAAATATAATTCTAATGAAATACAAAATATGTGAAAAAATTAATATGAAATTACTGATTTTCTCTAATTAAATTAAATTTAACTAAATTATAATTACCACATGCTTTTATACCTGCAATGAAATTAAATTACTAAATAACGGAATTATAATAATATTAGTATTATATTATTACATAGACAACACATAAAAACACACAACACATTCTTTCTTTCTCGATTATAGTTCCATCTCTTTCTATTTCTTTCTATATTCTCGTGATTGGGGTGTGTGTGGGGATATATTGTATTGAGCCACTTGAGGCTTCGTTGTGAGGACTTCGTTCTCAAAAGGCTCAGTGGAACTTTAAACCGTAACTTGTTCAATGCAACTTCTTTCTACATCTCCAAAGCTTTTCTAGTACTTCCAAGTGTCAAAATCTATGAACATAATAATCTCACCTACTCTGTACGGTGGATATCGACATTCACAACCATGTTAAAATAAATGTTATTTTTGTATTGCGGACGTCGACATCTGCAGCCTATTTTTTTATTTTAAATTTTTATTTTGATTTTTTTTTTATTCTTGATCCATTTGATGCACTAACCACACTATAACATGTATAAACATTACTATAGTAGTTGGTTAATTTATTTTCAATTATATGAAACTGATTTAATTTAAAAGAAATTAAAAATGATTTTATGAAAAAATGTATTGTGGATATCGACATCCGCAATAATGTTGAAACAAATGTCATTTTTGTATTACGGATGTCGACATCTGCAACAATGTTAAAATGAATGTCATTTTTGTATTGCTGATATCGACATCGCAACTTATTTTTTTTATATCTTTATTTTATATTTATATTTTGAATTTTTTTTGGCTTTGATTCTTGATCCATATGATGCAATAACCACACTATAACATGTATAAACATTAATATAATATTTGGTTAATTTATTTTCAATTATATGAAACTGATTTAATTTTAAAAAATTTAAAAATGATTTTTCTGAAAAATAGTATTGCGGATGTTGACATCTGCAACTCATAAATCTAAATCGGATGTCGATATCTGTAAATATTGGGGGTATAGGGTTGGTTGGATCATGTCATAAATAGAGGAGAGAGAATGGTTACTTTTTATGTTTTAATTTTTACTACGAGTGCAAAGGTGAAATCAAAATTCTTTTTGGGAGTACTAGAGAAAGCTTTGGAGGTGTAGGGAGAAAGCCTCCATTGCTGAAAGTGGTATAGACAAACCGAAACTTTTCTTCCCGATCCTCTTTTTCTGGTTTACACACAGGTTCGTCTAACTCATACACTTGTACTATGACATGTTTTTCTACTGTCTTACTTATCGCTTGGTCTCTACAAAAATGTGATATTCTTTTCATGTTAGTTAACTAAAAAGTTTCCCTCAACACAAGAAATAGTGATTCACATACCTATTGAAGAGAGGGCGAAGTAAAAGTGATTCACGTACTTAGAAATAAAATTTTAAAGAGAAACTAACTATTTCCCCTCAAGGGTGAGTCCCTTGTTTGTTTTTTTTAATATGGTATATTTTCCTTCAGGTGTATGATGACCCCTTTTTGATTATGGTTATGCGGTCAGTCACTTCGGTGACCCCTTTTTGGTTATGGTTATGCGATCAATCACTTCAGTGACCCGTTTTTTGTGTTATGGTTATGGTTATGTGGTCAGTCACTCCGAACTATCGGCTCTAATACCACTAGGTTATATATTTTACCTCATATGGGCTATGGTTATAAACATTGAGAGATTGTGATTCCATATGGTTATATGACATTAGTCTAACACATATAAGACATTTGACACCACTTTTACACCAAAACCTTAAGACAATGTTGTTATGGGTATATAGTGTTTAACTTTGTCTATTCTATCCAATGTGAAATTTTTTGACTCACACTTGAACTATTCCCAACACTAACTAACCAAGATATATTATGAAGAAAGGAAAGTCACCAAAAGACTTGGTAAAAACGGCTCCCAAATGAGTATTCAATATAATTTTTCAAACCAAAAATATAATGTGTAAAAACAAGTTTTGTAGTACAACCCTATTTATATTAGTACAAAATAAAAAAAATACAATATAAAGGCATAAAAAAACAAATAAAAGCTCCCAATATTCAAAGAATAAAAACATTGTGAAAGCAAACCTGAACCTTTTGCAATAAAAAAAAAACAATAATACTATGGCTTCTATTCTTTGACTTTCATCTTTTATTCTCTCACATGGTTTAGTGTGAATCATTGATTAATGTACCAATATTTTTTTTAAAAAATTAATGATTCACATTAAATCACATCAAAAAATAAATAATGAAAATCAGAAATTAAGAATCATAGTATAATTTTTCATAAAAAAAATAGGTGTCTTCGCATAAAATTATCTTTTGTAAATTCTCAAACATACTTTTAAAAGTAAATAATATTGTAAAATAAATTGAAATAAACTCGTAGTTATTTAGCTATAGTTTCTGAAAATTACAATTAATGTCCACCTCCAATATATAGATAGAGGGATAATGTGTATGTGTTATTCTTCACATTTGCATTTCCTTTTCTGTCTTAGCCGCCGCCTCATTTAACTGTATCTGTTTAAATACATTCAGACTTATACTGCAAAATATAATAAATACCTTTGGCATTAGCGAGAAGAAATATATGGCTAGAAAGTTTGTTGTTGTTAATGGTGGTGATGCAAATGAAGGAGAAGTTTTGGTGCTTCACTCTGCCCCTATATTTTTGTTTCTCATGATTATTGCCTCCCTTTCAGTTATTTCAATCATCATATTTGCTTGTGGAGACGACGACAAATCTACCAAGGGTGACCGTCGTCGCGGCGGCGGCGGTGCTGGAGAAGGTGGCGACGGAGGAGCTGACGTTGGAGGTGATGGTGGTGGCGGTGACGGTGGCGGTGGCGGTGATGGTGGTGGCGGTGGCGGTGGCGGTGATGGTGGAGGCGGAGGCGGAGGCGGAGGATTTTAGAAGCTAGCTACATGCAAAATGCATAGTAGACTGTACTTGCACGAATTCATTGTCTTTAGAAAATATATCATTATGAATTGCAGCTTTAAGGTTTTGATATCCATCCATTAGAGACCTTAAAGGTGTGCTTTTGTATCAGACAACTTTGTAGGAATTTGATGATGTACTCTGTATCAATGTCTTTTCTTTCTCTTTGTTAATTTGCTTACAGAAATCTTTGTCATACTGTAGTATTCTTTTCTATAAGATAATTTTTTCAATTATCTTTTAATTAAATTTAATATCTTTAAAAAGTATTTATTATAGAAATTTAAAAATATTTAACAAGATTTTTCGCATTCTGAAAGATTTTAAAAGAGACTTTTTATGTAATTTCATATATTTCTTTTTTATCATATGGAAACAAAATTTCTATTTTTCTTTTTAGAGTGTTCATTATGAAAGTTAAAATTATTTTTAAATTATTCGATGTCATATTAAAAATAGTTCTAGAATTATGTAATTTAAATATTTTTTTTAACCTTTTTTAGATTTGTATTTTTCTGAATTTATTTTTGACTTCAAAATTATACAATTCAAATGAAATAAAATAATTTTTTTTTAATTAATTAATTATATATATATATATATATATATATATATATATATATATATGAAGTGCAAGAAGTTTATGAAAATGTAGAAAGAAGCTAACAAAAAAGACACTTTTATAGAAAATCTTAAAGATCTTGGGGCTTTTATATATCACAACATAATTCGGTTAAAATAGGATGAATCTTAGTCTCTTATTTCTTAATTATAATAATATAAGGAATATAATATTTTTACACTGAACTAATTTTCATGTTTACCTTCCATCCACTATTTCACTCTTCATATCTTTTTCTTTAAAAATATTTTTTCTTTACAACTGTCAAAATGGGTTGGAACCCGTAAGCCAATCCGGCTCACCACGGGTTCGGTTCAGGTTGGGTTGAAATTTTTTTACAAATTTCAATACGGGTTGATTTTTGACCTGACTCATTTAGAACCCGGCTCATCTGAGTTGAACCCGTGATGAGCCTCGTTGGCTCACCTACCCGCAGATTAAAGGGTAACACAAGTGTTTTTATTTTTTTTTTACTAAGTTGGGCTTTACATTTAGGTCATGTTAAATTGTTTTTTTATCCAACACATAAATAATTTGTATTTTTTTTTATTTTGATTTGTATTTGGATTGTATTAAAGTTTATTTAGATTTTAATTAAAATTACAATTTAGTTTTGATTGAAAAAAAATAAAAAAATAATATTTTTTTTTAATTAAGTGAACCCGTGAGTCAACCGAACCCGTGATGGGCCACACCGGGTTCGAATTTTTTTGGCTAGCTAAAAAGTGAGCCGGGTTGGGTTGGCTCACTAAATCATCAACCCATGGTGGGTCGAGCCTGGTCGGACCGAGTTACCTGTTTTGACAGATCTACTTTTTTTAATGACTATTATTTTAAAAGTGGATTGTTATGAAATCTAAAAATAAAGTCGAGTCTAATGTTTATACAAACAGATTTAGGAAAATACATTAAGGAATCTGATTTCGATTTCTTCATCATCTTTAGTGTCTTTCTCCTTTTTTTTCCTATCTTGTATTACTTTTACGATTTATGGAGTTGATTCTCTTAATTTCTTTAGTGAATTTTGAGATTAGATGGAATAAATCTTTTTTGTTTTTTTATTCTTATTTTAATTTATATTTATCTATATTTTCTATCTCTTAATCAAGTAAAAGTATTGAATTTTACATTATACTAAGTTAACATTGTGTTAAATCTACCTAGGATAACAATCATATATGAATCCAAAGAATTTTAATTTTAATTGAAAATTTAATTTTGATTTAAGTTAGAAACTTTCATATGATTAAATATATTTTTGCCAATAGTTTAGAAGTGAAGTTACTTTCATTAAAAGTGAAAACTATAATTAGTCAAGAAGTTACTTTAATTAATCAGCTTTTTATTTTATATAAGAGGCACAATAATATTTAATTGAGAAGTTACTTTGGTTAAATTTGTTATGATGAATCTAAGAGTTATTGTTTTTAATTGAAAAATCACTTTGTTTAAAAGTGAGAAGGTCAACAGACTAATTAAGAATATAAAATCTTACACAAGAAATCGTCTTTACAGAACCTGAGTCTTAGTCTTATTTTGAAAATATACTGGAATCAACATGTTTTCATGAATATTTTAATCCTTTTTATCTTTTCCCAATTTTAGTTCCTTTTATCATTAAGTATTCTATTATTTAATTTATTTATGTTTATCTTTTTTTATTATTTTCATTTTATTTGACCAACTCTTTTGTACAGATTTTATAAGAATCAACTTATTAAAAATCAATTTTGTGTTCGTTAGGAGATGAATTTTGGGCTATATTTACCCATACTAATATTTAGGTTGACTTATTAACAATACTAAAGCTAATTAACCAAAGTATATTGTTGATTAATTCTGGTTAAAGTTTTCACCTTTAATCAAAGTACATTCTTAGTTATTGGTAAAAAACGCTTAGACTTAGATGATTGATATGTTATGCAGCTTTAACATTGTGCTAACTTGCTATAATATAAAAATCATACTTTTACTTCATTAAGAAAAAAAATACACATAGAAAAATATAAATCACAACAATAATCAAAAGAACAAACCAACTATTGCATTCTAACCCTAAAATCCATAATCAACCCAAGAGGCTTAACACTCCATGGAATGTAGAAATAACATAAAAATAGAAAAAAGAGAGGGTGAAGAACATGAAATATGAGAGAGAGGACGAAATTAGGCCTCCCTAGGGGTTCCTCACCTCTGAAGTCCTTTTTTTGCTTCCCCTTGGTTTCTTTATATAGAACTTAGACTCGATTTTTCTATTGCTGAAATCTATTGTTTGATAATTTAATCTCCTCCAATTATCTTCTAAATAATCTAATATCTTCAAGATATATTTGGTTATTGTGTAGATCTAGAAAGATTTAAGAAGATTTTACCTTATTTAAAAAGGATTTGACAAATATTATGTGCTAATATAATTAAATAAAATAATTATTTAAAAATATCAAATAAAATATCTAAAGATATATTTGCCCCAAATTATCCTTTATCATAAATATCTTTGCATTATCAAAGCCTTTTGTGGAAAAAGATAGAGAAAACTACAAGATCCATTTTTTGTTACATGTTCACTTTTCTTGACTTATCCAAATTTATTCACTTTTTCATGCTTTTCTCGACTTCTTCATGAATGGCTTTTTGTGATTTCAACAATTTAATATTTTAATCATGATGTCACGAAACTTTAATCAATTTATTTTCACACCTTAAAATATCTAAAGAACAATTATGCAACTAAAAATATATTTTTAACATATTTTTGTATCTCATGCTCAATAAACCCAATTATAAAAAATCCTAATTAAAACAATCTTCTATAGCACAAGAACCAATTAAAAATCCAACATTAAAGGCTAAATGAGGGCATAAATATCCTCTCATCACACCTCCACATTTATTCTTTTGCATTCCTGGGAAAAACTGGATAATTTGAAACCTTTATTCTGTTTTTTTTTTCATATCAACACTAGATCAAAGGAATGAAAATAACTAGAAATAAATCAATCTTCTAGAAATCAAGTTATCATGTATATACAAATGAAAAAGTTCTATTTTTCACACATGAGGTAATCTTTGTAATTTAGAAGAAAATCAAATATGAAAGATATCACTCAAGTTTAAAATGTATATTTTCTCACCAAAATCCATTCAAGTGTTTTGCCTTGTGTTTTCACTCAAAATACCCATGTAAGTAAACACTCTTGATATTTAACAAGACTAATATTCACAAACTTTCACAAAAACATGTAGTCAAAGATCATGAGGACTTTTTAGAGGTTGTAGTAAGGCCAAGGCAAAGGAGGGAAAATTGTTAGGATTTTTGTGTTTCTAAAATAAAAATATAGAGAACATAACAGAGCATAATTTCAAAACAACTCTTTTGTGTTTGTTGCTCTTTTGAGAAAGAAATTATTTTTTTTACATTTTTTGCATTTCTTCCTTTTTACCATTTTTATTAATTTGTGGGTGAGATACTCATCCACACACTTTATTCATCAACCAATTTTAACATAATTCACTAGCTTCTTTTTTCCTAAGGAAGAAAAAAAATATCTTTTTATTTTTAAGGTTTTTGTAATAGGCTCAAAACAAAAAAAAAAAAAAAAGATCTCAAAGGGCTTATCAATGGCTTAATATCACATGGGCTTATTTGACAAAATATGCATCAATCATATCAAATCATTCATATTGACTTAGGATGCAAAACAAATGAATTAGTTAAATATTTGAGTATAAACAAAACACGAACAAGTCACTCAAGAAAAATAGAAATGGCACATGACGAATAATCCTTTACATTAAGGCTCAAAACAAACAAGGCTAAAAACTCTCCCACAAAAGATTTAATCAAGTAATTATGACTTCTGACTCATTTTGGTGAGAAAAAAAATTGTCCTTGATGGACTTATTTTGGTGAAAAAAAAACAAAATTATGACTTCTGACTTAATCTGGTCATATGTCAAAATTTAATTTCTTTAATTTTATCAAGTACAAGTCACCTTGTACAATTTTATTAATTTTTAAATTTTTATTTTTATTAAAAATAAAAAATCATAACATTGAAAGTTTTGTAAAAAAATTTCTACTTATGCTAAAAAGAGAATAAATATGTATGCAATTTAATTTTTTTACCGACAATGTTTTCAAAAGAATGTGAATCTAACATCTTTTCGTGTTGGAGCAACTTTTCTTCTTTCTCTACTACCATTTCAACAAAGATAACCACTAAAAATTTATTTGCATTATTCACTTGATGTTGAAGCGGTTGTCTTAACTTAGTTTGAGAATCATCAATTCCATTAAGATGCTTTACTAGATCATTAGTAATCCTTATAATCTCATATTGTGAGAAAAATTTGCACTTAAAGTAGTTGACTCGACTGCTTCATCATTAACAAGTTCAATAATACCTTTAGTAAAATTTATATGTGTAAGTATTGAAATGGTTAATTTTTCAAGAAGGGGGATTGAACTGGCTTAATAAAACTTAGGTTACTTTTGGAAACTTAAAACACCTTTAAATTGAATTAGATTAACCACTATATGAGAATGCAATTCTTGCTGGACTGTGTAAGACCCGTGGAATTTAATTAATTAAATAAATAATTAATTAATAAATGCGGGTGGGAGAATTAATTATGACATTAAATTATGAATGGGATGATGTGGAAGAGTACTAGCTCATGTGGTTGAGAGTACTTTACTTGTGTGAGAGGACTTGGGTTCGAGTCTACATTAAACTTTATTTTTTTTTTGGTATTTTTGGCTTTGGCTTGAATATGGAAAGGTTGAAGGAAAACCCTAGTAGTATGGCAGCTGAGGGGTGGCTGGAAAATAGAGAAGGTTTGGCAAGCTGGAAAATATACCCAGAGAGAGAGCACGAAAATCTAGAATTTTGTGAGGTTTGAGTGAGACTTCAAGGGCTGAATAGAGAGGAACCAAGGAGGGTTTGGTGATCAAAGGAGAACTTCCCAATTGTTAAAGTTTAAGCTAAAGGATCCAGGTTATGGGAGTTTACACGTTAGAAATTTTATACTTGTATTTGAATTGTTGGATATATGTGTATTGTTGCTTTCTGTTCGTTTCTAGTTAAATTTTTGTGTTTCTGGAAAATTTCCAAAAACCGCCTGGCGGGCTGTTCATAGCCGCCAAGCGGTATATGCAATTGTACGTAATCTGGGTTCTTGGAAGAGGAACCGCCTGGCGGCCGGGAGTGTGGGAAATAAATTTAATGGAATAGTGGAGAGATGTTTAGGGTTTAAGAACGTGCGGATTGTGGGTCTTGGAAATCCATTAGCGGGAATTTAATTGAGTATTTCTGGTGTGGAAACGGTCCATTCATTTTGGTTAGGGGTTGTTATATAATTGGAAGAGTGTGAATGATCTATATTAGGAAGATACTGGAAGAAAAGAGTAAGGCAGGTGCAGGAGTTCTGGAAAATTACCAGAACATTATGCACCGACTGGCGGCACGAGTCTTGCTGCCAGGCGCCATCTCAGGAAAAATCAGAAATTTAAACGTCACGAGAGTTGCTGGAAATTATTGGGATTTAGAAATAGAGTGAGAATGCGGGTCACGGAGAGTTGGAAATGTTAGCGTAAGGATGATAGTGCAAGGAGCATGACTTTATAACTTGAGAGCGAAATAAGTGGGGGTATTGTGGAATTTAGAATTTGGAGAGTGTAAAGATTACAGGTATAGACTGTCTACACTGGATTTAGTAGGAAGGTTGAGTTGGAAACCATGTAAACCAATGGACCTATTGATATAAAAGTGTGAGGGTTGGGAAGCAAATTGTTAAACTAGAATATAGCGGGAAATCTAGCTTGCAGTGGATTTACAGATGTGTACTGAATTTGCAAATTATGGAAATGGTAGAATAGGAGAATCAAATATGTTGGGGTCAAATGAGATAGATCATAAGCATAAGCATGGGCACTGCTATAGACTGGGATTATAACCTTCGGATTTAGTGAATAAGTAACAAGTGATGGATGCAAGCAACGGTGCCTAAATTCAGACCAGTATAGTGAAAAAGGCGATATTGATATGGCGCCTGGCGGTGGGGGTTAGGCCGCCAGGCGATAGCGATATAACCATTAACCTCTAGAGCAGCGTCCGCCTGGCAGTGTGGACAGTCCTGTCGGGCGGTGGTTCCAGACTTTGTGATTTTTCAAGGCGCTCAGCGCCTAGCGGTACGTCTCCCCCGCCAGGCGGTCTGGAAGCGAATAAGCGTCTAGCGGTACGTGTCCCCCGCTAGGCGATTTGGCTGTTGTAAGTCCTAGTTATTGGACTTTATAGGGTGATCTACTAGGCTTTTGGTGATGTCTCAAAGGTAAGATTGCTAGGTTCCTTGAGTTGAGCTTATAATGTATCCCTTGAGTTGAGCTCAGGATAGGAGTTAAGCACGTACATTCCTCGAGTTGAGCTCGGAATGGCATCCCTCGAGTTGAGCTCGGGATGGCGGATGAACACGAGGAACTCTTGAGTTAAGCTCGGGTTGGCGAGTGTTGCCGGTGTGAGTGTGCTGGTTGTGGCCAGTACGGATGGGTCCAGATAGATTGCCCTCCTCAATGAATCGCTGACGAGTTTGGTAGTCTTGGGAACTCCACTTGGCGTTGCGGTGTATGATCCGTGGCATTGGTTCCCGCACGTGCTCTATTGGTTGTGGCTGATAGGTTTGGTAGCAAATTATCTTGGGCTAATCACTAAAAGAGGTAGAACACGAATGGTCTGGTTGTGGCCAAACGTTAGAGAATTGGGAAAGAGATTGTGTATTGGTTCTTTGTAGAAATTATAGCTATATGGTTGGTTATTTCATTATTGTCATGATGTATGTTGATTTCATAAGCTCACCTTATCTGCTTGTGTTTAGTGATGATCGTGTACGCGGTACACGTGAGCAGAGGATGTTGATGCAGGTGGAGCTGGTGACGCTTAGCTACGAAGAGGGGATATCCGGGGTGTTTTATATTACTTGTATTTTCTACATTTGGAAATGAAATGTAAACTCATTTGAGACGTTTATTTTGAATTATGACATTTTGGTAATTTTGAACTTTGATTTCATAAGCTCACTCTATCTGCTTGTGTTTGGCGATGATCGTGTACGCGGTACACGTGAGCAGAGGATGTTGATGCAGATGGAGCTGGTGACGCTTAGCTACGGAGAGGGGATATCCGGGGTGTTTTATATTACTTTTATTTTCTACTTTTGGAAATGAAATGTAAACTCATTTGAGACGTTTATTTTGAATTATGACATTTGGTAATTTTGAACTTTGGTTTCCATTATATACATTTATGAAAGTTTAAATTTCCCACGTTTTTGGGAAATGAAGTTTATACATAAATGCGGCATCTTTACGAATTTAGTTGTTTATTTATTTAAATCAGTAATATCCTGACGGGATGTTACAGACTGCAAAACTTTCAATCGATTAAAAACATAAACAACAAGCTGATTTCATTAAACAATTAAAAGTGCAGTGTAAATCAACACATCAAAATATCAGAATAGTCGATTCAAATACTTAGAATTCTGCAGAATTTCAAATTTATAGCTTAACTCAAAAACATCTTGAAAGACTTATAAAGATTGATTCAAATAAGCAATATAGATAAAAGATTGTCCAATTCATGCCAAAACGCTCAAGAACTGTTAAAAGATTGTACAATTCAAAATTCTTGAGACTTTAACACAAATCAAAGAGAATGGATAAAGTTAAGCACAAGGCCACAAAGTTTTATACTAGTTAACTCAAATCTGAGCTACATCTAGTTTGTCAAGGCAACATAAGCCTGACTTGCACTATTTCAAAAGATTTACACAATCCACAAGATTACACTTTCAAAATAAGCAAAAATACAAACCAAGACTCTTAAATCCCACAAGAGTCTCAATAAGCACATCAAGAGCACACTTGTAAACCTAGAAAACCACCAGGCAACACCTAGAAACTTGAGAAAGATCAAATCTCAATGAAGGCTCTCCCTAGCCAGCCAAACCTCTTTATCCAAGTTCCTAAACCAAGCAAAATTTCTCTAAGAAAGCTCAAAGATCAATCACCAATAGTTGCAATTCTGTATGATCCAAAGAGAGAGAGTTTTTCCCATAATTTAGAATGATTTCACGCTCAAAATGGTATTTCCTCATTCTCTCTAAAAAAATAGAACTTATAGCCAATATGTTAGCAATAAATCACTTGTGCTAACAATATGTCCATCAGTAGATATATTAGTATGAGAATCATCGTATCTATCAGTAGATATAGCAGTGTGATGTGATTCTGTTGGTTGTTGATATGATCTTTGAATCTTGATGTCGTTCATATCAACTATCAAATTCTACAAATGCTAATTCAATTCTTTTATATGTTGTTGAGTTTCTTGAGTTGTATTCATCACTTGCTTTATTTCAGAGTACTGCTTAGTCATCATTTTCATAATCTTTTCTAAAGTGGCCTCCCTAGCTTTGCCATTCATTAACAGACATAAATCATCATACATTTGCTTTGCTCTAATAGAAAACTTTTGAAGCGTATGTTCTATATCATGACAAAGTATTTTAAATTGTGCAGTTGTAGAAAATCTCAAATGAAATTGGAGGATGGTATTAACATTTAAAAGTAATTCTACAAAATTTTTATTACTTGATTCTCTATCATGTTGTATAATACTTAATCATTTTCATACCATTCTTGCTCAATATTTTTGCGTCGTTAATCAGCTCGCAACCTTTCATCTATGACCTCTAATTTCTCTCTAACTTCATCCATTAATATTGTAACTTCCCTATAGGATGGTCATTGGTTGCTTCAACTTGTTGTGGTGGTGCATGTTACTGAAAAACATGTGGAACATATGGTTGTTGTGGATAATATTCATAGTTCAATTGACAATTAGACTGTTGATTATTTTCATATAAAAAATTATCTTACATTTTTGCAAGATTTTTTCTAAAAAGAAATAAGTTGAAAGTTTGTTGAGTAGACTTTTAGGAAAGAGAAGTGTGTCTCAATGAACAACTTAAGTACATTTTTTTCCTTAGCCAAAGTGTTCCACAACTAATTTCACAAACTTCACAACAAAATTCCTCAAACAAAACTTGTGAAGAGAAAAAAATACGTTTACCGAATTAAAATAACCAAATAAAATAAAATAAATGTTAGAAAATAAAAATAGAGAAAAGGAAAATGTTAGTGATAAAAATAAATACAAATAAGATAACAAGAGAAAATAACAAATAGTAAAAAAAAAACAATTGTAGAGATAGAAAAAATGTTAATAATAAAATCAAATATGATAAAACAAAATTAAAATGGAAAAATAAAATAAGAACCAATATGATAAAAGTTCTAATTGTGTTCCTATAAAATTGTGCCAAATTTGAAAACATTATCGTGAAGCAATCAAATTAATATTATTTATTTATAACAACTTTAGTGTTGTTAAGAAAGTAACCAAAAGATTAGTATGGATAAATATAACCCAAAGTCGACTCCCAATGAACATAGAATTAATTCCTAATAAATTAGTTCTTATAAAATCTACACATTAAAATGGTTAGACAAATAAAATAACAAAAATATAAGAGGATTAAGATAAACAAAAGAAATAAAAGATTATATAATAAAATAATAAAAGAAATAAAATTTTAAAAAGATAAAAAAGAGATAACAATAATAGAGAGAATAGGTTGATTTCACTAATTTTTTAGATAGGATTCATCATTAGTTATCTAAGGATTATGGTTGAATTAATTATTATCTTAGATTTTCAAATTAGTCAATGTAAATTCTTAATTAATTTGTTGTCGTTCTCACTATTAACCAAAGTACATTCTTAATTAAAAGCAAAAATTTTGTAGATTAATCATAGTAAATTTAACTAAAGTATATTCTCAATTAAATATTAGTATGACAAATCATGTTTATTCTTTTACCTAAAATATCAAGTAAAAAGTTAATTAATCAAAGTACATTCTTGATTAATTCTTGTTAAAGTTTTCACCTTTAAGCAAAATACATTCTCAATTATTGGCCAAAACCTATTAATTTACATGAAAGTTTATGAATTTAATCAAAGTACATTCTCAATTAAAATTAAAAACCCTTGGACTCATGATTCATATGTTATGTAGATTTAATACCGTGTTAACTTACTACAATGTAAAAATCATTATTTTTACTTGATTAAGAAACAAAAGACATAGAAAAATATAAACCACAACAATAATAAAATGAACAAACCAATTATAGCATTCTAACCTCAGAATCCATTAAGAAATTACAACAGAATCAATCCTAGCAGCTTAACACTCCATGGAATGGAGAAATAACGTAACTAATTATAGCATCACGTTGTTGTTGATGTTTTTCAGCGAGTGTTGTTAGCTTTACATTCACATTGTTGTTTCAATATAGGTCCTACGGTAGATGATGACATGGTAATGCATTATTGGAAAGATTTTTTAGTGGTGGATATATGTTGCATGTCTCTTCTTGGTTGGAGTAGATATGTGTGTTATGATCAAGGTCACATGGCAGTTACTAATTGGACAAATTTAAGATTGTATGAAAGTGCTAGATGACATGTGTTGGTTGGCCAAATTTGTGAACACTTGGCAGCTTTTATTGAGATTGATTTTGTCCTTTTTTTTAGCTCAAAATGATTTATTTTCACTTTGAATAAACCAAAATTTAACTTCAACTGCATCAACAAATGTTATAATATCCAAAAACATTTTATGAAACTTAAAAGTGAATTTAAATTCATTTTTATTTCACAAGCTCAAAAAACCTAATTATAACAAATCCTAATTAAAACAATCTTTTAAGCACAAAAATTCAATATAAAATTTAAAATTAAACATTAAATGAGGACATAAATATGCACTCATAAAAAAGAGGATAAAGGCTTGAAATCAACTAGAAAGAATATTCAAACCCCAATGCTTTGCTCCCAATGTCATGTTATTATAAACAGAGAGCTTATCATTATCATGAGTGGCTAACCTCTTTTGTATTGAGAGTGGATGTAACTTTTTTTTTCTAATTCTTTATACAACTTCTGATTCAAAATATATATATATATATATATATATATATATATATATATATATGTATATATATATATATAGTATTAAAGATTTGGTTTTGTTCTTGCATGATTGGATGAAATATGAGGTAGAATTAAATCATCTAAATGATTTGAATGCTTGGAATAGATTTTAATGGTTTAATTAAATGAAGTTTTGCACTTAAAGTAGGGCTTTATTATAATGATTTGAGGAATCAAACATATGATTGAAGTCCTTAGATTTCTAAATTCAAGGAATTCATTTAGAAAGAATCATGAACTTTCAATGGTACGTGATAACTTTGTTAATATTTGTTAAATCAATGGAAGTATAGTTGTTAATTTGGCTTGCAAAAAGTGAGCCAGGCTAACCCGTCCCCCATATGAAATGTGGTCTAATTTCTCTATCCCATTGTCACATAATGTTTGGCCCTCGAGTTTGCAGACCATCCCGAAACCCGCAAAAGAAATTAACTCTTTTGTAGTTTTTCTCTTCTGTAAAATACTAGGATGTAGAATTTTGAAAAATTTATTTTTATTTAATAAATTAGTATAAATAATAATTTTATAAACCCATTTCTAAAAATAAGTAATATTTATAAGTTAATAATTTCTAACTTTTAAGTATAAGCCTATTGAAAATAGAAATGACTTCGAACTAAACTGAAACAAGGGAAGAAAGGGATGAAAGAGCAACTTTTGAATGGATTGAACGTAATGAATGAACTAATTTTGGACGGATTGGAGAAGAAATATGAATCAATAAGTTGCTTAGAAGAAACACACATGACATGTTGTGTTAGTGTTGTTGGATTTTAAGAGTTTGACAAGAGATCTTCAACACCACCATTTTCCTCACTCTCCTCTCTCTTCTCTTTCCTCTCTTGAATCACTCTCATCACATGCCTCTTAACCTCCCCAACAGCTTTTCTAAGCAGACATCCGTGTGAACTCCCCAACAGAAGGGTCCAAGCAGCACCTATTATTCCCCAATGTGAACTTGCAGATCACATTGAACGAGAACCTCCCTAGCAACTCCTGCAAGTCAACCACCTTGTTCTCATTGGACAACACCTCAAGCACCAGCAAAAGCCTCTCACACACTTCCCTCTCCAGCGTGTGCATGGCAAACTCCCTCAGGGACTTGCTAGAGAACTCATGGCTCACAAATCTGCACTGTGTAAGCCATAACTCTCTGTCCATGTTGAAAATCCCTTGCCCAAGGAAATCTCCAAGGATCTCCGTGAAGGGCTTTCCTTTGGGTTTGAACTGCAGCATGGAACTGAGGAAAACTAGAAGGATGTATTAAAGAGATGTATTGTTGTTGAACCAAAAAATTGTGAAACGGAGGTCAACGTTCGTTTCGCTATTTTTTTTTTTTTTTGTTGCAAATATCAATCTCAGTTTCAAAAAATTGTGAAACGGATGTCGACTTAATTTTTTTGCTTTTTATGTGTTGCATGAATGTTAAAGAATCTGAGATGAGTTAGTGGTGCATGGTGTGTGAATGTGAGATGCGGGCGTAGGTGTGACGCGTGCTGAGTTATGAGCGGGTGCGTGGTGAAATATTAGCATGTGCGTGGTGTGTGCAAGTGTGAAAATATGAGCGTGACGGGTGGTGCAAGTGTGGTGTTCTGTGTTGAGATGCATGCACGGTGCAGGAGTGTGAGTTGAGTGCGTGCTACATGTTATGTGAGGTGAGTCCAAAAGTGAGTGTAGTGTGTTGCAATGTGTTAATGTGAGTGAAGAAAGTGAGGTGTGTGCAATGGGGGCTGCTATGAGAAGAAAAATCATGGTGCAAGTGTGCGTCGTTGTGTGTGGTGAGTGAGAATGAGTGTTGTGTGATGAGCGTGTGCAACGTGAAAAAGTGAGTCCAGGTGTGTGTGATGCGTGAGTGTGGGCTGCGGGTGCATGAGTGAATGAGTGAAGAGATGAGGGTGTGTTTGTTGGTGTGGTGTGTGGTGTTGTGTATGCACGTGAGAATGAGGGAGTGAGAGGTTAGTGTGAGTGGTAAGTGAAGAGAAGAATGTGTGACTTGCAATGAGAAAAGAAAGAAAAGAAAGGAATGCATGAGAGTGTGGTTGTGTTACGTGAGTTAAAGTGTGTGAGGTTTGAATGGATGAGAGAGTACGTTATGTGTGCATGAAACGGATCTCGACATCCGTTTCAGATTTTTATGAAGCGGATGTCGACATCCACAACGTTGAAAAACAAAAAAAAAAAACATGAAACGAATGTCGACATCCACAGTTCAATCGCCTGAAGCGGATGTTGACATTCGTAATGGTCAATTTCAATGACAAAAATTTTGTTTTTGCGGAAATCCACTTCCACAATTGATATTAAACATGGATCTGTGGATTAAATTGTGCACATAAAGTACCTATTGAATTACTTGGCAATGGAGTGTTGGCAATGTTGGTAATGGAGTGTGCAAGGAGTGTATTGGGGATAGAGGGGTCTGGTGAATGCATAGAGAGACAGTTAACTTTTCACTTTTTACTATGGACAAAGATGAAATTATATATATTTTTGGGGTAAAGGACAAATGATTGGAGGTGCACGGAAAAACCCCCAATTTAATTTCCCAAGCCCAGTTTTATATCGTCCCATTTCCTTTATATAAGCGAACCAAGAATATATTCCTTTCGGCTTTTTACTTACATGATGAATGTATACTTTTTTATTTATTTTTCCATAAAAGATAATCAGCAACCAATTTTAATTGTCCGTTTCATTATATAGGTGTTATTTTCAGAAAGTGAACTTCAAGAAAAATATGATCGAAAATTTCATAAACTTTCTGAAATTTTACGACAATTCTCTTTTTTTATTTTCAATAAACTTTAGAGTTTAATGGTTGTGTTAAAACCATATAAAACAAATTTACATTTTCATCTAATAAAAGAAAATTATCGTTGATGTGATTTTTAACATAAATTTATAAAAATTTACAGAACCAATTAACAATAAATAAATTATTTTATAAATCCTCACAAACACTTATAAAAGTAATTAATATTATTAAAATTATAAAATAAATTCAAACAAACTCTTACAAAGTAGGCTTAGTAGCTTAGTTGTTATGAACTTGCTATTCTTTTGGACTGAGCATAAGGCCTAAAATACCACAAGCTACAACTATTTGAAGCCTGCACATAACACAATGTTACTATAATCAGTGACCAAATCACAAAACCCTCTTGTTCTCCATGAAAACAGATTTTGACATGGCCACTAACAATACCTATTTCAACATCACGTAACTATTCTACTGGATTACTTTTGAGGTCTGTAAATAGATTACACTAGTGCATCATTATGTACACACTGCAGTGCCCAACAGACATAGACAAAGAATATAAATATTGCACATTCCACTGTTCCCTTTGTTGTATTCTAAAGATAAGCCAATTTTCTTTTGGTGTAAGGCACATCAAAGAAGAAAATTTTTCAAGTTCTAATAACTGGACCCCTGTACAGTCCTCTCCGGATCACAAAGTCATCAGGAGGTTGAAACTCTTCTAACCAAGTCACTTCAGAAACCGTCACTCCATCCAACTCAATATTAACTGCAGTGGAAATGAAGGTTGGCAATGGTGCAATATGATTAACACAACATAATTTGCAGAGGTTGGTGATGAAGATAAAGGGGATTATTACCTGGGAGATCTCTCCGTTGGGATCGCCGGAAGTAGGTGCAGTGTCTTGCATGCTCTGAAGAGTAAGGGGGAGACAATATGTCAAAGATGGCACAAGGAGTTATAGCTCTAAAACAATGGATGTTTCCACCACTGGTGGGGTAAAGAACTGTTGTGGGGGTTGGTGCTGTCATATCAGTATCTTTCACAAGCTTTGCAGGTCGAACTGTGAATCACAGATTAACAACTTTTGGTGTCAGGAGAATAAAAAAAAGGATAGTACTCTGCAATGCAGATCATGGATTTCTTGTTATGTTATAATGTGTGACTGTATCAATAGTTAGTTTGATTTTACTGTGATCAGTTTCATATGCCTTCATGATATAACTCTGCCTTGTCTGTGAAGTTAACATTGCAATTACCACTTTGCATATTCAGTGTGTTTGAAGTAGAAAAGGCACCATATTCATTGTTTCTATAGAATATAAACTATACGTTAAAAATATTATTCAAAAATGAGGTCAAGTTGATAATGTGACAAAAGAACAAGCGGGGAAACAGTGGAACTGCAGAAGCACAGTCCTTGCCCATCACGTTGGTTGGCATAATAGTGATAGTGCCATAATGGTGATATCATAATATGAATTCAATAATAGGGATATGGCAATTCTGCACTAAGAAATTGTGTAGGTAATATCACTGCTGGCGACCCTGTAAAGTAGTGAGATAGTAGTATGGTGGTAACAACGGATAGAAAAATTGTAGGTGTTATCGAGTAGAACTGAAGCTTTTCCAGTCTTTGCACGAAGAACTTCACAGCAAAGATTATACTAAGCTTCATTACAAAACTGTTACCTCAATCAATTAGGTAGACAAGAGATGACTTGGTATATATAATAGGGAGAACAGAAAAAAATCAATCTTTAGTTTTGGAATAGAAATTGGGTGGGGAATTAAGATCTCTCATATAACTGGGTATGGTAGAGAATTCTCTGTAATTCAAGTATTCCTGATATCTGCAGTGTCACAATGAACTACTATGGCCACTATAGCCACCCCTGTAGTCTGCTATTTAATCCCTGAAGTAGATGCAGGCATGAACTTCTATCTCTATTTTTTTACTTTTCGAGACAGTTTCAGTGGTATAGCAAAAGAAACATTTCATATGTTACTTTCAATAAATTTGTAGAACTTATTCATAAAGTCATTATATGTCCAGAGAATCATCATTACATTTACACGTAAACCAAAAGCATGACTTTATAGCAGAAATGGTTTAGTTATAATAATGATAATAACATTGGCTTTAGATAACCCTTATGTAATTTTAATAGTAAATGTTCTGCGGGTTGCACAATTGTCCCGTGACGGAGGCTAGGTGGGCCGAGTCACAATCCAAGTGTGGGATTCCTTGGGAGACAATTGCTGAGGGGCGATGGTTGCATGTGACATCAATTGTCCTGTGGCAAAGGCCAAATGGGTCGAGTCATAATCAAATGTGACAGGCTGTTATGCTCTCAAGTAAAAAGAATTGCGTCCTAACTAATGACTATAACTTTTGACCTAGTGATAAGCACTCGATCCTAACAAAATGTTTTTGGGGATTCATCGGGTGGGTAAAGTTGTGCCTCAGTGACCAAAAGGTCATGGGCTGAAATCAGGAAAGACTCTCTACATATGCAAGGGAAAGACTGTGAATAACGGAAAGCAACTCTTGCTTCACACAACGGAAGATATGAAAATTGTTTAAACTTTTCAAGTTTCTAAAAAGAAACTCAGAACTTTATTCTTCTTCCAAGGAAGGTTACTTGGTGAAGACCTAAGGAATAGATTACTCCCATGTACGACCTTAAGAATAAGAATACAGGCTAGATGATTTCCTTCAAAAGGAAACTTTAAATCCTCAAATCCAACAACTCAATTTTGTGAAGGACCAAATTTTAATGGATAGATTTGTTCCATCTAAATTGCTTTAAATAAAATTAGAAGTCCAAGTAAAGTTACAAATGTATGGGGAATACATATATTCACTTTAAAGTACAAACTTCAAAATATTCACAATATTCTTGTAGAATTTTATATGGAATGAACAATTTCAGTTTTAATTAGATAATAATATAAGATAATTTTAACTTGGTCTAGGATAAAACTTTTAGGGGATTAACCAGACTAGTTTAGGAAATTAAGGAATTATGATGGAATTTAAGTAACTTTAATATATAACCATCTCCAATGCATAATAAGACATACATTTAAATCATCTCTCCTTACAAAAAAAAGAGTATGTAATTATGCTATGCTTAATTACAGACTATTTGCTAATCCTAATTACAGAGAGAGATTTGATTAGCATAATCATAGGGGAATAATTTGTAATTGGCTTAATTAGTGGAGAATAATATATTTTCTATCATTCACAACATATTCTTCATTAAGCCCCAAATGATACCAAATAAAATCAAGAAAGGCCATATGCCATGTATTGATTTCTGAACTAACTATTCACTCCTGTTTTTATCTTAGCTGTCTAATTGGACTATTTTGGTGATGCCTAGTACAATGCTACCATCTCTTCTCCCTCAACGAGGCTGGAGTTAGAGTTAAATGCAAGGAGGAAGGGCAATCAATCACACTTTCATGTAAATACAAAATACTAAAAAATAAACAGAACAACAAAAAAATACATGAAGTTATAGAAACTAGACCTTCAGATTGATCAGTAGAGCCAGATGCACCAATCCAATCATAGGATTTAACATGCATTGAGCCATACAACACCTTGCTCAACACTGTCATTCCAGGATGATTATGGAGAGGAATGATAGATGAGGGGGGCATGCAAAAGATTCCTATCTGCAAAAGAGAAAGCAAATAAAACTTCAGTTAATATTGCAAATATAAGACCCAAATTCATACAAAATTTTAACAGAATAAACATGATCTGAAGTTATGAGACTTTACTTACAGAGAAGGAGTCACATTCATGCAAATGCAAATATTTTATAGGTGGCAAGGATTGATGGCTCCCATTACGTTCAAGTGCTGGACCAGGCCAATTCCGAACCAGTTGTGCTTCTTGTTCAAGACCTACATCTGACGGCTTGATTCTCTCTGTAGAAACATTATGTAAGGTTATCAGTAAAATATCTGTTAGACCTAAAAATTATTGGGCTGCAGGATCAAAGTCATCTAATCTAAGAACTAACATAGAAAACAAATAAAGGTATTAGTGGTAATGTGTTAATTCTGTATGCACTACAAACCATGTAGGCACGTCTCAAAATGAAGGAAAATAATTGAAAATACACACTTTGAACATACAACTTATGATAAATCCTTCTTTTCCTCAAATCCATTATCTAAATTGACAAGTGAAACAAATTTTACACAACAAAAATTGATGGTAACAGTTGACCAGCAGAAGAATATATTTTTCAAAAGGATACTCTGTTCCGTTATCCATTAACAGATAATCAGCAAGTAAATTTGTAGTGACAAATAAAAATTATAATTACCACAAAGCTTCAAGTTTAATTCATCCTAACTTTAAACATAAAAGTGTGACCCAAATTCTACCCTTAAAAAAGGAATAAAAAACGATTGCAAGCAGGTTAATAGTGCGGTCTCCCTCAAAATTTAACCTTGAGCTTATAACTCCTTCAAAAAGACATGCCTCAAACTGATTTTAACGAAAACATAGAGACAAGTGATCCAGAGGAAAAAGGAAGGGAAACAAAGAAAGCTTGAAGTTATTGACAAAGTATAGAACAATCAATAATCCAGAACTACCTCTTTTTGTATAGCATGAAGCATTCTAAAAGTTGACCATAAAAATGAATATAAAAGCAAGATAAACAAGTCCAAAAGGAAATATACCTAACTTCTCACGAACTTTCTCAATGACCTCTTCTGACACAGGTCCATCAGGTGAAAAGGATGCATTGCATAGCCTATAAAGTCTCTGAATATAATATGGCATCTTGCAAACTTGAGACCAAGTTATCTATTCACTCAGACCAAAATCCCCAGGGTCAGCAAGCTGATAACACCTTGTAAGTGGCCTACTGATTGCAATAGGGACTGGATATACAATTAGATAACAACCGTATTTTAGCCTCAGAATCAAACCATCGGTAATGAATCTGCATGGTCGTAATGTTTCCTTCGCAACAATTCAAAGTAATGGATCTATTGAACAAGGAAGAAGCAATAGCGAGCAAAATATCAATGACCTCTACTTCAAATATTGACATATCACAGCAAGTGCAACCACAAGTCAATAAGTAATACCAATATAGCCATTAGAATCCCCATCAATTCATTCAAAAGCATTAACACTCAGTTGCATTTTGAGGTAATCATTGTAAAAGTTACATTATCAGTGTAAAAAAACTCACACTGTCAACTCATTACTTTTAAGGTATTTATGGTAAAACTAACAAAGCACACCATACATGATGATTTATGATTGGATCAGTTAGTGCATCCACTCTTTACTCCACTATTATTATATGCATTCACCAAAAAGGAATTCACTTTTAGATCAAAATTAAGAAAAACCCAGCACAGATAAAACCCACGTGAGACTCTCCATCACTTCCACTCCATAAAGCACACCTCCCAGAACCCAATGTGATATTCCAAGAAGATAACACACATTTTACTTATGTTTTTATTTATTTGCGTCATAAACAACACGAACACTGTTAGTTAATTAATCAAAGCAGGGAAGATTTCCAAAACGAGAAATAGAGGGCGACCCAACAGAAGTAGCGAGGTGAAAGGGCGAGCAAAGTGATCAAAAAGGGATTTTGGATCAAAATCTGAAATGGGGCAAATGAGAGATTCTGACAGAAGAAGGAGAAGGGTGGGAGATGCAGAAGAAGGTACCTGAGAGAGGCATGATTAGAGAGAGAGAAGGGTGAGGAACATGGTGGATTGGTAGAGGAATGAGAAGAAGACGAAGGGGCTGTTGAAGAAAGATGAATGGACGTGCATAGAAGGATGAAGAGAGGGATCGTTGTTGTGAGTGTGTGAGGAACAGAAAGGGTTGGAGGCGAAAAGAAAAAGGCCCAAGGAAGATCTTGGACACGTCATCATGTGTGTGTGTTTTTTTTTTTTCTTGTTTGTTGAAATGAAAAAAAAAATGAGAAAAGAAATTGCAGGTTTGCCTTTTGTGAGATTTTTTGAGCCGTTTTTGAAGTCCAGCTGTTCCCCGACCACCTTTTTTCTTTGGTATGTTTTTCACAGCTGTTAAAAGGAAAATGACAAACGTGCCTCTCATTTCCTGTCTACAAGGTGTAACGAACCAGCAGGGTACCATAGGTTTTACATAACTTTATCCTCCAAATAGGGAATAAAGATTCAATTTTTTTTGTTTTGTGTGTAAAAAAATCTTATCGGAAGAAATCTATCTTACCACATAACTTATTTTATATTCAAAATAAGTTATCAATACTTTATTTCTAACTCATTTAATTAAGAGATACTTGATTCAATAATTATTAGTTAAAGAGTTTTGTCTTTAATCCTTTAATGAAAGAATAAATTTAATTAGTTTTTATTTTAATATTTGATTGCTTTTATTAATGTAATTTTAATACTTTTAAAGTTTTTAATGTAGTTTTCATTTTAACAACAAGTCAACTTGATTCTTGATTCTTGATTCTTTATGTTGTATTCATATTAGCATTTAAGATAATGATGATTTGGTAATGTAAATATGTACAAGACACGGGTAGATTGACACATTTATACTTATTTGACACCATTTTTATTAATTGGAGAGTGAGAATACATGTATCAAATTAGTGTTAAATATGTCAAAATAATTTTTTCATATCTAAATGTGGTATGACAGGAAAAAAACATACGGAGTTTCTATACCTAGAAAAATGAATGCATTTTCATTCTATATTCCAAATGTTAGTCATTCAAATCAAAGGCACCTATTGGAGTTGAAGTTGTTTTTGATTCAATAATTATCTCAAGATTTATCAATTAAGTAATCTAATTAGTCCTTCCCTTCTTTTCTTGCTCTCGAGCTAATAGAGTTATTGGTAGACCTATCATTTCTTTGATCTAATTTGAGGGGAGTAAAAGAGTTTTTATTTGTACTCCCTTTTAGATTTGATTTTACATTCGAGCCAACAGTATAATCTAAGAACTTTGAGACTAAAATATGTCCTTTGGTTTAGTAATGTGAAAACAAACATATATCGCTTTCTTCTTCTTTTTTAACTAAAGTTGCTTGGTTTTCTCTCTCCCAACTTTTTAGTAAGCTAGTGAAGTACCATATACTTGGTACCTCTTATGCTTAACAAACCATGTAATATCTCAAATTTTCATTTTCCTAACATTTATAACTAACACAAATTACATAATTAAAATAAATTGTATTCTTATTTATTAGAATTTCAATGAAAATTATTGTTTTATAACTATAACTTTATTAATAAGGAAAAACATAAGATGAAAAGACTGCCCCAAACATCTATCAATATTGATTACTCTCTCTAGTACTGTTTATCATCCTCAATATTTGTACGATCATCTACTCTCGTGATAAATCATGATCATCGTAAGTGAAAATCACATTACAAAACAGAAGGGTGAGATAACGTAAAATAAGTAAAATCTTAGTTTTTAAAATAAACTTACTTTGTATTTAAAATCTAGTGCATTTAAAATATATTTTAAAAATAAAACATAGTAAAGTTTGGGCTCATAGAGCTACCTATCCAAAGGGATTGTCCTTTTAACTAACCACTTTAGAGCTTAAGCCTACATACATCAAATGTTAGTTTGAAAAGCTATTTGCCTAAAGGAATTCAATAGTCTCTGACCTAACCAGTCTAAGAACCTATCATCCACATTCAAACACACCCAAACACAGCTCAAAGAGTTCTCTGCCTAGTGGAATTCAATCGTCCTTTGGTTTCAACACTCTAAAAACCCTCCACTCACTCGAGCTACTACCAAGAGGGATCCATTCAAGGATAACCACTTAGAAAGCTCGCTCTGAACAAGACCCAAACAACACTCTTGAAAAGCCAAAGAATCATACTCACAACTCTTAACTAGAGTCCACACATACAACACATTATTTATATAACCATAAGTTTCTTCCTACACATTCCTCTTTAAGAAATAACCCATATTTCTATTCAACTCTACTATTGCAATGCTTGATTTGAGTGTCTTACCATTGCCCAACTACTTATATATATAGTGAAACTCTAAGTCAAAAATCCAATTTTACCTTCTACAAAATTCAAGGAATAATAATAAAGAAAATAACTTATATATTTCTATATTCATGGAATTTAGTTTATACACCTCTTATAACCATTCTATATATCTTGTAGATAATTTGTTTAATATCTTATTAATTGCCTAATTATTCACCAAATCTTATCTCTCAGAAAATCTATTAAATAAATCTTTTAAAATAAATAATTAATAAACTACTGTGGATATATTTATCCTAATTATAATAATTTCCCAATATCTTACACACCAAAATGATATTGGTTGGGACATTAAAAATTATTGCATCCTTTACCTTAACAAGTATCTTCTCTTCTCTAGATGGAACTCAATTAGAATGTGAACAAAGGCCACTTCTCAAAATCTTTTATATGTGCTAGCTACACAATCATTTATTTGTCTAAAGGACTCTACAACCGTTTCTTGGTCTTTTTCTTCCTCGTGGTTGAAGTTCTAATGAATTGGGTATTTGCTCAAGAGCCAAATTTACATGTACTGCATAACAAAATATCTCAACCATCATAGGTCAAGAGTCAAGCTCCATTGTTAGGTTGCGAAAAAAGTGTGGAACAAAATCAATTGAATAGATAGAAGATGATTTTGATGATGTAAAGGCTATGATCCATATTGGTCATATGATATGTTGGATTTACAATGTCACATCATCATCCCTAAACAATATATTAATACAAATCTAACAAAAAAAACTACACTGATTTATTTTAATTAAAATAAAAGACTAAATTGAAAACTTTAAAAAATTGAAATTACATTGAACAATCAAATACTAGGATTACTAAGTTCGTTTAACTTAAAAATAATGTAAAATCTAATATGAATAAGATAACCACCATAAGAGATTTTGAGTGATTACTTTTTTAAAAGTTAACTTTTCCAAATTAATAATGTTATTATAAATGGTAAGTAAATTTAATGCAATTAAATATTTAAAATCAAGAACGTTTATTGAGTTAAGAAAATGTGTTAATCTATCCACACAAAGAAATAAAAAAAGTTAGAAAAATGATAAACATAAGTAGTTATGTGATAAAAATAAAATGAATTAAAATTATACTCCCCTCTCTAAAGTTTAAATGAAGTAACATTTTGCACCTTGGTAACTAAACAATAAAAAATTATGAAGTGTAAAAACGGAAATTTAAAAAAAAAATTGGATGATTTATGAGTGAAAAATATTGAATAATTTAATATTTATGTATTAATAATATTAAAAATATATTATTATCTAATTATAAATTATCGTATAAATATATGAATTGTTTTTTATGAGAATATTACTTTGATGAAAATTTAAATAATTAATTATAAAGTATATGAATAAATTTATTAATTTATTATTAAATTTATATATAATTTTATTGTAGGTATAAATTTAAATAATAGAAGTGTGAAGACTATTTTTTTTTACGACATAAAACTCAAAGATAATGAGAATTTGGGGTTTGTTATCATTTTAGGACAATTTGACACAATTTATTTAAATGAATAAATTCGAAAAATCTACTAGAATGGATAGGCCGTGTTTATGAAACACAACAACATATAAAAAAAGTTATATTTATTGAACATAACTTCCATTTCAAGTTAAACACAAAAAGAAGTTTTAGATGTGAAAAATGAATTTGGTAGCAAAATTGTGAGGCAAATAATTTAATTTTAAATAATTCGTTCAAGAGAGGCATGACTTAAGTGAAAATATATTTCCACCACCCTTACCACTTACAATGCCATTAACTCCACTAGTGCCCTTATATCATAACGTCCTATCTTACTATCCTCACCTTGTTCTTCATCAAATACATCGAATATACATCGAATACAACACAGTTGTTGCACTCTTCTTCCTACACAATCACAAACCTTCTAGCAGCTTCACCAGAGGTGGAATCGTCCTCACCCTTCCTATCGTAACCTTGCTCTCCTCTCTTTTCAAGAGTAATAATAGTGTGCATATTGATTTCTCCTTTGTCGTCGATATTCTTATCTCCTATACTTCTAAAAGACAGCACTACTCCTAAGGAATTGATCAAATCTTCGTTGTCGCTGCAGAGCGAGAGATTGATAATCACATTCACCATGTACTCCTAAAGTTGAAGGTCTTACAAGAATGATAAAAGTGAAACTAAGGGTTTAGTCGCACCAACTTTTATAATCTTAACACAGTTCTCTTGCTTGTTACTTGATTTCCATGTTGAGAATTCATCATAATTTTCGATGATGCAAGCGATAACGAGGCAATGATTATCAGAAGACAACACATATAATTCACTGAATTTGTCATTATTATACTCGGTGAAGAGGAGGAGTGGTCCAAATATTATCTTTTCACTAAAGTCACGCCTCTATTGTACTATTTCTTATAAAAAAAATAAAGTTATCTTCTCTTGTCACAACTCAGTGAGAATGACTTCTCTGTTTCACAATTTCACCACAAAGACATCTTTTGCATTCAAGACTATTGTGTTTTGTTTAAGTTAAAACTAAAGTTCTATTCAATGGACACAATTTTCTTTGTTCGTCGTGCTTGGTAAGCATGGCTTATTCATTCTTGTAAATTTTTTTGGCTTAATAACATTTTTTGGTTCCTATATGTGTAACAATTATTCAGTGTTTTTTCTCTATTTATATTTGACTCAATGTGATCCTTGTATTTTTTTTAAGAAAAACTTAATGGGATCATTTCCAAGCGTAGTGTAGACTACTTTCACTCCACTTTCATATTTCTATGTAGTCAGCCGTCCTTATTTAATTTATGCGCATACAGTTCTTTCGCGCTACACTAAGATGCTTACATTTGTTGCTTGCATTCTTTCTTCCTCTCTATTTTATTTTACTTGCTTCCTTTGGAGTTTGAGCTTAGCCATCTCTTCTTTATAGTGTCTCATGCCCCTAGTGGCGGCGGAACTTGGACAAAATATTCAACAGTGTCAAATTATATTTTTTTCAAATTCATTATATATAACTCTAAGAACTTTAGGGAATTGTTTTTCGTTGTCTTTAATTATTGAATTCTCATGAAATTTATCAAGTTTAATTGATATAGATGCATTTTTTTCATCTTCATCATAAGCATTCCTTTTGAAAAAAAATCATTTTTTTGACTCTTCATCATAATTTTTCTAATATAAATTTGTCTGATCTCTCCTATTTAGGAAAAAATAATTTTATCCTCGCCTTGTAGTACAAAGTAGATAAATTTATCACATGTAAAAGGAAAATAAATTGTTTAAAAAAGTAAAAAATAAACTTATTCAAAAGAAGAAATTGATCGGTCTAAAATATTACTTAACTTCTTAATTTTACCATGGTGCATTTTTATTTTGAAAAGATGAGAAATTGAAGGTGAAGATTGATATAAAAAGGGAGAGGTGAGAAAGAGGTGGAGATACAAAAGAAAAAAGAGAAAGATAAAGACTATGGATGATATTTTAAGAAAAAAAAAAGTTTAAAAATTAATATAAATAATATATATATATATATATATATATATATATATAATTTTAAAAATATATATATAAATTAATTAAAAAAAGTTGGGGGAGCCATTGCTCCCCTATGTCTATAAGAAGGTCCGTTAGTACGTGCCCATGCCTTTTCGCTCTATGGATCAGTGTTAACCCCATTCATTTTGCCCTTGTGATTGGACAATAAATGCATAAAAAAAGTGTATGGTTCCATTAGCATACGCCATTTCATCATCCTCTAAACGACGTTAATGCTGATTTATCATAAGGCTGATTTATCATAATGGACCATATTGAGTCTTTTTTTAAAATATAGGAACCACATTGAATAAAAAATCAGAGAGCAATTGGTGAGAAAAAAATGTCATGAAGAATATCAATGTTTTTACTCCAAAGAATTACCCCACTAGTAAGGCAAAAACAATTAACACAATAATATAAGCTGGAAACTCCAAAATCGGAGAAAAAATCACTATCGTTTTTTAATGACAACTAAAGAATAAAATTATGTAATTTTTTTTTACAACACATAGATTACTCGTCCTTTGACCCCAAATACACTCACACTCTTCAAAGTAATAATTTAAACCAAACCTCAACATTTTACTTTAAGAGTATAAAAAAAATCAAATACAAACTTAAAGTGTTTTTGACAAAGGTGTTAGAACATCATGGACTTTAAGTCTATTATATTGCTACTATCACCCACTCCATTATTTATTATAGGTGACATTGTAATTTTCAAGTTGTAATATTTTTATCAATCCAATAATCTCCACCGTGATTAAAATAAACATATATTCTTTTTTATTTCCATTGTCTACACCAACAATCATTCATACTTTATCACAAAGAATATACTTACTTAAAATTAAACTATTCAAAAGGGAAATCATTGATATATATAAGAAACCAAAAATGTTATTAAGTCAAATTTTTCCGAAGGTTAAATATATTTTTCATTTTCAAAATATTTTAAAAAATTGTGTTTCATTTTTAAACTAAATTATATATTATTCATTTATACTTAAGTTAAGCATTATTTCCAATAAACAACATGTAAAAATTATATTATTCCATTGTAAAATTTTATTTGTCACAATCAAAACACTGCAAATAAAAATGACTAAAACAAAAGTGCCTAATTCCAAAATGTTGAACTTACTTGATTTTGAGCAAATGTTGGATGAGGTAAATAAACCTTTTTAGTTCGGGATGCTTTAATTTATGTATTTTTTTTCCCGCTTTTGTTTGGTTAAAGCGAAAGAAATTGTGGGATTGAAAAAGAAAAAGAAAAAGAAGTAGATGAAAATGAAATTATTTGGTATGAAGTAGTAAAGAGAAAGAAACTATACAGATACCTTTTAGAAAGTTGTCAAGAAATAATATGTAATTACCTTTTCACAAAATTAAATTAGATATACTTAATTTTTTAGAAACAAAATACTCATGTTTTAAAAATCTTGTTAATTTATATATTTTTAATTAAATTTTTACTTAAAAAAGCATTTGATCGAGTATTTAAAATATTTTTTATTCCCATTTAATTATCACATGGTATGTTTTTACTATTAAGAAATAAAGTGTGTTTTTTTTTATTTTGTTTGTATAAAAGATCTCAGTAATTTTAGTGAATAGTTATCATAATAATCAATTTAAATATCAATTTAAAAAAATAAAAAATTATTAATTACTAAAATAATCACTATTATGAATAAAAAATTATAATTAGTAGTCAAATTGATAACTAATTAATGAAAAAATAATTTAAAAACTAATTTCTTTGATAGCAAAAACCTTGATAATTAATGTTTAGTGACCAATTTCTTTTTCTACTTAAAATCTTGGAAGTTAAAATAATTTAGAGATTAATTATCATTTTTTATTTATAATAGTAATTATTTTAATAATCAATAATTTTTATTTATTTTATAAATTAGTATATAAATTGGTTACTATTAACATTTTTAGTTATTAAAATTTATTATTATTGAGACATTTTATTGTAGTATCTATTAGTATTTTTTTTATTTTTTAGTTTCTTATAATTTATCTATTAATTTAATTTTAAAAGAAAATAGTTAAAAATAAATAGATATGGGATAAATAAATAAAAAATAACATCATAACAAAACAAATAAAAATAACTCTTGTGAACTTGTCTTAAACGTACATATTTCTAGAGAGAGGAAAATAAATAGAATGTGGACGTGTCTTAAAATGAACATAAACAGTTTTCGAAATGAACAATTTACCATAAATAAATCAAAGGCTTACCCATTTGTCAATTGTATGTTAGTTTTCCACATATTGAATACTTTTTGGGATGTGTGCAAAATAAAATACTCTCATAGATTTCGTGTAGCAGGCCTAACTTTAGGTGGAACCATATCATATTATAATACTAATATCGTATTATAATACTAAGGAATTATCCTAAGTCATTCTTTCATAATGTATTTAAATTCTTTCTCCAAAAGTCAGATAACTTTCGTAAGGTTTTATTTCTTACGTAATCACTCTTTTATTTATTATGTGACACCTGTCCTTTGAAGTTTAATAATAAATATTAAATCATTTTAGTTAACGAAAATTTTTAATTACTTTATCCGTATTCAAATGTTTTCTCCGAACATTAATGAAATATTTTCGTATAAAGATCAAATACAATATTTTCTATTTGCTAAACTAAATTGTAAGTAGTTTTTAAACCAAGAGTTCCAATCTAAAAATTTTCTCAATTTAATCAAAATTTTAGTTAAATAAAACTTTATTTTTTGAGTTAACTATAAGTCATTCCACCGAGGATTTCATTCATTTTACCATCTCTAGTTTTTAATTCTTCTTGGTCATGTTATTACAAATAGTTTATATTCATTAGAAGCAAAGAAAAGAAAACGAAGAAAAAGAGAAGTGAATAATAATATAGATTTAAAAACAATTTGAGATTTATGACAAAGTAACTATATGCTACAGTAAATAACTATTTACTTCAAAAAAAGTAAATAACATTTTAGAACAAGGGTACGTTCTTCTCACTTCAAGATAAAAACAAAATTACTGTATAATTGTATAGTGTAATATCATGATTACTTTATTTATAGAATTTGGAATGCTGATCTTTCATGATTAATTTAATAGAATTTTTTGGCGAAACTTTTAGGATAAGCATGGGATATTTAATCTTGAAAGGCTAATTTTATATGTTGATGGTTAATTCCGTTGGCCAAGAGACATGCTTTCCTTTTGTAAATATCTGAATTATGGAATATATTTTTTAATGGTTTTTATTTTAAAACAGATGTATGATTTAAGTTTATATTGTAAATTAATTTGTGTAGTTTTTCATGCGATAATATATTTATGATTCTCACACATTAATATTAAGATACATAAATTAAAATAAGATTCTGATTTATAAGAGATTTAATAAGAATGTATTCTTCATTCTCATTTTTTCAATCTATCTTTTTATCTTTCTCTTCTCACACATTTTTGATGACTTATTATAAAAAAACCTTATAACCAGATAAAGAACCTTAATCTCCTTTTATAAACCAATGTTCATCCAGTTTATCAAGTTGGAGTGGACTTTATTTTATTTTATTATAATTTCCCATAATAACTAATAGGTCTTTATATTTTATTAAATCACATTTGGGTCCATCATAATATTTCAAAGTCACATAATATAATTAATTCGTCAATTAATTCTATCATACTCTCACTTGACTCATATGATGTGATAACATTTTGTGACTTAATACATAAACATATTGCACATTAAATGACCTTACATAAACTGGTTCCATATTATTCTTAACCAAAGATACAAAAATAACAAGACAATTGCACATCATTCATTCAACGTGTTTCCTTCCATGTACTATTGTGTCATCCATTTTTCTTTAATATGACTTTAGGATGAGAAGTCTATAATGGGTTAAAACATAATATCATTTCAATAACAATGACATAATTTGTTTTCTTCATCACAATTCACATGCATAAACATAAAGAAGAAAACACAAATTTCAGAACATTCAACATTCACCAGTAAACTAATGTATATATTCTATGGTTAGTAAACAATTTTGTCAATAACCCTTTTGTTAAAGGGTCAACTATCATAAAACCAATGCTAATATGTTCTATTGACATTCCACGTTTCTGAACTTTTTCTTTAACAACAAAGTATTTCAATTCCATATTCTTAGCACATTTGGAATAATTGTTGTTCCTAAAAAAGAAGAATGCTACAAAATTATCACAAGAAATTTTTAGCAGCTTGGCAATACTGTCGACTACTCCAAGTCCTGAAATAAAGTTTCGCAACAAATTAGCCTGAACCGTGACCTCAAAGCATGCAACAAATTCAACTTCCATGGTGGATGCAACAATGATGGACTACTTTACACTTTTCCATGAAATCTTGTGACTAAAAGATACACAACCAAATGTAGACTTTCTTGAATCCATGTAGCCGACAAAGTCTGAATCTATATAATTGATCACCTCAAGGTGATCATATTTCCTATTAGTAAGCATGTGATTCTTTGTTCCTTGTAGTCTTGGATTACTTTGGTATCAACCAAGCATGCCAACTACAAAGCTAAAATCTGGTCTTGTACATGTTTGAGCATACATCAAACTCCCAAGCACTACAAGAAAAAATCTATTTTTCTAGAAAAATTAGTGAGAAAAAAATATTTGTAGTTAATTCCTCTCTAATTTGTGAGGAAATAGCAAGAGTATAAATTTGTAGTGTGTCTATAGCAAAATAGCTATAAATTTACCATACTATATATATATATATATATATATATATATATATATATTTGTAACTAATCTCTCACTAATTTGTGAGGAAATAGTGAAAGAAACAATTTGTAGCTTCTTTGTAGCAAAATAACTACAAATTTACTAAAACATATATCTATAACTAATTTCTAACTAATTTGTGATAAAATAGCGAAGAAATAAAATTATATCTATTTTGTAGCAAATTAGCTACAAATTTACTAGAAAATATATTTGTAGCTAATTCTTCTCATTAAAATCATACTAAATTTATTTTTAATTTTAGTAAATATATATATATATATATATATATATATATATATATTATATATTATATATATATATATTTTTTT
>Ga0099822_1000528_pt1 | contig 36215 bp, 19 predicted proteins | sample CowpeawhiteBW_FD_76839 | JGI IMG/M metagenome (GOLD analysis project Ga0099822, IMG submission 76839) | Root nodule microbial communities of legume samples collected from California USA - Cow pea white BW | ecosystem: Host-associated > Plants > Roots > Nodule | place: USA: California | collected... | reverse complement strand
TTTGTTACCTTTCCATCTTCATCCAATATAAGTATTTTCAATCCTCTTTTGGTTTTGACTCTAGAAATAGCAACATATAGTTGGCCATGTGTGAATATAGGTTGTGGAAGATAAAGGCCGACTCTAGAAAGTGTTTGTCCTTGACTTTTGTTAATCGTCATTGCAAAGCATAAAGATATCGGAAATTGTCTTCTTTAAAATTTAAAAGGCAACCTAAATAATAGATATAATTTTGGTTCCTAAATTGAAAAAAATAATAGATATAATTTTTCAAAGCCTAAAAATTAACTTTTCCACCTTGAATATGCCTTGACCTTAATGGTTTAAGAATGCAAAAGCGTGTGGGTCAATGCAATGCCATGTCGGTACAAACACGATTCAACAACCTTTACGACACGCACGCACACTTTGTTTTGCCCTTTTTAACTTTTACTTCTGAAACGCACAGAACACAAGAGAAATCGCCGACCAAACTTCATGTCGATCAAAATTAATCACTTCTATTGATGGGGAAGATGTTTGATTCATGAGAGAAACCGCAGAGCATATGTTTAGGGTTGCTTTAGTTACAAACTTTCTCCTAAAGTAATTTCATGTTTCAAATTGTTTTCATTAACACCCATCTCTAAGAATATAAATATAATAACTGTTATAATTATAATTATATATATATATATATTAATTTTATATTATTTTGTTTAAATTTAAGATATTGCTTATGATATTTAAATTTAGTATGTTACAAATTTAAAATCACTCGTTACATATGGGAAAAAAAAGGAGATGTGAGATAATAAAAGTTTAAAAGCTGTAAAAAAAAATGAAAAGTAGTGATGAGTGAGAGACAGAGAATAAACCTCCTTTAAATAAAATTATAGATAATTAAGTCTAAATTAAAAAAGTTTACACTGTCATGCACGTGCGTCAACATTTGGAACAGTGAACCCAAATAGAACACAACGGTTTCAGACTTCTTTGTTCTGCATTAATATTTTAACAGGTGAATATGTAAAGAAATATTAAAAAAATGTGAAATTTAATAAATTTTCAGAAGAATTGAAGAAGTAAAATAAGCTTAAGAGGAGATTAATAGAAATTACACGAATTTAACTAAGTTTATTGACTCCGAGTAAACGAAAATTTTGGGAGATAATATTTAAACGTGATTGAATACGTTAGTGTAGTGGCTTAAAAGTAATTGCACGCGCAAAAAAACAAGACTTTTTCGTTGTCTAAGTAAACGTTTTTTCTATAAAATATAGCACTCAACAACCTTGTATTTGGTCTTGCCTCCATTCTTGAATAAACAAAAAGCCCACATGCATGACAACCCCTGGTTACTTTTAGCTGCAGAAGTGCTTCGTCCTTGGATTTGTTCTCTGTTGTTTTGGCTTCAAAGTGCAGATCATGCTTTCCCTTTCAGTTAAGGTGATAATCTCTAAACGTATTTGCTGATCTTCTTTTGTATGATGATGTTGTGGGAGGAAAGTGATTTTTACATATTTTACCATACAAGTGTCTGTGATTGTTAAGTTGAAGTTGAAGGAGATGCAGCATCTTGTTTTATTTACCTGTGAAAAAAAAAAGCTACTTTTTCTTTTTATGGCAGTTTTGAGTTTCTGGAAATTGGTTGCTGATTAACTTTTTATATGGTATGTTTAATTGGGAGAAATCACTTTCAAGTTTGAGCTCTTTGTTTTTTTATACTGATGATTTTCGCTTTTTTGTCCTGCTTTTTTGTTTTCTTAAGGAAAAGTTTTGTGGAACACTTCGGATTTTGTTGAGTAACAGGGTGATTTTTCAGAATTTCTGTGTGTTTGTGTGTTTGAACTCTGAGTCTATTTGTATTTGGTTGCTTAAACGTTTTTTGGTTTATACTAGGAAGCCCCTATTCACCTTTCTATGTAATTGAGTTGAAGTTTTGAGCATGTTTCAAGTTTGAGTTCAAGAAAATACTAATAGATCTTCTGAGGAATTGTAAATCATGAATTGCTTATGGGAGGCCTTCTGAACAATTCTATTTTTGTACTTTTATAATGAAAAAGGAATAATGGGACAAAGAATGAAAAAAGCTCTTCCTTTTAAGTACCAGGTGTTCCAAGATTCATCATTTAATTAGGTTTATCAAGCTAATCTCCAATTCTGGATTGCATCAAATTTGAAAGACAAACAATAACACGGTGGACTGAGACTGCATTCTTGTGTTATATAGTTATAGTTCTCGTTATTTTGTTATCTAACTTTGTTGCTTTAATTGTTGTGTCACCATTTCTGCAGAATATAACAGATTTCGAGTTAGGTGCTTAAGTTCAGCTGGAATTTGAGTATAATGTGGACAACGATCACATAACTTAAATAGCACCAACAATTGTTGTTCCAAAAAGGAGAAAACAGAGAATTTTGGACTGTTTATATTAGAAAAACACATTGCTGTTGTGTTTTCTACGTATATTCAAAGAACCGGTTAATTTTCAAAAGCAAATGTCTCAGAAGCATAAAATGTCCTACGAGGCTGTCCAAAATCTTGGGTCATGCTGCTTCCTACAAAGTGAGAACCTAGACTACTATTCATCCTCTGATAACAGCAGCCATGCAACCTACCCTTCTGTTCGTACTTTAGAACAATATTGCACCCTGGAATCTTCTACAAAGAACAGTTTTCCTTCCCTAAATTCTCCATCTACTGTTAGCTTCTCACCTAACTATAGCCCACTCTCAAAGCTACAGCCAAAATCATATGTGTTGAGTTCACATAATTCTCTTGAAATTGCTAATGATTCACTGGAAAATGAATCTTGTTTGACGCATAATGACAATGAGCTGAGGCACAAGATAAGAGAGCTTGAAAGTGCTATGTTGGGACATGATGCAGATATTCTGGATATGTATGATACTGTGATTCCAGAGGAATCTCATTCATTTTTGCTGGAGGCAGAAAGGTGGAAGAAAATGATGGAGATGATATCTAGAGGGGATTTGAAGGAGATGCTTTGTGCATGTGCAATAGCAGTGGCAGGAAATGATATGGAGACAACCGAATGGTTGATGTCAGAGTTAAGAAAAATGGTCTCAGTTTCTGGCAATCCAATCCAACGATTGGGAGCATACATGTTGGAGGCTCTTGTTGCAAGATTGGCCTCTTCAGGAAGCACAATCTACAAAGCCTTGAAATGTAAAGAGCCTACTGGTAGGGAACTCCTTTCACACATGCACCTACTTTATGAAATTTGCCCATATCTCAAATTTGGTTACATGTCTGCAAATGGGGCTATTGCTGAAGTCATGAAGGGGGAAAGTGAAGTCCACATAATTGATTTTCAGATCAACCAGGGAATACAATGGGTGAGCCTAATCCAAGCTCTTGCTGGCAGATATGGAGGACCCCCCAAGATCAGAATAACAGGTTTTGATGACTCAACTTCAGCTTATGCCAGGGAAGGAGGTCTTGAAATTGTGGGAGAAAGGTTGTCAGCACTTGCACAATCATATAATGTACCCTTTGAGTTCCGTGCCTTAGAAGTTTCTCCCACTGAGGTTGATATTAAAGACCTTGAACTTCGACCTGGTGAAGCTATTGCAGTGAATTTTGCCATGATGCTGCACCATCTTCCAGATGAGAGTGTGGATGGTCAGAACCATCGTGGCCGGTTGTTGAGACTGGCAAAGTGTTTGTCTCCAAAGATCGTGACACTAGTTGAGCAAGAATCACATACCAGCAACCTCCCATTCTTCCCCCGTTTTGTTGAGACAATGAACTACTACTTGGCTATTTTCGAATCGATTGATGTTGCTCTTCCAAAGGAAAACAAAGAGAGGATTAACGTGGAACAGCATTGTTTGGCTCGAGAAGTTGTCAACTTAGTAGCATGTGAAGGGGCAGAAAGAGTGGAACGCCACGAGCTTCTCAAGAACTGGAGATCACGTTTCACCATGGCTGGATTCTCAACATATCCATTGAACTCCTTTATTACTAGTTCGATTAAAAATCTTCAGCAAAGCTACCAGGGACATTACACTCTAGAAGAGAGAGATGGAGCTCTATGTCTTGGTTGGATGAATCAAGTTCTTATTACTTCTTGTGCTTGGAGGTGAAGATCCAAAGGAACTGGTTCATATTTGTTATTGCAGACTTTTGTTAATTTATGTATCATCCTAATCCTAGCAGAATTCCTCATTTCAAAGTCAAATTACTCTGTAGTTTGTTAGAACACACTATATTTATGTCAATAATTCCAGTACCAGCAAACACGATACATAAAATTTAGATACCCTTACAATAATTCCAGTACTAACATGTATTCTGTATTTTTCTATGATACCCCTTACAAAGATAAAAAGAATAATGACAATTTACACCTACAAAACTTGTTAGCTGAAAATTATTACAAAACAAGGAAGAACAGAACTGGGATTTTTTACTACAAATTTTTCTAAGCTAAACTGCATTTCTCCTAACCCAGTTGAGCCAGGTCCTTCATATTCACCATCAACTTCATTTACTCGAGTTCCAGCAATTATCCTGCAAATTATTGCAGCCTTTTTCACGCTATGTACCCTGGCAGTTGCAATTCCTCTGTTACTCAATTCTTTGTCACTTGTGTTCGGGTGAATGTCTGCGTATTGTGTCTTGAAGTTAAATTGAATTATTTGGCAAAGATAACAAGATGGATCTTTACAAAGATCATGAACTCTCTTCGTAGATTTCCCATGGAAACATCTCATTGTAGTACCATAGAACCGCAACAGCTCATTCCCATCAACAGTGCTCCTTGGATGCCTTGGATATTGCTCAGAGGCCACCTTCTTCACATTTTCTCTATATTTTTCAAACCTTTCAAGGACTTCTTCTGAGTAGCTCACCCTGAGGACTGTTCTAACCTTTTTCAGTGGCTTTGATGTGTTGAGCCAAGCCTTTTGAAAGATCATTTCCACAATTTTTCTTGATGGGTCTCCAACACTCAGTTCTGCCAAAATTTTACAATGATGTGAAAGAGTTCACAGAATTTAACACACAGTGAAAAAAAAAAAGATAAAGGAAGTTTCAAGTATACCTCAACTGCTCCAATTAGTTTTCCTCTTAAAAAGTTACAAGCCTGTTACATTACAATGACTTCTGAAAAATCATAACTTTTATATTTCAAGCTTCTTTATAATGAAACACTTTGAGTTTTGAAGACATGAAAGCATGTTGTGTTGATGCAAATAGGAGCAGCATGCAACTTAGTAACTTACCATGAAGCCTTCCCAGTGTATTGCTTGGTCTTGAAACTACTAGGCTAGTTGGAGTTTGCATCAGAGGTCTATTATATGCATTCGTTCTCTCCCATTCTGAAACACAGCCACTTCCCTTGCTGCATTTCGTTTGCTGCTTGATTACATCGTTGATCTTGTTTCCACATTTGACATTATCCTTCAAGGAGACCCATAAGGCATGCATCTCGTTCTTTGCTCCTCTTCTTCTTTGTGCCGAGTGGAATATATGACCACAAAAAAAATGGTTTCTAGTGAACAAGTTTGTTGTCTCAGTAACATGCACAAAGTTGAGGAACAAAGAAAACAAAGAATATAACTTTTGTTCACTAAACTCATTTTTTTAAAATTTAACGGGAAAAAATATATAATCTTGCCGTTATAGGTACATTTGTTTTTATTTCTTGCATTACGTTAACCAAAATTAAAATTTATGTATAGAGATAAAAGATTATAACTTTGTCTCTATAATTATCTTTTATTTAGTTTTTATAGATTTTACCATGACCTTGTGTTACTTTTACAGTATTGTAACGGCAACAAAGACAGGGAATAACACTAAAAGAAAATTAAAACCGTCCTTTGGTACACATTCTGGATTAAATTCATTTGGTATTAAGACAAAAATGTTTTAACTTTTTCTTTCTCCTTCTGTCACTACGCGACACATATGTTGGATCTGTTTTCAAAATGTGAAAGAAATGTCTACTCTGGAATGTTTTTAAGAAATGCAGTACACCAGTGGACTCTCCTTAGTCATTTAATGTCTTTTTGTCAGTGTTGGCCCAGCTGTCCTTTGATTTAAATTTACTTACAATGTTAATATCAAAATGGGGACCGATTAAGTGATTTTTTCTAGTAATTTCTTAATTTTTATGTGTTGAATGATCAAATTTAATCTAAAAAGAAAATATAAAAGAAACCAGTTAAAAATTGTGCAAATTTACCCAAAAGTCACTGAATCTGTTCCATAATCAAATTTTACTAAAAGGTAAGATTAGCTACACCAGTTCAATCATGAAATATGTATCTAAAGTGTGATTTTTGAGGGCTTAACCTTACGTTTTGGCTATGTTACTTATACAAGACTTTTTGCAGTATCAGTTTTTCTCTGTAATTCTCTTTACCACGTTATTTTTCTTTTAAAATATACAAACTTTAAACTTATACATTAAATATAGTTTCTCTTTTGATTTATGAAAAAGAAAAAGCGATCCGCTCCAGTCTAAAGACAAAATAGAATATCTTCCGTTTGCATATGGTTCTGAAAAGTCGCTTCACATATCAAAGACACAATCATACAGAAACATGGTTGTCTTTTTTCTTTGGTATAAAGAGTCATGCCACTAGCACTGCCACTGCTTTTCTATTTACATGAAAAATAAAGCAAATAAGAGATCAAACTCTCTTATCTCTAATCTGGTGTTTATTTGTGTAAAATCTAGAACCATTTGAGCTGGCATAAGAAATCAATCATAATGCTATGAAGGGTTCAAAATGATGGTACGATAAGGATGCAGAATTGTGCTCATGGGTGGTTTCATCTGACTCTGAGGGGACAAGGATCAGTTCAGAATCTATACATCTTGGTTCCACAAATGGAGCAAGACGTGGCTGCATGATTCTTCAGTCCTGATTAAGCTAAGACAAATATATGAATTTAAGAAAGTTGTACTTTACTTGCACCGCAATTAAAGGCCAACGTGAACATGTCAGACTGGTTCAAAGATAAAGCCAAGAGAACCAATCGTCATCAAGGATGTACTACTCTATCAAGATGCCAAGGGTAGTTAGCATTATGCAAATCTCAGTTACTGATATATTTACTGTAAAATAGTGCTAAAACTCATCTTTCATCTGTTTTTCTCTTTGTAGAAACATTCTTGAATGCACCTAAAATTCTTCTAGCTATACTAATCACGCCTTGGCATGTGACAACTGAATACAATATAGCAGCTAAACTAATGACAATGCAATGTACTAGGAAATTTGCAAAAGGAAAAAGAAAAGAAAATCCTTTTTTTTTCTTTTCAGTTCTCTAGAAACAAACAAGCACTGCACACTCGGCAATGCTGGTCCCCCCCTCCAAGTTACAGTCTGAAAGGGACTGTGTCCTTTTCTGTGCTGAAACCAAGGGATTTCGCTTTATCAGTTGCCAAAGTGAGGATAAGGTATATATGTACGTAACTACGTATAATATAACATCCACCGAGTTTTTTGTCTGTGAATAGAGAGAATAGACACATCTATCTATGTAAAAATCTAATGGTTATCTATCTCACCTCACATCCTTGTCAATCACGCAAGAGGGTGTTTGAAACACGTTCAGAGATCAGAAAACCGTGACAACGATGAGAGAAATGCAAAAGCTAAAACTTGTAGCCCTCACTTTGATGTGAAAAACCAAATCCATGCTCCATTTCTAAACAAGTACAAAAATTATGCAAGTCTAATCTACAAAAAACAGTAAGAATATCCAACATTTACAGATCACGTGCAGTCCAACTTCATTATATCAGAACAGATCATCAATCACGGGGTATGTACGACTTGTAATCAGTGCAGTGGGGACTAGGGACCGAGTCTAACCAACGTGAAATACTGAACACGAGATACAATATTTAGCAAAAGGCTTTATGCACTTTTACAAGGTTTTGTGGGAGCAACTTTGATATCAGCCTCATATTTATACAGAAGAATTTGGATATGATTATAAATAATTATACAATTACAAAGATTTAAAAGTCAACATGATGGAGCTGCTACCAATTCTACATAACGGCAGCTCTCAAATAGTGATATAAACATAAAAGAACTATCTGCATTTTCTTACAGAAAATGAGATGTTACACCTTTGAAGCTATACCCGCCAAAAATTAAAAAAGAAAGTAAAATGTTACTCAGAACTTTTATTTTCATGTCTGATGTGTGATCAACTTCATGGACCCATTAGTATTCTTCCCATGCTCTGTGGGCAAGGATACGAGGCATGGTTTAAAGCCGGACCATCAGTCCTATTGTCTCTAGAACCATAGGGATTAGAGCTGTTATTTAGAACACCAAAGTATACTGGAGCTGAGGTAGTATGAACAAACTTGAAATTGGAATTACTTGTGTGAGTTTGAGTGTTCCCAAATTCAGAGTGCATTATTTTCCCTTGTGCATTTGATCTATGTTCAGCAGCTGAGCTAATTCCCATCCCAAGGTCAAGGCTAATGGTATCACTTTCTTCTAACTTAATTCTTGTCTGTCCAGCTGCTGCTACTGCCATGTCATGGCTGCTATTCTTTGCAGCTGGTACATCATGGTTGTGTTTACCCTCATATGTGGTTATCACTGCTTTTGGATCATGAGATGCCCTCTCCACATGTTTTCTGACAGGGCAACCCGCATTTGTGCATTTGTAATAACTCCTACATAAGCAGCATAGTAAGATACAAGATTAACAAGAAATATGTAGTTGAGTAGCAGATTTTAGCACTGCAGTTAGTATGAATCATAAACATGCAACAAGAATATCAAGGTGTACAAAGCAATATTTGATTTGACTTCCATGCTTTTAAAGCATTTCCTGAAGTAGCCACACAACACACTAATATAGAATACACTGTCCACATGTCCTCCAATCTTTTATGACTGAGTATAAAAGCCAGCAATGATATGAATATCTTCTTGTCCTTCCCCTCCCCGCACCCTAAATTTTCTCACAACTTGATATGGGTATACAAAAATAATGTCAGCTTCTTTCCTTTTGGATGTGACATCTACTCCTCAATACTCTCCTATAATTAATAGTCTACTGCCACTTTATTGCTCCAACATGCTTCACAGCAAAAATATTAGCAATTATGCTTCACAGCAAAAATATTAGCAATTATGCTATTAATTTTCAGTTTGTGTCATACCTATGCAAGTAATTTAATCACTCTAGTTCCTCATTCTCAACAACTTTATACTACAAAGGAGAAAAATAAGAAGCTTCTGGATGAATATTAAAAACAGCTTTCAAAGTCATCCAAGAGAAATTCCTCCTCCTAATAGTCTAGCAAGTTATTTTTCCATTGCTGTTCTTGAAACTGTAAAACATCATCTACCTCGCCCATAGATCCATCAAAGTATCCCATACCAAAATGTTCGTGTTTACGGGATTCATTTGTCTAGCTTACTTTTAATGAGAGCTTAATACCAATAATAAACTTTCTTCCTCGCTTTTGCAACTCTGTGTTTGTGTGTGTGTGTGTCCCTCGCATTTGCATGTCTGAATATAATGTAGTGAAAGATGCAGACTTTGTTTATGGACCAGGTAAGCTATAGCTGCAACAGGGGTCTCAAAGCGAGAGACTAGCTAACACCAATCATGATAAAAAAAAGATTGAAAAGTGAATATTCAAGTTACAAAAAACTATTATATCATGTTAATTCATCACTTCAATTATTGTCTACACAGCAAGTACAAGATCAAAAGCTTGACAATAGTAAAAAAAAATCATTTTGACAAATCACATACATTAAATTGGATTTATTAATTTAACTTCTATTCTGAGTGGGGACATACCTTGGGTTAGGATTGCCTCTCACCACCTTTTGGCCATACTTACGCCAGCGATACCCATCATCCAATATATCAACCTCACTCAAAGTTTGTACAACAACCCATGGCTCCCGGATAGGCTTAACTACAGGAGTGATGTCAACATTTCCAAGTTCCATTTTTCTACTCAACAAAAAAGAAAAAAACTCAGCAGCAGTATATGAGCACACATGCTGAAGAAATTCAGAGCTTCAACCAAATTGTCATACCTCCGCTTTGAGAAGGGATCATCATCATCAGCGTCATCACTAATCCTGTTTGACGCAAACCCGACACCCTCTAAACCATCATCGTTTGTTGCTACAGGTGATGGCTCAGAAGCACTGTTGGGCTCAGCAGCATGAGACAACTGACCATACATGGAGGATGCTTTGTCTACAAGAAAAAATTAGAAGAAAAAGAAAACCAGCTTATTTTCTCTGAAATAAGTAATAATAATATGTAAGCTATGATAAGCATCTGGCTGGTATTACCATCTAGGCCAGCCAAAGAAGAATCCTTATCGGATCTCTCTACTTGAATAGACATAACAGTACCAGTAGAGTATCGGCAGCTTGGTTGAGGTTTGGGGTGATCATGTGTTCCCTTGTAAATTATCTCAGTGATTTGACCATCATGAGAGCGTTCAAAAAGTTTTTTCACTTCACAGTTTGGATGTGTACATTTGTAATAACTGCGTGGAAATTCACTTCCTTTAACAAGTTTTTGCCCGTACTTTCGCCAATTGTATCCATCATCAGATGTTTTCTCAGCTGCAACTGAAAGTCCATTGCCTCTAACCTCAACATGTGATGCTTGAAGCCCAGTAGCTGTGTTGCTTTTGTGGTTAACGTCATCCAAATCAACATCAACAGGAGCACTAGGACTAGAACTAACCATTTGTACAGGTGATGATAGACTTAATTCGTTAGCAGGAACTGCTATCTCACTTTCACCTAATGGTGAGGAAACAAATGATTGTGCTTTTCCTAGACCTTCTACTTGAGTTGATTGTTTGATAACATGGTTATTGAAGTCTACAGGAACCTTTACATGAGCAAATAGCATTGGATAAGTGCTATGAAATTAACAATCTTCAAAACAATATTAATCAGAACATGAAAACACCATATGTTTTTATCTAACACTATAATCATGTATGGGACTATAAATTATAAAACCATTCAAATGAAACAAGACTTTAGAATTTATTGTCTCATGCGACAAAGTATGAGCAAGCAACACCAATCTTGATAAATTTGAATTCTGTTGAATTATCTCATCTTGTTTTGTCAGTTAGCACACAGATTTAAACCAAGTAAAATCAGGATAGGAAACAAAAATTTGAGCTCATTCGTCCATGTCATTTGAAAGTTATTTTAATCAAAGTGTTGTCAACATCAATTGCATTACCATATTCAACCTGTTGAGTGGTTTAAACTCAAAGAAGCTTGATTTCCTGTCATCAACAGTATTGGTATTGAAGCATGCAGTGGTTAATGCAAATGTAGCAGAAGCCTTAGAACCATGTACTGTTTGTTGAAGCTTCCGGAGAGACCCTGTAGTTGGTGAAGACTCCACCTGCAACGCATGGACAAAAAATATTTAAACTATGTGCTTTTTGAGCAACAGTTCAGGAGTGAAATGAAAAATTTAAACTAAAATGCACAGAAAGATACGGGGAACAATTTCTCTTCTCAAAAAACCAATAAAAGGAGAGGAGGGAAAAGGAAAAAACACAGCAAGTTCCTGAATATCTGAAAACCCTAAGGCCTCAAACAGCAATCAATAAACCTAGGAAGTCAGTAATAACAGCAGAAAGAGACCACATATATAATCTTCTGAGTAAACCAATAAACCTAAACTAATTGAATGGTTTTATCAGCTAGTGATGTAAGCAACCCAAGCGTAAGCAAAGTTTTTTACTTTCTCCTGCTGCCGATATTGCATATTGTTTATTTGGAGTCCGTTTGACAAAGATACCACAGTCGTTATAATTTGCAAAAGTTAGTTATATAAACAATCAATCATAACAAAGAAAAGACACTCCTACATGAATGTAGCAAATCATTCTACTCGAATTAGGACCATACAGACTATTACCGTCTAGAAACAAGTCCTTTCACAAAATCCAGACCCACAATCTTTCTGACATTCCCTATATTATTCTCACAGCACACATAACTAAAATCAATCCACTAATCGTTGGTAATGCTTGATTCGCTTGCTCCACATATATAAATGGAAAAGGAAAAGAAGAAGACTTTTCTGTGCACTCTGCTGCACCGTTGAAACAAAAACAAACAAAAAGGGCAAGCACCAACAAAAAAGAGGATTCATTATGTGAAAAAACAACACTGACATTAAAATAAATAAAAGGAGAATGTCGAGCGATCCTCAGCTAAAGTTATATTCCACCAAAGAGAATACCGTATTTAAGCATAAAGCAGCCAATACATAATCCTATAAGAGCAAAAGCATCAGAAACTAACGGACCCATACAAAAAAAATGTACTACTAAGTGAAGGATCAAACGAGTAAAGAGCCAGCTCTAAAGAAACAATTTTCCACGAGGCTGAACCAGCATATAAGAATTTCGAATTTTACATAACAAAAAAAAGCATCTGCAGCTCATTACTCACCAGCATTCAAATCAAGTCATTCTAAATCATCAAATTATTCCACCAAATCGATAAGAGTTGACACCAACCCAGATAAGCCCTATTGGGTAGCTGAGAAATCCCAAGAAAATCACAGTGAAAAGAACAATTTTTTATATGCCACTCACTATAAGTGGCCTTTACCTTATATGTGTCAAGTAAAAAAAGAACAGTAAAACACAACCTTTGACCAAAATGAACTAAAAACGACAACATTCCCCCACTGAATTCACTCAAGCATTTACCTTTCCTTCTTCTGTTCCATCTCCTCTCAGAAAACACAAAAACCCTCTGAAAAAATGAAAACTCTCCCTCATAAACACCAACCCACTTATTTCCATTCTTCACCAAAGCAAACACTTCAATTGGAGTTCCCAAAGAAGAGGAGGAAGAAGTAGAAGCAAAAGAACACACACACTCACTCACTCACCTTCATGTTGGAGAGAAGAACCGGTGATTCCAGAAACGACGTAGGACTCAGTCCCGGAGGAATCGTGATGCAGGGCGACCTCGAGATCGGAAGCTTCGCCGGCGCAATCAGCTTGTACCTCGCCGTGGAATTCTGACCCGAGCCACCTCGATTCGGATCCTCGGATGCCCCGTTGAGGCAGAGCTCCGAACTTGGGCTGGGCTCGGCGGAGGTGGTGGCGGTGGAGGCGTCCATTGTGGGCGGTAGCGTTGATGAGAGTCAGAGCAGAAGTAGGGAGGTAGCGAAGGGCAAAAGGGTCATTTCAAAGATGCAATTTTTGTTTTGTGGGTGTTGTGTTGTGTTTGTGTTTTGTGTTTGAAGGTTGTGTTGTGTCAGAGATGCTGTAAGAGACTCAGTTGACTTACAATGTTGGATCTCTCTTTCTCTCACAAACAACTCACTCACATGTCTGTGACTCTCTTCTCTTCTCTGTCATTTTAAACCCTTCTTTCTCAACTTTTTTTTTTTTGTTACTTCTCTGTAACTAAACTCACACCAACACACACAAAAAAAAATCATCATGGAAGTAATAATTGAGGTTGAATTGTAAGAGTGTCTGGATTAGATTAATTTGGGTTAACAGTAAATTTAACATATTCAATACTTAATTAGATTGGTTTAGTTATTATGATAAAAATAAAAGTTGAGTTTTACTTCTTATTTATTTTATATAATTGTTAATATTATCCTAATGCAAGATAAAACAAAATATTATTTGGTATTTAATGATTTTTTTGAAATAATATAGTAAAAACATAAACAAATTTAAAAAAAAGGTGGTAAAATCAAACACTTTCATAAGAAAATAAAGCAGTAACACCTAAAGTATGATAATCTAAAAATTAAAAGCCAATCTAGTTTAACAAATTCAATCTAGATTTTAACAAATTTAAATGATGAGTAAAAATTTACCGTAAATTTTACTTATTCATTGTTTTAAAAGAACATATTAATATATTAAAGGGGCGAAACAAAAGGATGGGATGGAGAGAGAGAGAGAGAGAGAAAAAAAAAAAATGGATTTGTGTGGATTTTGCTTTTAGACTTTTTAAAGCTGATAGGTAGATGATTATGTCACTGAATGATACACAATTGGACAAAGATTTTGTAACAAAATGATTATGTTACTATTCGTTAAGAGAAAATATTGTTTATTTAACTTAATTTAATTTTCGATGTTGTGTTTGTGGCTAGTTAATCTAGGTAAGAGTTGAAAGTGATAAGTGGTGTGCCAAGTACCAACCAACTCTATGTTACTCTTCACCACAGCAATCACCACGAGTGATTGGTGCAAAACTGTGAAACCCTTTTTCCACAAGTTGAAAGCCAAAGCTAAACCAGAATTAGTTCACCAAAAGGGTTAGATTCACATAATTTAACCCCATGAATGGGAGAGTCAGTCTCAAGCAATACCTCAGTGTGTAGATTTTGTCTATGTTACATGAACTTTGATCACAGATTCAATTCAAGGAATGCATTGTCGGCAATTCCCACAGGGAAACTGTCATGTTTGTGCAGTGAATGAAGTAGCAAAACAAAAACAAAAACAAGAACAGAGAAATGGATTAAACGCCAATTAGTACAGAGAATGGTGTTGTGGTAGGGTTTTGGAATTCACTAACTACATTGTTTAGGGCATCTAAATGTGGCAATTTGTTGACCTGACCACTTAAATTCCATTTGGGTATTTTTCAGTGACAATAATAAATGAGAATGTTGTCAATTTTTCGTGGATATGCTGTAAAGATCTAGGAAAGAGTAAGTTAACATGTTGGCCTCACACTATTAAATATCTTCTTTTTTTACTAATCTCACACCATTTTGTTCAAAGGGGTTAAAAAGGAGTTGAGGCTCAAATTTTGGTTTACTACTATAATGTGTAGGGTATTATTAATGAACATGGTCTAGAAAAGCACAAGAGAAAGAAACATTTCATTGGAGTTTGTTTTCCTTTCTCAAAATTTGGTGTGGTTTTTTACTTTTAGCAGTTTGAAGACAGAGAAGAAAGTGAAGGGTGTACTTAGCCTATAATTAGGTGAAGAGAAAGGAAAACAGCAACAACAACAAATCTAAGCATTTAACGGCTTGAGATGCAGTTAAAGCAAAGTTCTCACTGGTTTTCTAAATCTTTACAATCTTTTTGTTGAGTAATCTTTTTCCTTTCAAATGAATTTGTCTATATTAAATGCTTAAGCACGTCATTTTCACATCCAAAAAATTCCTTGCCTTGTATATCTCTCATGATACTTCCTCTTATTTGATAAAATTTTGCAGATTAAATTGAAACATGAATTACTTATTCACCATGCATTTTCTTTCTCCAATTAATTTACTTCAGAAATTTTAAAACCGTAACAAAATAAATGTTTTGTATAGGAACAGATATTTTCTCAGAGTTTGCCTGGTATCTTCAAAATTTTATATGAAAATCACAGATGAATTTTTAAGTAGTTGTTAAATTAAGAGAAAAAAGGTCATAAGATTTTTACCAATGAGTTTCCAACCTTATTTTTAATGTTGTTATGCTTATTTCTCAGAGTCTTTGACAGGTTCTGCATAAAAAAATAATTCTCATTCATCTGAGTTGCTTCTTGTAAATTGAATTGAGTTTCTTTATTGATAGCGTTGGAATGGTAGTTCATTATAAAAAAAAATGCCAAATGAAAAAGAAATAAAATAACCTTAAGATAATATGTAACTTAGTCCCTTATGATAAAATATTGACTCTGGCTAGTGTATCTGCTACTAATCCTAAATCTGGTAGACCAAAAAGTTTGCAATATATATTATTAATAACTGTTCTTTGCCAAATGAAAAACATTAGTCATAAATTGATGAGGGATGCAAGGTCCATTTTCTTCTGAATGAAATTCTCACTACCAAAAAAGAAGAGAGATGGCATGTCATCTACGGCCCATTTCCATGGAACACACTGAGAATACGTCTCAACCATCACTGTAGTAAACATACAGAAAACGAGGTCTCTTACACGTTACAATATCAAACCAAAAAGATTAGCAATGGTCTTAGAAGGTGAGATGAATAATCTGCACAGACACATCTTTTCATAGGTAATAGATCACTTCAAAGGTACAACAGTATCAGATCCCTCTCATACACTTGTTCTTCTTTTAGTGTTAACTATTCATAAGTAACATTCAAGCTAATTCATTCATTCAGCTAATAACTTCCTAGTTAGAGATGAAACTACAGTGCAGAAGCATATAGTAAAAAACCAAATGGTGCTAAAAATATTGCTAAGAGAACCTACACCTAGCAGGATATGCATACACACATAACCCACCTTCAGAAGACATGGGTTTCAAACTTAAGCATGTGATTGTCATTGGCAGTGTGACAATGTGAGCAATTCCAGTAGCCATTTTTCTTTATTTTATGTTATCAACTGTACTGAACTTTTTCCCCCACTTCATGACTAAAAAAATACAAAAATCTATATAGACTTCAGACAGCCCAAAAGTTTATTTATTTTCCTACATTTTCAGTGTCACATAACCTGGATTAGCCCAAGGCGATGGAACCCAAACATATTGTAATTGGGCTGCTTTCTAAAAAATAGAGATATCAACTACTATAGACCAAAGCATACAGACCATGATTCAACCGAATACCACTACCATGATGACCTTTAACATCAACTCATCTACATCTGCTGAAGATGCAATATACTCAACTAGAATTAGTTCTATTAGACACAATAAAAATATTATCAATTGTATGTAAGTTGTCAACAAAACAAATGTCAAATGGACAATGAGATATGATTCATACTGATGATTATTATAGTACAGTGGGAATCATAATCCATAATAAGCACCCTTCACCATCAAAACATATGAATCAGTTCAAAATACAGAAGAATTTTCAAAATCAAAGAGATTAAAACATTGTTTCTTGCTAATTTTGGCACAAAAACCATGTTTGAAAGAAGCTAATAAAGCCAAGAACTTTTTTTTATTTCATACAGGATATTCATTAACCAAAACACAAAAGAAAAATAAAGAAACCATAGATGAGAAACTACTGAAAATATTTTTGTTCACATGAGCACAACAGACAGTTCATACAGGGTATTGACAAAAATAAGAAAAAAAATATCTTGTATTTTTCAATCCATGTGGATGATGCATGGTCTCACGGATGAGAAAAGAATACCATTCCCATAGGATCTATGTCAAGGCTACAGGACCGGATGGATTACCCTGTGCTTTTGGATTAAAATCCTTGAAACCGATGGAAGAGAAAATTGAATTTCTTTGTACAGTGAGAGGCAGCCAGACAAAAGTTACAATCTAGATGCAGTTGTCTGGCTATGGAGTAATGCTAAAATACTTTTAATTCCATAACTGCATTTAAATGTTTTTTTATTATTTACTAGTATGAAATTAAGCACTAGGACGTGGAAAAAATGAAGGGCTCTTGAAACAACTGCAGCGCAGACTAGTGTAACAAGTAATTACAAGCAACACTACAACTAATAAAAATATGGAAAGTGTCTATTTGGGCGGGTTTTACCTTTGAAACCCGATACTATGCCTCAATGCTTGGAAAAGACAATAAGCCTAGGCAGCGATCAAGTGCAAAAACAGAGAAGTTTAAAGAAGACCGCGATTAACCAAAAAGGAAGTTTATCGAAGTAAAATTATGCAAGTAATCAAATTTGTGAAACCAAGCATTCCCTCCCAATCCTTCGATACTGAATCTAGTTTCTTTCCTATAATCATTGGAATCAACAAAGCAAACTATGTTTTTATAATTTAAAGGCCAGAAGTGCAAAGTCAATGAAAAACTAATACCAAAGCTACCAACCCCTGTTCAGTATTCAAAAGAAAAAGCAATTTCTAGATCTACTGAGGATAAGATGTTCGATAATAACGCTGCAGACCATAACCACCATAGGCAGAGACACTATCATGATAACCAGAAGGCACAAGTGGCTCTGATGAATTTGGAAGAGAACCACCTTGACCAAGGTTGCCACTGGGACCCATTGGGACATCATCAAGACCATAAGGCCCAGCCGAAGCGCCTGTATAAGGCAAGATGGTTGGGGTTGGAGCCTTCATGCCATATGACATGGTTGGCAAGTTAATGAAGGGACTTCGATGTTCTGGCAACAAACCTGGTGACTGGAAACGAGGTTGTTGTTCAGGCAACAAACCTGATGACTGAAAATGAGGTTGTTGTTCCAACAACAAACCTGGTGAGTGGAAAAAAGGTTGTTGCTCCCGCAACAAACCTGATGACTGGAAATGAGGATGTTTGTAGTGGTGAGCAGTTGAACTGGCACCACCGACACTATTCAGGACAGCTGCAGAACCAATGGGGGCAGAAATTCGAGGACGCTTGAGCCCACCTTGTTGCTGCTGATGAGAGGGAGGCTTTGCAGAAAAAGCGGATGCACCATATTTTAAATTTCCCTTATGCTTCGTCAATTGTTCTAAACGCTGTTGAAGGCTTTCAGGTGGATATTCCGATTGAAGATTATGACTTTCAATAACCTTGATTGCAGATTTCAGTGCATGGACTTCTCTGGCTGTGATTTCATTCTGCAAAAACACACAAATAAATACAGGCAGTGACACTATACACCGGGTAAACAATCATGAGGTGAATACTTACCAGTGACTTCCCTTCCTCAGAAAGTCTTTTAGCAAGTTTCTGAGATTCATTCACGTGAGCTTTCAAAATGGGAATTGGTGGAATCTTATCCGCAAGATTGAACTCAAAAATATACTTGACAGCCAGAATATGTCTACACCTGTCAACAAGTTTCTGAACAAGACCTACAAAAACCCAAAACAAAATTTCCCTCACAAATTAAACCCCCAAAAGGGCAACAGTAGAAATCAAATTCAATTTACAACATTACGCTACTTAAAAAAAAAAAAATTCAAATCCAAGACCACATAACGTAAGCACTAGTGGCTAGTGGTGTTTTCAGTCACTGAAAAAAAATCCAAATCCAAGACCACATTACGCTAACATTTGCAAATTTCAAAAGTTACAGGAACCAAAAACACCATTAACCCTAAACACTAAAGTCACAACAACAGTTAACGAGCTAAAAGCCTACAACAACAAAACACAAACACAGTTACGTAACACCATCTCCAAACATCTAAGGCTAAACCCAAAAAAATCAAAACCAAATGAAAGGGCTCCAACCTGGAACTTTGTCCGTCAAACCAATACTTCGGTAGAGCTCAGGAAGATCATCATTGGCAGCAGCCATGGCAGAGAAGGTGAAAATCTCATTATTTGTCAATTCAGATAACAACCCATAAGCCGCTACAAACTGCAAGAAAGTCATGGCCCCAATACCTTCACCACCTTCACTGGGCAAGCTCCCCTTCCACTCCGCACACAACTTCTTTGCTCTCTTACTCACCTTAAAACTCATAGAAACGGACGCAGCCCTCAACTGCTGAAACAACAACCCGCAAGTCCTCTTCCTTTTGCGCAATTCCTTATCATCTTTCACCACATTCGCACCCACGACACCGTCCAATGCATCGAGAATCATCGACGCGGGATCGGAAGCACGCTTGAGGGCAGTCTGAAGTTCAACCTCGAGCGCAACCTTGTCTTTGAAATGATCCCCAACGTAGTCCCGCAACCCTTTTCCATCCATGCAGCTGCAGAGGGCGATCATGCGTTCCGCGTGGGTTTTGGGCAATGCGACGTCGTTCTGCGATGATGGGTCGGAACGGGAGGGTGGAAAGGTGGGATCTTTAGAGGGAGAAAGAGGTGGGTGAGTGTGTTGCTCATGGGATTCGAGGGTCTGGAGAAGGTGAAATCGTTCAGAGAGGGAGTTGTGGAGGGAGGTGAAGTGTGAGTCGATGTGGGACCAAGAAGGAGGAAAGAAGGAAGAAGAGAGAAGAGAGGAATGGGTTTGAAGATCATCGTAGGCTTTCTTCAAATTCTCTTTCTTGGCGTCCACCAGTTGCAGAGCCGCAGAGATGGTCTTCGACGAAGTCTGCATTGTTGTCGCCGTTCCTTCGTTCCCTCGGAGAGAGAGAGAGAAAGAGGATTATGAACAGTTTTCTGTGCAAATTGAAACCAGAATGAATAAATTCCTGAAATTGAAACGATGATAGGAAAGTTGGTTCAGTGCTTTGGTTTCTGTTCTTGAATTGTTGTGATTAGGTTGCAGAATCTAAGTTACAAAATCACTGAGAAATTGAAAATGTTGTATCCGAATCTGACTGGTAAATTGTTATCTTGGGCCTATGTTCCTTCGATGTGTGGGCTGATTTGTTCCAATCCAGCCTGTTTTTGTTTTTATTCGTGGACCACCTCTAATCAGAAATTCCTAAAATTCCTAGCTGAATTGTTTGTACATTCCTTTTTATACTCATCAAAACTTAATATTTTTTTTCTTAACATAAAAATATTTATTATTTTTTAAAATGTAATATTTAACACTGAGAAAATCTAATCTTTTTAGACTTTTTTTGTAGTGAAAATCATGACAGTTTAAAAAATATGTCAGATGTATGAACTAATTGGAGTTACATATAATAACTTAGACATGGTAAAATTGAATATTGGACCAAATTGTAGATTCCTTAAAACCTAGCGACTAAATTTTAGAATAATTAGAATTAGAATTTCATATTTTTTATTCATTTTTAATGAACTTATTATTATTATTATTATAATAATAATAATAATAATTATTATTATTATTATTATTATTATTATTATTATTATGATTATTATTATTATGCCGAAAGGCATTTTGTACATTTAGTGGGGCAGAAACCAAACAGCGAAAATAAAGAAGTGAACTTCTATAAAAATTCTACCAACACTCATGGTTTAACTAAATAAAAAAAATTATAACAACAAATTTTACATTTTTATTAACCTATAACCTTTCATAGTAGTGACATAAAAGGGAATTGAAAAAATAGATAAAGGATGAGAAAAATAAACTATTTTAGTGTGTTAAGTCTGAATCATCATTCTCAAATGTAATATTTTTTTTATTCTATAACCTCTTTGAACAAATTATTTTAATTTCGTATTTCTATTAACATGTTTATCTTTGTATTAAATCTATATACTTTTACCTATATGCTTTTTTCCTTCTAGAATAAACTATACATCTTAATTTTGTGATAAGAGGATATTATTGTTTAAGCTGTGTGATCCCTGATTAACATGCAATAATATTTGGGATATATACTTTTAATTACGTGATTAGATACATATTAATTAGCATACTCTATATTTATTATTTATTCCAATCTAAGTTTTATGAAATGATGGAGATTTTTTCAAAAATCTTTCAACAAATAAACTGAAATAAATATAAAATTAACATATCATTATTGGAAATCAAATCTTGAACTTAAAGTGATAATCCACTTTTATTTTCTTTGTTTGGCAAATAGGCATGTGATAGAAGTAATTACTAAAACTATAATACAAGCATGAGAAAGTTGTTCATACGTGTCCAAGTTTGAAACTAATAGAACATGATGATGAATATCCATTCCACCATGCACGCCATGGATAACTAAAGTCAAACTACAATATTTTTTAGGGTTTAACTTCCCTATGAATCCAATAAAAATAATAATAATGTTTAGTTATAATAGGCTAATTTTAATTTCTTAAACAGTATTTACATTTATTATTTAAAAATACTATTATTTTAAAATTTAATTGTATTTGTAATTTATAACAAACATAGATGAAATCATTTATTTGAGATTTTTCTACGACTAAGGTTTATGTTATTCCTTTTATTATACTTGTGGATGTAGTATGCTGAACCACGTTAAATTCTTGTGTCGTCTATTTTGATCTTTTTATTCTTTTTTTATTGCCTTGTTTCCAACATTTTTCAGCTAACATTGAAGCAGAAATATGTCTCAAATGGTATAAACGGTTAGTTTTGATGCACCAACATTTCAAAACTAAGATGGGGCGAATTGGTTTCTCAAACTTTTGATTTGTTCTTACACTTGAAAACTAGTTTCTATGAAATCTTTAATCGATTGACAAGAGAAATTTAAAAAGACATATTGTTTAACTTTTATACTTAGCAAAATGTAAAAGATAAAGAGAAGAGAGCACAAGAAATACCAAGATTTATACTGGTTCGATTCAATTGAATCTACATCCAGTCTCTAGCTATCCACACTAGAAATTCCACTATAACATCAATAGTTAGGACAATACACAATACAAGATCCACCTATGTACTTCCTACACCCTTGATACACACTCTTGAAAAACCCTTCAAGAAATGCAACCAGTAACACTACATAGAGTTTTACCAACACCTATCATAGTCATAGTGATAGAACAACATAGTTTCAATAACAAGAAACCAGAAATTCAGTAACCAAAATTAGTGTTTCAATGAAAGACTAATGATAGAAAGAATACACCTGATTTTATGTAAGGCTTGATATCACAATCACATAATCTTCTTGAATTATTGATGAACGACTTGAGAAACAATGAATAACCAATGCAAATTTCCTATAAGAACGCTCAAGCAATCTTTCTCTTTCTCTTTGATGTCTCAAAAACGTCACTCCAAACTGGTGCGATAATCTGATTTTAAAGTAGAGCTATTTTGTGATTTATCTAGTTTATTAGGTTATTTGGCTAATCAACTAGATTATGACAATGCTCAAGTTCATGTTCCATAATTAATCTAGTTGACTAGATTAGTATTCTAATCGACTAACAAAACAACAAAACAACAAATTTAACCATCACACACACATATATGTCTTGTTTGAATTTCAGCAATTCTATGCTATTATTTTTCTCATGGACATCACCAAAAACAACATAAATTCTCTTTTAAAAAATAGGAACATAAACAACTCAAATGCTATCATGAAGCACATTTGAAACTTCAGATAATCTTAACAAAATTTGGTTGAAAGGAATAAATTTACGCAATTATAAAGTTAAATGACTAAATTAGAACAAAATTTCAAAGATGAACTAATTATAATTTTCACTACAAGTTAAGAAAAAAAAAAAACATATCAATTTTAGAATTTTTATGAATTTATTCTAAATACAATTATGACAATATACAATTATTGTATACTTTATTTTCACATAATATTAAAAAAACGAGGTTAAGTATGTTTTTAGGTGCCATTTGACATATTTATGCTTCAATTTTATGTGAGAAATGCGTTTAAAATGCATTTTAAATGTCAAATAAACTTAACAAAATTTGATTTAGAGAATTAAATATACGCATTTAAAAGGATGAGAGATTAAATTGATTTAAATTTTCAAAAGGGACTAATTCCAATTTTCACTAAAAATGAAAACATCAAAAATATATTTAACCCTGTTTAAAATTAATAACATTTAATTCAGCCATACTTTATCATTAATTTTCTAAAAGTATTAATTGACATAGCATTAATCAGGTTATATATATATATATATATATATATATATATATATATATTATAATATCGTAAAAGCAAATGAAAATTAACTTATAGGATTAATACTGTATTTCTTATCAAAACTTATTACACCCTATTTAATAATTTATTTATTTTAAAAAATAATTCTATTTTAATTTTATAATGCTTTATGACTCAAATAATATATTATTATTACAACTATTAATATTGATATAATTGTTTTTTTATGTCACGTGAAATACATGTAGCTAAACTTCAACAATGAATTATTTTTGTGAAAATGTTTTAAAAAATATATGTAGTTCCTTAAAAAACATATATGTGATAGAATATTTTCTTAAATAAAAGGTAAACTGCATTTTTGTTTGCTTTCTACTTTTGATCTGTGAATCTGGTTATTTGTGTTTCTTTCCATGACTTTATTTCTTAAATTTTAGAATTTTCTCTTAGAAATATTTACCTAATATTTTATTATTTAAATTAATTTTTAAAAAAGGATATTTATTTTAAAACTTTTTTACATAAAAGTAAAAAATATATATTTATTTTTTATTATTTAAAATAAAATAATAAACTTCTCGATATAACATATCTTCATATTTTTTATATTTTTTATAAATCCCAAAAATTTCATAGTTATGCCTTTCTTTTTTCAATTTGACATACATTTATTTTTTAGTTTTATATTTTAATTAATTAAGCTATTTTTTATGGTGCTTCAAATAAACATATTAAGCTTACAACAATCCAATTAAGCAGAATTAATCTAGATAAATTCATAACTCAAAGATTAGATACAAAAGTTGTAACTTTTTTACAAATTTTAAAGAAAAACATAGTTAAAATTATACAAAATAAAACGATAAACAGACATATCTCACTTTCACTGTTAACTTTATTTTCTCATTTCTCTTTATTTGGATTCCTGTCACCACCAAGAGAATGTGATTCTGAAACCACAATCAAACTGTTTTTGTTCTGTTTTTTTTTTTTTTTTTTTTTTTTTCTTGTTCAATTGGTTTATCTTATTTGTGTATGTATGTTGGGATTGTGGTGTAGGAGGTGGATCCTACCGTTGATCATGAGGATATTGGTGGCGCTGATGGGATGGACAGTTTGTTCTCTGAACTTGCCGGCGCGATTCCCGGAATTGATGAGGCCATGAGCTTTGCTGAGATGTTGAAGTAAGAATACTGTGGCACTTCAGTCTTGCTGAACTTGGTTTTGATGCGTATGTGTACTGTTTGTGACAGGATAAGTAGAGTGATTTAGGTTTGAGGCGTGTGTGCGTGTGTAATGTTTGGGAAATGATTAGTGGATTGATTTAAGTTTGTTTGAGAGGAAGAGGAGTGATAGTTGATTTTGGATTGGTGGCTCCCTGGTTGTATTTAGTCTTTAAGAACTTGCTTGTTAGGAAAATTTCGAAAAGAAAAACTATCAACAGACACCACTACCCTAATTAATGTCTAGGAGTCGCTAGAGAAAGAATTAGAGAGAAGTGTGGATGTGATAGAGATATGATGTTGTGATAGAAAGAGATGAATAGAGAAAAGTTTTAAGTGTTGATGTAGTGTATGATATGAAGGTCGACACAGATTATTACTCTTTCGGAAAACCTTAGGGAAACAGTTATTGAGATTTTAATCCTGAACATAGGTGCTCTTGTAAAAGGGAAATAGATCTCTAGGTTTTGTTATCTACTTTTACGTGATTGACACAATTCATGTGTGCTCATAATTTCTTACAAGAATCTTGTATAAGTTTGATACCTGCCATTGCAGTGGCCTCTTTGGTTGTTGCCACTGCCCGTGACATAATAAATTTCCTGATTGAGATCGTAGTTCTTTATCTGTTTCCTCAGGATCTTTAAAAGTGACACGCCAAAGGAAACATGTAAAAAATTTCAGATATTGAATTTTCAATTTTTTGATTATGTAAATTTTTGGAGATTAGTTCAGGGAGCAGAAGATTCTTTTTGTTACCCCACAGCCCATTACGAGGAGCCTTTGGACCATCATCGAGATTTTACTTGGTATTTTATAAGTAAAGGTCATAGGGTTTTGTTGGAAGGACTGGGGACAAAACTGGTCATGGAGGATGGTAATGCTCTGGTTCCGTATTGAGTAGAGAGAAACTGGAAAGGAGTATAGTGAATTTTGTGTATTGTGTACACACAGTATTATTATTTATAATGAAGAAGATATATAGGAATAGGGAACAAAATTATCCTTTAGTGGGAAATATTTGGTAACATATGTCCCTGTCAAATCATATCATATCTCCCTGTTAAATGTAATCAAATCATATTCTTAACAGTTTTGGTAAGTGTCAATTTTGTATATTTTCACACCCAAGGAACTGGGTGGATGGAATGAGGGTATTAGTGGCAATAATAGTATAGGTATGAAGTGTGGGGATGACAATAGTTCCTCACATCCTAAAAAATTACTTGAATTGAAAATTAGAAGGCTGGGGATCCTAATTTAAATCTTACACACATGAAATAGTGTAGCTACGAAAATTCCTATTGTAGGTTCCTGAAAATCCTGTCTTGTTGTAGCAAGTGCTGAGTTTTTACTTACTCGTGTAAAATATTAAAACTACAGTATTGTGTAGGTATATGATTAATGAGAGGGTGCCACTCCCATCACAGGTATTCTTGTAGCAAAAAGGACTTACAAGAAAAGACTGAACCTTTTTGCTTTTCAACACCCATATCTATGTTAATTTTAGTTACAAATGAATCAATACGTTGTAATATCAAAATCTAAAGTTGTATGCATAATATTTATCCACAATAAGCTATGTGAATTTTTATTTATTTGTTGATTTGAAATCATCATTAACGGTGCTTGCTTAATCAAGAAACCTGTTAATCAGGCATGTGGTCTTCTTATTTCTTTATCTTTCTTTGAAATGTCACTTTTCAACTTAATACTTTTATGTTATTCATTGTGTGTTTTGTTCTATAATTATTTTGCAGATTGGTCCAGACCATGGATTATTCTGTTATTGTATTTGATACTGCTCCCACTGGTCATACACTCAGACTGTTGCAATTCCCAACGGTTTTAGAAAAGGGTCTTGCAAAAGTAATGTCTTTGAAAAATAAATTCGGTGGTTTGTTTAATCAGGTATGAACTTAAGAATAAAGTCTTTTGCATCACTTCATATTTTCTTTCTACTTTAATTTTTTACTAATCTCAGTTTCAGTATTTAGATAGACTGTAATATTCAAATTTAATTAACCTACCGTATTTCCTCATAGTAGATCTGGGATCAGTGCAATATAACATTTTTTTTAACTTACATAGAAGACTTATTTAATACAAGATCTTGATAACCCATCCGTCCACACCAGTTCCCTCTTAATTAGATGGTTAGTATTAAACAGACCCTCATTTAATTTGGAAATGGAAATCTTACCGTTTAGTGTTCAACTTCAATCGCCTCATTTCATTCCTTGATGTATTTTTTTCCTCCCAGATGTATCATTCCATAGCAAAAGGATGTTTTCTGGTCCTGTGCAGCGATCCCACTCTAACTGTTTTGTCTTTCTTTGCACTACAATTCAGGATGGAAAATGTGGATGTCTGTTGTCCATTGTTTTAGAACTGAATCACAGGAGACCTCTTTGACGTTCTAAAAAACTACTGATCAGTCCTTGCCATTGTTACTTTCACCATATTCAATTAAACAGTTATCATTTGATGCCTTCAGAACAGTGGTATCAATGTTGAAGGCCAAAAGTTCCGCATACAAACACTCGTTGCAGTCTATGGAATTATCATTACTAATTTACGCATTTAATAGTCCAGATAGTTTATGAATGCAAAACCAATTGTTTATGTTACTTGTGGATGGACACCATCATCTTTTTCTTTTTGATGGTTTTCGGATAGCTTCTACCCCTAATCATAAATTGTAGTGCACTTGCAGAGTGAGAGTGAGACATTCTCCCCATTCTCTCAATTAGACACTTTCAATGTTTTCTCTCTTCTCTCGTTTGGATGTATATTTCACACACTTTTACAGCTAGTAGTGTAATTTCAATCAACCATAATGACCATCTTTTTTATCTTTATTTGTATACTCTCTTTTAACCACCACTTTCAATTTAAATAGGTTATTTAAATCTAAATGTAAAGATATTTATCATAAATTTTTTTATATAATATGATTTATCTCGTTTGGATGTATATTTCACACACTTTTACAGTTAGTAATGTAATTTCAATCAACCATAATAACCATCTTTTTCATCTTTATTTGTATACTCTCTCTTAACAACCACTTTCAATTTAAATAGGTTATTTAAATGTAAATATAAAGATATTTATCATAAAATTTGTATATAATATGATTTATATCCTTTATCCAGTCTCAGTATATACATATGATATATCATATATGTACGTACATTGATTGGATAATTTAGGAAACAAGCATGGTATGTTCTAGGAAACCAATCCCTGATATTGTAGGATTGATATGCTAGTAATAAAACCAAGGTACAACTAATATACAGAATTAGAACCAATAGGGCTTAAATTTGAAACTTTCTAAAATATTTTGAACAAATTTTATATTAAAAAATACATATTATGAATTTTAATTTTAAAAAATCAATATATATTCTGAGGAAGCAGGCTATTTAATACTACTTTATAATATTCCTGTAGCATAGATATGTTTGTATCCAACTTGGAAGAAACTTCTCTGATATACCCATGAGACTGTTTTGTTTTATAATCTATTGTGTAATTGGAATCCATTTTGAACTTTTACCACAGATGACTCGTATGTTTGGCATGGGTGAGGATTTTGGAGATGATGCAATTCTTGGGAGGCTTGAAGGCATGAAGGATGTAATTGAACAAGTTAATAAGCAATTCAAAGATCCGGTAAGAATTACATTAAATTTATGTATGGTATTGTTTTAAAAATGTGAATTTCTTGTTTATTTGTCTTGTACTGTTGCTGCTGAATGAACCTTAGTTGTAGGAGCTGGATCAGAAAATGAATGAAAACAGATTCTTTATTGCTTGCATATAAACTGAATTACTGGTTAATAAGGCCTGCTCTCTCCACAACAATCATCAATGCCCCTTCCTTATCGGATTGGATTGGATATCTTTCATCATCTAGAGAATCTCAATTAATAAGAATCCTGAACACTACACAAGGAAACCTTGCCTATAGATGTGCAAGGATATTGTCTAATACATGACTAATTTATAGATATTTAACACTGTCAGTTAATAAAATAAAAGGTTAAGTATGTTTTTAGTCTTTGAACTTACATGCAAAATTGGAATTCGTCCTTCTCAAAAAGTTTATATAAAATGCAACCTTATACTTTAGTAATGCATGAAATACATCCTCATTGAATGATGTTAAGTTTTTTCTTAGGTGTGTAACGGTGATGATGAGGGGATTAAAAAGTTTTCAGACGTGGCTGCCACATGGCTGACACGTGTAATTTTATAAAAATAAAATTTCTGATCTTTTTTGGTCTTGTTATTCTTTTCTTTTACAGTTTTTTTTCTCTTTTTCCTTTCCCTCCTTCAACTTCTTCTAAGCGACCCTCAACCCACACCAAGGGTCTCACCACAGCACCTCCCCCATCCAACCAAACCCACTGACGGCAACACCGACACATTTGGAGCCCTTGCCGCTGGCATTGGATGTCTCTGCCATTGTCTGACCCTTCAAATTAGTGTGTGCCGTTGTCAAACCCTAACTTCTTAAGATGGGAAGGATCCAAGCGGTGCAGGATCTCTCGATTTGGTGAACATCGTCATGATCTCACTGCAATCCCACATCCTTGATCTAGCATCATTGTCAACTCATGGCCTCCTCTATAGTTGTGGGATTGAGCGAGTTTGCATGTTTACTTTGGATTTCTGTCACAATTATTCCTGTTCCTCCTATTTCTCCTAATGTTGACACTCTTAATTGGAGGTCTCAATTTTCTATAACTTTTAGTGTAGTTTGTATATTCATGAGAGAATTTAACCTTGTAATTCTTAGAAACCATGGTTAGTTAGGAGCTAATAATGGGAGAAAGTTGAAGTAGCACATTGCTGGTAGTGCAAATCATGTCTTGACATGTTAATGTAAAAAATAACATGAATATTTTACTTTTAATGGAATATTACATTTACTATTCACACTAAGACTGCTGGTTTTTATTTTGCAGAAACTATATTTTCTTAAAGGAGATGCTCTGTTGAGGAGCTTATTAAACTTCTATTCATGAACCATATTCTTTATGCTTATTTATTGAAAGGAGAATGTTGAGTTTGATTTTAAAATTAGGATTATGCTAGTATTTGTATTTTGTATTAGACTTTGGCTCTATATATATGGCTTTATTCGTGGACAATGTATATAGAGTTGAAGTCTATATAAATTCCAAATACGAACATTATCGTAATTTTAAAATCAAACTCATAGCATTATAAATAAAAAATGATAAGAATAAGATCCTTATCTTTATCTAACTATCTTAAAAGTTTTAAACATAACACAAATCCTATAAACTAACATGTTCATGTTCTAATTATTGATAATTGTTGGAGATCCCAAATCGATTAGAGATAAGACAAATTTATAGGATATTAGTGGGTGCAAATCCCACCTTATTAGCCAATTTTGTAAGGTTGAATTAGGTTTAAATTTCCTTTCTTAAGGTGGTATCAAAGTCATCTAATGCTTATATCTAATGCCTATCTCAGTGAGATTTGTTGTTTGACCACCCATTAATGTCTAATCTTGCGCTTGAGATGTATATGCATCAGTGTAAGGAGTGTGTTGGAGATCTCACATCGACTAGAGATTAGATAGATTTATAATATATAAGTTAGTGCAAATCTCACCTAACAAGTTGGTTTTGTAAGGTTAAGTTAGGTTTAATATTTACTTTTTAAGAATAATTTAGTCACATTTCCGACAATTTTCTTTTTCTGGTCTTAGATAACCTTTAAAAAATAATGTTACGTGACACATGAAAAAATTAAGGTGAGTACAAGCATCTTTGACTTGTGTTTGGATCTGTATAATTTTGATAAAAAGAATGAGCTTACTTTCATTCAGTTTTCTTATAATAAGACATCCATGTTTTTTGAATTTGTAACTTGGAATTGTTTGATAGGTCCTAGCCATTTGTTGTTATTTTTATGTTCCCTTTATTTCGAGTTTTATACGATCAATTAAGATGTATTGGTTTTGTCTTTGAATAAAATATTGTGTGCTTGATCTTATTTTCTATTGTACCCAAACCCAGCTTCCAATCCCTTTCCAATCACTGAATTGTTGTATTTCTTTATTTACAGGACATGACAACCTTCGTCTGTGTGTGCATTCCCGAATTCCTTTCTCTATATGAGACAGAAAGACTGGTTCAGGAACTTACAAAGTTTGAAATTGACACCCACAATATCATCATTAATCAAGTAATCTTTGATGACGAAGGTAACATTCCTGTCATGTCCTTTATAACTTACATTTTTTTTTAATTTCTTTTCAAAATCATATTATTTTCTTCTAATCCTTTCACCCTTGTATTGTAGATGTTGAATCCAAGTTACTCAAGGCAAGAATGAAAATGCAGCAGAAATATCTGGACCAGTTTTACATGTTGTATGATGACTTCAACATTACCAAGCTTCCATTGCTCCCAGAAGAGGTTAGTTGTTGCATTCTTGATACTCAGCAATTTATTTCCTGCTCGATTGTATGATTAGACTTAAATGAACGATGACAAATTAATAGGTTACTGGGGTTGAAGCTCTGAAAGCATTTTCTAGACATTTTACATCACCATATCAATCCTTAGCTAGTGGAGGAGACCATGTAGAACGGTTACAGCGCAAATTAGCATCACTACAACGACAGATACATGAGACTGAGGAAGAATTGGAGAGAATCAGAAGGGGCATCTAGGCTTGAGGGTCTCCATCCATGAATAATGTCATTGTACGCCTTTTTTGTTCACATTATTTTTTAGCTTACATTTGATAAAGCATCTTTTTCTTTGTTGGCTCGCCAACACAAGTCATTCTCTATATGCTTTCATTTTAAGGTCACAGTGAGCTTTGTTATGTAACTCCAAAAAATTATTACTGAGGTTAGTCTAATTTGTTTCATGAATATTCTTTACTTGTCTTGTATTTTTATAATTTATATTCTGAGATGGATAATTTCTTATCAATATTCTTCTTTGTTTTGTTTAAACTTTCCAAGTATTGATGTGCTTGTTAAGATGTCCAATAAATTGTCCATGATGAAAAACCTTTCTGCTTTAGTTGGATAATATGACGATGATACCATGAAAAGTGAGACGTAAAAAGGAAAAGAAAAGAAGAGAAAACAAGAAATTGGTGGAAATGAAATTTAATTAAAGGAAGACTTTCAAGTTATGATAAATTTAGATGTTTTAAAGTTCATATTAAAAGTTTCATTTTCTGAAGTATTTGAAATTTTATATTTTTTAATTGAGTTTTTGCTACCCAATTTTGGTGTTAATTAACACGATCGAAGAAGTAATTAGTTTGGATGTCATTTTGTATATGATGAAAAAGAAAATAAAGGTTTAAATTTTAAATTTATTAAATATTGAAAATTCTCATTCTTTTAATTAAATCTCTATCATTAATTGAACTTTAAAATTTAATACTCATATTAGTATATTTTATTATACTTAAAATATATTTGAAATAAAAATTTAAGAATTTATAATTGCTTATGTGATTTCTATAATTCATTATTTAATTTTTATATTAATTATGTGATTATTTATAATGTGAAAACAGAAAACCAATAAAATATTTTATAGTTATTGTTAACATTCATTTTTGCATAATTTTCATATTTTTGTCCACAAAATGTGAGGTTTTTCTTTTTCTTTTTTTTTTTCGTTTTGTACATTTGTTTTCACATATATAAATAAAAATAATTTTCTTATTATCAGTCATATGTAAAAAAGGAGTTGTTAATAATTTATTAACGTGATAGAGATGATAATGGAATGGAATAAGTTTGACTATCTTCATCTCTATTTTGTTTTATCATTAAATGGACATAGATTTTTACCATTTCAAACATTAATTAAATATTTTATAAAAAATAAAAATTACAACAAATAAAATATAATATTATTAAATATTTAAATATTAATTATCAAATATTTAAATATTAAAATAGAAGGCATAATTTTTAATTATAATCGAACAAATATCAAATCAAAGTTAATATAAATGTCAATTGGATAAATTAAATAAATATAATAAAAATAATTAAATAAATATCAATAAACTACAAAACTAATAATCAAATAAAATTAATATAATAAGTTACCTCTAGGTTATTCAATAAATTAAATATGTTTTACTAATTTAAAGTAAGAATAAACATAAAGACAAGGACAAGTACGAAGATTAGATAAAGTGAATATGTATTTACTTATCACGTTTCTATCCTAATTTAAAAAATAAAATATTATCAACATGTCCTTAGTCAATACGGAGAATTTTACAAATATTCATGAAAACATATTCATATCATCTCTAATTAAGTTTCATCTCTAATCAAGTTTGGTATACAACATCCCAATAGCTTGGACTTAGGATTGAAAGATAAAAAAATTGTAAATTGTTTTGGATAGTTTAGTTAATATAAATTTTTAAAAAAATTACAAATAATATATTTACAAAATAATCAAATTACTTTATATAATATATTAATTTTGATGGAAGTATTAAGTTATAATTTTATTTTCTTATTATTTTATAATTATTAATTATTCTTAAAAGTATCACATCCCTCCATTAGACATAAAATTAATTTTAAAAATATAAATAAGTGTAAATATCATCTTATAAATCATTAATGATTTATAAGTTGAATTAGGTTTAAAGTTTATATTATATACATCCATATTTTATTGTTGTTTATTATGTTTATGTTATATAATATAATAAGACATATTTAATCTGTTATTTACTGTATATGATGAAAAATAATAATTAATTATATGAAACAAATAAAAGATCATAATCAATTATTATTTTAGTATGATTGATTATGTTTAGAAAAAAAAACACACAATGATTTATGGTTATTATGTGAGTTGGTTTAAACATACATAATTGATTGGTTATGCAATAGTTAACTGATTATACTTTTAATGAATGAATGCAATTGTAAGAAAGAAACCATTCATCCATGCACCGATCAAGCAACAAACATGCAAACAATTTAACAGCTTTGTGAACATGATCAAGCAAGGTTTCAGTAATGGATAAAGAACAAATAATTGGAAAATCTCAGTGAATGTTGGAGTAGGGAAAAAAATAATATCACTGCAACATTACTCAACACTGGAAAAAAAGTTTTAACTGATTTTTATTTCACATCACATTAAAATACTTTCTTCAGTTTTATTAATCATAAAGTTGAGATGGCCGAGTTGGTCTAAGGCGTCAGATTAAGGTTCTGGTCCGAAAGGGCGTGGGTTCAAATCCCACTCTCAACAAAATATAACTTTTTATTTTTTTTGCCTGTTTTTTATTTTTTTTTCCCACAATCATCAAAAATATTACTTTATATTCTCTTTTTCCTCTAAATATAAATCAATTAGTGTCTTGTATATATAAAAAGCAACCCTTATTTTAAAAAATTACAAAATAATTAAATATTGCCATAGTATTTTTCTTTTCTTAAAATAATCAAAATAAGAAAAAAAACATTAAGAGAATTATAAAAATTGGAGAAGGAAATGAGCTTGAATGGGTATTTTTCTATGTTTTTAATTTTTTGATTTAATATATATTTAGAGAAGAAAGATAAAAGAAAAATGAATGTAGTTTAAGTATAAGTAAATCTTAGCTAATTTCATCATATTTAATGGAATTGCTCTCAAAATACAGTTCATTTAATTTAAATTTCATTCTCAACGACTATTTATTATTTTTATATCAAGTTTCAAACAAAAGACAATTTGATAAATAAAACGGTTTAATTTTTTAGATCAGTTAGATTAGAGTATTTAGTACTTTCTTTTATTGCCGTGAAGTATTATATTAATTTATATTTAAGATCAAAAGAGAGTATACAATTTTGTTATCAATAATTAATTTTTTTCTTCTGCGTGAAATTTTTACTAGAATTTTGGTCTCCAGTGAAATTAACCTACCAACAAATTATCTATCCACAAAGCTTTCAGTCATTTAATATAGATTCAATCCTTACCAATCAGACCAAGTTTTACTTTTATCTTTAAAAACATAATTTAATCATTAATATCAATTTATAAATAATCTTGACAACTTAATCTTTTCCAATTTACAAGAATCTACACTCAACTCAATCAAACATAAATAAATATATGTATATAACGATACAGCTTTTAAAATATTGAAGACTGTTTAATCGATTGCATTTAATCAATAATTAGAGTAAGTTGGGTGAAAGAAAACTTTTAGTAAAACACCTTAAACTTCTAAACAATAATTCATTAAAAATGTCAAATCATGAACTGGTTGGTACATGATAATAACAACAATTTGGCTTAAAGAAACATTTTTTCTTCCACAGGTATTGCTATTAATCACCATTTCAATGAAAGGAAACACATTTGCAACAATTGATGAAAGATACACATAATCTCTCAGAACAAATATAAGACTTTACTTTGTTAGTGTCAGACAAATATCATCATTCCTGCTAAAAGCTGTAGTGCAATACAAATTTGATTTCAGTGAAATTAAGGACTATAAATAGCATTATGCATACTACACTATGTAAGTTTGTTCATCCACAAACTTTTTAGTTATCAAGGTTCCAAATGACTTCAATAACTATGTTTATCATTAAGTGATAATAACCATTTGAAAATCTGAGTTCTAACCACCATGCAGGGTTGATATAAAAACCACCACATCTTTCTCTTCCAGTGATGTGTCCAGCTGACCACTTAGCTCCCAATCACAGTCATTCACCAGAACAAGAACTCCAGGTCTCCTGCACAACAAACCACACAATAACATTGTTTAGCTCTATAATATTTACACATTGTCAACTGTCACAACTGAAATTATGATGATTTCTATTCACCAGACGAAATTGGATGTTGATACATATATATGTATCCCAAATATTCAGTACAAGTATTCTTAATTAGTTTAAGCATAAACTAATGAGAAAAACTCAGGCTTAATTACATTAAAGTAAGCTATCTCTGATGTTTGCAATTGAGCATATACAGTAAATCATTCAGTGTGTTAAGATTATATACCCTTCAGATTAAATTGATGGTAAACATAAACAAGCTAACTTGTTCCTATTCTTAAATCAAATGTATTTGGATCATAAAACTTACACAGTGTCTCCTTTCATGAACATCTCAGGCCTCTCCTTAATCAAGTTTGTTCGTACCCAAGAAAGCAAATCTTTCATGATCAACTGAGAAAGTATTAAGAAAATGTTAGAAGAATGAAAGAATGTTCCAATGTATCATAGTTAAAAAATATTTATGGTTGTATACAGTACCTTGCCCTCTCCATTTTGTTGCTCAATATTGACATTATGAATCTTCTTAGAGTCACAAAGGAGTTCCAATCCTCCACTGTATGTTTCAGTAATTTCATCAGATCACACAAAGACTCAAGGTTCTAATCTCAGATATATATATATATATATATATATATATATATATATATATATATATATATATATATATATATATTTATATATAATAATTTTATAATTTAAGATATATATATATCAAATAATTACAAATTTTTAATATATTTATATAT
>Ga0099822_1000525_pt1 | contig 36270 bp, 12 predicted proteins | sample CowpeawhiteBW_FD_76839 | JGI IMG/M metagenome (GOLD analysis project Ga0099822, IMG submission 76839) | Root nodule microbial communities of legume samples collected from California USA - Cow pea white BW | ecosystem: Host-associated > Plants > Roots > Nodule | place: USA: California | collected... | reverse complement strand
TAAAAATAATATGAAAAAAAATATATAAAAAAAAAAAAATAAATATATATATATATATATATAAATATATATATATATATATATATATATATATATATATATATATATATATATATATATATATATATATATATCAAAATTAGTTCAAATGGAAGAAAAAAAAAATTGTTGAAAATGAATTTCAATTTGTTGACTAGTACTTATCAAATCTTGCTCTAAAATCTGATTGGGTCTTGTCGTCCAAATAATTCCGTACCATGATGTCTCTAGAATATTAATTATTTGTGAAAGAAAGATATTGGTACAAACCACCAAAGTAAGTCCATCCCCAATGGTTCAAACACGAAAATTTTGGTAATAGTCTGAACCATTCATAAATATCACAACAAATATTATATGTATATATATATAAACATTACGATAATTTTGTAATATAATTCCAAATTAAATTCGTTAATACTGATTTCATGAAAAAATAAAAATTGTAGAAAATATTTATTAAAATAACATTATAGCTATAAAAACAAATATAAATTAGTTTTACAATTTTATTATAGATAAATTTTAGTTATTTTATATGTAATTTTTTTATTGATTAAAAATATAAATATTTTTTCGTATTTATTTATATTTTTTATTAATTCAAGTACAATTTTATTTTGGTTTTAATATAAAATTTATTTAATAAATATAGTAATATTTGTAGATCATACGTTTAGATAACTTTATTAATTATTAAAATAATACTTATTTAATAAATAACAATATTTAGAAATCAAATTCCTTGTATTTTTGTTAATTAAAATAACATGTTATTTTTACGTTAAAATAATATTCTTGAATAAATATAATAATAATTTTATATTATCCTGTTGGATATTTTTAACTATAAAAATTGTTAATTTTGATAAAATATCATTATACCATTTATATAAACAATAACTTTGGTTCCAATTTGAGAACAATCCTATCCTATTTAAAGTTTAATTTGAAATTAAATTGAATAAAAAAGTAAATTTTGGGATTGACAAATTGAATTTATAACAATATTTCCAATTTTACTAAGGATGGACAAAAAAATTTGTTTTGTCTTATCCGATCCGATTTTAATCTGGTCTTATCTGAAAAAAAAAAAACTATTATTTTAAAGGTTAAATTATACTTTTAGTTCCCATTTTCGTAGCAAAATTTGAATTTGGTCCCTCAATTATTTTTTATCTCAATCTGGTCCTTATTTTGGGAAATTTGACTCAATCAAGTCCTTTCCGTTAGTAGTGGAGTAACGGTGTTAAATGGGCTGCCACGTGTCAGCTTCTGGATTTTTTGAATTTTTTTTATTTTTATTTTTTTGAATTTTTTTGAATTTTTTTATAATTTTTAAAAAAATTAAAATTTTGTCACGTGTCAAGCGGACATCGTGCCACGTGGCAGTGACAGTGCCACGTGTCACTATTTGTGATTTGTCATTTTCTCATTCTCAATTTGGTCCCTGTATTTTATTTTTTGTCTCAATTTAGTTCCATTTTTTGTAAAAATTGTGCAATTTTGTCCCTCTCCAAATTGAAACCAAATTTAAATTTTGTTACGAAAATGGGGACTAAAAGTATAATTTAATCTATTTTAAAATATGGATTCTGATTTTGATCTATATTTCTTCATTTTCTAAATCACATTTTTTGTTTTACTTTTATAGATTCTAACATTTGGATAGTCTAAACTTTTTTTATCTGGATCCAGACAAATCTAGGCCAAATCTGAACCGCATTATTTACCACTTAAAACCTGAAAACCCCTCTCCTATTCCAAAATTTCAATTCACTAAACTCTAAATCCCAAATTTTTTATGGAACACGTTGAAGAACCATAGAATCCTAAATAATTTTTTCTCTTCTTCCTTTAGGTAACACGATATCTTTGTTTCTTGTTCTTATTGCTCCTTGTTGTTTCTCCTTCTGTCCCTCTCTTATTCCTTTTTTTTCTATTGATTCTGATTTTATATTTCGTTTTAGAAAATGCAAGAAAAATTCAAAGTGGTTATGTGACAGTGCACTTCGTAGATTTTGCTCGAGATTAAGGTCGAGGTCGAGGCACGTGCGTTTTCAGAAGTTGGTTTTAAAGTATGTAACCCTTTATCTTAGGGTTTGTAAACCTACTTTCATCTTTCGCATTCCTTGTTCTTAAAATTTCTTTTCGCTTTTGTTAATTTTGGAGTCTTATTTTTCTGTGGGTGTGCTTTATGATTGTACATTATGGGTGTGTTTATTTTTGTTTAGCTTTGATAGGAGATATTTGCTATGATTATATGGTGATTGGGGTTGATCATTGTATGGAGTTATATTTGATTTTGATGTGTGCACTTGGTTTGGTTGGGTTTGCCAAACAACATATTACCAGGTCTTTTGTTGTTTGCTCATTATTTTCCGAAAGAAAATCATATCATTAGTAAACTAAGAAGTTCAACTTCCACACGTCCATCACAAACCCTGTAAACACTAAAGAGACTTTTACCTATAAATTCTAAGATGAAACCACTCAAATGTTCTACCACAAAGTGAGTAAAATTATAGAGTATAAATACATAGCATGATCCAACACAACACTTTTCATAATATGCAAAGATACCTACTTATAAACATGATTCGTATGGTTGGAACAAATTTTTGCAAACAACAGGATCAACCTCTTCGAACAAATCTAAGCTTCAAAAGTATTTAGAAGAAGAGCTTGGTACAAGAGCTTGATACAAGTGAAAATTTGAACATTCTCGATTGGTAAAAAATTAATTCATATAGATTTCCAATCCTTTCAAACATGGCATGAAAGTTATTAGCTATGCCTATTTCTATAGTAGCATCCGAGTTTGCATTTAGCACAGGAGGAAGAGTGCTTGATCCATATCATAGTTCTTTATCACATCAAAAGGTGGAGGTAATTATATGTACACATGATTGGTTAAAAGACACGCCTTTACAATCATTGTTGGACTATGATTTTGAAGAGCTTGAATGTGTTGACCAAGATATGTTGATGTTTCAATTATGTAATAATATTACAGTTAAATATGTATTAAGTAATGATAATTTTTTCATTTGTTATAGAGTTAGTTTCTCAACAAAATGTTGACCACAACATGATTTCTTTGAGTTAAAGCTCAATCCTCATGTGGAAGGTAATGTCTTTTATACATTCAATCGTTGATTTAAGTAACTTGATGTTATAATGATACCTTTAATGATCAAATTTTTACTTACATGTACATTTGTGGTGAATGGACTTTTTGTATGGAGATGGATAGTGATAGTATGACCAATAATTCTCCATGTTTCCCCTTGCAATGACATTTTATTTTAAGTTTTGATGTTTATTAGAAATTCTAGTTATTACATTTATGGTGAATAGACTTTTGGTATGGAGATGTTTATTTTAAGTTTTGATGTTTATTGAAAATTTTAGTTACTACATTTGTGGTGAATAAACTTTTGGTATGGGGATGTTTATTTTAAGTTTTGATGTTTATTGGAAATTCTAGTTACTACATTTATGGTGAAGGGACTTTTGGTACGAAGATGTTTATTTTAAGTTTTGATCTTTATTGGATTTGGAAATTGTAGTTGTTGATTTGAATGTGAACAATTTTAAGTAGTAAGATCAAGTAGAATAGTTTTTCTATGTATATGAGGTTGTAAATATTTGACTAATCACAGGCATTAAGTTTTACATATTAAGATCCACAATGAATAAGTTGAAGCAGTGAATTTTTTAGTGTTTTTTAATATTAAGAATTTATCTATATATTATGATTATTTTTTAATATTTATTATATTTTATATATTGTTTAACCTTTTATATATATTTATGTATTAAATGAATTAGTTATTTTATTTTTAAAAATATAGATTTAAAATTAAAATTAGATTTATAAAAAAATAATTTTTAGTAAAAATATGGATTTAGAAATGAATCTGGATTTAAAACTGATCCAAATATTTAGATATAGACTTAGAACTTGATCTAAATATTTGGACGTGGATTTTTTTATCTGGATCTAAAATATGGATCTAAAATCTAGTTCAATATTTTTAGATCTGGATTGGATATAGATTGGATCATAAAAAATCTAATCCATGATGTCCACAATTATATTCTCAATTTTTCCTTTAATAAATAACCATTTTTTAGAATTAAAATAATTGTTTTACCATTTTTTACCTTTTAAGTAACTGCTTTATTAAATCTAATTGTTTCTTTCAATTTTTTAATTAATATTTTAAACTTAAATAAATATATTTAATAAAAAAAAACTATTTACAAAATAAATAAGAAAAAAATTATAATAAAATTTAAAAATTTATTTATACTTATTTTATCAAAATTATAAAAAGTGAACAAACATGCTCATAGTATTAGTAAAGAAAATTATGATTTTTTTTTTTTAAGTTGTACAAAAACATTTTGTTATCTTGTAATAGTGATGCATCGTATTTTATCTGAATTTGTGGTTAAAATATTTTGGTAAATATTTACAGAATTTATTTTGTAAATATCGACGAATACATATGAATATTAAAAAAGTATGTAAATACCCGCAGAGATATGTGAGAGGTACAAGATGAATATTAATCCAGATAATGTACGAGGAAACCACTATCATATCTCATTAACAATGTTATGTGACATGACATTCACGGGACAAAAAAAAAACTTAAAAAGATAAAATGAAATAAAAAACAAGAGAACTACATAGAAAAACCTACTTAATTTATTAAACAAAAATTAAGACTAATTTAACCTCAAAAAGTAACACACATATATTTTCGTCAGAACTTATAAAAAGAAGTTAGGCTTAATTAGTGATTTAGTCATTTCATTTGTTACTTTGATTTATTTTGGTCCTCTTATTATTATTTTTAGTTCAGTTTAGTCCTTCAACCTTTTAAAAATGTTCAATTTGATCCCTTATTATTTTTTATTCAATTTAATCATTTTTTTTAACTTTTTTTTTAAAACAATCTAATTTTGTTCTCTCCAATTTAAAATCAAATTACTAATGAAGTTCAATTACAACTTATATGTACATGTTAAAATAATTTTTTTATAATTTATACATCAAATCACTCCACCTAAATATTCAAATTATTTAATTTTTTACATCTATCTAAGTACTCAAATTTGTTACATTTAGGTGAAGTGATTTGAAGTATAAATTATAAAAAATTACTTTAATATAAATTATAATTAAACTTAATTACTAATTTGGCCTCAGATGGGAGATGACAAAATTATATTATTTAAAAAAATGATTAAATTGAATAAAAAAAATAAAGACTAAAATGAATATTTTACAAAATTAGAAATCTAAGTTGAACTAAAAAAATAATAAAATGATAAAAATAAATCAAAACAAAAACAAGAAATTAAAAAACTAAATTGCATTATTATATTTAAAAAAAAAAAGAAAAAGGTATAAAAATAGAAGAAGAAGTTATTAGTGCGGGAAGTGAGTAAACCCTAGTTAGTCGAATTGGGTGAGAATGGGAATAGCAGGTAAGGTTGGGGATTATGCTTTCAAGGCCTTCACCGCCACTCTCGGATTCACCACCATTTACCTCACCGCAACCTTTTCCGTCAACGTTTACAGAGGCCTCTCTTGGCACAATGCTCAAACCGTACTCATCTCTCTCTCTCACTCTCATATTTTTTTCGTTATCTCTGTGTTACTTTGTTTATTTAGAATCGGTATTTTGCATTACTTGCTTCGATCCATCTAGGTTTTATGGGTTGTGACTTTGGATCCTGTCCAATCAATTAACCTTTCGTGCTTTAATTCTCTGCTGCATGTAATCTACCTTAGTCTCGTGTTCGCTTTTCCTTGATCGTTCCTGTTTCGTGCAATTCTCGTTTATTCAAATTCTGAGACGTATTTTGTAGCTTTTTGAGGATAGGGAGGGGCATAATTTATTTTTTTGCTTCATATTATCTGATGATGTTGTCTGTTCCGATTATTTGATCTTCTACATTTGTCTGTGCAATGCAATGCGTAATGATTATTTTTGGTTGAAATCTTGAATTCCGTGTCACTGAATATGCTGGAAAAATGCAGTTCTAGTTTTAATTTCTGTGTTGGATTGATATTATGGATTTTGTTGCGATGCGATGGTTTTACAGTCAAATTGTACTCAAGCAGATATATCTTTTACGACTTTGCCTAATGTTGGTCACTTGGTGCTTTTCTGCAGAAACTTGTCAAAGAAGATGCTGATGAGCAGACACCGTGATTTGATCTCATAAGCCCACCTTCTTGAATTTCAAATCATGTTGTGTAGAAATGTAATGTGAGTTTCTTTCTTATATTTTTTCACTTAATTGGCCAATAATTGAATGGCAAATGTTGAGTAATAACCCGTTTAATTAACAAACATAGATAGTCCTTTTTGGTAGATTGTGCTCATACATAATTATTTGTTCACGTGTTCTATGTGTCTGAAGAATCGCTGGAATTACTTCTGGTCATATACGACGACATTAGATGGTGGATAATGGAGATATATTGAGTAGAGGTGTGAATCACCTTAGATGTTGTTGAATAATCTGAGTTCATCTCATTAAAAACTCATTATGAACAAATAAATTAAAACATATAGTCAGGCTTGATAGTTTAAATGAGTCTCATCTAAACTTTGTAGGTTTTATATTTGTATGTTAGAGAATACGTTATATTATATAGAAAGAGAAACGTATCACATACATATGTTAGAAGGACAATTATAGTCAATTACATTTATTAGGTCATACTTGAATGGTCAAGATTCAGAGAAAAATACATAGAATTTTTAATTGATTATTTAATTACTAACTAATTTGTAATATTGGTAATTTATATATCTTTGTATGACTTATATATATACTTTTCATTTCATACACTAATAATGGTTCTCACTTAATACGATTTGAATGTATATAATGTGACTTAGATAGTTGTATTTTTATTCATTATTTTTGTTTGAAACATTATTTGATGTATATATCTTTTTATTAATATTGATTTTTAAGAGTTGTATTCTAAAGAATTTGTTTACATTTTGTTCAAGAAGTCCCCTCTTTACATAAAGAAAGATTTCTTCTCCAATCTCAAGCTATTTTAATAAATTAACGTTATATTTTATTATAGTTTCACTTTACTTTTTATCGTTAAGATATCTGTAAAATAAAAAAAATTATTTACCATTAAAAAGTAGTAAAAAAATAAAAATAAAGTCATAAACAAGTTAGAAATCAGTACATGTCAGTTGTTTGATTAAATAGTCGAGAGTTTAATTTATTTTTTAATTTTAGAAACAACTTTATTTTTAAATACTTGTATGATTGACATTTAGACATTCTTTTTTATTCAAAATTCTGGTGCTTTTATTTAATGATGGTTATTTATTATTGAAAAAAAAAAAGAGTCTATATATCACTATTTGAACGGGAATTTGATAGTTAGGGTACAATGAACTTGATTTAAGTTTTGTTCAAACGTTTTTCCTATCAAGTTGAAGTTTTATTATTACATATTTTAGGTGTTTCTGGTACGGCCTTCTATCACTGTTTAAGTAGTCTGCCTGTAATAGCTGGCAGCATTTAGAATTCAATTATTTTTTTATACATTTTGTAGAACATAAGAGTTGTGTAAATCTGTTATAGCTTATAATTAATCTGAATGGTAAGAACTCTCGGTTTTTTTAGTTTCTTCAATTTGATATTAACCGACATTTATTCTATTTTTCTATCAAGTTAAAAATTAAAGCAAATGTGTTACTTATTTCAATTTCAATGTCAAATTTATACGTTATGAATAAAAGTAACATGAAGTAAATAATGTCTCTGGATGCCCAAGGAGTATCTTATAATATACGTAATTTATTTATATGGTGGTAGTAGTTACTGAATGGACGGAAGAGAGCGCGACATAAGTTATCGAGTATATTGGCGTATTGGGCCTTTATTGAACTATCTCCAAACCAAAACGTAAGCGGATAATAAGCCAGTTTAGCTAGTGAAGAAGCTGGTTAATACTTGACATTCACAAAAGTATGCGTTTCCTTGTATCTTTTAGTGTAATAGTGTAATGGCTTACTCTGAATGACTTCGAATTAACAATTACTACTATTGTCATATTTATGGCTCTTTACTAGTCAGTCTTATATTTTGAAATCTTCAATGTTGTAATTCTGACGTTTCAATCAAATAGTAATGGTTTAGACGGTTTTTGTTTTCCACAGAGCACACTCCATATAAACTTTTGTTAGAAATTCCAACACGACATTTAAAATTCAAACTCAAGTTTACGTGAAGGGAGAATTCCCTAATACGACTGAAAGAATCCAGAACCCTAGATTACATCTTTTAAGTGGTTATTTCTTTTAGGTACTCAAGCTAAAAGTTGCAGTCAGAATAACTAAAGCAATCTAATAAGTATTAAATGGTTTGGGGTAGAGTAGAGGAAACAAACTTCAACATTCGCATATTATTATCTCTTGTTCCTGCCTTGATATGCAGTTCCACCGAAGTCAAGTAAGGATATTGTACATGATAATCCATCATGGAAGCAATACCGTCAGTCATCTTCTAATTGAAGAATTGACATTCTAATACTCACACTTGCTTGGCACATTTTCTTGCAAATTGATTTTTCTTTTTCATAGAAGCATGAGATTTGTAAGAACGTTTTAGTTATTATTGGATTGGGATTGGTTGTGATCTCCTTGTCCTCCATGAAATAGTTGTCATAGAAGTTGAAGGTACTGTATTAATTAGATATATAAATTAACAAAATTTAAATTAGGAAGGTTTACTAAGTATATCATGTTACTTGTTAAACCACGACTATTTAATTACACAGTTAACTTCAAATAGAGTATAAAATTTGGCATCAATATCCATTTACTGATTTTGTAGGATTTAAGTTGAACTAAACTTTTTACAAAACATGATTGAAGCATTATCTATTTTAACATTCATATCTATTTATAAATCTAAGTAATTTGTTTCATATTTAGGAAATTATATTCTATTTAAGAGACATTTTGTCATAAACATGAAGTACCTGCATTAATCCTTAGGTTATACATGTTTTATATTCATACATGTCATAAATATGAAATAATTGCAGTAACTTAAATCTTTTTCATATTTAAATTCATTTCTAATCTGTTCTTTACAAACTCGTTAGGTTGTGCATGTTAACGGTACTTTCAACTATTTCTTAGGAAGATTTGTGTATTATTAATATTTTCTTTTAAAAAATACCTAACTGTGTCAGATCACTAATCATTTAAATAATAGGATATCGAAGGGACAACCTAGAAAGTGCTGGGGATGAGCATTTTTGCACATGAGAATCTTATTGTTGGATCCTTTCCAATAAGGTGTTAAACAAAAACGGATAGCAGAGGTCACACATGAAGTATAAGAGACAAGAATAGAAACAATGTTCTCCAATGATGAAATGCCGATAGTGCATGCCAGTATAGAGAACCTTTTAACATAACTCGAAGACATTATGCAACACAATACTTAATCATAAAATATATAAAAAAAAAAGAAAAGCCTATCACTTCTCTGTACATATACAAAATCACTCTTATTTAAAAAAGTGTGGTATTTAGTCGCGAAATATGCAAATGAAATTCTGTCCTGCGACGTAGAATACATGGTCTAGCCCGCTCAAGCCTTCTTCACCTGGAACAAGACTAGATGGAATTCGAGTGGCACAAATTTAGATATTCTGATTGAATTGTAATTCCGATCAAGGGGGTCCTTCCATATTGAGAGAGAATCAAAAGATCAAACTTGCATTCTAGATTGTGCAGTCATCTGCAAGTAAATAAGAAATATGGGTATTAGGAGAATAAACGAATAAGAGTGCCATCATTTGGCATTTCAATAATCTAACATCGCATGGAGAATGTTGACAGTGGCAGCGAGAAAGTTGCATGCCTTGTTTAGAGGCATTTAGAAAGCTAACTTACTTTTAAACTAGCTCCGATGTAGCAAAATTCCTCGAATCTGCATGAATCTCTGCCAGTGGATTAGTGATGAAGCCTCCATCAGGCCTAAATCTATGGTTTGTCAACTTGGTTTCACCATTCTTGTCGGCTTGGTAGTTCGTGGCAGCAAGAGATGAAGTGATGCCACCTGATCTAGAGAACCGCGGGATTGAATGCCGGTCATGTGTTTTCCTCCAAAATTTAGAACTCAAAAATTCTGCTCCAGGTAGCATGCAACATGTGTTGCCATGAATATCAGATTTAGTCATCCTTCCACTTGATATAGCCAAATCATAAGAGATCTCATCCAATGCCAACTCAAGACCATGCACACGAGTCTCTAAAGAACGCATTCCATTTTGTGAGCTCCCCATAAATTTCTGTGACAACATGGAGAAGCATGTTGGAGATGTTTGTCATTATAGAATTGGCACAATGCTACATGTGCATAAAAGGAGAGAAAAGGATGAAGTTTGAACACAATAACAGTATAACCGGCCTTCCAGCAATTTGAAAATTTAAGCGGCACAGATAAAAAATTTATTGAGGAAACTTAATGCTAAGCATTAGGAACAAACCTGCAGAAGATCGAGTAGACTTGATTGCTGCTTCTCAATCTGATGTAGCTGATCGCGGATCAGCGATAAATCTTCACTCTCTTTGTCATTCCTATGGAGATCTTTAGAGACATCACTGACAGGAACCGAGTCCTGACTTTCTTCATGATATGGAACCACTCGAGATCCAGCTTTGGACCCACCATACTTGTGTATTCTATCGTCCGAACCTCTATATAGCAGTGCCCTTTTCATTTCTGGCTTTGAAAATCTGCTTTTATCCATTTTGTTACTTTCCAAAACAATTCCATCCATCTCCTGCAGATCTCCCTGATCAACCACAGCAACTTGAGTATCCCAATTCTTATTATTTAGTTTTCGGGAAACAATCGAACTCGTTCTCTTGTTGTTGTTGCCACTTGAAGCACTCCTATTCTTGGCACTGCTAGCAGAAGAACTGTCTGCTGGGCTGAATCTGCTAAAAGGTGTAGTTTTCTTCCGCAGATTGGCCATCACTGAACGAGGACTACATGAATTTTGAGAGACAGCAGGATAGCGTCCATCACTTGAATTCTCTGATTCAATAATGAGACATGAAAGAAAACAGGTATGAAAAACACTCAAAGACAATGCAACATAACAAATTAATCGTACAACCAAAGGAGCAAGTTGCCAAATAGCGACGCTAATCATAGCACGTTTGGTTCCAGTCCCAACTGTGACTTCTCACATTCACATAGAAGCTAATGGTCCTAGCTTCGACATGGTTTATTATTTTATAATGAGTTCCCAAATATGAACTAAATCATAGCAGACAAAAATTCCGAGTTTATCTAAAGATCGAACAACCGTATATTGATCATCACCTTTTCCCCTTACTCGTACTTTTATCTAATTATGTTTTCTATTTAAACCCACAACAGCGAAGCGAACATAACATGATCAATTATTTCGTTACTGACACTCACCTATCACGGATTCTCCAATTAACACTAAAAATCCAAAACTTCAAAATCAAATTACCTTTAGAAGAAGGTTGCGATTTAGGAGGTGGCGTAACTTCATCGGAAACATCAGGAATCTGCTTCCACGCTTCCAACATCTGGTTCATAACGTCCCGAACTAACTTTACCTGAACAAAACACCACGCACTCTCAATTCACTTTCAAATTACCATAAGTGAACATCAACAAAAAAAATAATATATATAAAATCCCTTTACAATTTACACAAACCTTATCAAACCGTCGATTTTCAAAAACTCTCACACAGTCGGCCTTGAACTCCGACAAGAAATCCCTCTCTACGTTGGCAACCACCACGAGAGTCTCCGCCGCAGCCTTCCGCGTTGCCCAATCGTCGCTGCCCAACGCTTCTACCAGGCACGGAACCAAACTCTTCAAGGGCGCGTGACCGGACGCGCCGCCGGAAGCGACGACGCTTCCCACTAGCGTCAACAGCCCGGGCTTCGCCTTGAAACCGTCGCGCTTCAGAAGCTTTTCAAACCGCGGCAGGAGCTTCGCCAGCCTGGCCGGGTCCGGATCCGGAGCTCCATCGATCGCGGCTGCGAGACACAGCGCGGCTCCAACCTGCGCGTTCTGGTCCTGCTCCGTGAACAGCGCCTCTGCCAACGGCTTCACAAACGAATGCAACGGCTGCCTGTTGACGTGCCGCGACAATGCCGCAACCGAACTCACGCACGCAGATCGCACCGACGAGTCCGCGTCGCGGAGGCGCCGCACAACACTGCCGATAATTTTAGACAGGTACGGCGCGAGCATGTTGCCATGCGTCTCGGCCAGGAACCCTAGCAGCTGCACACATTGCTTGCGGACCGGTGGCTTGTCGGACGGGTCAGTGGAGTACATGCACGATAGGAAAGCCGGCACGGTGGCCGCATCGAGACACCGAGCGATGGACTCGAGTTCTGCAGTGGCGAGAGACTGCGTGTCGCGGTCAGAGAGTTTGGTCAGGCATGCGAAGACTCTTTGCTTTACGCTCTGCGGTGACGACGACATTCTGATTACAGTGACGATCCCAACGAATGATCGACTAACTTTCCGGTGGTGGCGCCGGTTGAATTCCCGGTACCATCGCAGGTGAGTTTTATTTGGTTTTGCGAGGGAATGGCATGGTAGGAACGGTTTTATTGATGTGCAGTTGCGGAGAGTGAAGGTGAAGGTGAAGACATAAACCGCGTGTCGTTTTCTGGTTACTTAAGCGAGAACAGCTGCTGAACTACGGTGTCGTTTTGTTGATGGAGACCGCGTTTGGTTTGCCATTTTTTTTTTTGTTTTTTTCTTTTATTATGTTCTCCTTTTTTTCACTCTACTCAAAGGCTGGTCGGGTTTGTTTGTTTCCATGGTGCTGACTTCTTATTTCCAAATACGTTGATGAATGCCACATTACTGGGAATTCCTAATTTGTTGCTTAAGCCATTATATTATTAAAATTAGTATCATAATCCGTGGTTGCATGTGGGAATGGTTATTTTATATCATCACATCATAAAGTCTACGAATAATCTCACGTTTTCCCTCAGAACGTGCTTTTTTTCAACTTTTAAGGTTAAATTCATTTATTTTTCTTTCATTAGCATTTTAACAAATTAAGTCATCGTTTTAAGTTTGCATCTTTGACTTTTAAATCGCAGGAAGTTTGGTTAATGATATCGAAAGTATTGACCTTCTTAAATAATAGTGCTTTTTTACAAACTCTAATCTATAACATTAAAAATTCTTGCTTTAACTAGTTTGAACTTTCTTACAAGTTAACTCTTAAACCGTTTATGTCATACTCTTGTGTGAACAATTTTACTGTGTATTTAAATGGAAATAAATAATATGTTATTATTTTTTATTTTAATTTTTTTATAAAAAAAAAAAATCTAAGGAATTAAAACTGTAATTTAAGGAAATGTTTGTCTGCACCTATCTATCTATCTATTACTATTATTTATCACTTTAACATAAATATCTAATAGAAGTTGTTTTCTAACATTGTAATGTCCATTAATTTTTTTTAATAAATTATTTTCTCCTTCGGAATTAATGATTTCATTTTTCAATTTGTTTAATGATGTTGCCGAAATTTAAGTATGACAATATCACGGTTAAAAAGTGTTTAAAAACTCAATAAATCATATAATAATATCAGGAATTCAAGGAAAAAAATAGATATTTTCATTGATTAATAGGAATATATATTAATAACAGTAACTTTGAAATTAATGGCAAAGAACAATAGCCCAAAAATATAATTTAGATATAGAAAATTTATTAGAAAATTGAAGAAAAAATTATATCGTTATCATTATTGAGATTGAAAAAAAAAATGAAAATGAACAAGAAAAACGTCATACATGTTTAAGTGAAATTATTTTATGAAAATGATATTTATTCATATAAATAAAAAGTTACACAAAATTTATTAAAATTCATCAAAGAAACAATTCAATAAAATTTGTATAATTTAAATATAAAATGGGTCTTTTTCATCTTTCAAAATCTTAATTAAACATGATCATATTTAAGTACGATCTAGAAAACTCCGATAGTTTTAATTGAATAGCATGAGATATTTTTTAAATATTTTTTAAATGTCAAACACTCTTAAAAATTTTCAAAATCTTCATGGATGTCGTTGCACCAGTTTAATGAATACAAAAATTCAATTTATTATAAGTATTTTTCACAAATACATATGTCGTAGTGGAAGAAATAAAAAAAAAAAAAAAGTGGCTTGCGTTGTCATAATTAAAATGTGCTTGGTAGCTAATGTAGTGTTAAAGACATCCGAATTTTACTCAACCATTGAAGAAGGCCCTTGTTAAAGGCCTCCACGTGTAGATACAAAATGTTGGAACAATGATTATAGCGACCTAACACCACACACACAATAAAATGGAGTCACAGAAAATGTCAATGGCGTAAAGAGAGTGTGGTAATAAGGATTGTGTATTGCCACAGAAAAGTCACACTCCAAACATGAATAGATCAATTATGTGTCAAAGGGAATAATCAATCATGGCTGATCAGTGATGACGTTCAGCTCCAACATTGTTATTAAGGTGTGTCAGATTCTCATATCATGGTGCTAGGCCATTATCATTCAGCAAAAAATTTTACTCGTTTATTATTTATACATATATGACAATGAGTTATAGTTCGTAATAATAATCTGATAGGATTATAGCATCTTAATTAGTTTAAGCATCATTAATCAAGCATGAAATTTGCAAGGTGTATCTTACTATGTACATACATGTATGACAATTAAAAGTGAGAGGTTTAGATAGTTATGATGGTCATGCACATTACCTGTTTGGTTGAAGGTGTGTGAGAAGTTGCAGTAGGTAGGACCATGTTCTTTATTTGTCATAAGTAGTTCCTGATATAACCATATCCAATTTAATCATAATTATATAATGAAAGTATAATGCTATAGCTTGTACTGAATTAAGCATTACATTGTTATCATCAAGGTGCAAAGATGATTCAATGTCGAACCTACTAGCAGTGTGGGTCTCAACCTCCACACCTACCTTTCTTCTTTTTACATACAAGAGTAATAAATAACTTAGCCTTTTTGTGCACAGTATTCTAAGAGCTTGAAGAAGGTAAAATATATAAAAGACTACTAATTTCACATTGTTTACTCTACACTGTTATAGGGTTTATATATAAAACCAGGATGTGAAGCCAAATTTTGGAATTGGGAATGGAATAATGTAGCATGAATCAATATAATGAGGTTCCATAATGATTGACCAGAATGAGATTGTAGCAGTTTTATAAAGGCCTATAATTAGCAAAACATGGAAGTCTTAGACCTACTTCACATGCATGTGTATGAGAGAAACTTCACTTATTATTATGAGTCTACTAAAATACTTACTAACTTGAGTATTTGCATCAACACCTTTTCCAACCACTTGAAATACCATCAACTTCTCACCAAGCACTTCATTACACACAATCAAGCCCTTGCCACGTACGCTAGGTAAGAAAATTCAGTGACCGGAATCAAGTTGGTGATGAAGTATTCAAAATTAGTGTCTTAGTTTTAGTTTAGGTTCGTTGATCAAACACGTAGGATTCAATGATCAGTGACAGTGATAATATGGTACTTGGGAATATATTTAGTGGCGTAAAAACTCAACTTGATAATCATTAGAACAAAGCTTGTGAGTTTCAAAGCATTTGATAATTTTGTTCTGTTCCTGAAAGCTGTGTTGTACCGTATGATGGATACGCATCTCTAACTTTCAAACCAAAGAACGTATTGGCGCCAAAGATGTTCTTAAGCAGTGATGTTATTCAAAATCATGCATAAAACATTGACGGAAAAGGACTGGTCTCCCTTGAATTGGTGAGAAGTCATCTTTGCATTATTGTCTGTTCAGATACTTATGTAAATAAATTATATTCTCGTTCACTTATATTTAATTAAGAAACACCACAGAAATTATTTTGTCCTTTATAATTGTACCTATGAGTATTTCTTATGCATAATTGAGCCTATGATTTATCTATACTTAACACATATATAGCTTTTGTGTTCCTTAACCACCGGGAAAACGAGTCTCGACACTCTTAATAACAATTATGTATGTAGTACATACACTTAGGATCACTTGTATGTGGATTTTGACGAAATATACTTGGTAATAAAAATAAGTCCATATAATAATTGAAAAAAGTTAACCATTGCTAATATTATACTTTTGAGCCAGATTCATTTATTCATATTGTGGATTTCGTTGCCTTAAGAAATTGCATTTATTCATATTGTTTTCGTACATTTTATATAGGTTACAAATTAAAGTTAAAGATAATTTATAACACTCTCTTCCTTTAATATACGACACTTTTTAAAAGTAAATTTGTAACCCAAATTCTAAGGACAAAACGCGATTATCTTAATAGTATTTGTAAACTAAAAGTGGAACTTTTACTTTTGTCCATTCTTTTTTGACTTAATAGCTTTTTTTAATTAAATTTAGTAGTACTCCTTAAGTTTAATTTAATGTTGCGAAATCGATTATAAAAGTGACATTTTGTATACTCATATATTTTAAACTCTTCTTATTTTTAGTGAATATAAAATTTCTAAAACACATCTTACATTAAAACATATATATTTCGAGTATGGAATTAAATATTAATGAATGATCTCACAACGGTGATACAATAAATTCAACTAACATTAAATCTTGTTAGAATGGATTTTTTTATCACTAACATCATTAAAATTATGTAAATCATCATTCCAGCATTCTCAAAATGTAGGATGTAGGATGTTGAATAAGGCAGTTCCAAGAAGACAAAAGAGTGGGCACACATATATTTTAAAATGATACTAACATGTAGTTCTTCCAAAATGATTGATCTCAAAGGAAAACAAAATTGTCCCACTCACATGGGAATGAAATAAAGGACTCAGAATTTAAAGCAAAAAAACAAAGAATGAAGAAACAAACAAAAAACTGATAAACCCCCATCTGTCTATTTTCATCCCCCTTTCAAAAGTCATGGTTCTGATAAAAAAAATAATATCACCCATGTTGTTCCAAATTTGAACCCATCAAGGCACGTGCAGTTTTCGAAGAAGCAAGAAGACATGTAACATGAAGTGGGAGCCAAAATCTGCACAATTCTCTACTTCAGATAGACATTCTTCACTTCACTCACCAATTTGTCTCTAACTATAAAATATTGTTTACCTCTAACTACAAAACATAAACTAGAAAAATCGAATGAGATACTTTTTCTAGTTTATTTCACTGATTTCCAGATTCTTAACTTTTACGATTCATACCTTGTTTTATGTAAATTTGATGTACAAAATTCTCATTATACCATGATCGTAAATTTGAGATTGTTGCGAAAGTCAATTATTTTATGACAGATATATTAAATCATGATCATTTTTTGTTGTTTGAACAGTTGTATTTTGTTCTTAATAAAAGAAAGTTGAGTTTCAATTATAAAGTGTTGCTTTTTTTTAATTGGGGTGGACAATGAAGCTGATGATTTTGTTTTCATAACCGTCCACATAAAGACAAACCTAATCGATTGTAGTAGATTCAAAGGGCAATTAAGATTACCATTAAGATACTCGTAATTAGAAAACAGAAGAATGTAGTAACGTGGAACGAACTCCTACTTGAGGAGGATAATATTTTTAAGCATCATAAGAAAAATTCATAACTTTAAGTTGAAAATGAACCCGAAAACTTATAACTTAATGTTGGAAATGGGGTTGTAGTTTATCAATTAAATTCCTTTAAATTTAGAGTTAAGTACGGCAGGTTAAGTATGTTTTTACTTGTCTTTAATGCAGCAAAGGTCATAATCAATAATAGTGTTAAATATGTTTTTAGTCCCTAAAATTTCATCCAAAATTATAATTCATTAATATTCATAATTTTGATATATTTTAGTTCTTAAATTTTAAATATAGTCCTTTTAAATTAATTATGTTAAATTTTTTTATGTGTCAAGTTTCCTAATAGATATTAAAGTGGAAATGTGTCAAACAGTATAAACAACTCAAATGCTATTATGAAACACATTTTGATACGTCAAAAAAAAATTAACGTAATTAGGTTAAAAAAATTATATTCATTCATTTTCAAAGTTTGAGAACAAAAATGTATTAAAGTTTCAGACATGAACGAATTTCAATTTCTCTTCAAAGTTCATTGACTAAAAATATATTTCATCTTTAAGGTAGTGTTTAGATTGAGGAGATGATTTGAGAGAGAGTGAGTGAATGGATTTGAGGAGAAGAAGAATGGATTGTGGATTGTGGAGTTGTTTAAATAAAGAGATTTGAAGGAATAGACGAAGGGATATGAAAGAAAAGTTTGTAAGAATTTATGAATGATTTGATGGATGTGATAGATTAAAAAAATATTTTAATTGATAAAAGTAGACAATTATCGATTTATCCTTGTAAAAACAATGTGAAATAAATTAAAATGTAAGTAATTGAAATTAAAATAAAATTGATTTTTTTTATTTATAATGAAAAATAAAATTTAATTGAATTTATTGTTATAATTATTATAAATATTTTTTTATATTAATTTTGGATATATGGATATACTAATTATTATTGTTGTTATTATTAGTGTTATTAATATTAGTGATGTTAGTTTAGTGAAAATTGTATAATTAAGTTGGAGAAAACAAATCAAAATTAGTTCACATACAAGTGAAGGCATCAGGAAATTTACTGTTTGCAGACAGAAAAAACAACATTTTTTCGAATTAAAACGAAGGCATTTTTGTTATTTTGCATAAAATGAACAAGAAACACTATTGAATCTTCGGCATAATAAACGGATGCATCCATCTTCCTCTCACGAAAATCTGCACTCTCAAATCTTTTCACAATCATAGATTCAAACGCAAACATTAATTGCAAATTATCCTTCCACAGTAGCAAAAACAGTATCATGACTAGAAAAGAAACATACTATTTCCAACATCTAGAGATGGCAAATAAATTCGTCTCCGTAAATATTGTCCGAATCCGTCCTCGTTTTGACGGGAATCCCCGCATTGACCGGGTATAGATATGGGTATGGGAAATCTCCGACTTATTCAATTGGGTATGGGGATGTATATATATATATAGGAACTAATTCCAAAATTTACTCAAACTTGAGGGACCAAAAATATATTTAACCCTTTAATTTATAGTATGTTTTGTTATAAATAATGTTGCTTCTTCCGTCCACCAGCTTGTATATACGAGTTTTCTTTTTCTCCTTTTTTTTATGTTATGATACTTTAATATTGTCAAATAATTACAAATTATTTTGAATGTAAATTTTATAATATATATATATATATATATATATATATATATATATATAACAATTACACCTCATAATCTAAAAAAATAAGATTAACATTTATATAAAAGCACTCTACCCATTATACTTCATAATCTAATAAAAATCTAAGATAAACATTTATAAAAAAAATCTAAAAAAAAAAATTCTGTAAATCATAATAATGTTTAACTTTCATATTTGTTTATTTTCATTGAAAAATACTTCTTCTAATTCTTGTTCATCAAGAGATAGGTTAGTAATATAAAGAATTCACTATCTTCCAATGAAAAGTCATTTCCTGCAATATCTCAAAATTTAATTATCTCTTCTCTATACTTTGAGAAATTTGTGAGAGAAGATGAAGATTATACTATAAAATACTAAATCTTTTGTCTCTTAGATGTCATTTTATTTCTTTTCAAATAATGTATAAAATAATATGTATTTCAATTCCTTTAAAATCAAGAAGAAGAACACATTTATCTTAAGAATTATCTTTTGAAGAGTTGGTGCCTCAAATCCATGAACAATCCACCATGATTTAATATCCATTTTACTTCAATCCCTTATCGAGTCGGCATTGCAAAATCTTTCCTTGCATCTAGAAAGTTTGTAAACTCTATATTTACTTATCTCCATAGGTCCACATCATCATTTCATAAAATATTTCTTCCTTATTCAATAAAACACTATTATGTTTGATTGAAATTTCGCATAATTAAATTTGTTCTTTAAAAAATACACATGATTATAATTATTCATGTGAAATTATGGTTAGTTATTTTTGTTATAAATATATTATTCACTTTAAGTCCATTTAACTAAAGACACTTCTACTAGATTGAACTTTTGAAAAGTAAATATACAAATTCGTTTAAATTAAATTGTAGAACGTTGTTATTTGATTTTTTGGGTAGCGAATGGGCTAAAACTATTTTGGGCTCCAGTCAATAATGATGAAACTTTAGGACTTACACAGCATGACTATTAGCACCCCTTCAAATGACTATTAAGATCTCTCACTAAAAAAATGTTATTTTTAATGGAAATAGCTCTGATATCCCATAACATAATACAAATTTATATTCACTACACAAGTTGTTAATATATATTTGCATTTTGGTCATTCCAAAATTAATTAAATTTTATTTATATGTGTTTGTATTTTAATACTCTTTACTGTATTTGAAGAATAGAGAAAGAGAAAAACCTTTTATTTTGTTGAAAATGATATAATTCAACAACTACGAGAAAAGTCTTGATTAGAAAGTGAGCTTATTAAACGAATTATTTATAATACAAATTACCTTTTTTTTAGTCAAATTAATTACAAATCAATGAACTTAATTTTTTAATAATTTCATACTTATTTAAATGCATATCATTGATTATGAATCAATCAAGGTAGTGATAAAATTGAAAATATTTTATTACGAATCAATTAGGGTAGAAAAAAAGAATTATTTGTTATAATTTTATCACCTTGCTAGTAGTATCATAGTTATTGAAATGGGTCAAAGTTATTATTTTGTATTTATTTTGATGTATTATCTCATAATCAACTTCATTATCTCATAAGTTTTAATAGTAACTTTCCTTCGAAAATAAAACTTCTAAGATTAAACATTTTTCTAAATGTGTTAATAAATTCATTTACACAAAAGAAATAAATATAAATTGTTATTGGATATTTCAACTGAATAAACAACTATTGGTTTTTTTATCCCAGAAACCACAACAACATACACTTAATTTTGTTGTGTTAGTTCTTTTGAAAATGTCAACAAGTTCCATCACATTTTTCGCAGAAAAATCAATGCAACCAAAATTTATATACAAGAGAAACAAGTGCCGAAGGTCAGAATATTTTAGCCGAACGAAAAAGAGGTGGAAATACTCACATGGGGTGCTGATAGCAATTCCCCCGATTGATTATATTGGGTCATCAATCTCTATACCCCATTCAGCCCAAAGTATGTTTCCACTTGTACCGGCTTAATAATGTATTTCTATTTGAAATGTTGACATAAAAGTTAGGTTTTTCTTTCTGCAGTTTCACAGATTTTAAATAAGTATTTTACTTTTCGCAAAAGTCGCTTCTAATGAATTATCTATTTTTTAAATCCTTTAGAACAAGTTATTTAGAATATCCAGAACATAATTCTGAAATAGGATTCTTAGAACTTCTGAAATAATTTTTTTTTAAACATATGAAATATATTTTGAAATGATTTTTTAAACAAAATTTTCAGAATAATTTTTTTAGAATATTTATAATACCTTTCAATATGAGCTTTCTTGAAGCAACTTTTTAGAATGAGAGTATTCTAATTTTTTTATGACAATATCGGGATGCAATAAGTAATCATGGGGTGCAGGGAGAGAAAGGCCATAAAAAATTTAGGTAGTAATTTTTCTGTTGGGTTTTGAGTTTACTTTTTTTTTTTTTTAAAAAGAAAACTTCGTTTCCATAATGTGTAGAAAATATAAACATGAAAATTTAAATTTAGAAATGTCTTTTTTGTCATAAATACTCCATTTTTGTTATTAATTTACTCATTTAAATAGATAACATTTTTATGGAAACGGAGATCTAGGTCCACAACTCAATAATAAATAAGTGGTTATTCTCACATATTTTTATTTATTTATTATAAAGTTATTTATCAAAAAATGACTTATATAGTTTTATAATTTTTTAAATAAATTTTTAAATTGATGCATTGAAAAAAAGTAAATTATGTTAATAAAAAAACTTCTACAATGTTGTATAAAGTATGCCAACTATCCTATTGTTTCCATTTAATGGTTTTCCAATTTTGATCCAACCAGTTGCACTGTGAAAAGTCAAAACTGTGCTATTATTGTGATAGAGACTTCAAGAGAAGTGTATCTTGCTTTGTTATTAAAACTCTTAATGTCGTAATAAATTTATTTGGGTTGAAAACATACAAACAAGATATAAGATTTAATTACTTTTATGAAAAAAGAGAATATAAAAAAATAAAATATTTTTTGAGTTAAACTTAATTGATGCATAATTTTGTTTAAAAAAAAGTTGTATTTGATTTTTTTTAAATGAAACTGTTTACATATAAATTTTATAAAAAAAATATATTTCACGCTTTTTTAATTTTTGATGGAAAAAATTTACTCAAAAGAAACCCTTACCTTATATGCACGTGGTTGAGTCAGGTTAACTCTTGAAGTTATAATTACTCCTCCCAAATATTAGGTCTCCGAAGTACTTTTGATTTTTATTATTTTTTGACTCAAAATTCTGAAAAGAAAATAGGAAGATTGTCATGAATCTCTTAACTTTATGCTCTAATATTATTGAAAGATTTTTTTTTTAAGAAAAATCATTAAATTTTTTTAAAAATAATTAAATTTTATTACATTTAATTTAAAATCTTAAAATAATAAATTCATTAGTTATTTTTTTTTATGTATTGTTTAGGCTTTTATAATTTATGTAGATGTTAAACTTCCATTTGAATTTATAATAGATTCAAGTCTAATACACATGCATTAATGAAAGAAATTATTCTCTTTTTCTTTTTTCTTTTGCAAAATACTGACACCTTTTGCACGAATTAATTTGAAAAGAAAAATATAAATTATTATGATTACGCTATGAGTTGACTAGTAATTTTCGATTAAATTCATTCTCCTACTTGTGCGTTTTTTTTATCCGTGATAATCGAGCTTAGGATCTTACAATAATTGTTAATAAGTTTTCAATATAAATCTAAGTCATGATTAAACAGTTAAAAAAATTAGATCTTCAAATGAATGGATTCAAATTCAACTAGTCCATCATGTACTTTCTGAAATAAGGGGCGTAGATGTTTCGTATAATTTAACAACATATTCATAAACATAAAGAGATTAATGGTTGAGAGTGGTCTTTTAACAACCTAACAAATAATAATAAAATGGTCCAAATTTATAATATTGGTAGCTTCCCTCCTTTTCCTTAAAATAAATTATTTATTTTTTCTCTTTCCCTTCTTTATTTTTATATGACAGTAATTTATCATCTTCTTTTTTATTTTTTATTCTTGTATTCAATTTTATCATAAAAAGGTTTCTGTTGTGCAATGTTCCAAAATACGTAATATAAATGTGTTTTCATATTATATCAATATTTTTATCTCGTACAAAAATAATTATTTGTTATGTATCTTTGTTTATGATGAACATTAAACCCTAATGCTTAGACAACACTTTAAGAGTTGCGCAGTGTTTAAACAATAATTTTTAAATGTTGTCGTGTATTTAAGTTAGGTTTCTTTAAACAATGTCACCTTTGAGATAATATTTTGTTGTTGTGGCAAGAACAATTAAATATTATGCAACAGTTTGCAAATTGTTGTTATGTTTAAGTTGTGCAAGACTATCACCCCTTGAACAAAATTTTTAAATGTGAGCAAATATAATATAAACAATTTTGTTTCGTTTAGATAATTGGTTTACAGTGATTATATACATTTAGATCACACTATTAAATGGTTTTAAAATGTAACTTGTTTTTTCTTTTACTAGTTATCCCCGTGTTTAACAATTTCATGACGTTGCTCCTAATAAATCAACTTCTTACATGGTAAACACATGATTAGGTGCATTTTGGCACAATATTTTTTATATGAGTGTTATATATTCGTGTAAATATAATAAATAAATAAAAATTATTATTTTAGCGTAACGACAAAAAAAATATGTGGTAACAAATATTTTGATCTCAAATTCATTAACAATTAATTTAAAAATTGGTAAAAAGTCATCAAAAATTTGATTTTTAATTTGTTGTTAAAATGATTGGTCACCTTCTACTATGAAAAATCAATTAAGCCACCTAAATTTAGTCACAAAAATTAAAAAAAAAAAAAATTGTGATTCTTTCATTGGTCCCTAACGTAGTACATGATTAAATTTAAAAAACATTTTGTTCTTAATTCAGTCGCAAATGTAATAATATATGAACATTTATTTTTCGACCGCTAAAAGGTTATTTTTTTATTTTAATTAAAATATTTTTGGTATCTAAATCAATGACAAAACAATAGAAATATTTAGTCACCAATATATTTTGGTGGCTAAATCAGTAACAAAAAAAGTAGAAACCAATTTATTTTAGTAACTACTTTTATGTATGTAATTACCTATTTATGTACAATATTTTGATATGTTTGTAAATAAATTTTTAACCTGTTTATAAATTATATAAATTTAATTACGCTAAATAACAATCACCTCAAATATATAATGTATTAAAGACTAGTATAAAATATTAAAAGTGTACATATATAGTGATCGACATATGAAAGCATGTAGAAGTTGATGTAAAAAGCATTCATAAGTTTTACTTGGTATAAATTGAGCTAAAGGGTATTGGTTTTGATAAATCTGATCCACAAATAAGAGATGGTGGGTTATTAGAATATGCAATAGTATATAAAAATATCAGCAAAACAACCATCCTACGTGAGTTTTTGTCGATGGATTTTATGATGGGTTTGTTATACTCTTTCTCCTTGAGTTTCTTTCCACCAATGCTAATTCCATATGGGTTGTCGATAATAATGTCCCTTAAACCAATTATTACCATGATAAATCAATCCAAATTAACCAATACAAATCTTTGAATAAGAATTTGTAACAAGTGGAATAGGGTTTAGATGTATTTTACATTAGAAAGAGAACATACATAAATTTGTTAATGAAATACAATACAAACTATAGGGACATTAAAAATCAATTATTATTATGATAAACCAATCCAAATTAAGTAATACAAATAAAATAAATACTTTGAATAAGTATTTGTAACAACTAGGATGTTATTCATTACCTCATTGAATTTCTTTTCACAGGGAAGATAAATCTATCGTAGATAAAAATAGCTAAATTTGTCGTAGATAAGAATAGTTGCGAATGCTGAAAAAGTAATAAAGCTACTTGAACCAATGATTATCTTGGTGTCATTTAAGCTACAACGAACAAAGTAAAGCAAGAAATTCTAACAGTTCGTCATTTTTATTAACATAAGAGAAAGTAAGTAATTCCTAATTATAATTATTTTATCATAAACATCTAAAAAAATATACAATCACTTTCACTCGTTGATTTAGTGGCTAAAACATTACATTTAGTGGCCAAACCTTTTTGATCGTTGATTCGGAGACTAAAACATTACATTTAACGTTAAACAAAATTTCATCGTTAATGACTATATTAAATATATTTTAGTGACCAACAAATTTTTGATGGATAATACAATATTTAATTTGGTGGCCAAAACATTGCATTTAGTGACCAAACATTTTTTATCGCCAGTTACCATATTAACATATTTTAGCGACCAACAAATTTTCGATGACTAATACACTATTTTTTCTATTGCTAATTTGGTGACTAAAACATTACATTTAGCAACCAAACATTTATAGTCACTATACAAATAAATATTATTATACACTAATTTAATCGTTATTGTAGCCATTAATTTACAAGGATAATTATTTCAGTTACTTTGCGGCTAAATTTTTTCTATTCACTCAATTGCTAAGGTACATTTTTTTTTAGTGAAAAGGATGTGTCTTGCATACATATGGAAATCATCATATTTACCATTGCACACAAACTCTCATTGAACTAATTATTTTTTACGAAATATTATGAAAGTTCAATTTCCACACAAATTAATGTGAATTTTTTATATTTTACCTTCAAGTATTTTCCTTTAATCTTGATAGGTCTTCCAACAACAAGATGTAATCAAATTATAATGTAAGAGATGAATTTAAAATCCCAAATTTAATTCAACCATACAAAAATTATCAACATCCAAAAATGGCAACCTCTTCTAACCATCTTCATAATTTTTTAAGCTATTGTTCATAATATTGAAACCAATAGATGCTCGATTATATTTACCAATAGCTCTGTAACAAGTGTCATTTCATTCCATAAATTATATAGATCCTAAAACCTCTTTCAACCAATAAGATTTTATTGCTTTTCCATATTCAATATATAATAACTTTTAACTTTGTTTTTTATAAGTATTTATATTATTGATTCTCTATTATTTTTATAAAAAAAACATTGATATTGTATTTAACGTGATGACTAATTGTTAAATACAATGACTTTTCTAATAATATTGATAATAGGTGGTTTGAAATAAAGAATGTTTTTCTTGTTTAATTTATATACACTAATTGCAGTATGCATTGAACAAACTAAAATGTTAGTGTATGAACTTATCTTTAAGTATATATATTTTTTATATATGTAAACATTATTATTGTATGATAATAAAAGTCAAACATAAGTTCTTGTACATGTTACTCAAACATCCAACTTTCCTCCGGGGTTTATGTATACATAAATTTATTTCATAATTTAAAGATATATCATAGTTTTAAAATATGAAATTTTTATTTTCTTCATTTTCTCTATTAATCCATTATACTTTTAATATTTTTCACATTGTAATTTTAATTCGTCTTAATTTCGTGATTTTGGTGAATTTCTTTTTTTCCCCATAATTCTAGTTTCCAAATTTTAGAAAGTCCACAAAAACTGTACAATTCTCAAATTTGCGTCCTTTCTTAACAAATTCTAAATCTCAAACTCATTAGATTAAAATTAAATTAAAATAATACAATCAATTAAAATAGGAAGAATAAAATATGCAAAAGTGAAAATTAAATCATACTTATGAGTTTTCTATAATCTAAATACTAAAATCAAGAAAAATAATAATGACACCAATGCCATAACTTAAATGGAGGATTGAAACTAGAATTAAATTTATATTGTTCTACTTAGACGAGTATTTTAACGACGAAAAGTACTCTTTCTTAATTATTACAAACTATACTTTTTATCCTTATCTGTGAATTGATTTAATATTTTTTTAAATATGATTTATATTATAATTAACTTATCCATTATAAAGGTAAATTAGTTTTAAAAAATAAAATTATATATATATATATATATATATATATATATATTATTTTCCAAGGAACAATGAAGTGGGAATTATTGTTGTAATTAATTAAAGAGACGGTTTATTTTAATAACAAATATCGGGTAAATTTATGCTTACGTAGGAAGTATATCAACGACGTCGTGTTGCATCGCACATATTGATTGTTACATATATAACCTTGTTTGTCTTAAAATCTCTACAAAAATTGTCACTCCCAGTTGTTAGAATTTAATAAATAATGAGGGGTAGTGATGTAATTAAACATGCTATAAAGATTCAAACCTGGACCTCTTCTGTTGCAAAAAAGGGCAAGAGGATCAGAGGAGTTACCGTGATCCATTGTTGTTCTCTATCTTAAGTTTTTATTTCTCTCTCTAGAATTTTCTATCTGCTCGTCCTTCCTCACAAATTAGGGTTTTTGCGAATCTCTTGTTAGTCTGTAATCGAATCAAAGCCATGGTTTCCGATTCAATCTCTGCCGTGCCGATTCCCTCCGCCGCAAACACTAAGAACCCCGGGAAGAAGAAGAGGGTTCGATTTATTTTTGTTTTTAAATTTTGTAATGATACATGCATTAGGTTTTTCATTCTCATCAATCTCATCGATTATAATTGCCTGTGTGTTCCAGACTAACAGGTCTGCAAAATTGAAGCAGTATAAAATCGATGCGCGCCGCGAACAGTGGTTATCGCAAGGTACGTTACGGGTGCACGTGCGCACTTTTGTCTCCATTGATCCATTCACTCTTTGATTCTGGTATGTATTTTCGATTTGTATCCGAGAGTTTCAGGTGTGGTGAAGAGTAAGGGATGCAAGGACGGTGTGGACGATGACGTCGTTCACGCGCCGCCGCCGTCGGTAAATCACGGCAAGCACTCCTTGGAGCCTCTTAACACGAGGCGCGAAGGCGAAGAAGACGACGGATTGATTCATCATGACAGCGATTCCGAGTCTCCTACCAACTGTCCTGCCGGCGTATTGTGCGGCAATGATTCGGGAACAAATTTCACCGGAAGCAGTAGTGGTGGGAGCAGCAGCAGCAGCAGCAGTTCAAGCAGCGGCGGGTGCTGTTCCGGGAACATTACCGAGGAGGAGGGGGAGGAGGAGGAAGAAGAAGGTGAGGACGATGATGACGGTTGCTTGGATGATTGGGAGGCCATGGCAGATGCTTTAGCCGCCGATGACAAGCACGAAAATCCTTGTTCTGATTCACCCCCTGTGGTTTTGCCTCGTGAAGGATCCAATTTAGAGTCTCCGAATTCAAAACCCGAGAGTAGTAGATTGGTTCCTTGGGGCTCTGGTAGTAGCCGAGCGTGGAGGGCCGATGACGCCTTTCGCCCTCAGAGTTTGCCAAATTTGTCTAAGCAGCACAGTATGCCGAACCCTGATCGCCGCTGCGTAGGAGGGGTCCCCTGGGCTCGTGTCTCCACACCTTCCTCGTGTCCTATTTGCTGTGAGGATCTGGATTTGACGGACACGAGTTTCTTGCCTTGTTTCTGTGGGTTTCGGCTTTGCCTCTTTTGCCACAAGAGGATTCTGGAGGAGGATGGGCGTTGCCCCGGGTGTAGAAAGCCTTATGAGTGTGAACCTGTTGAGACAGAGGCGAGTGTGCATGGAGGCAGCCTCACTCTTCGGTTGGCACGTTCCTGCAGCATGATCGAGAGGTCTTAAGCCCGCGGTCTGTCCTTTTCTGTTTTTTTTTTGTTGCATCATCGTCTGTATTTTAGGGGATATCTAATTTTCATAGATCTAGTTGGCCTAGTGTTATGAGTTTTTGAGCACCTTGAAATCAAGTTGTTTCTCGTTTGATCTTATGGTGCATGTGGTAATGTAGAGTACTCATGTTGGTATGTGAATACATAAGGTGGTATAGAAATTCAATACATTGAAAATGGTGAAATCATGCGGGTTATTTCCTTTATGCTTCTATTTGTTTTATTCATGTTTTGTGTACAGTTTCCCTTCTCTAAAGTCTATTACCTCTATATTTGAAACATCCTGTTTAATTGAGAAAGTTAAATTTCTGATAATGTTAACTTTTTGGTGGTGTTGGAATGTGTAATGTTTATATTTTCTCTCTTCCTTTCTCTCTCTTACATAATTGCATTTGTATTTGTTGTACTCTGAGATACTTACAATGCTGTCATCTTCCTTTAAGATATTTGTTGCTATTTATTAATTAGTTGAAGTTATATGCTAATAATCATCATTAGCCAAGTCATAATCTGTATGGTTTTCCTATAGTTTTTATCGTCTTTGAATGATATTTTGATTTGTAAGTGGGAAGGGAGGGGCGACGACGAAAGGGAAAGAAGGGGGAAGCAAGGGATAATAAAATCCACCAAATATTGCAGGGCATTTGAAGGTGATATGTTGGCCCTCTCATTTTCCTTTCCTCCATTCCTCACCAACCAATATTAATCTTACGTTGTCTCTGCTTATAAGTCACTAAAGTTTTTCAAAAGCTAATTTTAATCATTTAACTGGTTTGTGAATTGTTTCCGTCCATGAAGGATGGCACAGAAGTGCTTGTAGTTTATATTGTTTGCTACTTTGTTTCTAGCCTTTCACTACATATGACAAGTCTTTTATGCAAAATTAGAATTTGTTTAATATGGCTGCAACATTTTGTTACTGGACCATCTTGAATAAATAAGATGAATGCCATTGTTATAGCTTGGTTCTTCTTTTTCCTATAACCAGTTCTATCCTCACATGAAAGGGATTTTGGAAATCCATTTTTTATGAGTTAAAATTGTAAATACAGCTTTTTTCATGACATTTAAACGTTTATTTTTGTTGTCTCCCATTGATTCTCTTTTAGGAACCGACAATATACTGGTGTTAAATGTAAGTATGAAGACAGGTCAATAGTGTTTTCAAGTTTTTCAAGGTATGCGAATATGTTTACATGTTTACCGCATTGTTGTGCATTAATCTTATAGGTTTGATTCAGTTTCGGTCAAAGAATAATCTGTCCTTCCTGCTTCCTTGTGGTTCAAATAAATGGTACATGACTGGTCTACATTGATTTCAATCAACTACCATCCGATCATCATCCTGACTCCTTGTAATCTTTCAAAATTGGTACTTAATTTAATTTTTGTTTGTACTAGTAATTTGTGCAAAACAACCATTTACTGTGTATACAACAATTTCTGAGTCATTCTGCATTGATATTGTTCCTTTTATATTCTGCCCGTTCCTTCTCGTTCCACCTATGATCAAGAGAACCCACAGAATAAGCTAGCACAGTTTTAATATCTACATGAAGCAAAGAAACTGGATTATTTGTATGACTATGTAAATATTTATAGAATTGACTTGTCGAAAATTCTTTCTACATGACTAGTTGATTCTATAATGTGAGTAGTGAGTTAGTTATTTAGAACAATAACTTTTGAAAGATCAGCAGGCTACTTATATGAAAATGAATGACATTCGGGAAGATGGAGTGTAAGAAAGATGGAAATTTGTGAACGAAAATTATTCGTTTGGTTGGTATGATATAAGTATGAGAAATCAGGAGATTTAATTGGCTGACAGTTGCATATTTTTTGCTTCTCTCTTGTCATAATATTCTCATCTGTCGTCTCTTTTTATACTTGGTAGCATGCTTTTCACAACCAATTTCTCTGTCTCTCCTGCAGTTACTGGTTTGAGGTTTGTTGTAGTGTAGACAATGGAACTGATCACGTGAAAGGTACTAATAAATATTTGTCGATGCCTTGTGTGCTCTGGTTATACAGTCTGTACTTGTGTTATGTTAAATGCTTCATTTGGGAAGAGTTGATCTTATGAGAAATATGAACCTTTTTTCTTATTATTTTCTTTGATTCATGGGCTAGACTCGTATACTTGCCGGTTGTCTTTTTTCAACAAATTTGATCCCAAACAGATGTCACCATTCTTCGAGTATTTGAGAAATAGAACTATGATGAGACATACGAATACATAGAGATAATCAGGCTGCTCTGCTAGTGGTAGGTCTATCTTTTTTTTTTTTGTTTGACGATGTTCTTAAATAAGCTAAAGAATAGGAATCGAGTCCAGCTTTTTTACTGGTTATGTTGTGTTGTTTTTCTGATATGTATTTACACTAATTTTAATATTTTAAAATACATTAAAAAATTTTGAAAATATCAAAATTGGTTTAACTTGGAGGCAAAACAGGAAGATAACACAAAACAATAAAAAACCATGGAAAAGCTAAATTCGAAAGATTCCCTTGGAAATTAAGATAAAATTTTAGTGAGTTGAACTTCTGATGATTATTTAACCGGTGTGATAAAGTAAAAGCAGTTGCTGGAATGTCGCTTTGCAAACAGAAGACGTTTGGGCCATTGAGAGTGGAAACATGCACATGAAAAACTACTCTTGTAAATGTAATTGAACATGCTGTACATGTGAGTAAATTAGATTTGGGAAGTACCCCTATAACTTTCTGGTTGCCTAGCCTGGTTGTTCTGTATTGGTAAAGTTGTTGATGTGTAAGGAAATCACGAGACCTTTTATCTCAAAAGTCTGCATGTTGTACACACTAAGAACCAAATGTAATGTACCCCTTTATTGTTTTAGATATTAGTTATTGCGGTAAGTTTGCTCAGTTTTATAAATAGGAAGGTGGGTAAGAGTTGATGATGCTGTATCTGGTTTTCTGCGGCTAGGAAGCGTATGCTTATGGCAAAAGATAGGTTTTTAAATTGAAGATTGTAATGGACGGCCAACTAATATCTTGAATGATAATTTTATGCTGTTCTTAGCCATATGCTTTTCCTGTAGTAGTGTTTCGTTTGCAGTTCGTAAACTAGTGGTTGGCACATTATTAACTTAATTGTTTTTACGCTTCTATTTCAATCAACGATTTGGATAGAACTCGTGTGATTTTTCAAACAAGTTACTTGTGGATAGAATTCTGTTTACATTCTCCAAAACCATAAGCCGAACATGCATTTAATATTTGAACGAGTTCTGTGCTTTTAGTTCCCTTAATCTAACTTATCTCTGCATTTATCGTTATTTGTGTTTTTAATATTCTGGATTGCTCTTTTTCTGGGTCAAAATAATGTGCTTTGCCTGCTTTCTGTATTGACGACCAATTGGTTGTTGATTTGGTTTGCCGCAATCGTCGAGCTCGCATACTGCAATTTGTATGATAAAAAATAGTTTCAATTCCGCCAGCCTTTCGTTAACAGTATGTTCTTTATTTGGCCCTATGTTTCTTTTAGCACGAGTCAAGTGTAGCAAAAAAACTGGACTTTTACTTCCTGTACCTCCATTAAATGCACCTCAATAACTTTAAAAATGTTCATCATAACCTTGTTCGAGGTTCCGTAACACACCTTCTGAAAGATATTTATTGGAAAAGGATCCTTCCTGATTAGAATATGCAGAACGTTAGTTTTGATTTCTGAAAGCGAAACTGTAATATGAATATTTCGAAATAACTGGAAAACTTTCAGAGAGCAGCTTTTCCGGAATACATGCTTCAGAACGACGATTCTGGAAAACATATTCGGATAAAAAAAAATTTCAGAAGTCCCTGCAAAAAGCAATCCGGAATGTTATCGAATAGCAATTGTGTAGAAGGCCTCGAATCTAAGTTCCAATACACAGTTGAATTCACTGCAAGAACAATAAATAAAAATGCAGAGTGAAATCCACTCTGCGTAGCCCTCTAAAATTCATAGTTTCGCCTCAATTAACCACGACGAAAGAGCAGAACTGCAAGTGGATTTCAACTAATGAGTGTACTTGCCTCGACAGCGCCTCAGCCGCATCACCCTTGTTCCTCGTCGAATCGATTCAAAGACCTCCTAAACTTAATTCACCACTTGTGATGTAGCCGTCATGCCCCGGAATAGTCATTCCGGAACACTGTTCTGAAAGGCTTTTTCTGAAATTCAAAAATAATGTTCCAATATTCCTGTTAGGAAGGAATGCTTTTCCCATAAATATCTTCCGGAAGGTGTGTTTTGGAAACCTCTTTGGAGGACTGTTTTAAATAGAATTTGCTCTAATATATTGGATTTATAGTTTCCAACTGTTTGCGACAAAGTGACAGCATGTAGAAATACCCTTGGTGTGAGTATCTGTCAAATTCTTTTATTTTTAATTAATTATTTTAATTATCTTTATTTATTTTGATTTTTTATAATTATATGATGTAATAATTTAAAAATATTGAAATGATAAATTAAAAATGAGTTGAAAATAATGGATGAGAATATCATTATCCAAAAATGATAATAATATTTCGTTATCAAAATTATATTAGCTTCCAACAATACGTTAGGTTTGACTGATAATTTAAAAAAAAAAAACTAAAAATGCTAAATGGTACTTAGTCAAAGCGATATAGATACTACATTGATTGATATGGTACATAGAAAGGGAAAGATAATTTAGAAAAAAATAATAATAATAAATAAACCATCAATTTCATTTTTAGATATCACTTTTCTCCATATTTAGTCTGCCCATAATCATCGATTTTTGAAGATACTAATCATATTTTTCTTAGAGAGTACATCATAAGCATGTAAGATCACATTTCTTCATTTGTATAAGATATAACGGATAATAATCCTAACCGAGTAGTACAAACAAGAACGAAATTAAGAAGAAAAAAAAAGAAAGAAGGTTGCCAAAAACATACAGTCACTAGTTGTTTTAAGTTCATTCACTTTTAACACTTATATCAACAATTTTAGTATCAAACAACAACGCTCTAAAAGTCAGGGAACATTTTTATTAATTTTGAAACATGAAAATCCAGGTAAAGAAAGAGAGATCGATGCAACGAGAACCGTAAGTGATTTGGAATTAATTAGAAGCAAGAAAATGACATGGCTACTTACTCACCCTGAATTGATGCGTTTATTGAGGAAGTTGATTCATCCTTTGACCATTTCTGGGAGTCCTCGTTCATGATAAGCACCAGTCTTATCAGTTTCTTGACCGCCACAAGAAAGAAAGAAAGAAAATGATGGGAAATGGGTCACAATGGAGGAGGATCTGGCAACTGCAGATCCCACATCGGTGCAAGATCTTTCTATGGCTGGCATTGAACGAGAGGCTCCCTACATCAGTTCCTCACATCGCAGATTTTGCATTTTCCCCGTGCCCCTTTTGCCACGGCCACGAAACTCTCCTTCACGTGCTGCGTGATTGCCCTCGAGCCACCACCGTGTGGGTTCGTCTCGTTGCCCCTCAACACCAACGTGCCTTCTTCTCCTCCTCCCTGTGGAACTGGATCTTCACCCATCTTCACCACCCTTGGTCCATAGCTGAATGTGATGATAAGGATGATGTTGTATTATTCACTGCCACTGTTTGGTTACTGTGGAAGGATAGAAAAAGTTGGGTGTGTGATGGACGTAGTTTTTCGTCGGAAAGAGTGGTTCACCGTGTGGCTACTCTTGCCGATGATTATGGGCGAGTTGTTGAAGTGGAACACTCTTCTCCTACCGCTCTTGTACGCTATGTTTCATGGTGTTTCTACTGGAACCAACCCCCAAAGCAGCTTCACTTGCGATCCATCGCACACACTTCTCCTAAGTTGTAGATTTTCTCTCTCATCTTCTTTAAATACATCTTCTTCTTCTGTATTTTCACCTTACCCTAGAACAAATTATAATTCACATCCCTAAAATATGTGGCTGTTGTCTCATTAGTCCTTATAAAATTATCTAATTGGTTTCATTTCCTAATATTGTCTTCTCTTAAATAATTAATCACTCTGTTGATAACTTTATTCCATTTACATTTAAAAATTATAAGTTAAACTGTCATGCCAATAACACTTAAATTAATCTTAACCATAAGAAAAACATATTTTAATCTATTCAGATATTTCTTTTATCTATTATTTATAAAATCGTTTATCTTGCAATATCTTCCATCTCTCCGTGGTTTCAAACAAATAATACTACATTTTACTTTTAATTCCATCAAATTTATTCATTCACACATTCTTGTATCATTTCTTGAGGATAGTGATATTTTAACAAATTTTTAACTCATTATTTTAATTATTTTTCAATTATTTATTATATATTTTTTAATAATATGATATGATAATTTAAGAATAATTAAAGTAATAAATTAAAAATGTATCAAAATATATTATTCCACGAACCTAAAAGTGACATATGAAATATAATATTTTACGTTTTTTTGATAATTCACCACAAAACATTCGGAGAAATATTTTTACTTATAACATAATTACAATGCATTATCTCACACAAAATATAATAATAAGAAATTATAATTATCTCATTTTTATATTTTTTTTTCTTCAAAATAATGATAGGTGATAGGTGATAGGTGGAAAATTCATTTATAATCAACGGTGAGTTTTTAGAAAATATTTTGGAGTGTTAAAATTAAATGTGACAAATACATCCATCCTCGTGGGTATTGTCCGAACCCATTCACATCTTGACGAAAAATTCTCTCATTGACTGAGTATGGGTAAGAAAAATACCCGACTTTTTCAATTGGGTATGAGGATAGGTATGGAGATATACATATTTGTCCCATTTTCGTCCACATACTCGTCATAATATCTATCCCCGTCATATCCTGTCCCTGTTTTAAATCATTAAAATATTCATGGTCAGTTAAGTCAACTTTTATATATATATATATATATATATATATATATATATATATATATATATATATATATATATTTATATTTTTTTTTTTTTTTTTTTTTTTATATTTTTATTTATTTTTTTTATTTTTTCAATCTTAACAATTAATCCATCTATTCCTTTTTTTATATACAATCATTAATATATATATATATATATATAAAAATAT